>Ga0207416_1001866_pt1 | contig 25274 bp, 16 predicted proteins | sample PaiPotPPM11metaG_FD_184107 | JGI IMG/M metagenome (GOLD analysis project Ga0207416, IMG submission 184107) | Iron sulfur acid spring bacterial and archeal communities from Banff, Canada, to study Microbial Dark Matter (Phase II) - Paint Pots PPM... ... | reverse complement strand
CTATTACGGCGACGATTTCAAAATCGAGTGCCCGACCGGTTCGGGAAAGATGCTGACGCTGTGGGACGTTGCCGACGAACTATCGCGGCGGCTTATCGCGATCTTCGAACGCGACGCCGCGGGTCGTCGCGCAGTTTTCGGCGGCAACGAGGTGTTCCAAACGAATCCACTGTGGCGCGATTACGTCCCGTTTTACGAATACTTTCATGGCGACAACGGCGCCGGACTCGGCGCAAGCCACCAGACCGGTTGGACTGCCTTGGTAGGCAAACTCATATTGCAGCGCGGTGAATATGCCGGACAACAAACATCCACTCGGATCGGACGTTTAAGAACCCACTTCGACTTGCGCTCGCTCCGCTCAGGACGGCACCAGCGGGGCGGGTGCGTTGCATTCGACCGGAAGCGTGACCATGACGTGACTTCCGGAGCCCGGAAGGCGTTCGACTTCAACCTGCCGGGCAAGCAATGAAACGAGATACAATCCTCGACCCGTCTCGGACCAGATGTCGTCGGGGAGCGCCGGTGTTAGATCGAAACCACGTCCTGTATCAATAACGTGCAACACCGTCTCGGCTCCGCGAAATTCGAGCGACACGCTGAGCGGACCGGGTGCGTGACGAACGGCGTTGCCGATCAACTCGGCAAAAATCGTTCCGCACACAGCGAGATCGTCATCGGTAGCAGAACAGTGAGATCCGAGCGTGCGGAAGTAGTCGTCGCGCAACACGTACGCCGCGCGTGCATCGGCCGCTTCGAACTGCCACCGCAGGTCGTTCTTAGCAAAATTCAACACCATGACGGCGACGTCGTCGCGCGGTTCCTGGTGCACCACCGACCGCTCGATGAACTCTGCCGGATTGACCGTGTGCATGACTGCGCGCGACCCCAGCACCTCCCGCAGCGTTTGCTCGCCCGCTAACGCGTCGCGATTGATTTCCACGACGCCGTCGGTGTAGAGAACGAGCATGCTGCCCTCAGGGAAGCGAGTAACGTGCTGGCGGAAACGTACGCCGCCGAATGCTCCCAAGGGCGGCGACGGCGCCTCCAGCGCGCGCACCTCGCCGTCTGGCAAACGCAGCAGCGGCGGGGGATGCCCAGCCGAAACGTATCGTAAGGAACGCCCTGCAGCATCGAGAAAGCCGACGAATGCGCTTGCGAGACGATCGCTGCCCTCGTTGAGCAACAAGCGGTTGCAGGCGTCGGCTACGCTCTGCGGCTCGCGCGCATCCAGCGCCGCGACGCGAATCGCCTGCCGCATCAACACCATCAAGCGCGCCGCTTCAACGCCTTTTCCAGTAACGTCCCCAATCGTCACGACGAGTTCGCGGCGGTCGTTTTCGAACGCGTCGTACCAGTCGCCGCCGATGTCGGCTTCGGTGGAACCGGGCCGATAGTGCGCCGTCACCTCCAAATCGGTGCGCGCGGGAAACTTGCGCGGCAGAAAGGCGCGCTGCAGCGTTTCGGCGACATACTGCTCGCGATGGTACTGCTTTGCATTAGCGACCGCCAGGCCCGCGCGGCGTCCGATTTCGACGGCGAACCTTAGGTCGCCGCGGTCGAACTCTTCGTGCCCGGTCGTTCGAACGAATGTCAGTGCGCCGAAAATGTGATTCTGCGCGACGACCGGCACGACGATCTTCGACCGGTAACCAAACCGCCGCATATATTGCTCGTGCGCGCGGGAAGCCGCGTGCCGGCTGATGACCTCGTCGTCAATGTGTGCCAGAAAGAACGGCTCTCCCGTGCGCGTCACCTGCACGACCGGGTGCAGTCCAAATTCCTCGACGTAGAGGATCGTTGAGACGCTGGCCAAGGCTTGGTCCAGGCTGCGGTCGCGATGCGCTGAAGCCGTGACGAATAGGCGATCGGAGCGTTCGTCGATCAGGTCGAATAAGCAGAGGTCGGCAAAGGTTTCGACGGCTAAGCGGGCGACGTTATTCAGCGTCTCGGTAACGTCGAGCGACTGGTGAAATATCTCACCCGCTCGTACGAGAAGGGTGAGCCGTTCCTGATCGCGGTTCTCGGCCGTTCGGGGCAACAAGCGTTCTCCAAGAGGTCGAATTACCCTATTTTAAAAACTCGTAAACGTGCGCCTCGAGTTCGGACGTTCCATTTGCAACGACCTGGCGGCGGCGGAGCGGCGTGAGTGGCTCGTCACCAACGGTTTCGGCGGTTTTGCCTCGGGGACGATTGCGGGCACGCTTACGCGGCGATATCACGGACTGCTGATTGCCGCGTTTGCGCCGCCCACGGAGCGCATGCTGCTGGTCACGAAGATCGACGAGACCGCGCGCTACCGCGGAGGCGACTACCAACTCGCCGCCAATCGCTGGCGCGACGGTTACCTTTCGCCGCTTGGTTTCACGTCAATCGAACGTTTCTATCTCGATGGAACGACACCCGTGTGGGAATTCGCGCTCGCCGACGCGCTTGTGGAGAAACGCGTGTGGATGGAGCCGGGCGCGAATCGGACGTTCGTTCGCTACTGTTTCCTGCGTGGAAGCGATTCGATCGAACTCGCACTGCGCGTGTTGGTCAATTATCGCAGTTTTCACGGTAACACCCATGCGGGCGACTGGCACGTCGAGATCGTCGCTCAAAACGAGCGCTGTTTGCGCGTGAACGCGATTCCGGGCGGGCGCTCCTATTGGCTTGCCGCCGATGCAGGAAGCATCGCGATCGAAAACGTGTGGTATCACGATTTCGTGCTTTCGCAGGAAACGCTCCGCGGCTTGGACGACCGCGACGACAACCTTGCCGCGGGTTCGTTGAGCGTCACGCTCGCAGCGAAGGATGCCGTAACGATCGTCGCTTCCGACACGCCGCTCGAAGCCGTGGAAAGCGATCGCGCCCTCGAACACCGGCGACACTACGAAGCTGCTGTGATGGGTGCCTACGAACGCGCGACGCCGGCAGCAGCCAGACCGCCGTGGTGGCTGCAAGGCATTTTGGCGGCCGACCAATTCGTCGTTGTGCATCCCGTCGCAACCGATCCGCAGACGCGTTCAGTGATCGCCGGATACCATTGGTTCGGCGACTGGGGACGCGACACCATGATCGCGCTGCCGGGAGTTACGCTAACGACGGGGCGAGCCGAAATCGCACGGGCGATTCTCGCGACGTTCGCGTCCTTCGTTGACGGCGGCTTGTTGCCGAACTTCTTTCCCGACGACGGCCGCGTACCGGAATACAACGCGGTCGACGCGCCGTTATGGTTTGTAGAAGCTGCGGCACGCTACGCCGAATCAACCGGCGACGAGACGGGCTTGCGCGCGATGTGGCCGTCGCTGCGACAGGTCATCGCTTGCTATCGCGCGGGGACGCGTTACGGCATTCACCTGGACGATGACGGCCTGATCGTCGCCGCAGCGCCCGGCGTGCAACTCACCTGGATGGATGCAAAGGTCGGTGATCGGGTCGTCACGCCGCGCATGGGCAAGCCGATCGAAGTGGCCGCGCTATGGTACAATGCACTCTGCCGCATGTACGCGTTGGCCTTGCAACTTGGCGACGATGCGGCGCGCGAATATGCGGCGCTGGGGGAACGAGCGCGCGCCGGATTCGATCGCTTCTGGAATGCGGCGACCGGCTACTGTTTCGACGTACTCGACGGACCCGACGGCGACGATCCAACGCTGCGGCCAAATCAAATCTTTGCGGTTGCATTGCCGCACGCAGCGTTGCCTCTCAATCGTGCTCGTGCGGTTGTCGACGTTTGTGCCGCGCAGTTGCTGACGTCGAACGGTTTGCGCTCGCTCGCACCGAGCGATTCGCGATTCGTACCATTTTACCGCGGATCGCCGAGCGAACGCGACGCGGCATACCACCAAGGCACCGTCTGGGCGTGGTTGCTCGGACCGTTTGCACTCGCGCACGCACGCGTGTACCGCGATCTCCTCGTCGCGCGTTCTTTTCTGAGCCCGCTGGTTGACGCGTTTTTCGACGATGGCTTGGGCAGCGTCGGCGAAATTGCCGACGCGACGGCGCCGTTTACGCCGCGCGGCGCGATCGCGCAAGCGTGGTCGGTCGGCGAACTCCTGCGCGCGTGGCACGAGATTCCGAGCGCTGCGCAAGCCGGACTCACAGGCCCGTTTAAGCCACACCGTCAATAACTGCGCGGTGCTGCTCGAACGTCACTGGACGGATCCGTTCGCCTACCTCGGCATGCACCGCGAAGGCAACGCGCTGGTGGTGCGCGCATCGCTGCCGCACGCTTCGCGCGTCGTCGCTTACGCGCGTGACGGAAGAGCACTCGGCGAACTCGAGCGTCTCGACGGCGACGGGCTCTACGAACTGCGTCTTCCGCGACGGCGCAAACCAATCGACTACTATTTCGAAGTGGACGGACGCGGCGAACGCGCGCGCGTCGAAGATCCCTATCGATTCGGACCGATCCTCGGCGAGGTGGACGCGTATCTCATTGCCGAGGGCAATCATCTCAAATTGTGGCAGGCACTCGGCGCACACCGGCGCACGATCGACGGCGCGAGCGGTACCGCCTTTGCGGTGTGGGCACCCAATGCGCGACGCGTGAGCACCGTCGGCGATTTCAACGACTGGGACGGCCGCTGTCATCCGATGCGCAAACGCGTCGAGTGCGGCGTTTGGGAGATCTTCATTCCCGGCGTTGAGGCCGGAGCGCGCTACAAGTACGAACTCGAGCGCGCCGAGGGAGCGCTGCTCGCACTCAAAGCCGACCCGTTGGCGCGTTTTGCCGAGCGTTCGCCGGCGACCGCATCGATCGTGGCCGGCGAGGGTGCGTTCGAATGGAATGACGCCGCGTGGATGGAAACTCAGACCGCTCGCGTCGCCGACGACGCGCCGATTTCGGTGTACGAAGTGCACCTCGGTTCGTGGCGCCGGCGCACCGCCGAAGGCAACCGGTATTTATCGTACGACGAACTTTCCCGCGAGTTGCTGCCGTACGTTGCGGAGATGGGGTTTACGCACGTCGAACTATTACCGGTAACGGAATATCCGTTCGACGGATCGTGGGGATATCAACCAACCGGCATGTTCGCGCCGACGAGCCGGTACGGCACGCCCGAAGAATTTCGGCGTTTCGTGGATACGGCGCATCGCCTCGGCATCGGCGTTATCCTCGACTGGGTGCCGGGTCACTTTCCGAGCGATCCGCACGGCCTCGCCTTCTTCGACGGCACGTACCTCTACGAATACGGCGATCCGCGGCGCGGCTTTCATCCGGATTGGAATACGTTGATTTACAATCACGGGCGCCGTGAAGTCGCCAACTTTCTGCTGGCGAGCGCGCTCTATTGGATCGAGGAGTTCCATATCGACGCGTTGCGCGTGGATGCGGTGGCCTCGATGCTTTATCTCGACTACAGCAGGCGCGAGGGTGAGTGGCTGCCCAACGAGGCCGGAGGCCGCGAAAACCTCGAGGCAATCGCGTTTTTACGCCGGCTCAATCAGACGTTACGCGAACAACACGGCGATGCCGTCACGATCGCCGAAGAATCGACGTCGTGGCCGATGGTCACCGGCGACGTTGCCACGGGCGGACTTGGTTTCGACTACAAGTGGAATATGGGCTGGATGCACGATACCCTGCGATATTTTGGTTACGATCCGGTCTATCGCCGCTACCACCAAAACGATCTCACCTTCGGGCTCGTCTACGCATTCAGCGAAAAGTTCGTTCTGCCACTTTCGCACGATGAGGTCGTGCACGGGAAACGTCCGCTGATCGGAAAAATGGCGGGCGACCCCTGGCAACGGTTTGCGAACCTGCGGCTGTTATTGGCGCTGATGTTCGCTCACCCCGGGAAGAAACTGCTCTTCATGGGTGACGAATTCGCCGCGCCGCGCGAGTGGAATCACGACACCGGACTCGATTGGGACGTTTGCGACGACCCCTTGAACGCGGGAGTTGCGCGCCTGGTGCGCGACTGCAATCGCCTCTACCGCTCCACGGCGGCGTTGCACGAACTCGATGCGAATCCGGAGGGATTCCGGTGGATCGATTGCGACGACAGCACGCGCAGCATCCTGACGTTTCTCCGGCGCGCGCGCGACGGAACGTTCGTTCTGGTGGCCGCGAACGCGACGCCGGTTGTCCGCTATGGCTATCGCGTGGGCGTACCGCGCGCGGGTTCGTATCGCGAGACCCTCAACACCGATTCCCAACACTATGGCGGAAGTAACGTCGGCAACGAAGGCGCAGTCATCAGCGAACCAGTTCCCGCGCACGGGCATGACGATTCATTATCACTGACGCTCCCGCCGCTGGCGTTGGTGGTTCTTTCGCTTGAGGAGGGGGTGTGACTGCGTTCAGCGCGACACGCGGGCGGCGCGCGGCGGTACTGCCGGGCCGGCCGTACCCGCTCGGCGCAACCTGGGATGGTGCCGGCGTAAACTTCGCGCTGTTTTCGGAGAACGCGGAAAAGGTCGAGCTTTGTCTCTTCGATCCACGCGGTCGCCGCGAAGTCGAACGCATCGTGCTGCCCGAGTACACCGATTCGGTTTGGCATGCGTATCTGCCCGATGCGCGACCCGGCCTGCTTTACGGTTATCGCGTGTACGGCGCGTACGATCCATCCAACGGTCATCGCTTCAACCATCACAAATTGCTACTGGATCCGTATGCGACGATGGTGACCGGCAGCGTCGTTTGGAGTGACGCGCATTTCGGATATCGCGTCGGTTCGCCGCGCGCGGATCTTTCGTTCGACCGGCGCGACAACGCGGCCGGAATGCCGAAGTGCGTCGTGACCGACACGGCCTTTACGTGGGGAAACGACCGGCTTCTACACACGCGCTGGCACGATCTCGTCATTTACGAACTGCACGCGCGGGGTTATACCATGAAACACCAGGGCGTAGCACCCGAACGTCGCGGCACGTTCGCCGGCCTTTCGTCTCCGGTCGTGATCGAATACCTGAATCGTCTTGGGATCAATGCGATCGAATTGCTGCCGGTGCAAAACTTTGTCGACGACCGTCACTTGATTCAAAAAGGACTACGCAACTACTGGGGTTACAGTCCGATCTCGTTCTTTGCTCCGATTCCGCGCTATCTCTCGCATCCGGACCTCGGCGAGTTCAAGACGATGGTCTCGCGCATGCACGATGCCGGCATCGAAGTGATTCTCGACGTCGTCTACAACCACACCGCTGAGGGCAGCGAACTTGGGCCGACGCTGAGTTTTCGTGGAATTGACAATAAATCGTACTACCGGTTGGGGAGCGACCAGCGTTACTACGCCGATACGACCGGCTGCGGAAACGCCCTTAATCTCAGTCACCCCAGCGTGCTGAAGATGGTGACCGATTCTCTGCGGTACTGGGTAAACGAGATGCACGTGGATGGTTTTCGTTTCGATTTGGCGACCACGCTGGCGCGGACGAACGACAACCGCTTCAGCACGCACAGCAATTTCTTAGCATCGCTCGAGCAAGATCCCGTGCTCTCGCGCGTCAAGATGATCGCGGAGCCATGGGATCTCGGCGACGACGGCTACCACCTCGGCGACTTTCCCGCCGGATGGTCGGAATGGAACGACCGATTTCGCGACGGCGTGCGACGCTTTTGGCGCGGCGATGGCTCGATCCGCGAGATGGCCACGCGGCTCACCGGATCGAGCGACGTCTTCGACCGCCGCGGGCGGCGGCCGCGCTCGAGCGTCAATTTCATCACCGCGCACGACGGTTTCACGCTCGAAGACCTCGTGGCGTGCGATCACAAGCACAACGAAGCGAATCTCGACGATAACCGCGACGGCACCGACGAAAATCTCAGTTGGAACTGCGGAGCCGAGGGCGTGAGCGGCGACCCGGCTATTCTCGGACTGCGCGAACGGCAGAAACGTAACTTCCTTGCGACGCTTCTGCTCTCGCAGGGATTGCCGATGTTGCTTGCCGGTGACGAACTCGGACGAACGCAATTGGGAAATAACAACGCGTACTGTCAAGACAACGATATCGGCTGGCTCGATCGCAGCCACATGGTTGACGAAACCGGCACGCTGTTCGAATTCGTCCAGCAATTGCTCGCGCTGCGCCGCGCCCATCCCGTGTTTCGGCGGCCGCGATTTTTCCGCGGCGTCACGACCGACGATTCGCACTTCAAAGACATCACGTGGTTCACGCCCGACGCGCGCGAGATGACGCATGAAGATTGGCACGACGCCTCGCGCCGCTGCTTCGCCGCGGTCTTGAGCGGCGATACCGCCGACCGCTTCATCAGCCTTCAAGGCTATCGCGAAATCGACGATAGTTTTTTGCTCGTCTTCAACGCGCACGACGCGCCGGTGACCGTTACCTTGCCGCCGTCGTCTTGGTCCGGCGGATGGCGCGAATTGATTGATACCGGGCGATTCGCCGGCACGCCCGAGCCATCACGGGTGCCCGGAGAACGGTTCGACGCAGTGGATCGCTCGCTCGCGCTGTTCATCGCCGTGCCGTGAGCCACGCACTCGACCGCTTGGCCGAATGCGCCGGCATCCTTCCCGCGTTTACCGACTATTTCGGTAACGAGACGATAGTCTCGAGCGCGACGAAATCGGCATTGCTGGCGGCGGTGGGTTACGACGTTGCGACTGAAGCAAGCATCGTTGCAGCGCTGCGGACTGCGCAGGAGGATGCGAATAGCGGACTGCCACCGGTAACTGTGGTGCCGGCCGGGACAGCGTTTGTCGTCGAAACTTCAACGCCGGGGGAACGCGCGTCCTGGAGCATCGCACTCGAAAATGGTGATTCGCTCGAAGGCAGCGGCGTTTCCAACGAGAATCGCCGGTTGCGCGTCGAGGCGCGCGTAGCGCCGGGTTATCACCGCATCGGCGTACGATCGGGCCGCGAGCGGCACGGCGCGCTCATTGCCGTACCGGACGCGTGCACGCTCCTGCCGCAAATGCAAAACGGACGGATGTGGGCGCTGGCGACGCAACTCTACGCGCTGCGCTCGCAGCGAAACTGGGGAATCGGCGACTTCAGCGATTTACGCGCCCTTGCGGCGCTCGCGTCGCAGGCGGGCGGCGGCGCGATCGCACTCAATCCACTGCACGAACTCTTTCCGAGCAATCCCCGGGCGGCCAGCCCGTACGGACCGTCAAGCCGCCTGTTTCTCAACATTCTCTACATCGACGTCATGGCAGTCAAAGATTTCGAAGAATCGCGCGAAACGCAGCAACGCGTCGCGGCGCCGCCGTTCGAGCGTATGTTGCGTGAACTGCGCGCGAACGATCTCGTTGACTATTCCGGCATCGCAAGCGCGAAAATCGGCGCGCTTACGCTGCTCTTCGCTGCGTTTCGCCGCAATCACTTAGAGCGGCCCGGCGACCGCCGCGCGTCGGAGTTTCGAGCGTTCGTTCGTAATAGAGGGACGGCGCTCGAGCGGCTCGCGCGGTACGAAGCACTCGCCGAGTATTTTCGGGCTCGCGATGCGGAATGTTACGGGTGGCAGCAGTGGCCGGCGCAGTACCGGTCGCCGGAATCACCCGACGTGCTGACCTTCGCGCGCGAGCATCGCGACCGCGTCGATTTTTTCTGCTACGCACAATGGCTGGCGGACGAACAGTTGGCGTGCGCGGCCCGGGATGACGGCGTCGTGTTGTATCGGGATTTGGCGGTCGGTTGCGATCGCAACGGCGCCGATGCGTGGGGCGATTCGGACGCGATCGCGATCGGCGCATCGCTTGGCGCACCCGCCGATCCGCTCAACACGCGGGGACAAAACTGGGGCTTGCCGCCGTTTTCGCCGCGCACATTGCGTGCGCGCGCCTATGCGCCATTCGTCGAACTGTTGCGCGCAAACATGCGCCACGCGCGCATCCTGCGCATCGATCACATCATGGCGTTGCAGCGTGCGTTCTGGATTCCGCAGGGACGCCCAGCCGTCGAAGGCGCGTACGTTCGCTATCCGCTCGACGAGATGCTCGGCATCGTCGCACTCGAGAGCGTACGCAACGGGTGCGCGATCGTCGGCGAAGATCTCGGTACCGTGCCGGACGGTTTTCGCGAACGCCTTCAGGATGCTCGGCTGCTGTCGTCGAGATTGGTTTACTTCGAGCGCACGTGGGACGGTGCATTTCTCCGCCCGGCAGAGTATCCGCGCCTGGCTGCCGCGAGCGTCGGAACGCACGATCTTCCGACGCTGATGGGATGGTGGACCGATGACGGCGGAGACGAACGCGGGCACGCGCGCGCGGCGCTCGTTGACGCCCTAGCGCGCGAAGGCTGCATCGATGCCGTCGGCGCGCAGCGATTGCGCGACGATGCATTAGCCGGCGGCACGACTGCGGTCGCGGAGTTACTCTCGGAAGCGGTTCATCGATTCCTGAGCCGCACGCCTTCGATGCTGGCCGTCGTCGCCATCGAGGACGTTCTCGGCGAAACCGAAGGGGTGAACCTTCCGGGAACAACCGACGAACATCCCAATTGGCAGCGCAAGCGCTCCATGCCGCTTGAGGCGTTCGCTGCCGATGGACGGCTCTTTCGCATCGGCGCCATCATGTGTGATACTGAAGACATGACGTCGCAGCGGTTTGCACGATGAAAGCCGTCGTTATGGCCGGCGGCGAAGGTTCACGCCTTCGCCCGCTCACCTCGAGCCTTCCCAAGCCGCTCGCGCCGGTGGCCAACAAGCCGGTGATGCATCACATCGTGGATTTGCTCCGCCGGCACGGCGTCACCGAGGTGATTTCAACCCTGCACTATCTCGCCGACGAAATCGAAAACTACTTCGGTGACGGTTCGGACCACGGGATCTCGATGGCTTACGTGGTTGAAGACACGCCGATGGGAACGGCCGGCGCAGTAAAGTTGGCGCAGCCGCTGCTCGGCAACGAACGTTTTCTAATCGTTTCGGGTGACGCACTCACCGATATCGACCTCTCCGAGCTGCTCGCCTTTCACGAAAGCCGCGGCGCGGTCGTCACGATCGCGTTGCAGCGCGTCTCCAATCCGCTCGAGTTTGGCGTCGTAGTGACCGACGAACGCGGCCGCATCACGCGATTTTTGGAAAAACCCTCGTGGGGTGAAATCTTCTCCGACACGATCAACACCGGCATCTACGTGCTCGAGCCCGAGATTTTCGAGTACATGGAGAGCGGCAAGAACTACGATTTTTCGCGCGACTTGTTTCCACTGGTGCTGCGCGACGGCAAGCCGATCTACGGACACGTCACGTCGGGATACTGGAGCGACATCGGCAATTTGCAGCAGTATTTACAGGCGAACTATGACGCGCTTTCAGGCGCGGTTCACGTCGAGATTCCGGGTAAGCAAGTTCGACCGGGCGTCTGGATCGACGAAGACTGCCGCATCTCGCCCAACGCGCAACTGCACGGCCCAGTCGCAATCGGCAGAAACGTAACGATCGAAGCGGGAGCGGTCATCGAAGAGCTGACCGCCGTCGGCTCGTCATCGATCGTCGCCGAACAAGCGCGCTTGCATCGCACCGTCGCGTGGAACGACGTGTTCGTCGGCGAAGGATCGAACCTCACCGGCTGCACGCTGGCGGATCGCGTCATCGTCAAAGACCGCGTCACGATCATGGAGGGCGCCGTCATCGGACGCGGCAGCACGCTCGGTAGCGGTTCGACCGTGCCGTCGAACATCAAACTCTGGCCCGACAAGTCGGTGGCGGCCGGTTCGATCGTCTCGATGTCGCTTGTCTACGGCATCAAGTGGCCAGGATCGCTGTTCGGGGCCGACGGCGTTTCGGGCTTGGCGAATATCGAGATTACCCCGGAGTTTGCGCTCGGACTCGGACAAGCAATGGGATCGGTGCTGCGTCCGGGTCAGACGCTGATGACCAGCCGCGACGCGCATCCCGCGTCGCGATTGACCAATCGCTGCATCATCGCGGGCGCCCTCTCGGTCGGCGTGAACGTGCAAGATTTGCGCGAACTGCCGACGCCGGTGTCGCGCTACGCCGTGCGTGCGTCCGGCGACGCCTGCGTTCACACCGGCATTTCGCCGCACGACTCCGGCCGATTCTTGTTAGAGTTTTTCGACAATCACGGCGTGAACATCGACAAGACGACCGAACGCAAAATCGAGAACATCTTCTTCCGCGAAGATTTCCGGCGAACGCCGATGGAAGCCGTCGGCATTCTGGGTTTCCCCGAACGCGCGATTGAAGGTTACAGCAACGGCTTTCTCGCGGCGCTCAACCCGCAGGCGATGTCGGGAGCAAACTTGCGCGTCGTAATCGACTATGCGTACGGAAACGCCGCATTGATTCTACCCCGTATCCTGAGCAATCTGGGCGTCGAACTGATCGCGCTCAACGCCTTCTTTGATAACACCAAAGTGCTGACGTTTTCACGCAATCGGGCGCGTCATCTCGAACAACTCAGCAACGTCACGACGTCACTGGGAGCGAATCTCGGCATTTTGCTCGACCAGCACGGCGAAGCCCTGGCGCTGGTAGACGACTGCGGGCGCATCATCGAAGAGAGCCGGCTATTGGCGTTGCTCATCATGCTCGTCGCTCGCAGCGTTCCGAACGCGCGCGTAGCCGTACCGGTTATGGCGCCGCGCGCGATCGAAACCGTTGCCGAGGCGCTCGGCGCGACGGTCATTCGCACGCGCAGCGATCGCCGTTCGCTGATGGCGTTTGCCGCCGAGCAAGGCGCCTCGCTCGCGTTTGCCGGCGGCGCCGATTACGAGTTGATTTTCCCCGAGTTCCAACCAGTCTTCGACTCGCTCTACGCGGCGGCAAAAATTATGGAACTCATCGCCGGACAAGGCGGTCCGCTCAGCGACATCGTCGACGAACTTCCGCAATGGTATCTCGCATCGCGTCGCGACCATTGCCCGTGGGAGCGCAAAGGACAGATCATGCGCCGCCTGCTCGACGAAACCAATGGTGAGAACGTCGAACTTACCGAGGGGATTCGCATCGGCCGCGACGGCGGATGGGTACTCGTGCTCCCCGACGCCTCCGAGCCGCAGTTCAACGTCTATGCGGAGGGCCGCAGCGACGAAGAGGCCCAGCGTTACGCCGACGAAATCACCGCCCGCATCGACCAACTCGTCTCATCGTAATTCTGATCTCGCAACGCGTTAGTTTCTGCGTGGGCCGTTAGCGGGGACGGATGGTCGATCGGCGTGCCGCGAGCTGTGCGCAGGAATCGGGCACTCGCAGCGACTCGCGGAGTTCTTGCGCAAGGCGCAGGGCCGGGCCACCGATGCCGAGGCGTTGTGCGGTTGCGTAGGCGCGAAGGAGCGAGTGGGGATGACCGTGCGCCGACAGAAGGCACAGCGCGATGTCAGCCTGCTCACGCGCCTGCAACGGCATATCGAGCGCGGCGTAGGCATCGGCGGTGATTCGCGCGGCCGTTCCGGTGTAGCGCTCGATCGCGCGTTTCGACGCGTAGCCCGCGGCTTCGCCGGCAAACGCAAGCGCGCTTTTCGGGTCGCCCAACGCCAAATGCGCTTCAGCCATCGCCAACGGCGCGCGTACGGCAAAGAGCGCGGTATTCCCCAGGCCAGCAGCTTCGCGTGCCAGCGTCAAACCGATCTGAGGATCTCCGCCGAGCGCGTGCGCCTGTGCAAGCACGAGCGCGCTGTCGGCAATCACCGTCGGGTTCTCCGCTGTACGCGCCGTTTCGAGGGCCATCCCTCCAAGCACCAACGCCGGTTCGAATTCGCCGGCCTCCGTTAGCGCAACGCAAAGCATGCCGCTCGCGACCGCGACGCCTTCGGCGTGACGCTCGAATTCGAAGATATCGAGCGCTTCGAGCGCATACTCGACCGCACGCGGCACACCGCCGACGACGAGCGTGTGAACGACGCTGAGCTCGAGAAAGAGCCGGCCGAGCAGTTCGCTGGGTTTGTGCTGCAATCGGTCGAGCAGTTTTCGGACGTGGCCGAGCGTACGCAGCGCCGACGCGGGATCGCCGTGCAGACACGACAACTCCGCGCGATGAAATAACGCGCCGGCTGCCACCCGAACGTGATCGCGCTCGCTCGTGGGCGGTAACCGTTCGGCGGCCTCCGCCGCCAGCTCAAGGTGCAGGCTCGCGCCGGCCAAATCGCTGCCCGCGTTCCAGGCCACGTACGCCGACGCCATCTCCAGATTAACCTCGGCAATCGGCTCTAAACCGCCGGCCATTCCCCGAGCATGCTGCATCGCTTGGGCAAAGAGTCGCCGAGCGCGCTCGTTATCGCCGATGTCGCTTGCTATTTCGACGCCGTAGCACCAAGCTCGCACGCCGTCGCCCGGATCGGTTGCCTCGCTCGCGATGCGTTCGAGCAACCCGAACGCTGCGCCGAACGCTCCAACCAGCCGAAGGTTCGCGACGCGATCGAGATCGAGATCGAAGCGAGTCGGCAACGTGCGTACCGGCTGATGCGATTCGCGCAAGTTCGACTGCAGGGTGCCCAGCAGACGCTCCAAAGCGCGACGCCGCTCGCGATAGAACTCGCGCAGCGAGATCCCGAGATCGGCCGCCACCGCAGCGTGCTTCTCCCCGCGCAAGTCGCACCGCGTGACGATCGCTCGCTGCCGCGCGTAGTGCACGTTGCGCGCATTGAGATTCGAATCGAGCGTTGCCACCGCCGACAGCACCGCAGCGCGGATTCGCAGCAGCGTTAAGTTTTCGTCTACGGCTGCGATGCTCGCCCGCGGTCTGCCGAACGCGCCACGCACCAGCGGATTGCGGCGCACGGATTCCGGATCGTCGAGCCGGCGCAAGAGCCGCGCCAGCTCGGCGAACTCCGAGGGGCGCTTAGTAGGGACTGTCCGGGCTCGTCGCAACTCCGAACGCTCCCGATAAACCGCTCGAGAAGGTCTGAATCGGGGTTCCGGACGGGTACGCCACCTCCGCAACCGACGGGCCAAACGGATCGCTCACGAAGAGGTGGGTGTCTTTATGGTTGAGCGCGATTTGATAGGCAAGGTTGAAGCCTTTAATCTGTTGCGACGGCGAGGTCGCTCCCGGTGGGAAGACGTCGACGCCCGGCAGACTCTGATCGTCGAGCAGCAGATCGCCTTGACTGTCGAACGTAAGGCCGCCTGCGTTGCCGGACTTGATGTGAATGCCGAGGTTTTTTCCCTGGGTCGATCCGGGGCTAAACTTCAGCACTTCGATATCGTTGTTGTTGGAATCGTTGTACGCAACGTAGAGTTTGTTGTGCGTATCGAGCGCCACGCCGGCGGGAAACGTTGCGAATGGAATAGTCGTCGTGGGGGTCGTACTCCCGTGGGCGTATTCGTAGAGGTTGCTGTTCGAGCCGTTGCCGAAATCGGAGACGTAAACGGTGCCGTCGTGCCCTTTAACGACGTACTTGGGACCGATCGTACCGGTCAACGTCTTCGAGTGTGTCGTCTGACCTCTCGGATACTCGGTCACCGTCCCCGCACCGAAGTTGCAGACGTACAGCGTGCCGCCAGGATCGACATACAAGCCGTCGGGGCCGGCGATCGCGTCGGTGATTTGGCCCGTGGGTTCGCCGCTATTTTGAGAAAATATCGCGACGCGTTGATTAAACTGATCGGCGACATAGAGCTGACTGCCGTGCATCGCTTGCGGAGACAACCACCCCGTTCGCGCGCTCGACGGCGCAGCGCCCGCAGATCCGGAAGGAACGATCTGGCCGCCGCTCGAGCATCCCGCCGCTACGGCAGAGCCAGCAACGAGCGCCAACGCGCTTAAAAGACGGTGTGCGTGCATCTCTCAAACCTTTCTCGTGACTGAGCGCAGAGGCCCCTTGATTTGAAATTCGCGACTGCGCTGCCTGGCGCACGGCATGACCAAAAGCTGACCGGGCCCTGATGCCGGAGCCCGGATGGTGGCTGCAATATCCGATGTCACCTGAACCACAGTAAGGGTGGGCCTCTCACCGGATTAGGGGGACGACTGGCCGAAGTTGAAGTCTATATTTAAGCGTATGACGTCCGTGAGTCCCTTTGCTGCACTCTTCTTGGTGGTCTTCCTAGCAGCGACGACGCCGTCACCTCACCCGACTCCTGACGCGGCGACGATCCTTCAGCGAAGCCAGGACGCGTGGCGTGGCTTAAGCTCGTATCAAGTACCGGTAACGGTCAGCGCCCATGTCCGCGTGAGTATCATATCGCTGCCGGTAAACATGACGGGAACCCAATACTATCAGGCGCCAGACCGGCAGGCACTTCATCTGGATAATCCGCCGAGTTTCGCGCGCGGACTCGGCGACACGTTATCGACCATGGGGACGCCTCAGACGTGGCTGCGCGACTACGCTATCACTGCGCCCAGCGAGCAACCACACGGGCAGCACACCGCCTACGTTTTGACCGGCACGCCGAAGCGTTCAGGGCGCGTCAAGACGATGACGATGTGGGTGAGCGCCACGACATACGCAATCGAGTCCATTAACTTCGTGTACGTCAACGGCGCAACGCTGCAGGTTATGTTCTCGCATCACCGAGGCGTGCCGCCGTATCATTTACCGCGCTTCGCAACGGTCACTGCTAAATTCCCCGCCTATAGCGGCATTGCCACGATTACGTATGGAGCCTATCGGCTGAACCAATCGATCCCGGCCTCCGTCTTTACGCAGCAATAGTTGCGCGATTTCTAGATAATCTTGCGCGCCAGCACGTCCAGTACGATCGGCCACGTGCACCGTTCCGCGGTTGCGGCGCCGGCGGCGCGCATCGCGCGTTCGAGTGCCGGACCGGCAATGAGCGCTTTGAGATAGGCGGCAAGTTCGCGCGGGTCGCCGGTGTCGCAGACGACCGCATTTTCGAAGGGCTGCGCGTAGTCTTCACCCGTCGAGCCGGTCACCGCAATGCCGGATGCCGCCATGACTTCGAGGCCGACCAGCCCGAACGGTTCCTTGCCGCTGTTGGCGAGCACAGCGTCAGCAACGTGGTATAGCGCAAATAAGAGCTCCTCCGGAACGAACGTCCGCAGGTTGACGATCGCTGCACGCGCGCGAACTAACGGTTCGACGAACGCCTCGGGTTCGCGCGATGCAACTGTTACGTCTTCGACATCCAATCCCAGTGCCCGTGCTCGACCGAGAACCAATTCGCCATACGGTTCGCGCCCGCCACGGACGACGAGCATTGCATCGGGATTCTCGGCTCGCACCATTGCAAACGCTTCGATCGCCTGCATCCAGCGCTTGTCCTCGTCATAGCGTCCCACCTTGACGTAAAGCGGACGATGTTTCAACGCGGCGTCGAGTGCGGCAATCAACTCCTCTGGCGGCCCACCAAGGATGCGTTCCGGAATTCCGTTAGGGACCACCAGCGACTCGACGCCGCGCGCACGCACTTCGAATTTCATATACCGACTCACCGTTGCGATGCGCGCGGCTCGCGCGAGCGCGTCCCAATCGATCGTATCGAAACCGTATGTATTGTTTGCGTTCCACATGACGATCGCGCGGTCGCGCAAGCCGCGCGATTCGAGCAGGCGCGCGAGTTCGACGGTCGCGGGCGCGGTTTGCCAATCCTCGGCGATGACGAGCACGCCTTCGGCGCGCGCGTCTGCCGGCTCTACGATCGAATCTACGATAAACGACGGCACGCTCGCGGTAAAATCGTCGCGCTTCCCCCACTCACCGTCGTACACGCCGGCCGGATGGTATGCAGAAATCCACTGGCACCAACGACGATACTCGAGGAGATCGCTCGCCCGTTCGATCGACGGCAACCGCGGATCCCCGACGAAAATTAACGTCGTGCGAATGGCCGCAGCGGCCAGCGCCGCGCTCAACTCGGTAACGCGCGTACCCAATCCGCCGACCATCGAATAACGGTCGGGACCTTCGAACGAAAGCAGCACCGCGTTGGCCGGTAAGCCGTTCATGCGGCCGCTTTCTTACGTCCCTAGGTGAATTCCCATGAGCAATGGGGTATATTATGAGCAAGCAAGAGATGAACGTTCTCGTGGGCGCCGTTACAGCGGCCTGGACCGGCAGTCTTGTTGCTTCGCTGTTGGGCGGAGCGCCGACTGCCACGCCCGACGATTCCGCGGCGGTGTTAGCAACGGCTGCGATGCGCAACGTCGGTTTACAGAGTTTTACATTTCACGCCGACGTCGCAATGGCGATGCGTCACTTTCCGTGGCTCCATTTTCATATCGAGGGGACCGGCGATTACAAACGCAACGATCATTACGTACTGACGCTCGGCAACGGTTTGCCGTTTGCATCGGGAGTTCATCAAATCGACCTGTCGATGATCGATCCGAGCATGTGGCCACACCGCTATCGCTATCGGGACGCCGGCGAGCAAAACGGCGATTCGATTTTCACGCTTGCGCCGATCACCAACCTATCCCTCAAGACGGCAACCGTTGCGGTTAGCCCGGTTTCCGGCGCGCAGTGGGTGGACGCCGACTATACCGACGGCACCCATATCCATATGACGGTCAACTCCGACGACGTGCAAGGCTTCTTGCTGCCGGCCACGCTGTCGGCGGAAGTAGATCGTCCGCACATGCCCCTCTCCGCTGACGCCACCTTCGAAGACTACGCAATTGATTCGTCAACCCGCTAGCAACTAGGGCCGCTCAACGCTAAATAACCTTGCTGCCGCTCCAACCGACTGCGGCCACAGGCGATCGTCGGATGACCATCCTCGCAACACGAACGTAAGGGGATTCCACGTCCCACCTAAGTTTAGGTGGTTGGCGTTTGTACCATCGATATAGCCGTGCGGGATGGCACCGCATAGGGCCGCCGACTCCACCCTAACGATGCCGTCAGTCTCGTCCGCATAGCGAGGCACGCGACCGATAAAGTTAAAGATCGGCATCCCCGCCGGCGCAACCCAAGGTGTACTTCGCAAAACCCAGCGCTTCTTCTTCGTCGCCGGATCGGTTTGCCAATATCCCGACGTGGTGTTTAGCCACGTGATGAAATCGGACTCGACGTCCATGTCGCTTATGACGCTTGCATCAAAGTGTATCTGATGAAAAAGGACACCGGGCCAGTCGGTAACGATTCCGGCGTTGGGCGCGGCCAACTGGAAGATCGCCGATATGGGCGCATCCGGATAGGCCCGTAATAACCCGCGAGCGATCAATCCACCAGCACTATACCCGAATAGCGCGAACTGTTTCGAGCCTAGTCCGCTGATAAAGGCTGCCAGCTCGTCGACGCGCTCTCTAAGGTTTCCACGACCGCCATCGAAGAACTCGCAACGAAAGCCGAAGTCGACGAGACCGGGAAGTCCATGGCGGCCGCTTGCGAAGACGGCCATCTGCTCCTCCGCTTCGTTCCAGCCGGGAATTAAAATCACTACGTCCGCCAAGTCACCTCCTCGGTAGTACCTTTGGGTTACTGTAGAAAGAAGCCGCCTATTTTGTCGTCAGCGTTCAGGACGAATGTCACCGCTTGTGAACCGCCGCTAAAGACCGCCGTGTAATGATACCGTCGGTAACCCTGCACTATATCCTGAGAGACGTAACGTAGCGTTCCGAATGAGCCAAGCTTCTGAAGCAATACGTCGACCTGCTGCACGACGCTCGGCGCCAAGGCGGCGCTCATTGCATCACTGAGACCGGTCGAATCGACGGTTCCAGACAACAAAGACGTGAAAAACTTCGTGAATCGCTGCGTGAGAGCGGGGTCTTCCGGCGTGGATTGAGCATCGGCAACAGCTTCGGCACGTAGCGCTCGCGCGCGGTTCGGATATAACGCCTCAAACGCGACGATTTTGAGCGTTGAGGTCGGATAGGTGAACGAATTGCCAAGCGAAACCACGGCGAAGCGATCCGCTATCAGCATCTCGTTGTCGGCTTCGAATCCCGGCAAGCCGCCATGGTGGCCGACGAAACGATCGTCTGATCCGGAAGGACTCGTCATGACGCCGAGACCGTACGCCACGCGCGGTCCGAGTGTTGACGGCTCCGCTGCATCGATCATACTCCGCAGCGTCGCCGGCTTTAGCAACCTGCCGTTCATCAGCGCGACGTCAAGACGCGCGAGGTCATTCGCCGTCGACCAGGTGTCGCCACATGCGTAGTACCAGCTAACGTCTCCGGCGTCGTCCGGCTGGAACCCGCCGCCGGGCACGGGTGCGTATCCCTCAGCCACCAACGCTCCCGACAGCGGTGAGCCCGACGACGTGTGAAACATCTCGGCTGGAGCAAAGATTTTCGTACGGTAGTAATCGTGAAGCGTCAGACCGGAAAGCCGCTCGACGATTTGACCGAGAATGACATAGTTCGTGTTGCTGTACGCAAACGTCGTGCCGGGAGGCGAGAGTAATGGCTTCGATGCTACCGCCGCGATGATAGCCTTCGGAGTCGTTGGCTGTCTGACGGCGCCGTTTGCGATGGCGGCGTCGAGATAGTTGTCGATGCCGCTTCTATGCATGAGAAGATCGCGGACCGTGATGCGGGCCGCGCTCGGAAACGAGGGCTCGAATCGCTCCAACGTATCGTCGAGCGAAAGTACATGGCGATCCACCAGCTGCATGACTGCGACGGCCGTAAATAATTTCGTCACCGAACCAATTCGGAATTGCGTGCTTTCACCGACCGCGGCATTCGTGACGAGATCGGCTCGGCCGGCCGCGCCCGACGCCACAACCGCACCGGATTGCACGACCGCATACTGAACGCCGAGAGTCTTTCCCGATACAACCAATTGCGTTGCAGCAGAGTTCATCGCCGCCCCGAGAGCTATTGCTGCGAATAGCATGGCCGTCCGCCAACGAACCGGCGCGCGCGTCCTTCGACTGCGCTCCGCACTTCGTGCTTCGCTCCGTTCAGGATGACACCATAGGGTGCGCTCCGCACTTCGTGCTTCGCTCCGCTCAGGATGACACCATAGGGTGCGCTCCGCACTTCGTGCTTCGCTCCGCTCAGGGCGACACGGCCTGCGGCGTCGCCGGCACGACTGGATTGACCCAGCCGCCGGGGGGTGTGAGCCGATCTGCTTCCGACGGTCCCCACGTATGCGGGTCGTATTGGTACACGGGCGTAACGTTGTTGAGTATCGGATCGACGACGCGCCACGCTTCCTCGACGTAGTCTTGACGGGCAAACATCGTTTGGTCGCCGGCCATCGCGTCGGTCAGTACCCGCTCGTACGCGTCCTCGTCTTCCGCACTCTGCTGTCGGCTTATCATGAGCTCGACCGGGATAGCTTTATCGTCCGAATCCGAGAGCGTCGTCACGCCCATTGCCAGCGTCGTGTCAGGGCTTAGCCGGAAGCGGACGTGGTCGGAGGTCGGCGCGATCCGAAAGATCTGCGGCGGCTTACAAAGACTGACGACGATCTCCAGCGCCGTGGACGGCATCTCTTTGCCGGCGCGGACGTAAAACGGAACGCCGTGCCAGCGAAACGTGTTGATGAAAAGCCGCACGATAGCGAACGTTTCGGTCTTCGAATCCGCAGCGACGCCTTTTTCACTTAGATAGCCTTTGAATTGTCCGCGCACGACGTCGGCAGGAGCGAGGGTTGGAATGGCTTGGAGCACCTGCACCTTCTCGTTCCGGATGGATTCGCTGTCGGCACGCGACGACGGCTCCATCGCGACGGTGCTGAGCACTTGAAAAAGATGGTTTTGGATGACGTCGCGGATGGTGCCGGTGTGATCGTAGAACGCGCCGCGGCCTTGCACGCCGAAATCCTCGGACATCGTTATCTGGACGCTTTCCACATACTGCCGGTTCCAGAACGACTCGAGCAGTGGATTCGAAAACCGGAAGAACGTCATGTTGCGTACGGGACGCTTCTCCAGGAAATGGTCGATGCGAAAGATCGCCGACTCGTTGAAGAAGCGGTGCAGCACACCGTTGAGGTGCTGCGCCGATTTCAAATCTTCGCCGAACGGTTTTTCCACGATCACGCGCGCACCGCCGGTGCAGTCGGCTTTCGCGAGTTGCTCGATAACCGTCTCGAACATCAGCGGCGGAATTGCGAGATAATGCGCCGGATGTTTGGCGTCGCCGAGCTGCGTTCTCAGCTCCGCAAACGTGGCAGGGTCAGCATAGTCGCCGTCCACGTAGCGTAAGAGTCCGCAGAGCTTATCGAAGGCATCGTTGTCGATGCCGCCGTGCGTCTCGATGCTGTCGCGCGCACGCACTTTGAGTTGGTCGAGATTCCAGCCGGCTTTGGCAACTCCAATGACCGGCACGGTCAGCGTGCCGTGCTTTACCATCGCCTGCAACGAGGGAAAGATTTTCTTGTACGCGAGATCGCCGGTCGCACCAAAAAAGACGAGCGCGTCGGAATGCACCTGTTGGCTCATTTTTGCTCCAGGTGTCCGCCGAACTCGTAGCGCATGGCGGAGAGCAACTTGTCTTGAAACTCAGCGGCACCGCGCGAGGCAAAGCGCTCGAACAGCGATGCGGAGAGGACGGGCACGGGAACCGCTTCATCGATCGCGGCCTTGATCGTCCAGCGTCCCTCGCCTGAATCCGAAACGCGGCCGCCGAACTTCGCCAGTTCGGGATCGGCGACCAGAGCGGCCGCCGTGAGGTCGAGCAACCACGACGCGACGACGCTGCCGCGCCGCCACACTTCGGCGATATCGGGAAGATTTAAATCGTACTGATAGAGTTCCGGGTCGCGCAGCGGCGTGGTTTCGGCGTCGACGACTTGCTTTTGCTTGCCGACGTTCGCCGATTTCAGCACACCCAGTCCTTCAGCGTATGCCGCCATCAGTCCGTATTCAATGCCGTTGTGCACCATCTTCACGAAGTGTCCGGCGCCATTGGGGCCGCAATGGAGATAACCGAGTTCCGCCGTGCCGCCGGCTTTGTCGCGTCCCGGCGTAAGCGCGATGTCGCCGCGACCGGGCGCTAACGAACTGAAAACCGGGTCGAGCCGCGTCACCGAACTATCGGGGCCGCCGATCATCATGCAGTAGCCGCGATCGAGCCCCCACACGCCGCCGCTCGTTCCGACGTCCACGTACTCGATGCCCTTCGCCGCAAGATCCTTCGCGCGCCGAATGTCGTCGACGTAGTAGGAGTTGCCGCCGTCGATCAGCGTATCGCCGCGCTCTAGCAACGGCGCGAGATTGGCGATGCTGCCGTCGACGACGGCCGCCGGCACCATCAGCCAAATCGCGCGCGGTGTCTCGAGTTTGGCGACCATGTCTTGCAGCGAACTTGCGCCGCGCGCGCCGTCATTTGCGAGGTCGCTTACCGCATCGGCGTTGCGATCGTAGACGACGCAATCGTGCTTGTCGCGCATCAAGCGGCGAACCATGTTCGAGCCCATGCGCCCGAGCCCGATCATCCCCAGTTGCATCGACTTCTCTCCTTACTGTGTCGGCGCTGCCGCTTTGAGCGTGCGGTAGCGACGGATGAGTGCGTTGGTGGAACCGTCGTGATCGAGCGCGGGTTCCTGCGGCGACGCAACTTCGGGAAGGATGCGTTTGGCGAGCACCTTTCCCAACTCGACGCCCCACTGATCGAATGAATCGACGTGCCAGATCGTGCCTTGGGTGAAGACGTTGTGTTCGTACAGCGCCACGAGTTTACCGAGCGCGGCCGGATCCAGCCGTTCGAGCAGCAGCGTGTTGGTCGGGCGGTTGCCCTCGCACACGCGGTGCGGAACCAGCCAATCCGGCGTGCCTTCGGCTTTTACTTGCTCGGGCGTCTTGCCAAATGCCAGCGCCTCGCCTTGCGCGATGACGTTCGCCAGCAGCATGTCATGATGCTCGCCTAGCGGATTGAGCGCCTGCGCGAACGCGATGAAGTCGCACGGAATCAAGCGCGTTCCCTGGTGGATCAACTGATAGAACGAGTGTTGGCCGTTGGTGCCCGGCTCGCCCCAATAGACCGGTCCGGTCGCGTGAGCTACCGGCGCGCCGTCGAGCGTCACGTGCTTGCCGTTGCTCTCCATCGTGAGTTGCTGGAGGTACGCCGGAAATCGTTTGAGATATTGCTCGTAGGGCAGCACCGCGACCGTTTGCGCTCCGAAGAAATCATTGTACCAAACCGACAACAGCCCCATCAGCACGGGCAGATTTTCCCCGAAAGGGGTCGTGCGAAAATGCTCGTCCATTTCGTGGAAGCCGGCGAGCATGGCGCGGAAATTGTTCGGTCCGATTGCGAGCATCGTCGAAAGTCCGATCGCGGAATCCATCGAATAGCGGCCGCCGACCCAGTCCCAAAACTCAAACATGTTGGCCGTATCGATGCCGAACTTCGCAACCTCTTGCGCGTTCGTCGACACGGCAACGAAATGCTTGGCAACCGCGCTCTCGTCGCCCCCCAAACCGGCGAGCATCCATGCGCGCGCGGTATGCGCGTTGGTCATAGTCTCTAGAGTGGTAAACGTCTTGGACGAGATAACAAAGAGCGTCTCGGCGGGATCGAGATCGCGTACCGCTTCGGCAAAATCGGTGCCGTCGATGTTGGAGACGAACCGGAAGGTCATGCTCCGGTCGCTATAATGTTTGAGTGCCTCGTATGCCATTACCGGTCCGAGATCGGAACCGCCGATGCCGACGTTGATGACGTTGACGATGCGCTTGCCCGTATGGCCGCGCCACATTCCACTGCGCACGCGCGTCGAGAAGTCGGCCATTTTGTCGAGCACGGCGTGGACGGCCGGCACGACGTTTTCACCGTCAACGATGATGGAAGCGCCTTTCGGGGCGCGCAGCGCTACGTGCAAGACCGCACGCCGTTCGGAGACGTTGATCTTGTCGCCGCGGAACATCGCATCGATGCGGTCGCGCAAACCCGACGCTTCGGCTAGATTTAACAATAACGCGAGTGTTTCGCTGGTGACCCGATTCTTCGAGTAGTCGAAATAGATGCCGGCCGCCTCTGCGACCATTTGCTTTCCGCGCTGCGGATCGGCGGCGAACAGGTCGCGAAGATGTGCGTTGCGGATCGTTTCGTAATGTTCGCTTAGCGCGGCCCATGCCCGTAATGCCGCGCCCGAAGGAGTTGCGCTCACGCTTGAATTCCTTTCGTCGGTTGCCACAAGCGAAAGCCGCCGGCAAACGCGTCGGCGTTGTCACCGGCACGACACGGCGGCGGAAGCACATCGAGTTTGCGTGCGTTGCCGCCACCGACGACGACGTCGTCGGGCTCGAAGGCGGCTACCAACGCTTCAATGACGGCGGCGACGTTTTTGCGCCACTTTTTTTTCCCCAAACGCTCGAGCGCGCGCTCGCCAACGTAATCTTCGTACGTCTTTTTCTTGTACGGCAGATGCGCGAGTTCCATCGGTTCGACGATGCCGTCGGCGATGAGCGTGGTCCCGAGACCCGTTCCGAGCCCGAGGAAGAGCAGCGTACCGCCGCGGTATCCGCCGAGTGCCTGCATCGCGGCATCGTTGACGATTTTGACCGGACGCCCGAACGCGGCTTCGAAATCGAATCCCACCCAACC
>Ga0207416_1001865_pt1 | contig 25276 bp, 29 predicted proteins | sample PaiPotPPM11metaG_FD_184107 | JGI IMG/M metagenome (GOLD analysis project Ga0207416, IMG submission 184107) | Iron sulfur acid spring bacterial and archeal communities from Banff, Canada, to study Microbial Dark Matter (Phase II) - Paint Pots PPM... ... | reverse complement strand
GAGCAGTTCGAGCTCGTGCTGACGTCCGATGAACTCATCCATGCGCACCCTCAAGCAACCAGCCCAATACAACCAAAAATGAAACAACCAAGGATGACAGTATCATCGATAATAGCTTCTTACGCTCGTTGACGCGCTCTAGGGCCGTGGTCCAAGCCTGTGTATTGCTAGAACCATGCCGCTCGAACGGTCAACTCAGCCAACGCGATCCCGCAGCCAAGCCTGACGCTTCCTGCCCTCCGTCAGGCGGTGGCGGCGGTGGCACCTGGCCGCTTGCCTGAGATGTTCGCGAAAATGCAGGACGCCTTCGTGCGCGCAGGCGAGGAGGGCAGCGTCACCCCGATTCACATGTTCTACCGCGAATGGGTCGTGGCGAAGCACTCCCAGGCTTTGACGACGCTGGGAGGGACGTGCGCGGCGAGGCGCAGCCGGCCCGCGTTCGGGGAGCGCCCTTTGCTCCACGACCGCGGGCGGGGCGCCTTGCCAAGCCCGGCACTCCCCACGACCCGGAAAGTCAGGGCTGGGGTGTGAGAGGAACCAGAAGTCGTTCGGAATGATCGTGGTGGAGGTTAGCTAATCGGCCGTTACCAGCTGTTCCAGTGGGTGACCTGGGCGGCGGGCAGCCGTTTGGCGGGGCGGAAGTCGGTGCCCTTGGTGTAAGCGATCGGGAACAGCCCGCCCTGGCTGTAGCGGTCGAAGGGGATGCCGAGGACCTCGGCGGCCCGCTGCTCGCCGTCGCCGACTAGGTGCAGCGTCGTCCAGGCCGAACCGAGGCCCCGGGAGCGGAGCGCGAGCATGAAGCTCCAGGCCGCGGGCAGCAGCGAGCCCCAGAAGCCGGCGCTCTGCCCGCCCGGGACGTTGTCAGCGCGGCCGACGATGCACGGGACCAGCAGGACCGGCACCTCGTGCATGTGCTCGTTCAGGTACTTCGCGGAGTCGGTCACGCGGGGCCGCTGCTGGTCCCGCTCGTCCCCGAAGGCGGGCTTCGGCCGGTCCAGGTACGGCGTCGCGTACGTCCGGTAGATGTCGGCGAGGGCCTTCTTCTTGTCCGGGGCGTCGACGAACACCCACTGCCAGCCCTGGGAGTTGGAGCCCGTCGGCGCCTGGAGCGCCAGCTCGAGGCACTCCATCAGCACCTCGCGCGGCACCGGCCGGTCCAGGTCCAGCCGTTTGCGCACCGAGCGCGTCGTGGTCAGGACTTCATCGACCGAGAGGTTGAGTGCCGGTGCCGCTGTGTCGCGCATCCGGTCATTATGACAGCTGGTGGCTCATTGGGGCGGGTGCCGGTTTGGCAATAATTGCGGTGGTTAGTGAACCACGCGTATTGACAATGCGCGCATATGGGTATGGGTGAGTGGATTCGGGCGGATCTTTCGCGGATAGGGCAAGTCGCCGGGCAGATCAGCGCGCTCGGCGCGGAGTTCGAGCGGGCGACCTCGCTGGTCGACGGGTACGAGGATGCCCTTGGCAGCGCGCAGGTGGCGGCGCGCTCAAGGACAGCGCCCTGCTCGCACGCGTGACGGCGCGGTCCGCAGGGTTTAGCGACGCGGTCGAGGATCTGATGGGGGAGAGACCTGGCCCAACCAGTCGACCGGGTACTGCCCGGAAGCCAGCTCGTGGCCGACGGTTGCCCGTGCGCTGGACAAGATCGGTGTGCCCCGCCCTGGCCGGTTCACCGACGAGTTCACCTTCCGGCGCTGTCTGCAGTGCGGGGAACGGAACATCGTGCGAGACGGGTACTTCACCTGCGCCATCTGCGACGCGGACCTCCCGGCAGCCTGGAACTTTGGCGGCGCCGCTCAGGATGCTTAAAGGGCACGGATCGGCCTGCCCCGGTTTGGCGATTGCTGCAGCGGACCCGGGAGAGGATTGAGCGTGAAGAAGTACATACTCTTCGACCATGACGGCGTCCTCGTGGACACCGAGTTCTGGTACTACAAGGCGGGGGAACGCGCCCTGGCAGACGTCGGACTGACCCTGGACAAGGATCAGTACGTCCGGGACATGAACCGGGGCTTGGGCACGTGGGCCCAAGCCAGGGCGGCAGGTATTGACGAACAGACCATCGGCAGGCAGCGCGAGGCGCGCAATGACTACTACCAGGAATACCTCAGAACAGAGGCCATCGAAATCAAAGGCGTCACCGAGGCGCTTGCCGAGCTGTCGCGGCACGCCCGCATGGCCATTGTGACGACTGCCAAACGTGCCGACTTCGAGCTCATCCACGAGAAGCGGCACATCAGGCAGTTCATGGACTTCATCCTCGCCCGCGAGGACTACGAGCACGCCAAGCCGCACCCCGAGCCGTACCTGACCGGCTTGAAGCGCTTCGGGGCGACCAAGGAAGAGACACTGGTCGTGGAGGACTCCCCCCGCGGGCTGAAGTCAGCCGTGGCGGCCGGCATCGACTGTGCCATCGTCCACAACGACTTTACGCATTCACCTGACTTCTCCGAGGCCAGATATCACATCGACGCCCTGATCGAGCTCAGGGACATCGTCGTGAGCGAGACCTGAGCGGGATCATCGCCACTGACTAACGCGGTGGCAGCAGGACGACCACAACATGGCAACCACCTGTAGGGCGCCACGAGCACGGGAGTAACGCATGGCAGGGATCTCCGACGAGATGGGGTTTAGCGACCCGACCGAGGGCGGCCCTAACCCGCCGGGAAGCAAGATGGGCCTACCGACCGCTGGCTCTACTGGCCTGACGGGAGACATCACCATGACTAAGGCGACGTTCGCCTCCACCAAGGAGGCGCGCAGCGCGGGCGCAACCTTCACGCCGCAGCCCGTGGCCGAGCCGTCCGGCTGGCAAGGCCGGAAGCACGCCGTGATGGCCCGCCACGGCATGGAGCCCGGCTAACCGCAAGAAGGATCCACAAAATCTCGCCGGATGGGATTATTCTCGATCAACGGCAACCCGAGTGGCATACCGTCGTGCTGCGGCGGACCAAGCGGCTCCGCCTGGGGAGTGGTCATGATCTTCAGCTCGCTGGCTTGGCTGCGCCGTGGTGGCGGCAAACTGCACGCGTTCGCGGTGACCCAGATATACCGGGTGGAGCGGCGGGTTTTCGACTGGTACAGCGGCGCCGAAACTATTGGGGTGGTTGGAACCGAGGTCGATGCCTACAACGCCGGCACCGAAAACTGGTGGTACGTGGGATGCCAGTGGCCCGCGCTCCCGTGGGTGCTCAAAGAGCTGCCGCACGCCGGGACCTTCGTCGATCTCGGGTCGGGCAAGGGCAAAGCCCTGCTGATCGCCGGGATGCTTCCGTACACGAGAGTCGTCGGTGTCGAGATCGACAGCCAACTGTCAATGGTAGCCCGGCGTAATATCGAGCGTTCCCAGCACAGGCAGCGTGCTGGGATTATCGAATCCGTCACCACCAGCGTCGTTGACTGGCAGGTGCCGGATGACGCAAGCATCATCTTCATGCAAAACCCGTTCTTCGGCGAGACGTTTAGGAGAGCGATAGCGAACGTGCTCGCTTCCTACGACAGAAATCCCCGTGAGATGCACATCGTCTACATGTTCCCTTGGGAGCACGAGTGGCTCCTATCAACGGGCCGGGTCAACGTTGAGAGCGTAACGTCGGAAGGATGGCCTAAGCATCTTCGCTGGTGGGATGACGAACATGTGACTGTCGTTTATCACGTCACCGGAGAAGACCAATCCCAGACTCCGTGCCGAGCAAAGTACCGCCGCCTCACGGAAGCCAAGCGAAAGGCGATAGAACGGTGGAAAAACCCATCCGCCCATGATTTCACCGTCGAGCCAAAGCCCATATAGAGCCTGGCGCCGAATTGCCCGCCGAGCACCTGGTCGGCCAGCGGCGCAGTCCTCGGTGAAACGAGATTGCTCATCGCTCCTGCCCTGATGTAATCTAGCGATAGCGCTGATGCGCGAAAGCTAAAGGGGGGGTCCCGCCTACTAGGCCGTTCCCCTCCTTTCTTTTTGTCTTTCAGCTGATGCACTGCCGATCCGTGTCCGGCCTAGTCCGCGTGAACCGGAAACCTCACGATTCGCTAGTTACAAGACAACGCAGACCAGTCTACCCACATGTAGTCGACTGTGTGCGTGCAACGCCGCCTGTGGACGTGTAGTCATCGCCGAAGTCGTGGGTATAGCGCCGCCGCTTCGCCGGTGCCGGTGTTTGTCTCCGGCCGGTGGCCCGGGGGTCTCGCGGCGCCTGGGTCGTCCGTGCCTAGCGGCCCCGCCAGTGTGGGGTCCGGCCTTCCGCCATCGCCTGGCGGGCTTCGGTGAAGTCCTCGGACCGTAGGCAGCGGATCTGCTCGTGCAGGGCCACCCGGAAGCTCTCCTCGGCGCCGTGGTGCCACGCCGCGTCGATCGCCCGCCGGGCGCCCCGCACCGCGATCGGCGGCTGGGCGGCCAGGCGCCCGGCGAGCCCGGCCGCGGCGGTGTCGAGGTCTGCCGCGGGGACCACCTGGTTGGCCAGCCCGATCCGCAGGGCCTGCTCGGCGTCGATGACGTCGCCGAGCAAGATCAGTTCCCGGGCTCGAGCCTCTCCGACGATCCGGGGCAGCCAGACGGTGGCGCCCATGTCGGGCAGCAGCCCGTAGCGGGTCTCGGTCAGGCCCACCTTGGTGCCTTCGGCGAAGATGCGGAAATCGCATGCCAGGGCTAGTTGCAGGCCCGCGCCATAGGCGTGGCCGCGGACGGCGGCGACGCTGGCGCAGCCCAGGCCGGGAATCCAGCTGAAGGTCCCCGCCGCGGCCCGGCCTGCGGCCAGGGTGTGCTCGTCGTCGGGCCGCCCGGCAAAGTCGGCCAGCCTGCCGGCCATGCCCTCGACCAGGTCGATGCCGGCCGAGAAGGCCGACCCCTCCCCGGTCACCACCAGGCAGCGCAGGGTCTGATCGGGCAGCAGCCCGGCGCCGAGCCGGGCCAGTTCCTCCCACATCTGAGGGTTCTGGGCGTTGCGCTTGCCGGGACGGGCCAGGGTCAGGGTGCCGATGTCCCCGTCGCGCTGGTAGCGAATGGTCTGGTAGTCACTCACGCGCCCGCCCAGACTCTGCGGCATGTCGCCATCAGGCCTCCATCTATACAGTAGTGTATGGATGGACCGTAGGCATGATCCGCGGCGTTTGTCAATGCCGCGCCGAATCCGGTAGAGGTAGACGATGGCCGCCCCGACCCGCACGCCCCGCAGCAAGTGGATCGAAGCCGGGCTGCGGGCCCTTGCCGACGGCGGCCCCGAGGCCGTCCGGGTCGAGCCGCTGGCCCGCGCGCTCGGCGTCACCCGGGGCGGCTTCTACTGGCACTTCACCGGCCGCAGCGCGCTGCTCGCCGAGATGCTCGACACCTGGGAGCGGGCGACCACCGACGAGGTGGTCGAACGCCTTGAGCGTGAGGGCGGCGACGCCAGCGCCAAGCTACGGCGGCTGCTCGCGCTCACCTCTTCCAGCGTCCTGAGGACCGACCTCGCCGTCCGCGACTGGGCCCGGCGCGACCCGGCGGTCGCCGAGCGGCTCCGGCGTATCGACAACCGGCGGATGGATGGCCTGCGCTCGCTGTTCGGCACCTTCTGCGCCGACCCGGACGACGTCGAGGCCCGCAGCCTGCTGTTCTTCTCGCTGCTGATCGGTAACCACTCCATCGCCGCCGACCACGGCCCGCGCAGCCGCGCCGACGTGCTGAACCTGGCCCTCAGACGTCTCGGGGCCCAGTAGCGCCTGCCGCCTGCGCGGGCCGCTGCCGCGGTGCGGTCGTATGTCACCAGCGCCGCCTGCGCGTCCGCCCTTTCAGCCGGACAAGCACGTCCTGAAAGCGTTGCGCCGGGTCAGTTGCCGACGACCCAAAGGAGGCCACACACCTAGTTAGCGCTGCGGGCGGCCGACAGCACGTCGTCGCAGACAGCAGGCATCCCGGTTTCGTCCGCGGCACGCTGGGTCAGGACCACGACGGTCAGGTTTTGCGAAGGCACATTCGACCACACAGTCCCGAATCCGCCTTCCCACGCATAGCGGCCGTCATCGAGCACCGACAGCCCAAAGCCCCAGCCGCGGTCGTCGAGGAAGTTGAAGCCGGGCCAGACGTTCGCCCGCTGCTCGGCGGTCAGCTGATCGCGGGTCATCTCGGCGGCCGTCGCCGGCTTCAGCACCGGGCTGCCTCCGCGCATCAGCATCCGGCCGAACGCGACCACGTCATCAACCGATGACACCAGTCCGCCGCTGCCGTCCGGGAACAGCGGCGGGCGTGACCAGTGTCCGTCCGGCGGGTCGCTGACGACGAGCAGGCCGTCACGATTCTCATACGCAGTCGAGAGCCGTGAGGTATCCGCCGCGTAAAACGCGGTGTCTTTCATGCCAAGCGGGCCGAGCACCCGCTCGCGCAGGACGACATCAAACGGGACACCCGCGGCGCGAGCCGCCAGGACACCCAGCACCTGCGAACCGGACTGGTACAGCCACCGCTCGCCCGGCTGAGCCAGCAGCGGCAACTCACCGAGCCGCGCTATCCATGTGTCCGGGTCGGGCATGGCACCAGGCTGGGGCGGCCCAAAGGTTGACAGCTGCCGCTCCAGTGCCGCGGTGACTATCGGCCACGGCTCCGGTGCCATGAACATCGCCCCCTGCATCCCAAATCCCCAGGTGAACGTGAGCAGGTCGCGGACGGTGATCGAACGCTCAGCCCGGACCGTCTGATCGAGAGGCCCGTCCGGGCTGCGCAGCACCCGGCGGCCGGCCAGTTCGGGCAGCAACTCGTCGACGGGCCCGTTCAGCTCCAGCAGCCCGTCATCCACCAGCGACAGCACGGCCGCCGCCGTCATCGGCTTGGTGGTCGACGAAATCCGGAACAACGTGTCCCGCCGCATCGGCGCGCCGCCGACCGCCATGACCCCTGCCATCGCGACGTGCACGATCTCGCCGCGGGCCACAGCCGCAACAACCCCAGGCGCCTGGCCTTGTGCTACTGCGCGCTCGACCACCTCATCGATCCGGGCGAACGCGGTCTCGTGCCCATTGAGGTTGCTCACGCAGCCAGGCTATAGCCCGACCCAGTACCCGACTGGCGCGCTTCAGCCAGCCTCGGAACTTAAACTCCTCAGTCGTGCAGCTCCCGCATTGGCCGTTCCGCCCGTCCCAAACCGGCATTGGGCCGCGACATCGGGTACCTCCAGGTGCGCCTGCCACGGACGCATCGTCAGCCGTGCGTCATTGGGGACAGCGACTCTGCGTCAGCTAAGCCATTCCTACCGGAAGCCGTCGACTTCACTAGCCGCGCTTATCGGCGCGCATGTCGGACCCGTCGTAGGTGACCAGCTGGGGGTGACCGGGGAGACTATCACGAAGGTAGACGTCAGCAACAAGGAATTCAGAGGCTCGGCCTGGGTGCGGCTCATGAACGTCTCGCCCCTGGTGTACGGCCCGTTACAGTAATTGGGGAGGTTCCGCGGCGATCACGTCGCGGTCTGGTCGGCGATGACGAGATCGACGATCTGGCGGGGGCTGTGCCGCCATCCGAGCCGGCGGGATGCGTCCTCCGCGTCACTGCGTCCTGCCTTTTCCTCACCGATCATGAGGAGCGCTTTCCAGAGCGCCCAGCCGCGGCCGCGAGCCCAGGTCGCTTCGTCGAGGTGCAGTCCGCGTCGGAAGGCCGCGGCGCTGTCACCGGTGAAGAACGTCCATTCCATAACCAGGTCGCAGGCTGGATCGCCGACGGCCAGGCCGCCGAAGTCGATGACGGCCCGCAGCCCGCCCTCTGCGACCAGGAGGTTCGACCCAGTCACGTCCCCGTGCACCCACACCGGTGCCTGCTGCCAAGTGCTAGCGAGGGCCGCATTCCACACCGCGGCGGCTGCGCTGGCGTCGATGTCATCTGCGGCCAGGTGGATCAGCTGCCGGGTCTGCTCATCCCAGGTGGTGAGGGGGCCTCCACGGAAGAAGTTGTGTTCCCGGGGCGGCGGACCGTCGCTAGCGTCGATGGCCTGCAGCGCGGCTAGGAATCCAGTCAGGCTGGAGGCAAACCCGGAGAGGTCCGTAACCCGGCCGGCGCTCGCGGGTTCACCCGGGATCCAGCGGTACACCGACCATGGCCTAGGGAACTCCCCGGTGGGGCGGCCCATGGCCACTGGCTCCGGGATCGGCAAGGGCAGTCGGGGTGCGAGGACCGGCAGCCAGCGATGCTCCTTGCCGACCTGCGCGGTGTACCAGTCGGCGCTAGGCAAGCGCACGGTCAACTCGTCGCCGAGCCGGAACGTGGTGTTGTCCCACCCGTTGATCTTGACCGGCACAATCGGCAGGTCCGCCCACTGGGGAAACTGACCAGCAACCAGTCGAGCGGCGACGTCCGCGGTGAGCTGATCCCTGTCCACGGCGCTAATCCTGCCTCAATGGACGAACAAACGCGACCGTGCTTGCCGGCGCTCCCCCACGACCCGGACAGTAATGATTGGGTGTCAGAGGAACCAGAAGTCGTTCGGGATGACGGTTCTTACCCACCACCTCGGGAGCAGGAATTGACCAGCGAGTACTTCGACAACTGGCACGCGAACAACACCCGCTCTCCAGCCAGGGACGAGATCCATCGCAGGCACCTCGGACTGCCGCCGCACATGACGTCCGACAGCCTGCTGCCGTGGGAGGGTATCGCGGAGGTCAGCGAGGCGCTGCGACTGAAGCACGGGGAGACCCTGCTCGACTTGGCCTGCGGCCGCGGCGCCTACGGCCTTGAGATCGCCCGGCGGACCGGTGCCCGGCTGATCGGCGTCGACTTCGCCGAGTCGGCAGTGCAAGCGGCCCGTGCGCTCGCCGCCTCCCTCGGCCAGGATGCCGACTTCCGTGTCGCGGACATGACCGGCACCGGCTTGGCGCAAGGTTCGGTCGACGCGGTGCTGTCCGTTGACGCGGTGCAGTTCGGCGGTGGTGGCGTGTATGTCGAGCTACGCAGGCTCCTGGTACCCGGTGGCCGGGTCGCGCTCACCGGCTGGGAAGCGCTCCAGTTCGGAGACGAGTCGGTCGGCAAGCGGATCCGCGACATGAGGTTCGGCGATTCGCTGCGCGGCGCCGGGTTCATCGACGTCGAGGTGCGCGAGCGCCCGCGCTGGCGGGGGCGGGAACAGACCATGTGGGAGGAGGCCGCGGCCCTCGACCCGGGCGACGACCCGGCGCTGCAGTCCATGCACGAGGAGGGCGTCCGGGTACTGCCCAGCTTCGGCCGGCTGCGCCGGGTCCTCGCGGTCGCCGTCAGCCCGCCCGCCGCGAGTTGAACCCTTCGAGGAAAGGGAGCAGGGCACGATTTGTGTGCCACGACTGCGGGCGGGGCGCCTCGCCAAGCCCGGCACTCCCCCACGTCAGGACAGTAATGGTTGGGTGCCACAGGAACCAGCAGACGTTCGGGATGATCTTTATGGGGTCTGCGGCTGGGAGCAGTCCGGCGCGGCACCCGGAAAGGGCGTACGTCTGGCCCGGGAGCAGCCGCTCCCCCTTCGGACGTGTCGTGACTGAGGTTTTTCTCGGAGCGGGGTAAGAGCCCGGCATGCGCGGACGCTGATAGGCGGAAGCAAAAAGTGGCCGCCAGGCCTGACAACAACCGCAAGGGGATCCCAGATGACCGCCGAGTCCGTGATCACCGACCGTGTCGCCGAGATGCACGCCGCGATGGCCAAAGAGCCGCCGAACGAGGTGATGGGGGCCTTCGGGCGGGAGCAGGCCGCGCTGGCCGCCGCGGGCGCGCCGGCCGGGGTTGCCCAACCCGGCACGCAGCTCGCAGATGCTGAACTGCTCAACCCGGACGGGACGCCGACCAGCCTGTACAAAGCGGCGGGCGACGGCACCACGGTGCTGGTGTTCTACCGCGGGCTCTGGTGCCCGTACTGCAACGTGGCCCTGTCCGCCTACCAGCAGCACCTGCTGCCGGCGCTGACCGAACGCGGCGTCCGGCTGGCCGCGGTCAGCCCGCAGGCTCCCGACGGGTCGCTGTCCATGCAGGAAAAGCACCACCTGGGCTTCACCGTGCTGTCCGACCCCGGCAACGGCATCGCCCGCACCCTGGGCATCTTGACCCAGCCGTCGGATGAGGCCCGCGCCGCGCAGCTGGAACTCGGCCTCGACCTGACGGCACTCAACGCAGACGGCACCACCGGCGTGCCGATGCCGACCGTAGCGATCCTCGACTCCGACCACGTCCTGCGGTGAATCGACGTGCACCCCGACTACAGCACCCGAACCGAGCCGGCCCAGGTCATCAGCGCACTCGACCAGCTTGGCATCTGACCAGAGCGACATCTCAACACCAGGGAAAGGGACAGCAGGCAATGACGGTTCGACTGGGAATTCTCGCGCAGCTGGACGCGGCGCCCGGCAAGGGCGCGGAACTGGCCGCGTTCCTGCAGGCAGGCCGCGAGCTCGCGGTGGCCGAGCAGGGCACCGTGACCTGGTACGCGTTTCAGATCAGTGACACCCGCTACGGGATCTTCGACACCTTCGAGACCGACGACGCACGGCAGGCCCACCTGAACGGCCAGATCCCGGCAGCGCTCGGCCAGGTCGCTCCCGACCTGCTCGCCAGCCCCCCGGACATCCGCACAGTCGACATCATCGCGGTCAAGTAGGCGCACCAGCCTGGGGCGGGCCTACCGAGAGTCGTGCGCCTCATCGGCCCGCCACCGGCGGTACAGTGCGATGAATTCGCCGCGCATGCGCGGAGTCATGTCATCGGGCGTGACGGTTCCGGCCAGCGTGATGACGGCGCGTATCTGGGCGAGGTATTCGGGGCAGTCGACGCAGCCCGCCAGGTGCGCTTCGAACCGGCGGCGCTGCGTCTGTGACAGGGCGCCTTCGAGGTAGTCAGTGACAAGCTCGACCGCCTGCCGGCAGACCAGGCTCTGACGGGGCCTGAGCCTCAGGCGGGTCATCGGATGCGTGGTGCGGCCAGCCATCGTCGTTACCAGGGCAATGGCCGGTGACCGGGTAGCCGGTCACCGGCCATCGGTACGGTCTTCGGTCGAGAGATACAGAACCGCTCCCACAACCACTCAGTCCCGGGTACAAACCGGCCTGTTACGGTCAAGCGGTTCCGGATCCGAGGAAGAGGGCGACCGCGTTGAGGAGGAGCGTGGCGTTCGGCGGGCGGAGGGCAGTCACCCGAATCCGTTCGGGCGAATGCTCTTGGCTACGGTGTCAGGCGCTGGCCGCGGCGGTGACCGGCAGCCCGGCTGACCGGCGCCGTCGGCGACGGGCTGCTGCTGCACGCGCTCCTCGATCCGATCTCGACGTACGCCCCGCCCGGGTCGGCTACCGGGCCTACGCCGCGTTGCGGCCGCCGTCGACGTCGAGTACGGCGCCGTGGACGAAGCTGGCGTCGCCGCCGGCGAGGTAGCTGATGGCGGAGGCGATCTCTTCCGGGGCGGCCGGACGGCCAGCGGGGGCCAGGGACGCGAGCTGGTCCAGCTGGCTGCCCATCGGCTCGGTGCCCTCGGTCCTAGTCGGGCCGGGGCTGACCGCGTTGACCCGGACGCCGCTCGGGCCGAACTCGGCGGCCCACGACTTGGTGAGCAGCGTCAGCGCCGCCTTGCTCGAGCCGTACAGCGCCATGCCCGCCACTCCGAACTGGGCGACCATGGTCAGCACGTTGACGATCGCACCCGTGCCGCGGGCGGCCATGGCGGGCGCGAGCTCGGCGACCAGGATGAAGGGCGCCTTGACGTTGACCGCGTAGACGGTGTCGATGTCCTGGTCGGTGGCGGACTGGGTGGGGCCGAACGGGAAGACGCCGGCGTTGTTGACCAGGATGTCGACGTGGCCACCGCCAAGCCTGGTTGCCTGGCGGGCGAGCTCGCGGACGGAGTCGCCGTCTCCCAGGTCCGCCGCGATGAAGTCGGCCTTGCCGCCCGCCTGCCTGATCGTCGCGACCACCGCGTCGCCGCGGGCGGCGTCCCGGCCGCTGACCAGGACGTGCGCGCCGCGCCGGGCGAGCAGGAGGGCGGTCGAACGGCCGATACCGCTGGTCGCGCCGGTCACCAGCGCCGTGCTTCCGGTGAGGTCAGTGATGCTCATGGTGGTTCTCTCCCTGTCAATTGTGGGTTGCACAGTCCACTTTGACGAGAGAAAAGTGGGTTGTCCAATCCAGTTTGCGGTAGGCTTGCGATATGGCCGAGAACACCGGGCGGCCCCTGACGCGCAGGGGACGCGAGACGCGGCAGCGGATCCTCGCCGCCGCCGCTGAGCTGATGTTCGAGAACGGGGTGGCGGAGACCACGCTGGAGGACATCCGGGCGGCGGCCGGGGTGAGCGGCTCGCAGGTATACCACTACTTCGCGGACAAGCAGGCGCTGGTGCGCGCGGTCATCGACTACCAGACCGACGCCGTGCTCGACGCCCAGGAGACATGCCTTGACCGCCTGGACACGATGGCCGGGCTCCGGGAGTGGCGAGACTTCCTCGTCGACCACCAGCGCCGGCTCGGGTGCCGGGGCGGCTGCCCCATCGGCGCCCTGGGAGCCGAGGTAGCCGAGACCGACGCCGCCGCCCGCCTGGCGGCGGCCAGGGGACTGCGCCGCTGGGAAGGCCGGATCCGCGAGGGGCTCCGGGCCATGCACGCCCGCGGCGAGCTCCCCGCGCAGGCCAGGCCGGACGACCTCGCGCTCGCGACGCTCGCCGCCTTGCAGGGTGGCCTGCTGATGACCCAGCTCCAGCGCGATACCAAGCCGCTCGAGGTGGCCCTCGACGCCATGCTCGACCGCATCCAGTCACTGACCGAGGCGGCGTAGCCAGCGCGCTAGTGAGGACGGGCCGGCGGGCTCTGGCCTTGACCTTCGAGCTGGGTTGAAGGTCTACCGTCGGCGTTATGGACATGATGCGGATCTCCGAGCTGGCTGCCCGAAGCGGCGTCCCGGCTAGCACGCTGCGGTTCTATGACAGCGCGGGGCTGTTGCCGGCCGACCGCACCGCGGCCGGCTACCGGCTCTACGGCGAGGAGGCGGTCGAGCGGCTAGGGCTCATCAGCACCGCCAAGCACCTGGGGCTCCCGCTGGAAGACATCGGTGACTTGCTGGCGGTCTGGGAGACCGGGACCTGCGCCCAGGTCAAGGCGGACCTGGAGTCCCGGATCACCGCCCGCCTGGCCCAGGCGGCCCAGCGGGCCGCCGAGATCAAGGCCTTCACCGCCGCGCTGCACGCCGCCCTCAAGCACGTGCAGGCGCTCCCGGACCGGGCTGACCGCTGCGGCCCCGGCTGCGGTCTCCCCACCGCAGCGCCGGCGCCCCCCTCGACAGCAGCCGGACCCGCACACGGCCGGGACGCTGATGCCGGCCGCGAGCGCCAACGGTGGCGCACGGCACCCGTGGCATGCTCACTGCCCCGCGGGGACCGGCCCGGCCGCGCCGCAGCCTGGCACGCGGCCACCAGCGGCGCGACCGCCGCCGCGATCCCGGACGGGATGCGGCTGACCCTGCCCGCCGACCGGGCTGCCACCGTCGCCGGGCTCGCCGCCGCCGAGCAGGACTGCTGCCCGTTCCTCGACTTCCGCCTCCACCTCGACGGCCCCGCCCTCCACCTGGAAGTCCGCGCCCCCAGCGAGGCGGCCAGCCTGCTCGGCGCACTATTCACACCCAACCGCTGACAGGGCACCCCACCCGCATCTTGCTCTGCGCCTGCAAGCTCTGGGGACTACACCTTGTCAGGCACGCCTGCGACTGGGCCGCCGCCCCTCCATCCACGACCGGGCGCGGCGGCAGGCCGCCAGTGCCATCTGGCGTGAGGCCTTGCGGGGCGTCTCAGCCCCGGTTGCCTCCCGGGGGCTACGGTGTCATCTTGCGGCTGCCCGCGTACCAGTCTTCTGCTATCGCGTCGTGCTTCAGCGCACCCTTAGCGCGTCGATCGCCAGGTCGACATGCCTGCGCCACTCGAACCCCGGCCTCGGGCCCATCGCGGCGCACACGCCGCACATCAGCATCCCGATGTCGATCGCCGCGATGTCGGGACGGATCGTCCCCGCGCGCCGGGCGCGCTCGACCAGCTGCGCGATGACCGCGATCAGCTCGTCTTGCTCGGCCTGAGATTCCGTCCACGCCGGCCCTTCACTGGTCGCGAGCGCGTACTGAACCCCGGCGTCCCTGGCGGCCGTCTCCGCGATACGGCGCATCAGCCCCTCGATCAGCGTGAACGGTTCTTCGTCGGCATCGAGGGCCTCGCGGGCCCACTCGGTGAAAAGCCGGAACGTCTGCCGGACCAGCTCCGCTACCAGCGCCTGCTTGGTCGGGAAGTGCCGGTAGACGGTACCCACGCCGACGCCCGCGTGGTGCGCGACATCGTCGATCTGCACGTCGTCGCCGCTCTCCGCGAACGCCGCCCGCGCGCTCTCGAGGATCCGCTCGCGGTTGCGGCGGGCATCGGCGCGCAGCGGGCGCTCTGTCTCGCCGACACTGCTGGTCACGGACTTCCCTTCGGCTCGTTTGACAAACGGAATCATAGTTCACTATAGTCCGGACTACAAACGGAACCGGACCTCAGCTTCTGATTATGGTCCAACCGGAACCGGAGGTCATATTCCAGTGACGTCGATCAGCCCGCCACAGCCATCGCCGCTCTATGCGCCCCGCGCGAAGAATCTCGCCCTGCTGCTGCTCGCGATGACCCAGTTCGTCGTCGTGATCGACGCCTCGATCGTGAACGTCGCGCTGCCGTCAATCGGCAGGGGCCTCCACTTCTCGCAGACCGACCTTTCGTGGGTCGTCAACGCCTACACGCTGACCTTCGGCGGCTTCCTGCTGCTCGGCGGCCGCATGGCCGACCTGCTCGGCCGCCGCCGGATGTTCATGCTCGGACTGGTGCTGTTCTCGCTCGCCTCGTTCGCCGGGGGGATCGCACAGTCGGAGGGGTGGCTGCTCGCGGCGCGGGCAGCCCAGGGCCTTGGCGCCGCGATCGTTTCTCCCGCGGCGCTGTCGATCATCACGACGACGTTTGCCGAAGGCTCCGAGCGCAACCGGGCACTGGGAGTCTGGGGGGCGGTCGTGGGTGCGGGCGGTGCCGCAGGCGTGCTTCTCGGCGGGATCCTCACCAGCGGCCTGAACTGGCGCTGGGTGCTGTTCGTCAACGTCCCGATCGGGATCGCCGCCGCGGCGCTTGCGCCGCGGACGCTGGTCGAAAGCCGTGCCGAGGACGGAGCGAGCAGCTTCGACCTCCCCGGCGCGGTGGCCGTCACGGCGGGCCTGTCACTGCTCGTCTACGCGATCGTCGACGCCGTGAACTCCGGCTGGGGATCCGCGGCGACGCTATCCAGGATCGCCGGCGCCGTCGTCCTGCTGGCCGCGTTCCTGGTCATCGAGCGGCGCCGGCGCGACCCGCTGATGCCGTTCTCGATCTTCCGCCTGCGCACGCTGCGCGGAGCGGACACCGTCTCCCTTCTCATCGGCATGTCGCTGTTCTCGATGTTCTTCTTCATCTCGCTGTACCTGCAGGACGTGCTCCGGTACTCGCCGATCAAGACGGGAGTCTCCTACCTGCCGCTCGCGGTCACGATCATCCTCACAGCCGGCGCTGCCTCGCAGCTCGTCACCCGCATCGGCTTCAAGCCGACGCTCATCGGAGGCATGCTGCTCACCGCCGGCGGCCTGATCTGGTTCTCCCAGGTGCCCGCCCCCGGCGGCTCCTACCTCGCCGACGTGCTCGGCCCGTCGCTGCTGGCCGGGGCCGGGCTGGGGTTCGCGTTCGTGCCCGTCACGATCGCCGCGGTGACCGGAACCGAGCCCCGGGAGGCCGGCCTCGCCTCCGGACTGATGAACACCGCCCAGCAAATCGGCGGCGCGCTCGGACTCGCGATCCTCGCCACGATCGCCAACAGCCGCACCCAGAGCGCGTTCCACGCCGGGGTCCACAGCGCCTCGATCGCCCTGACCAAGGGGTTCGACCGCGCGTTCCTCGTGGGCGCGGGCTTCGCCATCGCCGGGGCCATCCTGGCCGCGGTCCTGATCTCCTCACGCGACAGCAGCGAGCACGCGCAGGCGGCCCGCAACGAGCGCGCCGCCGCCGTGACCGTTGCCACGAACCCTGCGTGAGTACATCGCATCGCACACAGATACGCAACCAGAGCCGCAGCGGCAACAGCCTCGGCATCTGCCGAAGGCAAGGGTGATCGACACACACGGAGGGTTTGGCATGCATGTTCTTGTCACCGGTGCGTCCGGATGGATCGGCTCCGCCGTTGTTCCCGAGCTGATCGGCGCGGGCCACGAGGTCACGGGCCTCGCCCGGTCGGACGCCTCGGCCGCCGCCCTCACCAAAGCCGGCGCCCGGGTACACCGCGGCGTCGTCACCACCTATCGAGCTAAGTCGTACGTCACAGTCAGCAACGGATCTGGAGGGATCATGAATGCGAAATGGACGAGCGATGACGTGCCCGGCCAGCAGGGACGGCTAGCCGTGGTCACCGGCGCGAACACCGGCCTCGGGTTCGAGACCGCCCAGGTCCTCGCCGCGCGCGGTGCGTCGGTGGTGCTGGCCGTGCGGGACACCGAGAAGGGCAAGCGCGCCGCCGCCCGCATCGCCGGCACCTCCCCAGGCGCGAACGTCATGGTCCAGCCCCTCGACCTGACCTCTCTGGATTCCATCCGCGCGGCCGCGCGCGAACTGCGGGCCAAGCACCCGAGGATCGACTTGCTGATCAACAACGCCGGGGTGATGCTCACGCCGAAGCAGACCACCCGTGACGGGTTCGAGCTGCAGTTCGGAACCAACCACCTGGGGCACTTCGCCCTCACCGGGCTGCTGCTCGAGCACATGCTGCCGGTACCGGGCTCCCGCGTGGTGACGGTCAGCAGCATCGCGCACCGCGTCCGGGCCCGGATCAACTTCGACGACCTGCAGGCCGAGCGGTCCTACAGCCGGGTGGCCGCGTACAGTCAGTCCAAGCTGGCGAACCTGATGTTCACCTACGAGCTGCAACGCCGGCTGTCCGGCGCGGGCACCACTATCGCGGTCGCCGCCCACCCAGGCCTCGCCAGCACCGAGCTGTCGCGCTACACTCCCGCGATCGTCGCATTTTTCTACGCGCGGGTGATGACCCAGAAGGCGGCAATGGGCGCACTGCCCACGCTGCGCGCCGCGACCGGCCCCGGCGTGCGCGGCGGCCAGTACTACGGCCCGGGCGGATTCTTCGGGGCCAGGGGCTACCCGAAACTGGCCAAGTCCAGCAGGCAATCCCACGACACGGCCATCCAGCGCCGCCTGTGGACAGTCTCCGAACAGCTGACCGGGGTCAAATTCCCGGTCTGACCCGGCCCGGCCGGGCGTGCGGCAGGATCGGCAAAGATGACCCGCCGGGGTTGACGAAGGCGCCGGTGAGCGCGGCGACGGCCTTCGCGTCCGCGCCGTAGCCGACTGGGAAGGTCAGCCTATGCCTGGCGACCAGGGCGGCGGTGGCCTCCTTGTCGTCCACCGAGAGCGCCACGACGCGAATGCCGTTATCCCCCAGCGCCTGGCCGGCCCGCTCGAAGGCGCGCAGCTGCGCGTTGCAGTACGGGCACCAGGCACCCCGGTAGAACAGCACCGCGGCGTAGTCGCCGACGAACGCGTCTGGGATCGTGAGGGACTGGCCGCCGTCGGTCTCGATTGTCAGCCGCGGAACGGGTCGCCCGGGTTGAGCAGGGGCATCTCGGTTTCTCCTTCGCTGTTACCAGGACGGTCCGGACGGGACCGCCCGAAGGTAGGCGTCGCCTGCGCCCCGGTTCCTACCAGTGGATCTCAGTCCGGCGCTCCCCGGTAAGACACCGCCGCCGCTCGCCGCTAACCACTAGCTGAAAGTTCAAGAGCATTCAGCCGAACGGGAGGACGTCAGCACCGCGCCCGCCCGCGCCTGATTCCCGGCGGGCCCGCCGCCTGCCCAGTGGCGTCAGCCGTCCAGCGCTGCGGGCAGGCGGTCGAGCGCGGGCACGGTGAGGTCCGGCTGGGCGCCGATCGTGTCGAACGGGGCGGCGGAACGGTTCACCCAGGCCGTGCGCATCCCGGCCGCGCTGGCCCCGACACAGTCGAACGCGTTGCTTGTCACCAGGCGCACCTGCCCGGCCGCCACCGACAGCCGCTCCGCGGCGTGCCGGTACACCACGGGCGACGGCTTGAACACGCGAACCTCGTCCACGCTGATCCGCAGGCCGAAGAAGCCGCCGAGGCCGCTGTTGCCCAGGCAGTTGGCGATCATCGCCGAGGTCCCGTTGGACAGCACCGCGAGCTCGTACCCCAGGCCGGCCAGCGCCTGCAGCGCCGGAGCCGCGTCGGGGAACGGCCGCAGGTGGTCATACAGGCCGACCAGCCGTTCGGCCTGCCCGTCCGGCAGGCGCGCCCCGATCGAGGCGAGGGCGAAGTCAAGCGCGCGGGCCGTCACCCAGCGGAAGTCCTCGTAACGGCCCATCGCCGTGAGCCGGAAGGAGTACTCCAGCTGCTTGGCCCGCCAGAGCCCGGCCGCCTCGCGGCCCTCGGCGTCGCCGAGCAAACGGCCCAGCTCGCCGGCGATGGCGATCGGGTCGACCAGCGTCCCGTACAGGTCGAACGCCAGCACCTCACGGCCGCCCGCCGCGCCTGCCGGGTGACCCGCCGCGCTAGCCATGAGTGACCGCCGCGAGGAGCCCGGTGAAATCCTCGTCTTCCACGCCCCACAGGCTACCGGCGCGGTAGCCAGCCACGGGCTAGCCCGTTTGGCACCCGGCCAGGCCGGCGATGATCCGGGCCGACTCGATCCGCCACACCGCCTCGATCGCGCGGTGCGCCGCGGCGGTGCGGGTATACGGCGCCACTAACCCTCGGGGCCGGACGAACATCCGACGCCATGTCCATCTGGCCTGTCCCCGTTCGAAGCGTCAGCAGCAGGCCGGACACGGAGCCCGGCCACGGCTCACGAATCAATCGAAGGAGAGCACCGTGAGGAAGATCGTAGCGGGCCTGTTCGTCTCGCTGGATGGCGTCATCGAGGACGCGAACGAGTGGACCGGCCCGTGGTTCAACGAGGAGGTCGGCCAGGCCGTCGGATCCATGATCGCGGCGCAGGACGCGATGCTGCTCGGCCGGGTGACCTACGACGGGTTCGCCGCGCACTGGCCGCAGCAGACCGGCGAGCTGGCTGACACGATGAACGGCACCGCCAAGTACGTCGTCTCTGACACGCTGGAGTCCGCGGACTGGCAGAACTCCACGCTGATCCGGCGCGACCGCGCCGCCGCCGAGATCGCCGAACTCAAGCAGCGCCCCGGCAAGAACATCGGCATGACCGGCAGCGCGACCCTGGTGGCCTGGCTGCTGCGCGAGGGGCTGCTGGACGAGCTCCACCTGCTCGTCTTCCCAGTCGTGCTGGGTTCCGGCCAGCGGCTGTTCGCGACGCCCGGGGACAAACTGCCGCTGAGGCTGATCGACTCAGCGACGTTCCAGACCGGGGTCGTCCACCTCACCTACGCAAAGGCATGACCCGGCGGCGGTCCGGCAGGGCTCCGTGATCAGAAGCCCTGCCGGACCCAGCCGGTGAGGGAGACGGGCAGGGAGCCGACGTCGCAGACATAACCGCTGCTGCAGGAGTCCCCGCCATGCTGGCAACCGAGCTGCTGTTCGTCTACATCTACTGCCTGGTTGACGACGCGATCAAGGCCGGTACCCTGCTGATCCCGCGGCGTCCCCCCGATCCGGTGCAGCAGATCGACACGCTGCGCGCGGTGATCAGCAACGGCGACTTCGAGGAATGCGAAACGAGCTGCACCCAGCCGAATCCGGCGGATGATTGTGTGTGTCTGCGGCCGGCTGGAGGAGGCGGTGATGGAGGGCTGGTGCTCGGTGGAGGAACTGGTCCAGTACGGGTTCGGGCGTGCTCGGGTGGTGATGGCCAACGAGGCGCACAACGGTCTGGCGCGCTCCATCCGGACCCGTGACGTAGGCGTCCGCATGATCCGGGCGGCACACGAAACCGGGGTGCGGCGGCTCGCCATGGAAGCCCTGTCCTGGCCGGACAGGGATATCCCGGGTCCGATCCGGGATATGCCGCCGGCTGGTGGCGGCTACCTGGGCCAGCCGGATATGCGGAGGCTGATCGCGGCGGCGCTGGAACTGGGCTGGAGCCTGTGGGCCTATGAGGCCGTGTTCGAGATGACCCCGGCTACTGACCCGGCCGAGTTCCGGACCATGGAGTTCACCAACTGGCGCGAACGCGAGCAGGCAGCCAACTTGTGCCAGCTGACCGCGGCTGCCCCGGCCGAGCCGCTGCTGGTCTGGTGCGGCAACGGGCACGCCAGCAAGAAAGAAACCCGCAACTGGATTCCCATGGGATGGCACTTCCGCGCCATTTCCGGTACCGACCCGTTCGTCATCGACCAGACGGTGACCGTTGCCTGGCATGACCAGCCCAAGCCCTGGGTGCAGACGCTGCTCGCCGAAGTGGGTGAGACCCTGGCGGCCCACGGCGGCACCGCCGGGATCCTCCGGGACCAGGCCCCCGAGTCGCTGGCCGGCCGGGACTATGCGGACGCCTTCGTGGTCTCCACCGAGAACACCCTCAGCTAACCTTCTCAGGTTCGCAGGCCGCCCTGGACAAGCTCCTGGAACGCCTCACGGACGTCCCCACCCCAGCTGGGCAGACACCCCCGGCAGCTGGCTGTTCCCCGCACCGCCATGCCCCTGGTGCCGGTCATTGACGTCAGGCGGCCGCCCGCAGGCGCCAGGCCCGATGTCGGCGGTGCCTGCCAGACTGGGCCCGTCCCCGACCAGGAAGGCAGACGATGACCGGCGCAGGCGTCCCCAGGCACTTTTCACCCCGGTGGAACAACGACACCCGCCCGGCCCCGCCTGACACTGGCGGCGAGAGGGAAACCCTGAGCGCGGTCCTGGACTGGCAACGGGCCACCTTCGAGCTCAAGTGCGCCGGCCTGCCGCCGGAGCGGCTGTCCGAACGGGCGGTGCCGCCGTCCAGCCTGTCCCTGCACGGCCTGGTGCGGCACCTGGCCGGCGCCGAACGCTGGTGGTTCCGCATCCAGTTCGCCGGGCAGGACGTCCCGTTGCTCTACTACTCCGACGATGACCCCGACCAGGACTTCGACAGCCTCGACGGTGACCCCGGCGAAGCCTTCGCCGTCTGGCGGGCGGAATGCGACCGCTCCAGGCAGATCACGGCCGCTGCCGCATCGCTGGACGAGACGGGGATCCGCCGGCGGACCGGCGTGCCAGTCTCACTGCGAAGGATCATGGTGGACATGATCGCTGAGTACGCCCGGCACAACGGCCATGCGGACCTCCTGCGCGAACGCATCGACGGCGCCACCGGCATGTGACCCGGCAAAGAGTCGTTCGGGATGATGTTTACTAGTCAGGTATCTTTACTACTGTGGTGATACGGCAGTATCGATGGCAACAGCGGCGGGTGCGAAGGAGCCGAGGGCGGCATGGACGACGAGCAGCGGGTTGATCTCGGGGTGCTGTTGTTCATCCCGTACCGGTACGCCGAGGACCGGATTTTCCGGGCCCTGCAGGATGCCGGGTTCGACGACTGGACCCTCGCCCAGTGCCGGGTGTTTCAACGCATCGACCCGGGCGGTTCGCGCCTCACGGACCTCGCTGACCAGGCGCAAATGAGCAAGCAGAGCGCTGGCGTGATGGTTGATCAACTGGAACGCCTGGGCTATGTCCGCCGGGTCCCCGATCCCGCGGATGGCCGCGCCCGGTTGATCGTGATCGAGGAACGCGGGCGGCGGGCGGTCGAGGTAGCCAAGACGACACTCGACGAGACCCTCGCGGAGTGGAAGGCCTACCTGGGCACCCGCAACTTCACGTTGCTGCACCAGATCCTGGACCAGCTCCGCGAGATCACCGACACCTACGCGCGGTAAACCGCGGTACGCCGAGCCGTCCACCCCCGATTCCCCGTCGCTCCGCGCCTTGACATAGTCAGCTTTACTGACTAGTTTGTAAATGATCCTGACGATTTTCCGGCGATGGCCGGCTGGTTGCCACGATGCACGCCTATCGAAGGGAAACACCATGTCCACTGTCATCACCGGAGCGTCGGGGTCACCTCGGCCGGCCAGCAACCACGGCGCACGAAGCCGTCCAGAACGCGATCATCGAGGAGTCACGATGATCGCCTCCGGACCCGGCGTCGATACCCACGAGATGGTCCTGATCCACCGCGTCATCCGGCGCGAGTTCGGGCAACTCCCGCGGCTGTTCCGCTCTGCGGCCAATGACCGTGCGCGATCCAAGGTCATCGGCGCGCACGCGCGGGAGATGTTGGACTTCCTCCACACGCACCACACCGGCGAAGACGAGCTGCTCTTTCCCTTGCTGCGCGAGCGCGCTGCGCTCGACCCGGAGCTGATGGACCGCCTGGATGCGCAGCACGGGCAGGTCAACGACGCTGTCGCGGCCATCGGCGCGGAGCTGCCGGCGTGGACCGCGAGCGCGGACGCCGCCGCCGGCGAGCGGATGGCGGCCGTCATCGACGCCACGATGCCGACACTGATCGATCACCTGGCCGAGGAGGAGCAGAAGCTGCTCCCGATCGTCTCGGTCACGCTGACGCAAAGCGAATGGGACGCGCTCGGCAAGCACGGCATGAGCGCGATACCGGTCACGCGGCGGCTGGTCATCCTCGGCCACATCACCGAGGAAACCGATGACGCGGAACGGCAGAGGTTCCTGCAGGTCGTGCCGACCCCAGCTCGTTTGGCCTACAAGCTGATCGGCCACCGCCAGTTCACCCGCGAAACCACCGCGATCCGCGGCTACCGGCGCTCCCCCACGCCTGGACAGTAATGATTGGGGGCCAGAGGAACCTGAAGTCGTTCGGGATGATGTTTATGTTGCTCTCAGCCGTAGGCGGGGTCGTAAGCGCCTGACACAACCGCTAGGCGGAAGTTGGTCTCGTCTTCGGTGTCCGGGGCCGCGGTGAGAACGACGATCTTGCGTTCCGCGTCGCCGTCGGTCAGGACGTCGCAGTCGACCGCGATCGGCCCGGTCGCCGGGTGCTGGACGATCTTGTGGTCTTCCCGGTGCGCGCCGACCGCACCGGAAGCCCACAGCTCGGCGAAGCGCTGGCTGCCCGTCGTGAGGTCCTGGATCAGGCTGGCCAGGCGGGCGCTGCCCGGGAACCGACCCGCGGCGCGGCGCAGGTCGGACACTACGGAGGCCTCGACTTCCGGCTGGCTGAGCGAGGTCACCGGCCAGTGCGACAGGTGCGGGGCGGTCCCGTCGACTGGGAAGGTGTCGCAGGCGAAGTTGCGCATTGCCGACGGCGTCGACGACGGGTCGCCCAGCAATCCGGCCCAGCCGCGGTTCCACCAGATCAGCTGCCAGTCCGCGGCGAACACGGCCGCCGCAGCGTCGCCGAGCCGGTTCAGCATGCGGCGCAGGCCGGGCGGGATGTGGTCGGAGATCTCCCCGCTGGCCGGCGGGGCAAGCCCGGCCAGGCGGAACAGGTGGTCCCGCTCGGCGTTGGTGAGCTGCAGGGCACGGGCCAGCGCGGTGGTCACCTGCGCGGACGGGGTTACGTTTCGTCCCTGCTCGAGGCGGACCACGTAATCGACCGAGATTCCGGCGAGCTCGGCGAGGTCTTCCCGGCGCAGCCCGCTGACCCGGCGCCCGCGGCCAGCTGGCAGTCCCGCCGCGGCCGGCGAGACGCGGCCGCGCCAGGTACGCAGCATCGGGCCGAGTTTCGCGATGTCAGCCGTCATGAGACTGATTCTCGCACGCGGCGCGAACCCGAGGGTGGTAGCGGTTTTCCTACCGAATTCCTCTCTCTGGTTGGCGGCGCGGCGGCCGATGATCCTGGCTGACATGACCTTCACGTTCTCCCACGACCACGTGGGCATCACCGTTACCGTTGCGGACCTCGACGCCACCGTCGCCTGGTATTCGCGCAACCTCGGTTTCGCTGTGGACCAGCGGTTCGAGTCCCACGGCACCACGTTCGTCTACCTCACTGCCGGCGATGTCAAGATCGAGCTCCTCGCGGGCGCGTCGAACCGCGGCGGGGAGCCGGCTGGCAACGTCCTTACCAGCATGGACCCGTCGCGGCTGCACCACTTCTGCCTGGCGGTTGCGGATCTCGACGCGGCGGTGTCCCGGCTGCTTGAACTTGATGTACCGCTGATCGGCGGGCCCATGTCTATACCGGAAACCGGGCAGCGCATCGCGTTCGTCACCGACAACGTGGGCACCATCATCGAGCTCACCTCGCCTGGCACCTGGCCCTCAGGCCGGGACGGACGGGCCTGATGCCAGACCGCGCTGACTTCACCGGAACCTCGGACGCCGGGCGTGTCCGCTGGCAGCCCGCCTCGGTTACGAGTCCTCATCGCGGTCGTCCCGTCGCGGTCATCGCCGCCAAGGACATCCCTTATATCTCGAACGCCAACCGGCTCCAGAACCTCAGCATCTACCTGCCGCGGACGCCGGAAACCGACGGTCTTATCGGCACTCCCGTCACGTCCCTCCCGGGGGCTGATTCCCCGTCGCGGCTCCCCCGGTACCTCGTGCACATCCACGGCGGCGCCTGGCGCGACCCGCGGCTCGCCTCATCCTCGATCGAACCCGCCGTCGCTTGTGCCTTCTCCGGCGAGGAGCCGGTCCCGGTCAGCGCCATCGCGTCCCTCAACTACACCGTCTCGCAGTTCGACTATCCCGCTCCCCCGTTCATGGCCGATCCGCCCGTTCCTTACGACGCGATCAGGAGCAATCATTCGGATCCCGCCCGCGAGGCCGTCCATCCTCAGCACGTCAGCGACGTGCTGCACGGCCTGGCTCTGCTTGGCTCCTTCGGCCTCGCCAGCGGGTCCTACATTCTGTCCGGGCACAGCTGCGGCGCCTGCCTTGCGTTCCAGTCCATCCTGCAGGCCCCGGGGCACTACGGCCTCGGCTACCTTCCCGAGCCGCCCGGCCCGGCCGCGCTGCTCGGCCTCAACGGCCTGTACGACCTGCCCGCGCTCGCGACCGCGGACGGGCTGGGTACCTCCCATGCCCACCTCCGCGACGACTACGAGAGGCTGCTGTCTACGGCGTTCGGGGCGGACAAGGACGGCTGGCCATCCGCTAGCCCGGCTCGCTTCGACCCGGCGTCCGTCGTCGAGCGGATCCGCGCAGGGAACGCGCCCCGGCTGGTCGTGCTGGACCAGAGTGCCGAGGACCAGCTTGTGCCGATGGACCAGAAAGACCGGCTGACCGCCAACCTGGCCAGGGTCGCGGGGCTTCGGGTCGCCCAGGGACACCGGCTCACCGGCACACACGCGGCACCGTGGGAGGAGGGCAGCATGATCTGCCAGAGTCTTCTCGACACCCTTCGGCTCCTGCGGGA
>Ga0207416_1001864_pt1 | contig 25285 bp, 21 predicted proteins | sample PaiPotPPM11metaG_FD_184107 | JGI IMG/M metagenome (GOLD analysis project Ga0207416, IMG submission 184107) | Iron sulfur acid spring bacterial and archeal communities from Banff, Canada, to study Microbial Dark Matter (Phase II) - Paint Pots PPM... ... | reverse complement strand
TGCGGAGCTTTGCCCGCCGGGCGTGCGCGGGCGGTTCACCGGGATCGCCGACAGCTTCCTGTCGATCGGGTACTTCTTGTCGCCGTTGCTCGCGCTCCTGCTCATCCCTTCGGCGACCAACGACACCGGGTGGCGGGTGATGTTCCTGTTCGGCGGGCTGCCAGTGGTGTTCGCCCTGCTCGCGTGGAAGTACGTGCCGGAATCGCCGCGCTGGTACGAGGGCAAGGGGCGGTTCGCCGAGGCCGAGCAGGTGGTCGGCGAGATCGAGGCGCGGGTGGCCGCGGAGGTCGGGCGACCGTTGCCTGCGCCGGTTGTCGCTGTTGCCTCTGGCGTTGCGCCTGCTTTGCCTGGTGCGTCTGGTTCTTCTATGGCGCCGTTGCGTGAACTGTTCAGCCGCCGGTTCCTGCGCCGGTCGATAGTGCTGTGGACGTCGTTCGGCGGGCTGTTCTTCGTCTTCTACTCGATCCAGACGTTCATGCCGACGATCGTCGCCTCCATGGGCTTCACGCTGACGTCCGCCTTCGCTTTCACCGCGGTCATCGTGCTGGTATCCATACCGGGCAAGCTGGCCGAAGCCTGGCTGGTCGAACGGTGGGGGCGGCGGCCGGTGATCACCGTGTTCGGCGCGGTCGCGGCCGGGGCGGCTATCGTATTCGGATTCTCCGGCGGGGCCGTCATGGTCCTGCTGGCCGGCTGCGTGATGTCCTTCTTCGGCATCGGCGTGGACCCGGCCGTCAAGGTGTACACGGCGGAGAGCTACCCAACCGCCATCAGGGCGACCGGGACATCGGTGACCGAGGGTATCGGGCGCTTGTTTTCCGGAGTGATCGGGCCTTCGCTGATACCGCTGCTGCTCGCTGTCGCCGGGGTGAGCGGCGTTTACGTGCTGATCGGCGGGGTGGCGGTCGTGGCGGTCGTCACGGTGGCGGTCTTTGGGTCGGAGACGAAGGGACGGGCGCTGGAGGCGATCGGCTGAGCCGACCAGCCGAGTCGATCAGCTCGGGCGGGTGCCGTGCACCAAGCCGGCTTCCGCGATGATCGGCTCGAAGCGCACGTCGGTGAAACCGGCGTCGCGCAGCGCCTGCTGCCAGAATCCCGGCGTCGCGGGGTGTTCGTGGCCGACGCCGAGCCCCAGCCGGCCGAGGTTCTTGGCGATCCGCCACCACCCGGCGGGTCCCCGGGCGGCGAACGTCGCCGCCTTCTCGCGGAGTATCTCCCGGTCACGTTGCGTCGCGCCGCGGCCGAACATCATGTCGGCGATCACGATGCGGCCACCGGGGCGCAGCCACCGCGCGGCCTCGGCGATCAGCGCCCGCTTGTCTTTGTCCCTCAAGTGGTGCAGCGCGTAGCTGGACACGACCAGGTCCACGCTGTCCGCAGGCAGCTGGAAGGTTCGCAGGTCCGCGACCTTGGTCCTGACGTTGCACAAGCCGGCCGCCTCGACGCGCTGGGCGAGGGATTCCGCCATGACGGGCGAGATGTCGACCGCGATCACGGATTCCACCAGTGGGGCGAGCGCGAGCGCGAGGAACCCGGTGCCAGCGCCGAGGTCCACGCAGTCATCGCCTGGCCCGGGGCCCGAGATTGCCAGCAGCTGGTCGCGCAGCTGGTCGAACCCGCTCGTCGAGGTGACGTGCTCGTGCCAGCCCGCAACGCGCTTGTCCCATATCCGCGCTAGCGACAACGGTGCCTCCTTCAGGTTTCCCGAAGGCTATGCAGAGAGCTTCTGCCGGCCCCATGAAGCAAACCTGGGGAATCTCTGCGTCTGGGTCCGTTTTGTGGCGTGGTGCTGAAGAGCCTCTGAAGGTTCGGTTCTGGCGGTGCCGCCCGGCGATGTCCGGGTTAGGGTGGCGCATCGAAAAGCGCGCACATCGACGGGCCAGCCGGCCGCCTCGGCGGCGAGCCGGTGCGCTTGCGGCTGTCGCGAGCCTGGTGGTGGTTTTGCTCCTGCCGACGATGACTGCGCGGGCCGCTGGGCCGGCGGCGCCGCGGACCGGCAAGGTCGCGACCGGGCCCGCGCGCAGCCTTGGCGAGCCAGCCGCGGCGCAGGACAGCGCCGCGAGCGCGGTGACGGCGACCACCTTCGGCGCCGCGGGCGCGCAGGCGGGGGTCTGGACCAGGCGCGCGGACACGACGGCGTGGCGGCGGGCGGGGTCGATCCTGCCGTCCGGGTTCGGCACCAGCTACGACCCGGCGGCGGCCGCGGCGCCCGGCGGGCCGCTGCTCGTGGTGGCGGGCACCGCGCCGCCCGGCGAGAGCTGCATCACGAACGGCTCCGTCGCGATCGCGAGCGTCGACTCGAGCGGCAGGCTCGGCGCCGCCCGGCTGGTGAGCGATCAGCGCGGCACGGGCAGCTTCGATGACCGGCCGACGGTCGCGGTCGGAGCGGGCGGTATGGTCTGGGTGGCCTGGTCGCAGGGACCGGACGGCGACGCCTGCCAGAACGTCGGCAGCGGCGACAGGATCGAGGTGGCTGCCTCCCGCGACGACGGCAGGACGTTTGGCGCCCCGACCCCGCTGCCCGCCGACGGCGGCAGCTCCGCGTTCGGCGTCCGGCTCGCGCCGCTGCCCGGCGGGCAGGTGGCGGTCTCCTGGACGGAGACAATGGCGACGGGCGATCAGGGGGTGCTCGTCTCGGTGGTCGGCGCCGATGGACGCCCGGGCCAGCCGACCGTGGCGCTGTCGGGCGACGGGCCGCCGCTGGTGCTGCCCGGCGCTAGTTTTTACGACTTTCCCGCCGGGGACATGGCCGCGCTCCCTAACGGGCGGCTGCTGGTCGCGGCGCCGTTCTGGGTGGCGGACCGTAGCGTGATCGAGCTTGCCTCCGGCACTCCCGGCGGCCGTTGGCAGAAGGCGACCGTGCGCCCGCCGGGAGGATCCGACCTGCTGCTCCCCGCGCTCGGGCTGCTTACATCCGTTGACGTTCGGCTGGTGTGCGCCGTGCACATCCGCGTCGGCGACCGGCTCGGCTACGACTGGGCTTCCCTTGCCGTGAACGCCCAAGGGGCGCCGAACGTCGGGTCGGCCGGGCTGACGGCGCTGACGGCCGCGCCTGCGGGGCCTGGCTTCTTCGAGATCGGTGAGGAACTGGCGCTTTCGCACACGCCGGGCGGACTGCTCGGCGCGGTCGTCGTCGCCGGGCAGGACGGTGCCGCGCTCGAGACCGCCACGTTCACCGCGCCGCCGGCGGCCGCGACGCCCGCGGCCGCGACGCCGCGGAAGGCGGGCGCGACGCCGCCAGGGTCGTCGTCATCGCGATCTCCCAGCGGGTCCGGACGCACCGGGCCGGGGACCGGCGGCGCGCGGGCCGGGGACGGCGGGTCGTCCGGACTCGGAGCCACGGTCGCGTGGGTGGCCGGTGCGGTGGCGCTGTGCTGCGCGGTTGGCGCTGGCGCCCTGGTGCTGCGGCGCCGCCGCGCCGCGAGCGGACGGCATCAACTGCCTAGCCACCGGAGGCAATGAACCGTGGGACCTGCGCATTGTCAGGATTTGTACCATGGTCGAGCGGGGTACCCGCGCCAATCGGAGGGGAATCCGGGACCGCAGACAATGATGGGGGATACCTTTGGCCCCGGTGGGGGCTCAAAGTATCCCCGATGATGGTCTTGCCCGACCGGCTGCCGGATGGCGGAGAATCGTCCATGTGCCATCGTCTCCCTGTTTGCCACGTAAATAAGGGACGCTTATTCGCCGGCAGTTCCGGCGCGGCCGGTATCCGGGGCGCTTGCGTGGAAACTGGCTCTGTCTCAAATACGTGACAATAACGGAACGCGGCGGGGTGAGACTTCCATCCCGGTGAGCACGGGGCCCGGCTTCCCGCCGGCTGGCGGCGAGATTGCGGGTCATCCGGGTGAGCGGCCCCGCAGCACCGTCCCGGTTGCGGTGCTTTGCAGCACTTTGTCCGGCGCCCCGGTCGACTGTTTTCTTCATTGCGGGTCATCCGGGGCGGATATCGCCAATTTTGACCCGTGATCACCGCTGGACGGGGCAGATGGGGGTACTTTGTTCTATTTTATGCAGATGGAATGGGTGCCGTCCCCTGCTTTTCCCTCGCTTGACCCGCGATCACGCGGGCAGGCGGGCGTTACCGCGGGACGGGAAAGGGCGCGGCGACGGGCCGCGCCCGCTCGCCCTGTGGCCTGGGCTGCTGCCGCGCCCGTTAAGCACCCAATTTCGTGTCAGTTTCCGCCTACGGGGCGCGGGCGCCGACCAGACATTCATCGCAAACCGCGACATTGAGGACACCTCCCGGGGCCGGGAAGCCGCGTTACTCTTGCCGGCATCGGATCCCGGCTTTTGCCGGGCGCCGGATCTCGCTGCGCAAAACGGGCAGATGGCGGCAATCGTCACGCTGGCCCCCTGGGTACAAGTTGCGTCCTGGCTCGCGCCGGGTGCGGTCGGTGATGTTCATCTGGGGGCAATGGGGTGTTTGTGGAGTTGCTCTTGAGGGCCCGCGTGGGCGTGTCACAGTGAACTGCGTGAGCAGCCTTCCGCCTAAGTCTGGTTCGTATTCTGGGCCCATTCACGACGAAGCAATTAGCGGCGGCCCGCAGGCCCGGGGCCCGCTCAGCCGGCGGGGTTTTCTCGGTGGTTCGGCCTCGGCGCTGGCCGCGGGCGTGATCACCCCCGCGTTGCTGCGCAACTCCGGCGCGCCCGCCGGGTCGCGCGCCGGGGCGCGCGCGGCCGACGCCAGCCTCACGGCGCACGTCGCGCCGGCCGCGGCCCAGTACAGTGCGGCCCAGTACGCCGAGGCGCTGGGCGCGCTCGGCCGGACGGCGCTGCGCGCGCCGGGCTCGCGGCTGTATCCCGGACTGGCGGCCGGGACCGACACGATGCCCGGCATCGAGCACATCGTCGTGCTGATGATGGAAAACCACTCGTTCGACAACATCCTCGGGATGCTCGGCCGCGGCGACGGCTTCACGCTCGGCGCTAACGGCCTGCCGACCGCCACGAACCCGTACGCCAACGGAAGCATCCAGCACACGTTCCGGATGCCGACCACCTGCCAGAACAGCACCGTGACGCAGGAGTGGAAGTCCAGCCACGTCCAGTACGACAACGGCAAGATGGACGGGTTCGTGATCACGAGCCAAGCGGAGTCCATGGGCTACTGGACCGGCGCGGACCTGCCGTTCACCTACAGCCTGGCCGACGCGTTCCCGATTGGCGACCGCTGGTTCTGCTCGGTGCTCGGCCAGACGTTCCCCAACCGCCGCTACCTCATCGCCGGCACCTCGGCCGGGATGACCGACGACGCCGGGGTGTCGCTCATCAACCTCGCCGAGCCCGCGCCCAACGGCACCATATTCAACCTGCTCGACGAGCACGGGATCAGCTGGGAGAACTACGTCTACAGCGATCCGACGGGCGCCACGCCGGAACTGTACGCGGTCAACGACACGGTGCCCGAGTTGTTCCACCACAGGGCGCTGAGCGATTTCTTCGGCGACGCCGCGAGCGGCAGCCTGCCGTCGTTCAGCCTCCTAGACCCCGACTACAGCACCCAGTCGCAGGAGGACCCGCAGAACATCGTCGTCGGCGAAGCGCTGATCGCGCAGGTCGTGAACGCGCTCGGCGCGTCACCGCGGTGGCCGTCCACGCTCCTCATCCTGGTCTACGACGAACACGGCGGTTACTACGACCACGTCCCGCCGCCGGCCGCGATCCCGCCGGACGCCATCGGGCCGCTGGTGCAGCCGGGGGACTCCGTCTACGACGGCTTCGCCAGGTACGGGTTCCGGGTCCCGTCCGTGATCGTGTCGCCGTACGCGAAGCCCGGCTACGTCACCCACGTGCTGCACGACCACGCGTCGGTCCTCGCGACCGTGGAGCGGAAGTGGAACCTGCCCGCGCTCACCTACCGCGACGCCAACGCCAACGACGTGACCGACTTCCTCGACCTCGGCGCGCTGCAGGCGGGGCGTCCGACGTTCCCGAAGCTGCCTCCGCTGGCCGCGCCGGGCGACACGGCGGCGGCGCTGGCCTGCTCCACGGCCGGCCCCGGAGTAATACCCCCGCCGGGCAGCGTCACCGCCGGGTGAGCCGACCCCGACCTTGTGGCCAGACCGCGTGCCCACACCGCTTGTCCCGGCGCGTTAGTCCCGTATACGACTAGGGCAGACCGTTCTAGACGAACGAGGAGGGCCACGATGAGCATGACCGGGGATCGTCACGCCGGGGACGTTGACCTGAAGCTCGAGGTCGTCGTCATCCCGGTCGCGGACGCCGATCGCGCGAAGGCGTTCTACCAGGGTCTCGGGTGGCGGCTCGATGCCGACTTCCCCTTCGACAACGGCTTCCGCGTGGTGCAGTTCACGCCTCCCGGGTCGGGGACCTCGGTCCAGTTCGGTACGCGGATCACCTCGGCCGAGCCGGGCGCGGCCCAGGACCTGTACCTGATCGTCTCCGATATCGAGGCCGCCCGCGACCAGCTCGCCGGCCGCGGCGCCCAGGTCAGCGAAGTGTTCCACAGCGAGTCGCCCGGCGCTCAGTTCCGGCTCGGCGACCCGGGCGGCCGGGCGAGCGGTCCCGCGCCCGAGCGGGCCAGCTACGGCTCCTTCGCCACGTTCGACGACCTAGACGGCAACACCTGGCTGCTGCAGGAGGTCACCACGCGGCTGCCCGGACGGGTCGCCGCCGCCGCGACGACGTTCACTTCCGTGGCAGGCCTGGCGGCCGCGCTCCGCCGGGCCGAGGCCGCCCACGGCGAGCATGAGAAGCGCATCGGCGCCGCGGACGCCAACTGGCCCGACTGGTACGCCGCCTACATGATCGCCGAGCAAGCGGGAACGGAACTGCCCAAATGACCGACTACGACGTGATCGTCCTTGGCGGCGGGGCACCGGGCGAGCACTGTGCCGGGGCGCTGGCCGCGCGCGGGCTGCACGTGGCCGTGGTGGAGCGCGAGCTGGTCGGCGGCGAGTGCTCGTACTGGGCGTGCATTCCCTCGAAGTCGCTGCTGCGCCCGGGCGAGGCCGTGCACGGCGCGCGCGAGGCGAGCGCCACCGCCGAGGTCGACGTTCAGGACGCGCTGGCCTGGCGCGACTTCATGGTGTCGAACTGGTCGGACGCCGGACAGGAGCACTGGCTGGCGAGCCGCGGCATCGACCTGCTGCGGGGCACCGGACGGCTGGCGGGCACCGGCGCGGTCGAGGTCAACGGGGTCAGGCACACCGCGGAGCACGTCGTCGTGGCGACCGGCGCGGATGCCTTCGTGCCCCCGGTCCCCGGGTTGCGCGGGCTCGAGGGCCTCTGGGGCACCCGCGAAGCCACGAGCATGAAGGTCGTGCCGCGGCGGCTGCTCGTGCTCGGCGGCGGGCCTGCGGGGGTCGAGCTCGCGCAGGTCGTCCGCCGTTTCGGCGGCGAGGTCGTGCTCGTCGAAGGCGCCGACCGCGTGGTGCCGCGCGAGGCCGCGCCGCTCGGCACCGCGCTTGGTGAGGCCTTGCGGCGCGACGGAATCGAGCTGGTGCTCGGGATGCACGCCAACGCGGCGCGGCGCGACGGCGACGAGTACGTCCTTGAGCTCTCCGACGGGACCGAACGGCGGGGCGACAAGCTGCTCGTCGCGACCGGCCGGCACCCGCGGGTCAACGGAATCGGCCTTGAGACCGTGGGCGTCACGCCGGATCCGAAGGGGATCCAGGTCGACGAGTACATGCGCGTGGGCGAGCGCCTGTGGGCCATCGGCGACGTCACCGGCATCTGGCCGCTGACCCACGTCGGCGAGTACGAGGGCGACGTCGTCGCGGCGAACATCGCGGGCGACACGCGCCCGGCCAACTACGAAGCCGTACCGCGCGTCACCTACACCGACCCGCAGGCCGCGGCGGTGGGCGCGGCGGAAGCGCCGTATGCAGGCACCGCGCCGCTGACGGACGTGCCGAAGACCTCCACCTACACGCACGACTACGCCCAGTCCAACGGATTCCTGACCCTGCTCAGCGACGGCGAGCGGCTGACCGGCGCTTACGCGGTCGGGCCGGAGGCCGGCGAGTGGCTGCAGCAGGCGACGCTGGCGATCCGCGCGCACGTCCCGCTTGAGGTGCTGAACGACACGATTCAGCCTTTCCCCAGCTTCTCGGGGATCTACTCGGCGGCGTTGACGGACCTCCTCAAGCGCGTGAAGGAAAAGGCGCCGCCGACCCAGCCGATGGACGCGCAGGCCAAGAGGTTACGCAAGCAAGCCCGGCTACACCGGTGCCTCGATGTCGTCGTAGGTCCGCGCGGCCGCGAGCAGCCCGTCACCGCGGCGCTCGTAGACGCCGATTCCTGCCTGCGGCGGCAGCTCATGGCTGCCCCAGCGGACGCAGTTGTACTCGACCGCGCAGCGCACGCCGTCGTCGGTGACGGCGCAGAGTTCGAGGCCGATACCACCGCCGGCGCTGAAGCAGCCGGCGTAGAACGAGCGGAGTTCGGCGGCACCGCGATGGACCTGCGGACCGAACGGGCCGCGGAAGTAGCCGTCCGGCGCGAAGTCGCCGACCACCGCGTCTACATCCCCGGCGGCCAGCCCGGCATGGTAATGGCCGACGACGTCACCCGGCTGGAGGTCCCCCGGCGGAAGAATCGGCGCCCGGACGTGACGGTGGTCGTCGAGCGGCCACGGGCTGCAGTAGGTGCGGAATACCACCGACTGGTCGTCGGGCGACTCGGCGACGACGGCCACCGGCCAGATCAGTTCCGTCCCGTCGTGGTCCAGGTGCGCGAGCAACTCGACCACGGCCCGGTCGTCCACCACGGTCGAAGCGATGATCTGGGGACGGGCGTGCACCGCGGCCAGCCAGGACATGTTGTGCCGGATGAACTCCCGCACCGGCCGGCGGCCGCGGACCTCACCGGCCCGGGGGTCGTAGATCACGACTTCGCCCGGCCAGGTCGTCTCGAGGGCGTGGGCGTCACTCTCGTTCAGGGCGGCGAGGTACTGCCGGACCGGATCGGCCCGCCCCGCCTCCCGCGTCTCCTGGCGCGCCAACGACGCGGCAGTCGCGAATTCAGGAAACCACGGCATCGCACGTCCTGTTCTCCGGCGAGGTAGGCATTTCCGTGTCGTCCACCGTACTTGGACGAGGAATGGTGCGGGTCGGGGGAACCGCGACTTCGTTCGGGATAAAGTTTCTTTTCATTATTCCGAACGGATGTGGCGTGACTGCCTCGGCCCGCGCTTAGATCGCCTTGCTTTCCGTGGTCCAGGCGCGGGCCTGGTCGCTGAGGCTGAAGCCGAGGCCGGGCCGGCTCGGCACGAGCATCCGGCCGTCGCGGATCTCGAGGCGCTCGTTGAACAGCGGCTCCAGCCAGTCGAAGTGCTCCACCCAGGGCTCGGTCTCGTAGGCGGCGGCGAGGTGGAGGTGTATTTCCATGGCGAAGTGCGGCGCCAGCCGGATGCGGGCGTCTTCGGCGAGCGCCGCGATCTTGAGGAACGGGGTGATGCCGCCGACGCGCGGCGCGTCCGGCTGGATGAAGTCAACCGACCGGTGCCGTATCAGCTCGCGGTGCTCGGCGACGCTCGTCAGCATCTCGCCGGTCGCGATGGGGGTGACCAGGTCGCGGGCCAGGTCGGCGTGGCCTTCGGCGTCGTAGGCGTCCAGCGGTTCTTCGATCCAGGTCAGGCGGTACTGCTCCAGGTCGCGTCCAATTCTGGCCGCGGCGTCGCGGCTCCACTGCTGGTTGGCGTCGACCATCAGCGGGAGGTGGTCGCCGAGGTCGCGGCGGACGCGTTCGACCCGTTCTAGGTCGACGCGCGGGTCCGGGTGGCCGACCTTGATCTTGATGCCGCCGATGCCCTGCCGTACCGCTGCTTTGGCGTTCTCCACGACCTGGTCGATGCTCGTCGACAGGAAGCCGCCGGAGGTGTTGTAGCAGGCGACGTCGTCGCGGTGGGCACCGAGGAGCTTGGCCAGCGGGAGCCCGGCGCGCTTGGCCTTGAGGTCCCACAGCGCAATGTCGATGGCCGCGATCGCCTGGGTCGCCAAGCCGCTGCGGCCTACGGACGCGCCGGCCCAGACCAGCTTGGTCCAGATGCGCTGGATGTCGCTGGGGTCCTCGCCGATGAGTTCGGGGGCTATCTCCCTGGCGTGGGCGTACAGGCCGGGGCCGCCGGCCCGCTTGGCGTAGCTGAACCCCAGGCCCTCGCGGCCGGACTCGGCGCGGATCTCGGCGAAGAGGAAAGCGACCTCGGTCAGCGGCTTCTGCCGCCCGGTCAGCACCTTCGCGTCGCTGACCGGCGCCGCGAGCGGCAGAAAGGCCAGCGACAGCGTGACCGACTCGATGGCGTCGTAGCGCTGCTCATCGGCCATTGGGCGCCTTCCCCTCTTCGAGCTGGGCGCTCGCTTCCAGGGCCGCGGTTAGGGCGGTTAGCTGGTCGCGGAGCGCGGCGGCCTCGGCGAGGTCCATGTCCAGGCAGGACTGGAACGATTCCGGGACGGCGGCCAGGCGGTCGCGCAGGGCCAGGCCTTCCGCGGTCGGGCTTACCAGTACCCGTCGTTCGTCCTCGGCGTCGCGGGAGCGGGTTACGTAGCCAAGGGCGGCTAGCCGCTTTAGCAGCGGGGTGAGGGTGCCGCTGTCCAGGTGCAAGCGTTCGCCGAGCTCGCCGACCGAGCGTGGCCGCTGCGGGTCCTCCCAGAGTACGAGCATCGTGACGTACTGGGGGTAAGTCAGGCCGGCGTCTTCTAGTAGCGGACCGTACGCGCGGACGACCGCCCGGCTCGCGGCGTACAGGGCGAAGCAGAGCTGGCGGTCGAGTTCGAGCTGCGGATAGCCGGTCATGTCCGCATGGTACCACTTGCACAAATATATTGTGCACAATAGGATTACGTCAGCCTAATCAAAGGGAGAAGTCGATGAACGTTCTGTACACCGCAACCGCCCATGCCACCGGGGACGGCCGCAACGGCCACGCCCGCAGCGAAGACGGCATCCTCGACGTCGACATGCGGGTACCTAAGGAGATGGGCGGCGCCGGCGGCGCGGCCAACCCGGAGATGCTGTTCGCGGCCGGGTACGCCGCCTGCTTCCATTCCGCGCTCAAGGTGGTCGGCAGGCAGGAGAAGGCCAACGTCGACGGCAGCGAGGTCATCGCCAGCGTCGGCATCGGCAGCCTGGACAACGGGGGCTTCGGCCTGACCGTCGACCTGAAGGTGAGCCTCCCGGACCTCGACCGTCCGACCGCGGAAAGGCTCGTCGCCCGGGCGCACGAGGTCTGCCCTTACTCCAACGCCACCCGGGGCAACATCCCGGTGACCCTCACCGTCGTCTAGGTCGCGCCTAGGCGCGGATGGGCCGGTAATCGCCGGTCATCAAGGTTCGAGTACCGCCTTGACGAAACCGGGCGCGCGGGTGTCCATGAGCTCGAATGCCTGGTCCACGTCCGGTAGGCCGAACCGGTGGGTCACCAGCGAGGCGTAACTGAACCGGTGACTGGCGATGAGGTCAAGCGCCTCGTCCATCGCGCGCATGAGGCGTCGCTGGTCCGGACAGAAGCCGTTGACGATCGTCGCCGCCCGGTACCACAAGTCCATGTCCATCATGGCGTCGCCCTTGTGGTGGTAGCCGACGACGCACAGCGTGCCGAACGGCCGGACCAGCGCCGCGGCCGTCTTGAGGCCGGAGGTCACCCCGGTCGCCTCCATGACGAGGTCGGGCCGGCGGTCGTCGGCCTGCCCGGCCTCCATTGTTCTGTAGTCCGCGGGGACTTCCTCCGGTGCGAACGCCAGGTCGGCACCGAGGTCAAGCGCTCGCTGGCGAGCGGCGGGAACGGGGTCCACCCCGATCAGCAGCCCGGGTGCCCGGTCCCTGACTAGCTGCACGAGGCCGAGGCCCATGAAACCGAGCCCGACTACGGCGACCCGGTCACCTGCTTTCATGTGCGTGCGGGACAGTGCCTCGTAGAGATCCGCGACCGGCTCGCCGATAGCGAGGGCCGGCTCGACGTGGTCGGGCACCGGCAGGATGCGGTCGGCCTCGAGCACCGCGAGCGAGGCGAACCCCTGGCCGCCGAGGCCGGTGACCAGGTCGCCCTCGGACCAGCCGCGGGCCGCCCGCCCGGTCGCCACCACCTGGCCGACGATCTCATGACCGAGCCGGATCGGCTCGCCGACCCCAGACGCCTGCCTGCCCGCACCGCCCGTTCGCCACACGGACAGGTCAGACGTGCAGACACCACTGGCTACCACTTTGACAAGTACTTGACGGGCGCCAGGCACCGGGTCATCCGCCTCGACCACCTCTGACCTGCGTGGACCAATGATCTGACTGATCCTCATGAAACCCTCCGTCGCCTTGGACCGGATCCGCGAGTTCCATGCCGCCAGGCCAGCCTGCGGATGGACCGCGGAGAAATCGTACGCGAACTCTTGAAGCAGTGGATAGTGATCGTCTTATACTTAGCTTCAAGTGGTTCACAGTGGTATTGAGTTGGCAAACATGGCTGCCTGCCAGCGCCGAAGGGGCCCGGATATGAGTTCGTATGCCTGCGCATGAGACCAGGTTCTTGGTCGACACCGACAAGCGGCATCCGGTGACGAGGAGCACTGCACCGTTCGGGATAACTCATGAGCATTACCTGGTGGAGACCGCGAGGGACATCCGGGTGGTCGCGTGGCGGCGCAGCCCGCCCGGGCGGGAGCCGCTGGTCCACGTGCGCCGCGAAGGGCGTGGCCGGGTCTGTTACGTGCAACTCGGGCACGACATGCGGGCGTGGGACGATCCGCCGGTTCGCGAGATCGTCACGCGCGCCGCCCGGTGGACGCGGGGGGAGGAAACGCCATGAGGGTCCTTGGCCGGCGGCTGTTCTTTTATGTGGTCACCGCCTGGGCGGCGATCACGCTGAACTTCATCCTGCCCCGGCTAATGCCGGGCGACCCAGCCCAGGACCTCATCAACCGGAACGCGGGGAAGCTGTCGCCGGCCGCCATCGCGGCGATCCAGGTGCTTTTCGGTCAGCCGCACACCGGTCTGATTTCGCAGTACTTCAGTTACTGGCACAGTGTCCTGACGTTCAATTTCGGAACGTCGTACTCGTATTACCCGACACCAGTAATCCAGGTCATCCGGCAGAGCATTTACTGGACCCTGATACTGATCGGGCTCTGCACGATCATCGGCTTCGTGCTCGGCACGCTGCTCGGGATGATTGTCGGCTGGCGGCGGGGAAGCTGGCGCGACGCGCTGGTGCCGATTACCACTTTCCTTTCCTCGCTCCCCTATTTCTGGTTCGCGCTCCTGGCAATCCTGGTGTTCGCGGTGGGGCTGCACTGGTTCCCGAGTTCGGGCGGCTACGGCATCGGCCTGCAAATCGGGTTTAACTGGCAGTTCATCAGCAGCGCGATCTACTACGGCACGCTGCCCGCGCTCACGATCGTCGTCGCCTCGGTGGGCGGCTGGCTGCTCGGCATGCGCAACATGATGATCACCACGCTGAACGAGGACTACGTGCTGCTCGCGGAGGCCAAGGGCCTGTCCAAGCTGCGCGTCATGTTCACCTACGCCGGACGCAACGCGGTGCTCCCGTCCGTGGCCGGCTTCGCCATGTCGCTCGGCTTCGTGGTCGGCGGCGCGATCGTGACGGAAATCGTCTTCAACTACCCGGGCATCGGCACCGTGCTGTTCCAGGCCGCCGAAGGCCAGGACTATCCGCTGCTCGAGGCCATCTTCCTGACGATCACGATCGCCGTGCTCATCGCCAACCTGCTGGCCGACCTCGTCTATGTCGTGCTCGACCCACGGACCCGGGAGAGCTAGATGGTAATGACCCCGGATGTTGCCGCGACGGCGTCGGCGGACCTTGACGAGTCGGGTACCGGCCGCTCCTGGCTCCGCGGCCTGCTCGAGCCCAAGGTCCTGACCGGCCTGGTCATCGTGGGCTTCTTCGTGGCGCTGGCCATCTTCGGGCCGATCGTGGATCACACCGATCCCGGCGCGATCACGAGCGCCCGCCTGCAGTCGCCCTCGCTGCGGCACTTGCTCGGCACCACCCAGCAAGGGCAGGATGTGCTGACCCAGTTGGTCTACGGTGCGCGGGTCTCGCTGGAAATCGGGTTCGCCGCCGGCCTGCTGACCACCCTCTGGTCGCTGCTCGTCGGCGTCGCCGGCGGCTACTTGTCGGGAGCGGGCAGCGAACTGCTGTCCATGTTCGCGAACGTGTTCCTCGTGCTGCCGAGCCTGCCCCTCGTGGTCATCATGGCCGCGTACCTGCCGCACTCGGGCTCCACCGGGATCATCATCGTCATCACCGTGACCGGGTGGGCGTGGGGCGCCCGGGTGATCCGCGCCCAGACCCTGTCGCTGCGCCGGCGCGACTTCGTGGAAGCGGCCCGCGCCACCGGGCAGGGCCCCTTCAAGATCATGCTCTACGACATCCTGCCGAACGAGATGGCGATCATCACGGTCACCTTCCTCAGCTCGGTCGTGGTCGCCATCCTCACCGAGGCCAGCATCGCGTTCCTCGGGCTGAGCGACGTGACCCAGTGGTCGTGGGGCACGATGCTCTACTGGGCCCAGGTCAGCGGGGCCGAACTCTCCCAGGCCTGGTGGTGGTTCGTGCCGCCTGGCCTGGCCATCGCGCTGGTCGGTACCGGGCTCGCGTTCATCAACTTCGGCGTCGACGAGGTGATCAACCCGCGACTGCGCAGCGGCGCGGCCCCCGGCCCGCCGCGCTGGACGCGCACGCGGGCGCTGCTGCGGTTCGGCAGGCGCTTCGCCCGGCTGGCGCCTGCTCCCGTTCCGGTTCCCGTTCCCGTGAGTGCGACGACCGTGACGCCGACGGCGGAGGCTTCTGCCACCGCGGCCGAAGCGGGTCAGGCGGCGGGAGCCGTGCTTGAGCTGACGGACCTGCGCGTCGAGTACGGCGGCGCCGCCCCCGTCCGGGCGGTCAACGACGTCTCGCTGACCTTGCACCGCGGCGAGATCCTCGGGATCGCCGGCGAATCCGGCTCGGGGAAGTCCACGCTGGCCAAGGCGATCACCCGGCTGCTCAAACCGCCGGCCGAGATCGTGTCGGGCGGGATGACCTACACGTCCCGCACCGGGGAGCGGATCGACATCGCCGGGCTGTCCGACAAGGAGCTGCGGCGGTTCCGGTGGGAAGAGGTCTCGATCGTCTTCCAGTCCGCGATGAACGCTCTCAACCCGGTGCTCACCCTCGGCGCCCAGATCGACGACGTGCTGCGGGCCCACCGCCCGGGCATGCGGAAGGCGCAGCGCATGAAGCGGGTCAGGGAACTGCTCGGCATGGTGGGCATCTCACCCGACCGGGCCGGGGCCTATCCGCATGAGCTGTCCGGCGGCATGCGGCAGCGGGCGATGATCGCGATGGGCCTCGCGCTCGACCCGGAGATCGTCGTGATGGACGAGCCCACCACCGCGCTTGACGTCGTCATCCAGCGGCAGGTCATCGAGACGATCGCGCGCCTGAAAGACACGCTCGGCTTCTCGGTCATCTTCATCACTCACGATCTCTCGCTGCTGATCGAGCTCTGCGACACCATCGCGATCATGTACGCGGGGCGGATCGTGGAACTGGCCCCGGCCGACCAGCTGTACCAGCGGCCGCTGCATCCCTACAGCCAGGGTCTGCTCGACTCGTTCCCCACCCTGACCGGCCCGCGGCGCACGCTCAAGGGAGTCCCCGGCTACCCGCCGGACATGCGCCAGCTCGCCGCGGGCTGTTCCTTCTCGCCACGCTGCCCGCACGCGTTCACGGCCTGCGGTGACACGCTCCCGCAGCTGATCCGGCCGGAGATTCCCGACCCGGCCAGCGTCGCCTGCCTGCGCTACGACGCGGATCACAAGGACCAACAACCGGAAGGCCTATCGGCAGGAGGCGGTCGTGCCTGAACAGCAGGTGGGGCCAGACCAGTGGAGCCCGGACGCCGCGCCAGTGCTCGCGGCCGTCGATGTGACCAAGCACTTCCCCGTACACGGCAAGGAGGCAGGCCGATTGGGGAGCAGGCGCGTGGTGCACGCGCTCGACGGCGCGTCGATTGGCGTGTACCAGAGCCGGGTGACGGCCCTGGTGGGCGAGTCCGGGTCGGGCAAGTCGACCCTCGCCCGGGTCCTCGCGGGCCTGTACCAGCGGACCTCGGGCGAAGTGCTGCTGCGCGGCCAGCCGGTCCGCGCGTCCCGCGGCCGCGCCCTCCGGCGGCACGTCGGCCAGGTCCAGCTGATCCTCCAGGACCCCTACGGGTCGTTCAATCCGATGCTCAAGGTGTCCACCCACCTGCGGCGGGCCGTCCGGATCCACGAACCGCGGCGCACCGGCGACGCCCTCACGGCCAGGACGCGGGAACTGCTCGAGCAGGTGCACCTGCAGCCCGCCGGCCAGTTTCTCGAGAAGTACCCGCACGAGCTGTCCGGCGGTCAGCTGCAGCGGGTTTCCATCGCCCGGGCGCTGGCCGCGCGTCCGGCGGTCTTGCTCGCCGACGAGCCGGTTTCCAATCTTGACGTTTCGATCCGGCTCGGGGTGCTCAACCTGCTCGCCGAGCTCACCAAGGACGGCGCCGGCCTGCTCTACGTGACGCACGACGTCGCCTCGGCCCGCTACTTCGCCAACGACACCGCGGTCATGTACGCGGGGCAGGTCATCGAGAGCGGGCCTTCGGAACAGGTGACAAGCGAGCCGGCCCACCCCTACACGCGGCTGCTCATCTCATCGGCGCCCGACCCGTCCAGGCGCGCGGACGAGGAACAAGTCGCCGACCGGGGCCAGCCGCCAAGCCTGATCAGCCCGCCGTCCGGCTGCCGGTTCCATCCGCGGTGCCCGTTCGCCATGCCGGAATGCCGGACGCAGGCGCCGCCCAGGTTCGAGGTGGGCGAGGGCCACTGGTCCCGCTGCTGGCTGTTCGCCCAAGGTCGCGACAATCCCCCATCGCCCAGAAGGGAGTCATGATGATCGCAAGGATGCTCAGACGGACGGGGGCAAGACGGTGGCCGGTGCCGTCCGCTCTCGCCATGGCGGCCTTGATCGCGGTATCGGCGTGCTCTGGTTCCGCCACCAGCGGCGCATCCGGCCAAGGGTCGGGTGTCATCTTGACCGTCGGCGGCCAGATGGTCGGCATGACGCGGGTATTCAACCCGTTCCTGCCGACGAGCGCGCTCGGGCTGGCAGGCAACGACGTCACCTCCGGCACCTCGTCCGGCTTCATCTACGAACCGCTGGTCCAGGTGAACTACGTCAAGTCCACTGACGTCATCCCCTGGCTGGCCGCGTCCTGGACGTGGAGCAACGGCGAGAAGACCCTGACCTGGCACCTGCGCCAGGGGGTCAAGTGGAGCGACGGACAGCCGTTTACTAGCGCCGACGTCGTCTACACGTTCCAGCTGATGGCCAAGTACCCGGCGCTCAACACCACCGGGGTCGCGTTCACTTCGGTGAGCGCGCCGGACGCGAACACTGTGGTGCTGAACTTCGCCACGCCGCAGCAGCAGAACTTCGACCTCTACGCGGGCCAGATCATCGTGCCCGAGCACATCTGGAGCAAGATCGCCAACCCGACCACGTGGGCGGACCCGAACCCGGTTGGCACCGGACCGTTCACCCTCTCGACCTTCTCGCCGCAGGGCTACCTGCTGCTGAAGAACCAGCACTACTGGCAGCCGGGCAAGCCGGCGATCGGCGGGCTGCGCTTCGCCGCGTTCAGCGACAACGAGACGCTCGCCACGGCGATCACGGCGGGGCAGATCGACTGGGCGGCCGACTACCTTCCCGACGCGCCGACGACGTACCTCAACCGGGGCAGCAACAACAACTACTGGGTGCCCGCGGCCGGCTCGGACGGGCTGATCCCGAACCTGGCCACGTTCCCGCTGAACGACCTCGCGGTGCGCAAGGCGATTAGCGTGGGGATCGACCGGTCGGCCATCGCGGCCGCGCGCAACTCGCCGCCGGCCACCAACGTCACCGGCCTGCCCGTGCCGAGCTTCCAATCGCTCGTCGCCGCGCCGTACCAGAACGACAACTTCGTCCAGAACGTCGCCGAGGCGAAGTCGATACTGGCCGCCGACGGGTGGACGATGGGATCCGGCGGCTACTACGAGAAGAACGGGCGCCAGCTCACCTTCTCCATCACGTTCCCCTCCGCGTACACGGACATCGCCTCCGCGGCCTCGGTGCTGGCGCAGCAGCTCAAGTCGATCGGCATCAACATGACGATCGACACGGTCCCCGCCAGCGAGATCAACAACCTCGACGCGCTCGGCCGGTTCCAGTCCACGATGGGATACCCGGTCGCGTACGCGCCGACCGCCTGGTCCTTCTACTCCGAGCAGATGGACCCGGAGTTCTACCAGCCCGTCGGCAAGAACATCACGACCTTCGAGGACATCGAGCGGTTCAACGACCCGGCCGCCCTCGCGCTGTTCAAGCAATACCCGACCGCCAGCCCCGCGAAGCAGCAGCAGATCGTCCAGCAGCTCGAGGCCATCTGGGCTAACGACCTCCCCGTGATCACGATGATCTACTGGGGCGACTACGCCGAATGGAACTCATCGCAGGTAACCGGCTGGGCGACGCAGTCGAACCCCTACTTCATGCCCAGCCCGAACGAAGTGGTGGCCTTGCGGCTCACCCCGCGCAGCTGAGAGACGTCGGCCGTTGAAAGACGTCAGCTGCGGAAAGACACCATAGGAAACGGAGGAACCGCGATGACCGCATCGCTCGCGTCGCGTGCCATGGTGGTAGTGAACGGCGATGACATCCATCACGACCTGATCACCGCGTCCCTGGTCTTCCAGCAGCTGGGCGCCGAGGCCGGCTTCGCGACCCGCCGCGCGGCGGGTACCGGCAGGTTCATCGATCCTCGGCCGGAGACGGCGGCGGCGGACGTGTACCTGTTCTACACCTCGGGCGGCCAGTTCCTTACCGGGCAGCAGCAGGCGCTCGCCGCTGCGGTCGCGGACGGCAAGGGACTGGTCGCCCTGCACTGCACCAACGTCATGGGGTGGCAAGGCGACGGGCTTGACCCGGCGGACCGGCCGCTGTTCGAACTGCTTGGCAACCGTTACCTCTCACACGGTCCCGGGCATCACGAAGGGCGGCACACCGTCGAGATCGTCGCCGACCACCCCGTGACGGAGGGCGTGACCGACTTCGAGCTGTTCGACGAGTACTACGAGTTCGAGCTGGCCGACGACAAGATGGAGATCCTCGCGCAGCGGCACCGCGCCGACGGGCTGGTCATCCCGGTCATGTACGTTCGCGAGGCCGGCGCGGGCCGCGTGGTCTACCTCGCGCTCGGCCACGACATGCGGGCGTGGGGCGAGCCGCCGTTCCGCCGGCTGGTCCGTCAGGCGCTTGCGTGGGCCGTGCAGTGAGCGGCGAGCCGGGCATCGCCGTGATGATGTACACGGTGCTGGCGCAGGCGCGGGCCGATCTTGAGGGCACGCTGGCGCGGCTGGCGGCGACCGGCTACGCGGGCATCGAGACGTACGGGCTCGTCGAGGAGTTCGGTCCGGCCCGCGTCCGTGCGGCCATTTCCGCCGCCGGGCTGACGCTGACGAGCGCCCACGCCCCGTTTCCGGCGGGGGCGCGCTCTGAGGCGATCCTCGACCAGAACGAGGAGCTCGGCGCGCGGGTCCTGGTCTGGAGCATGGAGCGGGAGGAATTCGACAGCCCGGCGTCGATCAGCCGCGGGGTGGAGCGCGTCAACGAGGCGGCCGAGCGCGCCGCCGCCCGCGGCATGGCCATCGCCTATCACAACCACTTCGCGGAGTTCTCGCGGTTTTTCGGGGGGCGGCAGGCGTACGACCTGCTGCTTGAGCAGCTCGATGACCGGGTGCTCGTGGAGCTGGACACGTACTGGGCGCTGATGGGCGGCGCCGATCCGGGCGAGGTGATCGCCCGGCTGGGCGACCGCGTCCGTTTCCTGCACGTGAAAGACGGGCCCGCGGTGAGCTACGAAGACGATGTCATGGTGCCCATCGGCGAGGGTCAGATCGACTGGGCGCGGGTGCTCGCCACCCCTTCCGGCGTGCGCTGGCGCATCGTCGAGCTCGAGCGGCTGCGCATCGACACGTTCGAGGCGCTGGAACGCAGCTACGCCTACCTGGCGGGCCCGTGGTTGGAGAAACAGCCGTGAAGATCCTGTTTCTCGGCGGCGCCGGCATGATCGGCTCCGCGGCCGCCGCGGAGGCGGCCGGGCGGGGTCACGCGCTCACGATCGTGACCCGCGGCGAGCCGCGGCGCGCGCTCCCCGCGGGGGTCAGGCAACTGCGCGGCGACGTCTACCGCCCGGCCGAGCTGCGGGCCGTGCTCGACGCGGCCGGCGAGGGCGAACGGTATGACGCGGTCGTCAACTGGGTGGGCTACACGCCGGCCCAGCTGGCGGGGCAGGCCGAGCTGTTCTCCAGCCGGACCGGGCAGTACGTCTTCATCAGCACCTGCTCGGTTTTCGCGCGCCCGGTGCCATCACTACCGATCACCGAGTCGTCACCGCGACGCCAGCCGGCCTTCCGCTATGCGCGCGACAAGCTGGCCTGCGAAGAATTTCTCACTGCCGAGTACCGCGCCAGCGGGTTCCCGCTGACGATTGTCCGGCCCGCTCACGTCTACGACCGCACCGTCGTGCCCGTGCTTGCGGGCTGGACCGCGATCGAGCGCATGCGCGCGGGCAAGCCGGTGATCGTCCACGGGGACGGTACCTCGCTGTGGACGCTTATGCACTCGCATGACTTCGCCCGCGCGTTCGCGGGTCTGCTCGGCAACGGACACGCGATTGGCGAGAGCGTGAACGTGGTGAGCGGGGATATCCTCTCATGGGACCAGATTCATCTCGCATTGGCGGAAGCGGCCGGGATCACGCGTCCGGTGCTCGCACACCGGTCGAGCGAATCGATCGCCCGAGAATGGCCCGGCTGGGGCGACGTGCTGGAACACGACTTCCGCCACTCGATGCTCTTCGACAACACAAAGCTCCGCCGCCTCGTACCGGGATTCGCGCCGCTTATGTCGTTCGCCGCCGGGGCTCGCGAGATCATGGCTTATCACGACGCCGACGCCGGCCGCCGCCGCATCGACGACGATCTGGACGCGGCATTCGACCGATTGCGGGGGGAAGACAATTGACAGGACGCGAAGGGCTCGACGTTGTGAATAACGCACGTGAAGTGGCGCCGATAATCCGGGCGGATTATCCGGAGCCGCTATGGATCCAGGCCGCGACGCTGATTCGCGACCAGATTGACGAGGGCGTGCTGCGGGCGGGCGCGCGCCTGCCGCCCGAGCGTGAACTCTGCCAGCGGCTCGGCATCAGCCGGGTCACGCTGCGCAAAGCGCTCAACCAGCTGGTCGACGCCGGCGTGCTGAACGCGTCGCACGGCCGCGGCTGGTATGTCGCCAAGAGCACGGGGAAGCAGGAATGGCCGAACACGCTGGAGTCCTTCACCGAGACGGCCCAGCGGATGGGCCTGAAGACGCGGTCGGAAGTCCTGCGCGCCGAGGCCGTTCCCGCGAGCTTCGACGAGGCCGAGGAACTGTCCATCGTGCCGGGGACGGACCTCTTTCACCTCGACCGGGTGCGGCTGCTCGATGAGGTGCCGATCGCGCTGGACCTGACCCAGATCGCGGTTTCCGTGCTGCCCGGGGTCACGAAGATCGATTTCACCAAGCACTCCCTGTACGCCACCCTCGCCGAGGCCGGGGTCGAGCCGGTCCGCGCCGACAGCACGATCGAGGCCAGGGAGGCGGACGCGGTAGCGGCCGCGCAACTCAGGATCGCGGAAAACAAGCCGCTGCTCGTCATGCGCCAGGTGTCCTTCGACGCGACGGGACGCCCGCTGTTCACGTCGACGATCAAGTACGTCGGCGAGCGGTACCGGCTGCGCACGTCCTTCTCGCGCCCGCAGCTTTCCGGCGGTACCAGGAGAGGCTGAGCCCGGGGCGGCCCCCTTTCCGTGACCAGTGGTCTCAGTGTGGTCTACGTTCTGCGATATGGAGGAATAGTCATGATCGGTGTCGGCCTCATCGGCTCCGGGTTCATCGCGCACACGTACGCCGAGGCGTTGCAGGACGCCAGGAACGCCGAGATCACCGCCAACTACTCCCGTAACCCGGCGCGCGCCGGCGCGCTCGCGGAGCGCTGGGGCATCCCGCGCCAGTACGACGACATCGCGGCGCTGTGCGCGGATCCGGCCGTCGACCTGGTCGTTATCGCGCTGCCCAACGAGGCGCACCTGGCGGCGACCCGCATCGCGGCGGCCGCGGGCAAGGGCATCGTCTGCACCAAGCCGCTGGCCCGCACGGGCGATGAAGCCGAGGCGATGCTGCGCATCGTGCGGGACGCCGGGGCCTGGCACGGTTACGCGGAAAGCTCGGTCTTCTCCCCCAACATCGCCAAGGCCCATCAGATGGTCGCGGCGGGTGCCATCGGCGACTTGCTGACCATGCGGGCCCGCGAAGCCCACTCGGGGCCGCACGCGCCGCACTTCTGGGACGCGGTCACGGCCGGCGGCGGCGCGCTGCTTGACATGGGCTGCCACACGATCGAGTCCGCCCGGCACTTCTTCGGCAAAGACAACCGCGTCACGGAGGTCTTCGCGTGGGGTGCCACCCTGGCCCACGGCGACAAGACCACCGGCGAGGACACGGCGGTCGCGCTGCTGAAATTCGAACGGGGCCAGCTCGCGACCGTCGAGTCGTCGTGGATCGAGAAGGGCGGCATGCAGCTGCGGCACGAGTTCGTCGGCAGCGCGGGACGGCTGGTGACCGACACCTCGGCCACCCCGGTCTGGGGCTTCATCGAGAATCCGGCCGGCTACCTGGTGGAGAAGGCCGACAGCGAGACCGGCTGGGTCTTCCCCGTTCCGGAAGAGGCCAGGGCCTACGGCTTCAGCCAGGAGATGCGGCACTTCGTGGACTGTTTCGCGGACAAGACGGTCCCGGCGGAGACGTTCGCCGACGGGCTGGTCGTCAACCGCGTGCTCGACGCCTGCTACGAGTCCATGCGCTCGGGAACCTGGGTCGCCGTCCCGGTGGAGTAGCCGGGGCCAGCGAGCCAAGGCTCCCCGCGATGTCATACTGGCTCATATTTGGTATCATGTGGTCTATAGGAGGTTTCTTTGAGCAACGTCGACAGCCATGTGAGCCGTACCGACCCCGACCAGCCGACGAGGACCGCGCCGCTCGGCGTCCAGCTCTACAGCGTTCGCGACGACATCGGACCTGGCGATCTCGCCACGACACTGGGCCGGCTGGCCGCGATGGGATTCACGCACGTCGAGCCGTACCGCATCTTGGAGAACACCAGCGAGCTGGCGGCCGTGCTGCGCGAGACGGGCCTGGCGGCCACCGCCGCGCACGCCAACGTCGTCACCGACGACCGCGACGCGTACCTAGCGGCCGCGCGCCACCTCGGCCTCAGCACGCTCATCGTCCCGTGGACGGATCCCGCGAACCTGCGCGACCGCGAGGGCATCACCGCGTTCGCCGGGACCGTCAACGACGCCGCGCGGCGCGCGGCGGACCAGGGAATCGCCGTCGGCTACCACAACCACGACTTCGAGTTCGGCCAGCGCGTAGGCGGCGTGCCCGCCTACGAAATCCTCGTGGACGCGCTGGATGAGGCGGTGCTGCTCGAATTCGATACGCACTGGGCGAGCGTCGGCGGTGCGGACGTCTTCGAACTACTCCCCCGGCTCGGCGGCCGCGTCGGATTCCTCCATGTGACCAACGAGCCGCCGGACGACGACGATCCCCCGGTCATGGGGGTAGACATCACCGGGCGCATGGACGAGGTCGTCGCGGCGGGACGCGCACTGGGGGCCATGACCGTGCTTGAGGTGGTCGTCCACGACGGCGATGTCTTCCCGGTGCTCGAACGCAACGCCGCCTACTTCGGCCAGCTGGTGCGCGCATGACCCGCTCGCCAGCCAAGCCAGGGGCGGCCGGAAAGCCGGTGCCGATAGGCATCGTCGGCGCGGGAAACGTCTCTGACCAGTATCTGCCGAACCTGCTGAGCTACCCCGACATCGAGGTCCGCGGCCTCGCGGACCTCGACGTCGCCCGGGCCCGGGCCCAGGCCGAAGCGTACGGCGTTGGCTTCGCCGGGACCGTCGGCGAGCTGCTCACGGTCGGCGACATTGAACTGGTACTGAACCTCACCACGCCGGCCGCCCATGCCGAGGTCGCGCTCGCGGTGCTCGAATCGGGTCGCCACCTGTGGGGCGAGAAGCCGCTGACGCTAGATCGCGCCTCGGCGCAGGAGGTACTCAAGGCCGCCGCGGCGGCGGACCGGTCCGTGGGGAACGCACCGGACACCATCCTTGGCGCCGGCATCCAGACCGCGCAGCGGCTGCTGGCCGGCGGCGCGATCGGCGAGCCGCACACCGTGCTGACCCTCATGCAGGGTCCAGGCCCCGAGTCCTGGCATCCGCGGCCGCAGTTCCTGTTCGCGCGCGGCGCGGGGCCGCTGTTCGACATCGGCCCCTACTACCTGACCACGCTGGTGCAGTTGCTGGGGCCGGTCGCGTCGGTCCAGGCGGCGGGGCACCGCGCCAGCCCTGAGCGCGTCATCGGGACCGGCCCGGACGCCGGCACCCGCTTCCCCGTCGAGGTGGACACGCACGTGAGCGTGGTGACCGGCTTCAAGTCAGGAGTCGTGGGCACCTCGATCTACAGCTTCGACTCGGCCGTCCGCCGGCAGCTCTTCGAAATCACCGGGAGCGCCGGGGTCCTGCGGGTTCCGGTCAGCGGATTCAACGACCCGCCGGCCATCCTGCGCGCCGGAGCGGACGAGAGCTGGACGGACGTGCCGCCCGCGGGCGAGCCACGGGACCGGGGCGTGGGCGTGCTCGAGATGGCCAGGGCGATCCGGGCGGGCGTGCCGCCGCGGGCGAGCGGCCATCTCGCGTATCACGTGCTCGACGTCATGCTCGCCATCGAGGAGTCGGCGGGCAGCGGCCGTCCGGTCGAGGTCGCGAGCACCGCTCCCCCGGTGACACCGCTCGAGGCGAGCTGGTCAGCGGCCGAGTCCACGCTGTTCACCGCGCGGAGTCCGCGATGAGCTCGATGGCCTCCATCCCGGCGGAAAGCACGGTGTCTTTCGCCGCCGCGCGCGCAGATCAGGCGAGCCGCCTGGGCGAGGCGATCGACGCCGTCACCGCGGCCACGGCGAAACTCGCGGCGGCCGGCGCCCTCTCCGGGCCAGGGCCGATATTCGTCGGGATCGGGGCCAGCAACGCGGCCGCCTGCGCGCCCGTATGGACGCTCCGCGCTCGCGGCATCCACTCGTGGCGGCTGGGCGCCGGCGATCACCCGCTGCCCTTTCCCCGCAGCAACCACCCGGTCGTCGGCGAGGAT
>Ga0207416_1001863_pt1 | contig 25286 bp, 21 predicted proteins | sample PaiPotPPM11metaG_FD_184107 | JGI IMG/M metagenome (GOLD analysis project Ga0207416, IMG submission 184107) | Iron sulfur acid spring bacterial and archeal communities from Banff, Canada, to study Microbial Dark Matter (Phase II) - Paint Pots PPM... ... | reverse complement strand
CACACGGGGCAGCATGGCGGATCGGCGTGGCCTCCATCGACCTGTGCGCGGTCGCGGCGGGACGGCTCGACGGGTTTTACGAGCGCGGGCTGAACTACTGGGACTGGGCGGCGGGCGCGCTGGTCGCCGCGGAGGCGGGAGCCGTCGTCGGCGGCCTCAACGGCGACCCGGTCTCAAGCTCGATGGCGGTGGCCGCGGGCCCGGCACTCTTCGGCCCGCTCACATCCGCGCTGGCCGCGCTGAATCCCGAACGGGATGAATAGAAGCCCTCTCCTTACCGCTGACTCTGTGTCCGCTCTGAGCTTAAAAACCGGGGCCGGTGCCTGGAATAGATGCGCGGTATGCGAGGTTTACCAGCGGCCGGAAACGGTATTCCGGGGACACGGCTACTACGGTTCTCGTGCAACGTGCACGACGGGCGCGAACTGTGGCAGAATTCCCCGCCGGAATCGGGCACAACGAAGGCTTCCGGAGCGTTACACCCGCGCAGCGACCGCGCGCCACTTTTGGAGGGGGATAGGTCACAATGGCTACTGACTACGACAGCCCGCGCAAGACCGATGATGACCTTGGCGAGGACAGCCTGCAGGAGCTGCAGGCGCGCCGGACGGACAGGTCGTCGGCCACGATCGACCTTGACCCGGACGACGCCGCGGAAGGCCTTGAGCTTCCCGGTGCCGACTTGTCGAGCGAGGAACTCTCGGTCCGTGTAATTCCAAGGCAGGCAGACGAGTTCACTTGCTCGCGCTGCTTCCTTGTGCACCACCGCAGCCAGCTTGCCGAGGAGAGGAACGGGCAGCTGATCTGCCGCGAGTGCGCCGCCTAGCAAAAACCGGCCCCGAGACGCTCTCGGGGCCGGCCACGCCGGTTCGGCAGACTCTTCCGCGCCGCGGCCCAGGGGGGTGTCCGCGGCGGCGGAGGCGGTCAGCTTGACTCGGCTTCCAACTTCTCGTGCTGCTTGCGCATCGTGGAACGCACGATGGCGAACCGCGCCGTCTCTACCACGATGCCGGTGGCGACGGACCAAATCAGCGCCTCCGGCAGGGTGACCTTCGGATCGGTCAGGTCCGTGGGCGGCACCTTTCCCGTGACCTTAGTCCACGCGGTCGCAAGCACTTTGCGCAGCAGGAACACGCCTCCGGTCATCGCTATCGTGGTGGCGAGCCGCGCGTTGGAACCCTCGCCTTTCTTACCTTTGTTCTTGGCCATCCGTATCCTCCTCGCCCCGTTCAGTGATGCGTCATCATCCCACGGACTCCCAGTCGCCCGGCCGGCGGCCGTCCTGCTCGTCGCCCGCGGAAGAGCGGGCGCTCTCGATCGCCGCGGCGAGCTTCTCCGGGTGCCTGGTGGCCACCAGCCAGTAGGGCGCCCCGTGGTCGGGGTCGGCGAGCCCGACGTAGACGGCCCGGTTCAGGTAGGGCCGCAGCAGGATGTGGGCCGCGGGATCGGCCCGCGGTCCGCGCAGCGCCGTCGCCTGCTTCTCATCGAGCGCGGCCACCTCGTCGGCGTCGCTCAGCGCGAGAGTGTCCTTGCCCGCCCGCAGCACGCCGCCCGCCACCTCGATCGTGGCGGAGTTCCAATGCACGAGGAAGGCCGCCATGATCGCGTAGAGCGCGACGATGGTCAGGGGAGGGATGAAGCCGTCCACGAAGAAATACGCCTCGGCGCCGAGCACCAGGGCTACGGGGACGGCGAGCAGCCAGTAGCTCACCGGCACAAGCAGCCGCTCGTGGTACGAACCCATCTCCGAGCCCTCTCCAATCTCCGGTGCTGCCGGGCGCTTGGGTGTACAAAAGCCGTCACGGCCCGCCCGCGGGGCGGGCGCGTACACACCACGGTAGTTGGTTAGATGGTCTCATGACGGAGCGGGCATCCAACCGAGCCGCGGTGCGCGCGGCCCGGGTCCGTGCCGTCAACCGCACGGGTGCGAACCCGCCGGCCAGATACGCGGCCGGCGTGGGGGAGCCGGACGTCGTGCCTCGGTGGCTGCGGGTCAGCGCGGGCTGGTCTTGGCGGCTGCTGCTCCTCGCGGGGCTGCTCTACGTCGCGGGCAAGGTCGCCTCGCTGCTGTACCTCGTCATCGTGCCCTTCGCCGCCGCGATCCTGCTGACCGCCCTGCTCCAGCCGCTCACGGCGCGGCTGCGCCGGGCCGGACTCGGCCCGCTGGCCGCCACATGGTGCACGCTGCTGCTCGCGTTCGCGGTGATCGGGGGCGCGGTGTGGCTGGTGACGACCAGGGTGGAGGCGGAGTACCCGACGCTGGTGAGCCAGGTCAGGCGGACGAGCACGCAGATCCAGAACTGGCTGGCCTCGTCACCGCTGCACATCAGGACGGGAAACCTCGCGAAGATCTCCGACAACTTCGTGAACTTCCTCAGCCAGCACCGGAGCACGATCGAGGGCGCGGCGCTGACCGGCGGCCGGATCGTCGTCGAGCTGCTCGCCGGCGTCGTGCTCTGCTTCTTCATCTCGTTCTTCCTGATCAAAGACGGCGACCGGATCTGGTCCTGGCTGCTCAGCGGGCTCACCGGCGACCGCGGGCGGCGGGCGGACCTGGCGGGCCACGCCGCGTGGCAGGCAGTCGTCTACTACGTCAGGGGCACGGTCGCGGTCGCCGCGATCCACGCGATCGTCATGGGGATCACGCTCACGATCGTCAGGTCGCCGCTCGTCGCGCCGCTCGCGCTGTTCATGTTCGTCGCGGCGTTCGTACCGCTGGCCGGAGTGCTGATCGCGGGCACGGTGGCGATCCTCATCGTGCTCGCGACCAAGGGGCTGGTCGCCGCGGTGATCGTGCTCGCCGTCATGGTGGTGATGAACCAACTCGAGGGGCACCTGCTGCAGCCGCAGGTGGTCGGGAAGATGGTGCGCCTGCACCCGCTCGCCGTGATCCTCGTGCTCGCCGTCGCCGGCGTGGTGGCGGGCATCGCGGGCGCGGTGGTCGCCGTTCCCGTCACCGCCGCCCTGACCAGCGCGACTCGCGCCCTGCAGCGGGATGCCCGCGCGTAACAGTGAGCGCCAGCCAAAGGCGCGCGCGCGAAGCACAGCGTAGGCTCAAGGTAGTAGACGAAACGAAGGAGGCACGGTCGATGACAATCGGTGACGGGGGCGCGTCCGACGGCAGGAGCCGGCTGGACGTGCTGATCACCAGGCTTGACCCGGCGGTACCGCTGCCCGCGTACGCGCGGCCCGGCGACGCCGGCGCCGACCTGTGCGCCGCCGAGGACGTCGACCTGGCCCCCGGTGAGCGGGCCCTGGTCGGCACGGGAATCGCGATCGCGCTGCCCGAGGGCTATGCGGGGTTCGTGCACCCCCGTTCGGGACTGGCCGCGAGGCACGGGGTGACGCTGGTGAATGCACCGGGCACCATCGACGCCGGGTACCGTGGCGAGATCAAGGTGATCCTGCTCAACACCGACCTCGCAAGGCCGGTGTCGCTGCGCCGCGGTGACCGCATCGCGCAGCTGGTGGTGCAGCGAGTGGAGAACGTAACGTTCCGCGAGGTCCCGGCCCTGCCGGAGTCGGCCCGCGGTAATAATGGCTTCGGCTCGACCGGAGGTCACGCGGCGGAAATCCCGCTGCGCGTACCAGCCGAGAGATAATCGAGTCGTCATGCGACTGGAGGAGATGCGCAGTGTTCGGTCGGCGACGCAGCGCCGGTGACCGTGGTCGCGACCTGGACAGCCGGGTGGCGGACGAGATCACAGAGGCCGATGAGACAGCGGTCGGCACGGATCTGTCCAGCACCGGCCAGGCCGAGGCGACGGGCCCGTGGGACGTGACGGAGCCGCACCCGGAGTTGCCCAGGGTTGACCTCGGCAGCCTTCAGGTGCCGGTGCTTGAGGGCACGGACATCCAGCTGGTGTTCGCCGAGCAGCACGGCGCCTGGGTGACGGTGCGCCACCAGCTGAGCGAGCTTCAGCTGCAGGCGTTCGCCGCGCCCAAGCGGTCAGGGCTGTGGGACGAGGTCCGCGCCGAGATCATGGCCGAGATCGCGGGCGCGGGCGGCCAGGCCGCGGAGCGCGGCGGGCCGCTCGGCACCGAGCTGATCGCGCAGGTCCCGGCCGAGCCGGGACGCCCTGCCGCGGGGATTCGCCCGATCAGGTTCGTCGGCGTGGACGGGCCCCGCTGGTTCCTGCGCGGACTGTTCGCCGGCGCGGCCGCGGTTGACCCCGCGGCGGCGGCACCGCTCGAGTCGGTGCTGCGCCAGGTCGTAGTGGTCCGCGGTGACCACCCGATGCCGCCGCGTGACCTGCTTGAGCTGCGGCTGCCCGCGGAGGCGGCCGCGGCGCTCGAGGAGCAGGCCAAGGCGCAGCAGGAGGGGCAGGAGGGGCAGGAGGGCAACCACTTCACCACCGCGCCGAACCCGTTCGAGCGCGGCCCGGAGATGACGGAGACGCGCTAGCGGGCGAGGGGCGATGGGGGACGAAGTCTCCCATCGCCCCTCGCGTTACTCGGCGGCGAAGAGGTCCTCTAGCTCCTGTTCGACGTCCTGCGACGTGACGAAGAACAGTTCGTCGCCTGGCTGGAGCGGGTCCTGCGGCTGTGGCACGAGCACCCGTCCCTCGCGCAGGATGGCGACGAGAGCTGAGTCGGCGGGCCAGTCGATCGAGCCGACCTGCTGGCCGGCCAGGGGCGCGTCGCCGGCCAAGGTCAGCTCGACGAGGCTCGCCTCGCTCTGGCCGAACGACATCAGCCGCACCAGGTCGCCCACGCTCACCGCTTCCTCCACGAGCGCGGAGAGCAGGCGCGGCGTGGAGACGGCCACGTCGACGCCCCAGGACTCGTTGTACAGCCACTCGTTGCCCGGGTGGTTCACCCGCGCCACGACGCGCGGCACGCCGTACTCGGTCTTGGCGAGCAGGGACACCACCAGGTTGACCTTGTCGTCGCCCGTCGCGGCGACGACCACGTTGCAGCGGTCGAGCGCCGCGTCGTCGAGCGAGCTGATCTCGCACGCGTCGGCGAGCAGCCACTCGGCGCGCGGCACGCTGTCCACCTTGATGGCGCTCGGCTTCTGGTCGATGAGGAGCACCTCGTGACCGTTCTCGAGCAGCTCGCTGGCGATGGACCTGCCAACTGCCCCGGCCCCGGCAATCGCGACGCGCATCAGTGACCACTCCCGTCCCGCTTGCCGAGGGCGCCGCAGATCCGGTCGAGCTCGGACTCCCTGGCGATGACGTGCACCACGTCTCCCTGCTGCAGCACGGTACCCGGCTGCGGGACGATAGCTTCGCCGAGCCGGTCGATGTAGACGATCCTGGTCGCTACCGACGCCTCGACCAGCTTCACCGGCTCCCCGATCCAGTCGGGGCACACGGCCACCTGGCTGAGCACGACCTTGCCAGTCGCGTCTCGCCAGAGCGGCTCGGTGTTCTCGGGCAGCAGCTTGCGCAGCATCTGGTCGGCCGTCCAGCGCACGGTGGCGACCGTGGGGATGCCGAGCCGCTCGTAGACCTCGGCCCGCCGCGGGTCGTAGATCCGGGCGGCGACCTGCTGCACTCCGAATGTCTCGCGCGCCACCCGGGCCGCGATAATATTGGAGTTGTCGCCGCTGCTGACGGCCGCGAAGCCGTCGGCGCGCTCGATCCCGGCCTGAGCGAGTACCTCGCGATCGAAGCCGATCCCGGTCACCCGGTCACCCTTGAAGGACGGGCGGAGCCTGCGAAATGCCTCCGGGTCACGGTCGATGACGGCGACCGTGTTCCCCCGGTCTTCCAGGATGTGGGCGAGCGTCGAGCCGACCCGCCCGCAACCCATGATCACGATATGCACGACCCGTCCTTTCACGGTTCGTCGCCGCGTTTGGGCGCCCGCACCGGGCGCCCCGCCAAAGTTATGCCCTCACATGGGAGAATGCGACTCGCGCGAGAGGAGAATCTGATGCCGGGTGTCGTGCCGCAAGCACAAGGGGGCAAGAGCCGCCCAGGAGCCGTCGGCGGAGTCGCCCTCCAGGCCACGGGGCAGGGCGGCCCGTTCGCCGTGGGCCAGCACGTCGAGGTGGCCATCGAGGACGTCGCGCAGGGCGGCTGGTGCATCGCGAGGCCGGAGGGGCTGCCGGTGATGTTCGTGCGGCACGCGCTGCCCGGCGAACGGGTCGTCGCCCGCGTGACCGAGGTCACGTCCAAGTTCGCCCGCGCCGACGCGGTGAGCGTCATCGAGGCTTCCACCGACCGGGTGAGCGCGCCGTGCCCGCACGCGCGCCCCGGCGGGTGCGGCGGCTGCGACTGGCAGCACGCGTCGCTGCCCGCCCAGCGGGCGCTCAAGGCGGCGGTAGTCACTCAGCAGCTCAGGCGGCTCGCGGGGATCGACCGCCAGGTCACGGTCGAGGCGCTGCCCGGCGATGACGGTCCCGCGTCCGCCGGCCTCGGCTGGCGGACCCGCGTCCAGTTCGCGGTCGACCGCGAGGGCGTCGCCGGCCTGCGCGGTCACCGCTCACACGAGGTCATCGACATCGGCGACTGCCTGATCGCGCACCAGGGCGTCCGCGACCTGGACATCCCGGGCGACGACTGGAGCGGAGCCACGGCGGTCGAGGTGGCCGTTGGCGGCGCGGAAAGCACGGATAACTTCGCGGTGACCGTCATCGAGGGCGGTGACAAGCAGCGGGACAAGGGCGGGCACAGAGGCGGACACGGGCGCGGCGGCCGTGTCGCCAGGCCCAGCCGGACCCTGGTGGAGGGAAGGCCGTACCTGGCGGAACAGGCCGGGGGCCGTCTGTGGCAGGTCAGCGCCGACGGCTTCTGGCAGGTGCACCCGGCCGCGGCCGACACGCTCAGCGCTGCCGTGGTCGAGGCACTCGCGCCGCGGCCGGGTGACACGGTCCTCGATCTGTACTGCGGTGCGGGCCTGTTCGCCGGCGCCGTCGCGCCGCTCGTCGGCCCCGGCGGCGCGGTGACCGGCGTCGAGTCCGATGCCGCCGCGGTCAGGGACGCCAGGCAGAACTTCACCGCCACGCCCGGCAACGACGGACCGCAGGTGACGTTCATGAAGGCCGACGTGGGGCAGGCCGCGAGCGCGGGAGACCTGCCGCCCGCCAGGCTCGTCATCGCCGACCCGCCGAGAGCAGGCCTCGCCCGCGAGGTGGTCGCCTACCTGACGGGCGACGGCGTTGCCGGGCCCGCGCCCGCCGAGCGCTTCGCCTACGTCTCGTGCGACCCCGCCACGCTCGCGCGCGACCTGGGCCTCCTGATCGGCGGTGGCTGGCGGCTCGAGAGCCTCCGCGCCTTCGACGCGTTCCCGATGACCCACCACGTGGAGTGCGTCGCCGCCCTTGCCCGCTGAGCGTGCCTTACAGCTCGTCCGCCTTGCCCGCGGAGCTCTCCGGGTTCGCGGGCTTGGGGTCGCCCGGGCTGCCGACCACGTAGTAGCCGAGTCCCGGATAGCGGATCAGCAGTCCTTCTTTCACCAGGACGCCGAGTGCCTTGGAGCAGGTCTGCCTGGCGTGGCCGTAGTCCTGGCTCAATGTCGTAATCGACGGGGTGGCGGTGCCGGGCGGGTACTTGCCGGACACGATCGCCTTCCGCAGGACCGCAGCGAGTTGCATGTACGCTCTTGGGTCTGATTCGTCACCTATCGACATTCTCGTACCATACTCGATTGGCAGAGTTGGCAATCGGAATGCTTCGACAGTAGTCGACCGTAGACGTGACTTGTCAGCACCCGGTATGCTCTCTCGCATGTACGTTTGGGACCTGGTCGGTCATGACATGGCAGAGGGATCGGTGTGCACCGGATTCTGCGGTGACCTGGCGGCGGTCATGCGGACCGCGGAGCCGCTCCTACTCAAACGGATCGGCTTCGCCGTCCGCATCGTCGAGGTGGTGTCCCGCCTGTCGGTGTTCCACCTCGGCTCGGTCGACGTGCCAACCGGGCGAGAGTGGCTCGGGCGCCGCGACATCCACGGCGGTGTCCACTGGGAGGCCCGCTACCGCCCCGTCGACCCGGGCGTCGCGTACAGCCTGGCGGCGAACCAGGACAGGGGCCCCAAGGCGAGCTGAATGGTCCTCCGTTTCCCCGCTCACCCCGCTGGCCCTGCTCAGACCCGCGGGCGTAAAACAGAGGCGCGCGCTTCGGCTCGCGGGCGGGGCGCGGCACGATAGGACGCATGCGACTCAGGATTTTCACCGAACCACAGCAAGGTGCTAGCTACGCCACGCTCCGCCGCGTGGCCAAGGCGGCGGAAGACCTCGGCTTCGACGCCTTCTTCCGCTCGGACCATTACCTGAAAATGGGCAGCGTGTCCGGCGAGCCTGGTCCGTCTGACGCTTGGGCCACCCTGGCCGGCCTTGCCGTGGAGACAAGCAGGATCCGGCTTGGCACGTTGGTCACCTCGGCGACGTTCCGCTATCCGGGGCCGCTCGCGATCGCCGTCGCGGGCATCGACGAGATGAGCGGCGGCCGGATCGAACTCGGCATCGGCGCCGGCTGGTACGGGGCCGAGCACGCCGCGTACGGCATACCGTTCCCGGCGACCAAGGAGCGTTTCGACCGGCTCGAAGAGCAGCTCGCCATCATCACCGGGCTCTGGGAGACGCCCGCGGGCGAGAAGTTCGGCTACGAAGGCACGTACTACCAGGTCAGTGACTCACCGGGGCTGCCCAAGCCGGTCCAGCGCCCGCGGCCGCCGGTGATCATCGGCGGTCACGGCCCGCGTCGCACGCCGTCGCTCGCCGCTAAGTACGCCGACGAGTTCAACATCGCTTTCTCTGACGTCGACGAGGTGGCGGCGCAGTTCGGCCGGGTCAGGGAGGCGTGCGCCGCGGCGGGCCGCGACCCGGGCACGCTCGTCTACTCCGCCGCCCACGTGGTCTGCTGCGGCAAGGACGAGGCGACCCTGTCCCGCCGCGCGACAGCGATCGGCCGCGACGTGGCCGAGCTGCGCGACCATGGCCTCGCCGGGTCGCCCGCTGAGATTGTCGACAAGATCGGCAGGTTCGCCGAGGCGGGCGCGCAAACCCTCTACCTGCAGGTCCTCGACCTTGACGACCTCGACCACCTGACCGACATTGCCGGAGAGGTGCTGCCCCAGGTGTAATCGTGAGGATGATCACGTCGGGCCGCGGCGCATGCCGCTCCGCGGATAAGCGAAGCTGACGGGCCGGGCGGGCCGGCGGAGGCGGCCGCGGGCTGCGCGCGATTGCATAGAGCGGGGTGCCTGCGGCCGCGCGGTTGCCTACGATCGTTACCGTGGGAACGTTTTCGGGGGGACGGCGCGGGCAGCCGGATCCCGCCTGGCCGGACGGCGGTCCGGGGGAGAACGCCAGGCCGGACGGCGGACCGGGTCCCGGCTGGGAGAGCGGACCGGGGGCCGCGGGGATGCCCTTCCCGCCGGAGGGCGCCGCCTACCAGGGCGCACCGGGTTTCGTGCCGGGCTTCGGCGGCCAAGCCGGCCCCGGCTACGGTGGTCCCGACTACGGCGGGCCGGGACCGGCCATGCCGACGGGCGGGCCAGCCGGACCGTGGTACGGCGCGCCACCGCCGGGAAGCCAGCCGCCGGGCAACCAGCCGTACCCGCCGCAGTACGGGAACTTCCCCGGTGGCCCGCCCGGACAGCAGTACGGCCAGCATCCGTTCCCCCAGCACCCGTTCGAGCAGCACCCGTTCGAGCAGCAGCCTGGCCGGGGCAGCCACGGCGCCGGCCCCGGTTACCAAGGAAGCCAGGGACCCGGGCCCGTGCCCGGTCCGCCCGGCGACGGTTTCGCGGGCCAGGGACCAGGCGGATACCCCGGTTCCTGGCCCGGCGCACCCGTGGCCCCCGGTCCGTTTGCCCAAGGGCCCGGCGCCCAGGCGGCCCCTGGATTCCCCGGACCGGGGGCGGACACCGCGGTACCGCCCGGCTACCCGCAGCCCGGCCAGTACCCGGGCCCCGTGCCGCAAGGGCCAGGCCACGCGGCGGGTCCGCCGCAGTTCGGTCCCGGCCAGCAGCAGGCGCCATATGGGCAGGCACAGCCCGGGCAGGCACCTCCCGGCCACTACCCGCCGGGCATGGCGCCCGCCGGCCCGCCCGCCGCGGGCGACTTCGCCCACCCCGGCCAGTACGCTCACCCCGGCCAGTACAGCGGGGGACAGCCGTACCCGGGGGCGGCGCCTGCCGCTCAGTTCGCACCCGGCTGGAGCGGGCCCGCGTCGCCGGTACCCGGAGCGCAGATGCCGGCCGGCGGCGCCTACCCCGGGGGACCCGGCGGCCATGACGGGTCGCGGGACCCGTGGTCGCGGCCGGCCCGCCAGATCGACGACGATCCCGACCGCGTGCTGACGCCGACGACGATCTTCGCCCCGGGAAGCCTGGTCAACCCGCCCGACGGCGGCGACGGCGGCCGGCGCGAACCCGGCCCGCCCGCCGGCCTGGGCGGCGTGCCGCCTGGTTATGCTCCGTCTCAGGGCCAGGGCTCGTGGCAGGCGCCGGGAGGCTATCCGCAGCCCGGTCCGTTCCCAGGTCCCGGAGGCGCGCCGGGGCCGGGGCCGGCCGGCGGTTTCGCCGGGCCGGGGCCGCTTCCCCCGGATGCCGCGCACCCGGGACCCGGCGGTTTTCCCGCCGGCGGCGCGGGCGACGCTCGCGGGTACGGGTATCAGCCACCCGGGTACGGCACGCCAAGACCGGACCACCCCTACCCCGGGCCCGGCGGTCCTTCCGGCCAGCAGTACCCCGGGCCCCAGTACCCTGGCCAGCAGTACCCCGGCCAGCAGTACCCCGGCCAACCGGGCGTGCAGCCCGGCTATGCGCAGGATCCCGGTCAGGCGCAGCGGCAGGCACCGGGCTGGCGTGGCCCTGACGGCTTCCCGCCGTCCGGCGACACCCGCGCGCCGTCCGGCCAGCCCTACCCCGGCGGCCAGGGCCAGGCGGGACCGGGTCAGGCGGGCTACCCGCCGCCCGGCTACGCGGGTCACGGCGCCTTCCAAGGACCGGCGGCACCGCCGCCGGGGCACGGCTATCCGGGCCAGTACCCGGAGCAGTCCGGCTATCCGGGCCAGCACCCGGAGCAGTCCGGCTATCCGGGCCAGTACCCGGAGCAGTCCGGCTACCCCGGGGCCGGAGGGTTCGCGGGACCGGACGGTTCGCCGCCGTACGCGGAGTACCGGGTCTGGTCGCCGCAGGCGGCGCCGGGCTACCCGGAGACCGACGCCCACGGCGACCCGGTCAACGGCGGCCGCTACGCGCACGTCATCAGGCAAGACGACCTCGCCGACCCGTCATCCCGGCCGGACGCCGGCGGGATGGGTCAGGCCCCCGGCGGCCGGCAGGCGCAGGACGCCGCGGCGGGTCCGGCGGGCCGGGCGTGGACCGGTACCCGGGCGATCACCTCGGGGGAGCCGGGCACCACGGCGGGCGCGACGACCAAGCCCGAGGTCGCGCCGGAGGTGGATCCCGCGTTCGCCTACGGCCCCGATGATCCGGCGTACGGCCCGCCGGGACCCGACTGGTACAAGCAGCGGGAAGAGGAACAAGCGGCGCGGGCCGTTGACGCGCAGCCGGCCGCGGCCGCAACCGAACCCTCGGCCACCCGTGGCCCGTTCGAGCCGCTCAGCCAGGACGAGCGCGAGAAGGCCGGGTACGCGGTCTACCAGCCGGCCGACGCCGACCCCGCGTTCGACGAGCCCGACGGGAACGACGCGGATCAGGCGGGCAACTCGGAAGGTGACCTATCCGACGACGACGCGATCGCGCTCGAGCATGAGATGTCGGAACTGCTCGACTTCGGAGAGTCCGCCGACCCGGAGGTGGACGCGCTCGGCCGGATCATGCACCTGTACGAGGGCGCCGAGAACGTCAGCGAGGCGGGCCTCGACAGCCACTTCGAGCGGCTGCTCGCCCGGCAGCGGCAGCTGATCAGCGAGTTCTTCGAGGAGTCAGGCGCCATCGGCCCGGCCGACGCCCCGACGTCCCCGGCACCGGCGGTCGCCGAGGACTCGGCGACCCCGTTCGGCTTCGACTCGGCGGATAGCCTGACGAGCCTGCGCGGCGAGCTGTGGAACGCCCAGTGACGGTCGCGCAGACTAAGACGCGGGATACTTTAGGCCCCTGTGGGGGCGCAAAGTATCCCGCGTGTTGTTTCCGCCTCCCTGTCCGGTTGTTTCCGCCTCCCTGTCCGGTCTGATAACAGCAACAGGCGCGGAGCGCCAGCACCCCGCGCGGACAGGAACGGGAGCGGCCGCGCGCAGCCGCCACCGTTCGGACTAGTGCCGGAGACCAGTGCCGGAGACCAGCTGGCGGCTACGCGAGCGACCTGAGGGCGTCGGCCAGCGGGGCGAGCGATTCGGGCTTGGCGTGCACCGGCAGGCCGATGACGGCCAGGTCGGCGCCCGCCTCGCGGTACTCGGCCACGGAGGCGAGCAGGGCGTCGTGCGAGCCGCCGTCCCACCGGAGCAGGCACGAGCACGTTATCGAGGAGAAGTCCCGGCCGATGTCGGCGCAGTGGCCGCGCAGTATCTCCTTCAGCTCCGCGTAGCGGGCGGGCTCGCGGGCGTTCCCGTTCCACTCCGACGCCCAGCGGGCAACGGCGCGCAGCGTGCGCTTCGGCCCGCTGCCGCCGATGGTGATCGGCGGGTAGGGCTGCTGCAGCGGCTTGGGCTCGCAGTAGGCGTCGGTCAGCGTGAAGTACTTGCCCGAGTAATTGGAGACCCGTGACGACAGGAGCAGGGTGAGCACCTCGATGCTCTCGTCGAACCGGTCGAACCGCTCCTTCAGCGGAGGGAGCGGGAACCCGTAGGCGTCGCATTCCATCTCATTCCACGCCGCGCCGATCCCGAGGATGAGCCGCCCCGACGAGATGTGGTCCACCGTGGCGGCCATGTTGGCAAGGACCGCCGGGTGCCGGTAGGGCATGGCGGTGACCTGGCAGCCGATCCTGATCCGCGAGGTCAGCGCCGCCATGGCGGACAGCATGGTCCAGCCTTCGAAGTTCGGGCCGTGCAGGTCCCCGGTCAGCGGGTAGAAGTGGTCCCAGTTCCATATCGACTCGAACAGCGGGACCTCGTCCGCGGCGACCCAGATGTCGCGGAGTTCCTCCCAGGTCTGGTGCTCGGGCCGTGTCTTGACAGCGAAACGCATAAGGCACCTTTCGGTCGCTAGCGGCTTTCCCCGGCCGGAGATGACGTTACGCCGCGCCGCCGCTTCGCACTGCCGCGCCCCCGCCGGGCACCGCGAGAAGGCGAACACCGGTAAGGTACCTTGATATCGAGATACTGTAGGTTGCACTGGCACACGGGACTGGCACTGGGCGAGGAGGCTCAACCCACGATGACTGCGAACAGCTTCGACAGCCGCGCGACGCTTGAGGCGGGCGGCGGCACGCATGAGATCTACCGCCTGGCCGCGGTCCAGGGCAGCGAGACCCTCCCCTACAGCCTGAAGGTGCTGCTCGAGAACCTGCTCCGCAACGAAGACGGCGTCAACATCACGAGGGACCACATCACCGCCCTGGCGAACTGGGACCCGAAGGCGGAGCCGGACACCGAGATCCAGTTCACCCCCGCCCGGGTGATCCTGCAGGACCTGACCGGCGTGCCCGCCGTGGTGGACCTCGCCGCGATGCGCGAAGCGATGCGCGACCTCGGCGGCGACCCGAAGAAGATCAACCCGCTCATCCCCGCCGAACTGGTCATCGACCACTCGGTCGTCGCGGACGTCTTCGGCGTGCCCGAGGCGTTCACCCGCAACGTGGAGCTTGAGTTCGAGCGCAACGCCGAGCGGTTCCAGTTCCTCCGCTGGGGCCAGGACGCCTTCGCCGGCTTCCGCGTCGTACCCCCGGGCACCGGCATCGTGCACCAGGTGAACATCGAGCACCTCGCCCGGGTGGTAATGACGGGCGGCGGCGGGGACGAGGAGGGAAGAGACGGGCAGGCGTATCCCGACACCTGCGTCGGCACCGACAGCCACACCACCATGGAGAACGGCCTCGGCATCCTCGGCTGGGGCGTCGGCGGCATCGAAGCGGAAGCGGCCATGCTCGGCCAGCCCATCTCCATGCTGATACCGAAGGTCGTCGGCTTCCGCCTCACCGGCCAGCTCCCGCAGGCGACAACCGCCACCGACCTGGTCCTCACGATCACCGAGATACTCCGCAAGCACGGCGTCGTCGGCAAGTTCGTCGAATTCCACGGCGACGGCGTCGGCCAGGTCCCGGTCGCCAACCGGGCGACGATCGGCAACATGTCGCCCGAGTTCGGCTCCACCTGCGCGATCTTCCCGATCGACGACGCCACGATCGAGTACCTGCGGCTGACTGGCCGTCCCGAGACCCAGCTCGACCTGGTGGAGACGTACGCCAAGGCCCAGGGCCTGTGGCACGACCCGGCAAGGTCCCTGCAATACTCTGAGGAGCTCGCACTCGACCTGTCCACCGTGGTTCCGTCCATCGCCGGCCCTAAGCGCCCGCAGGACAAGATCGAGCTGGCCAACGCCAAGACCGCCTTCCGTGACGCGCTGCCCGCCTACACCGGCGCCGCCAACGGCTCGTTCCCCGCGTCCGACCCAGGGGAGACCGAGGACATCCGCGCAACCCACCCGGTCAAGGTCACCCTTGAGGACGGGACGGAGACGACGATCGACCACGGCCACGTGGTCATCGCGGCGATCACCTCCTGTACGAACACCTCCAACCCGTCCGTGATGATCGGCGCTGCGCTGCTCGCTAAGAAGGCCGTGGAAAGGGGCCTCAGCAGCAAGTCCTGGGTCAAGACCACCCTCGCCCCCGGCTCGAAGGTCGTCATGGACTACTACGAGCGGGCCGGCCTGATCCCGTACCTGGACAAGCTCGGCTTCAACCTCGTCGGCTACGGCTGCACCACCTGCATCGGCAACTCCGGCCCGCTCCCGCCGGCGATCAGCGCCGCCGTCAACGAAGAAGACCTCACCGTCGTCTCGGTCCTGTCGGGCAACCGGAACTTCGAGGGTCGCATCAACCCCGACGTCAAGATGAACTACCTGGCGTCGCCGCCGCTCGTCGTCGCCTACGCCCTGGCGGGCACGATGGACATCGACCTGGACCGCGAGCCGCTCGGCACGGACAGCGAAGGCAAGCCGGTCTTCCTCGCCGACATCTGGCCGTCACCGGACGAGGTCGCCAGCGTCGTGGCGAGCGCTGTCCGCGCTGAGATGTTCACCGCCGACTATGCGGACGTCTTCGCGGGCGACGACAACTGGCGCGGCCTGAACGTCCCCACGGGCGACACGTTCCAGTGGGCGCAGGACTCCACCTACGTCCGCCGGCCGCCGTACTTCGACGGCATGCCCGCCGAGCCGGCCCCCGTCACCGACATCCACGGCGCGAAGGTCCTCGCCAAGCTCGGCGACTCGGTCACCACCGACCACATCTCGCCGGCCGGCGCGATCAAGGCCACCGCGCCCGCGGGTCTGTACCTGACCGGGCACGGCATCGAGCGCAAGGACTTCAACTCCTACGGCAGCCGCCGCGGCAACCACGAAGTGATGATCCGCGGCACGTTCGCCAACATCCGGCTGCGCAACCAGCTCGCGCCGGGCACCGAGGGCGGCGTCACCGTCAAGGACGGCAAGGAGATGTCGATCTACGACGCCTCCCGCGAGTACATCGCCGAGGGCACGCCGCTGGTCGTCCTCGGCGGCAAGGAGTACGGCTCCGGCTCCTCCCGCGACTGGGCCGCGAAGGGCACCGCGCTCCTCGGCGTCCGCGCCGTCCTCGTCGAGTCGTTCGAGCGCATCCACCGCTCCAACCTCATCGGCATGGGCGTGCTGCCGCTGCAGTTCAAGCCGGGCGAGAACGCCGAGTCACTCGGCCTCACCGGCAACGAGACCTTCGACATCGAGGGCATCGCCAAGATTAATGAAGGCGGTATTCCGAACGAGGTCACGGTGACTGCCGGCGGCAAGCGCTTCACCGCCACGGTGCGGATCGACACCCCCGGCGAGGCCGACTACTACCGGCACGGCGGCATCATGCAGTACGTGCTGCGCTCGCTGCTCGCGGCCAGGTAATTAAGTGCGGGCCGGGGCGCGACAGCGTCCCGGCCGCCGCCGCGTGCCTATAGGCTCGTGACATGGCTCACGACCACGACCATGACGTCGCCGACGACGACTTCGACTACGACGACGTGGACATTAAGGACGCGCTCGGGCTGCCCGACGCGCTTCCGCCGATCCGCCTCCTTCCGCTGCCCGAGCTGGCCGCCCGGGCCCGCACCGCGCCGGTGGCCCGCCAGCTCGCCGCGCTCGCCGAATGGGTGGGCAAGGAAGGCAGGGAGGTCGACGAGGCCGGCGACCTGACCCCCGACGGCCAGGCCGCGGCCGCGACCGCCCTCGGCGTGGACGCCGACGAGCTCGCCTTCCTCTGGGAGTGCGCGCTCGGCGTGGAATGGGTGGTCTTCGACGACGACGACGAAGAGCGGGTCGTGCCGGGCGAGACCGCCGACGACTGGGCGTCGGGCGACGACGAGCCGGTGTTCGGCGCGTGGGCCCTGACGCTTTCCGCCGTCCTCGGCGAGACGCTCGAGTTCTACGGACCCGAGCTGGACGACGAGGACGACGAGGACGACGAGCCTGACTTCGACTTCGCGGGGCAGGGGATGGCGCTGGCCATCCTGCTCTTCCTGGCCCGCAGGGAGGGCCTCACCGTCGAAGAGTTCTCGGACGTGCTCTGGGAGAACGCCGCGGGCGGGCCCGAGGAGGACGACGAAGACGACGAAGAGGCGCGCGAAGAGGTCTCCGAGACCCGCGCCGAGTGGGAAGAGGCCTACGGTGACCCCGCCAGGCTCCTGCTCGACAAGCTCAAGGAAACGCTCGCGGTCACCGAGGACGACGATCTGGTCAGGCTCACGCCGCTGGCGCTCGCCGCGCTGCACGAGCAGCTCGTCGAGGCCGGGGTGGAGATACCGCTGCTGCCGCAGACCGCGGCCGAGCTGTCCGGCGCCGAGTTGCTCGCGATGGCCGGCGGCATCACCGACGCGGAGTTCGACGCGGAGGTCGACGGGTGGACGGCGTCCCGCGGCGCCGGCGCCGCGGCGCACGAGCTCCTCGAGCTCGCCGCGACCGCGGAACCCGGTGAGCGGATGCTCGCCGTGGCCGCCGTCACCAGGATCGGCGCCCCCGCGGAGGCCGCCTGGCGCGAGAGCCTCGCGGTGCCGCAGGTCCGCGCCTACGCGAAGGTCGCGCTCGCCCAGCTGTCCGGCCTGGACCCGGAGGACGGCGGTCCCGCCGACCTCCCGGCGGAGCTCGAGATGACGCCGGACGACCTGGCCTGGGTCGCCACGGACCTGCTGACGCTCGCCATCGACGAGGAGTTCCCCGACCCGGAGTACCTGGCGATCAGCTTCCGCGAGGCCGTCCCCGCGGGCCGGGAGCAGCTCCTGTTCGAGGGCATGGGGCGCGGCGACCACCCTGACACGGTCGACGTCCTCACCCACCTGGGCGAATACCACCCGGACAAGCAAGTCGCCAAGGCGGCCCGCACCGCGGCGCACAAAGCGGCCTCGCGCCGGGGCTGAGTCTCCCGGGGGGACGCCCCCCCGTACCCCCCGGCTGTCCGCACGGGAGGGCCTGATCGCAAAAAACCGCGATCGTATCAGGCCCTCCCGCGCGGACGGCGGACGGTTGTCGTTGGGGGCCCCTGGCAGGAACAGTTCTCTTTGGCGACACCCAATATCCAGGTGCCCGCGGAACCGTCCCTTGTACCCTGTCGGCTGTACGATTCCGTGTCCTGCGCGAGGAAGGTGTGCCAATGACCACGTCCGCCGGAGGCGCGACGGGCCTCGCCGCGATCAACCACGTCGTGGTGCTGATGCTCGAGAACCGCTCGTTCGATCACATGCTCGGCTACCTGTACGCGGACGCGGGCAACGTGTCGCCGTCCGGCCAGCCGTTCGAAGGGCTCACGGGGAAGGAGTCGAACCCCGACGCCAACGGCAACCCCGTCAGCGTCTACCAGATCACGCCCTCCACCCCGAACGCCTACTTCATGCCGGGCGCCGACCCCGGCGAAGGGTACAAGGCGACCAACGACCAGCTCTGGGGCTCCGACACCGCCCCGGCGTCCGGCACCGCGGCGACCCTGCAGGGATTCGTCAAGGACTTCGCGTACACGATCGGCTGGGAGACCACCGACAAGTGGACGATCGTCCCGGGAACCACGGCGGACTGGATCATGGGCTGCTACACGCCGCAGACGCTGCCCGTCCTTTCCGCGCTGGCCAAGGGCTACGCCGTCTGCGACCACTGGTTCGCCTCCGCGCCGACCGAGACGCTGCCGAACCGCGCGTTCGCCCTGGCGGGCACCAGCCAGGGGCACATGGACGACACTACGAAGACGTACACCTGCCCGTCCATCTTCGGCACGCTCACCAACGCGGGGGTGAGCTGGATGGTCTTCGGCTACAACGCGCAGCCGCTGACCAGGGCGGACTTCCCCGACATCACCAACGCCGCCCCGTCGCACTTCGGCCTGTTCACCGACTTTCAGGCGGCCGCGGCGGCGGGCACGCTGCCCGCGTTCACGTTCCTCGAGCCGAGCTGGTCCTCCACCGGCAACAGCCAGCACCCCAACTACGACGTCGCGCTCGGCGAGCAGCTCATCCACGACACTTACGAGGCGCTCCGCTCCGGGCCCGGCTGGGCGCAGACCCTGTTCGTGCTCACCTACGACGAGCACGGCGGCTGCTACGACCACGTGCCGCCGCCGTGGGGCGCGACACCGCCGGACAACACGGCGGGCGAGTTCGGCTTTGGTTTTGACCGCTTCGGCGTGCGGGTGCCGACCCTGCTGATCTCGCCGCTGATCGCCCCGGGCACCGTCTACCGGGTGCCCGCGGGATCGGTGCCGCTCGACCACACCTCCGTACTCAAGACGATCGAGCAGCGCTGGAACCTGCAGCCGCTCACCGCCCGCGACGCGGCCGCACCCGGCTTCGGCGATGTCCTGACGCTGACGACGCCGCGCACCGACGACGTCCTCGCCGGCGTCACCGTCCCGGTCTCCGGCACCGCGGGCCCGTCTGCGGGACAGGTCTCCCACCTGGAGGCGATCCGCGAGGAGCTCTACGCCCGCTACACCACCGGGGCCCGCCCCGTGCCCACCGGAGCCGTCGTCCAGGACCCGGACCAGCGCCCGGACGGGTGAGCTCAGACGGAGTAACCGGTTAGCTCGCCGATCCATGCGAAGAGATCCGGTGAGTCGTAGTTGACCGCGTGGCCGCCGTCCCAGTACATGGCGGAGTTGACGCTGTCGCCGAGCCGGGTGGCGAGCGCGGCGAGGTTGCCGACGACGGTGTGCGCCGTGTTCGTGTCCAGGGTTCCGGTGCGGATCCACCAGTAGCGCGCCCGTGACGGGTTCCTGCTCCGCAGGTGGTACAGCGGGTTCATCATGGCGATCGTCTGCGGGAGGTCGCCGGCGAGCTGAGCGCTCGCGTTCCCGGTGGCATGGCGCAGGCTGTACAGCGTGAAGTGCCGCGCGTTGTTCGTCGCGTCCCCGTACACCGAGTTCTCCGTCGCGGAAAGGTCGAAGGCGTCGAACGCGGGCACGCCCTTGCTGCGGCTGCCGACGTGCGCCAGGAATTTCTCCCAGCCGAACGTCGCGTGGCCGCCGGACCAGGTGATCCAGGTGTTCTTCGCGAGGTAGGCGTCCCGTTCGCTCGCGGTGAGCGTCTGGCTGAGCGCCTTGGCGGCCGCGGGCTCCAGGTACTCCTTCACCAGGTAGCCGGCGTAGTTCTCCGCGGTGAGCGTGCCGTAGCCGTTGCCTCCCGGCAGGGCGAGTATGTCGAGGTAGCCACCGAAAGCGCTGGTCAGCTGCCCGGAGTAGGTCTGGTTGACCAGCTTGCCGGAGCTCGAGCCGCCGCCCGAGGTCCCGCCGGGCGTGCTGCCGCCGACGTCGGGCAGCGTGCCCCACATCCACTCGTACTGCATGTCGGCATGATCCAGGTCGGTGATCGGCGAGTAGCTAGCGGAAAGGAAAACGCTGTCGTCGGCGTCGGCCGCACCGAGTGCCGTCAGGTCCGCGTCGTACAGCGAACTGTTGCCCGACGCCGCCAGCAGCGCGGACAGGGCGCCGCCCGCGCTGCCGCCGGAGGTGATGATCCAGTCGGTGTTCCCGGGGATCAGGTCCTTGTTGTACCGGAGGTACCGGACCGCGGCCTTGAGATCGACGATCATGGCCGGGGCCTTGCCGTAGTACCTGCCGTTCGACCACCGCAGGTCACGACCGCGGCAGCCGGGTTCGACCACCACGTAGCCGCGGGCGAGCGCCATCTCCCCATCGTCGTAGCTGGTGTAGTAGGACGCCATCGAGCTGCCCGTACCGACGGACGAGGCGCCGGGGGAAGCGCCGCCTGGTGCGCTCGCACCGCCGCTCGCACCGCCGCTGGGCGCGCCGCTGCCGCCCGGTGCGCCGCCTCCGCCGGGTGAGCCGAAACCGCCGGCGGCCGAGCCGGCCGAGACGCCACCGCCCTGAGCGGTGGCGCCCCAGGAGGAGGACGACGTATAGCCGCCGACGTTGATCGCGAACATGACCGGCGCGTTCGTCGCGTCCACCGGCTTGCCGTCGATCTCCACCGGCACGCTGACGTTCAGCGACTGGTACTTGTAGTTGACGGGGTGGCGCACGTAGACGTTGTCGCGGTGGAAGCGGTACTTGACGGCCCGCGTGCCGCTCCCGGTGCTCACCGTCTTGGTCAGGGTGGTGTACGAGCTCGCGTCGAAGCGGAGCTGGTACGCCTTGCCTGCGCTCGCCGCGCTCGACGGGCCGGAAGACGACGAGGCCTCGCACCCGCCGACCACGGGGACCAGCCCGGCCCCTGCCAGTGCCTTGATGACTGTCCTGCGCCTCACGTCAACCGTCCTCCGGTCATGTCCGGCGGGCGGCGTTCCGGCGGCCGCCCGCTGGTGGCCAAAGCTAGGAACTCGTCATGGGCCGAGTCTCAACGTCTTCTCTGCGCTTCCTATGAGCCAGTAACTAAGGCGGGCGCCACGACGATGGCGCCAGTGTGGCTGCTACCTGGGGTGATAGCCGCCGGCGCCCCATTGACCGTCATGGTCGCCTTCCGGCCGTCCGGGCCGGTCACCGCCGAGGCGGCATCGAGCGACAAGGCGGTCAGGAAGGACGTTCCGGTCACCGTCCACGTGCTGCCGCCGGCGAGGGACACGATCACGCCGTTGTTGACCGCAGCCTGCGGTGTGTTGGCGACCGCGCCGAGCTGCCACCAGTTGGCCGCCGTGATCGTGTCGACGTGGTGCTCGGCGAGCGTGGCGGTGATGGTGCCCGCGATCTTGCTCCCAGTGAACTTCAGCACCAGGTTCAGGTCGCCGCGCATGCCGTTGTAGAAGTTTCCCGTCAGGTCGATGCCGGTGAAGGAAAGGACCGAGTCGGTCGCGTGCGCGACGGTCACGTCGAACGTTGCGTCCCTGGCGGGCTCGCCCGCCGGCTGGGTGTAGACCCCGGCGTTCTCAAGGACTCCGTTGACCATCACCGGGCTCGGGTCGTCGTTGTCGATGACCTGGACAAGGACGCCGTCGGCCGGGTTGAGCCGGGCGCCCTTGCTGCCCTCGACGGCGACGGCGATCTGCTGGCCCTTGTTCAGGAACGTGGCGTGCGGCGAATTGACGACGGTCCCGCCGGTGATGGTGAGGTCGCTCGGCGCGTGCCACATGAAGCCGAAGCGGCGGGAGTTCACCACAGTAGGCTGCGGGGTGAGGGTACGCAGCTCCGCGTCGGACAGGCCGAGGCCGAGGCTCGAGTTGAGCGCCGCGACGGTCGCCGGGTCGCTGTCGCCGTAGGCGGCGCTGCCACCGGTGAAGATCGTCGCGTAGGTGCCCACGTCGAACCGGGTGCCGAGGAGGTACTCGGTAGCGTTGCCGATCACATAGGTGCCATAGCCGCTGTCGCCGGTGTTGGTGACCACGCTGTTGACCGCGACCAGGGTGCAGTCCGACCCGGAGTCCGTGGACAGCACGCCCCAGGATTCCGAGGTGACGGAGCTGTTGACGTAGGCGGCGACGGAGTTGTTGCCGAGCAGGTTGGTGGCGCGGACGTCGCCGTCGATGGCGAGCATCCACGGCGCGTTCTCCATCGTGTCCAGGTTCACGGTGGGGATGTAGCCGGCCGGCCGGGGCCCGTTGCGCACCGCGAGCGACGAGTTCTTCACGACGAGCGTCGCGCCGTTGTCCGCGATCGCCGCGGTGCGGACCACGCCGTGGTTCCGCACCGCGGCACCGTCGACGACCAGGCGGGTGCCGGCGCCGTTGGCGAGGATGGCCGCGCCGTAGCCGACGAAGTCGCAGCGGCCGGCGCCATCGAGGGTGATCACCGCGTCGTCGAGTTGGTAGCTGCCGCCGTTGACGACGACGCCGTCGAAGCACTCGCCGGTCGAGGCGATCCGGACGCCCGCGGCCGCCGTCGCGGAGACCTTGCCGCCGACGGCCCCGGCGAGCACGGAGAACGCCGGGACCAGGCCGGCCGCGTCCACGTAGATCGCCTGGCGGAACGGGTAGCGGTGCTGCTGCCACGGCACGTCGTTCGCCGTGGTGACGGTGAGCACGATGTGGCCGTGCCAGCTGCCGGGGACGAACGCGGTGTCGGCCGCGCCGGTGGCGACGAGTTTCTGCCCGGTCTCGACGCCGTTGACGGTCATCGACAGGCTGTGGCCGTCCGGAGCGGTCAGGACGCCGCCCGGTTCAATCGTGACGGCGGAGACGCGCGTGGTGGCGGCCACCGTGTAGGTCTGGCCCGCGGCAACGTAGATGCCGCCGGGCGCCGCCGACCGGGACGCGGCGCTGGCCGCGGGCGCGAGCAGGGTCGCCCCGGCGCCGGTCAGCCCCGCCCCGGTCAGCACGGTGCCCGCCGCGGCGGCGGTCCCTCCGGTCAACAGGAAAGAACGTCTCGATACTGCGGTCATGCCTACCTCGCCAGTGAGTGCGGTACTGAGTGCGGTCCAGGGCCGGGGTCGCCCCCCGAGGTGACGCAGCGCCGCGCGAGTGGCGGTCTCGCGGCGGAATCCGGTGATCTGCTCACGGAAGCTAGCAACGGGCGGCCGTGCACCGGAACCCGGCATTTGCGGATAGCTGCCATACGGCTTGGTTATTTCTCGGCCGAGCCGGCGGCTTGTTAACGTCGCGTGGACGAGAGGAGCCGGATGGGCAGCCTTGACGGTAAGGTCGCGCTGATCAGCGGGACCGCACGCGGCATGGGGCGCGCGGCGGCGATCGAGTTCGCGGCGCGGGGAGCGGCGGTGTTCGGCTGCGATCTGGACGAGAAGGCCAGCGCCGAGACGGTTGACCTGGTGACGGCGGCGGGCGGCCGGATGGCCGCGCTGGCCCCGGTGGACCTGTCGGGCGCGGAGGGCGCGCGGGCCTGGGTACGCGCGGCCGTCGCCGAGTTCGGCGGGGTGGACGTCCTCTACAACAACGCGTCCGCCCTGCGCAACGGTGCGCTGATGGACCTGACCGACGACGACTGGCACTTCACGGTCAGGAACGAGCTCGACATCGTCTGGTACTCGGTCCGCGCCGCGTGGCCCGAGTTGGTCGCGCGGGGCGGCGGCTCGGTCGTCAACGTCGCGTCGATCGCCGCGAAGCTCGGCGCGCGGTTCGTCGGCCAGGTGCCGCACGGGTCGGCCAAGGGCGGGGTGCTCGCGATGACCAAGCACCTGTGCGCGGCCGGCGGTGCGCACGGGATCCGGGTGAACGCGATCCTTCCCGGCCTGATCTACACGCCGGAGACTGCCCGCTTCATCGACGACCCGGACGGCCCGCTGCCAGGCATCCTCGCCAAGATCCCCCTCGGCCGGTACGGGCGCGCCGAAGAGGTCGCCAAGCTCGCGGCCTTCCTCGCCAGCGACGACGCCTCGTTCATCACCGGCGCGGAGATCGCGATCGACGGCGGCGACGGATCGGTAGCCGGGTAGATGAAGGGACTCAGATGAAGTTCGCGCGCTACGAGCACCGGGGCGCGGTGGGCGACGGGGTTCTCGACGGGGGCGGCCGGCTGCACGGCCTCGGCCCGGGCCAGGACATTGGCGTCCTGATCAGGCAGGGCGGCCTGCCCGTGCTGCGCGACGCGGGGACAGCGGCGCTCGACCGGCCGCCCGGTCCGCCGGTGACCGAGGTGCGCCTGCTCCCGCCGCTGCACCCCGCCTCGATCCGCGACTCGGTCTCGTTCGAAGCGCACATCGAGGGCGCCCGGAGGTCACAGGAAGGTGCGCGCGACCCGGTGCCCGCGCGCTGGTACGAGGCGCCGTGCTTCTACTTCACCAACCCGCACGCCTGCGTCGGCGCCTTCGACGACGTTGAGCGCTTTCCCGGTTCCGAGCAGTTCGACCTGGAACTTGAGGTCGGCGTCGTCTACGGCGAGCACGGCAGGAACCTGACGCCCGGGCAGGCCGCGGCGGGCATCGTGGGCTATACGATCTTCAACGACTGGTCGGCGCGGGACATCCAGCGTCTGGAGGGGCAGCTGCCGTTCGGCTTCTTCAAGGGCAAGGACGGCGCCCACACCCTCGGTCCCTACCTGGTGACGGCCGACGAGCTCGAGCCGTACAAGACCGCTGACGGCCTGCTCGACCTCACGATGCGCGCCTGGATCAACGGCGAACTGCTCGGCGAGGACTCGCTGGCCAACTGCGCGTTCACCTTCGAGGAGCTGATCAGCTTCGCCTCGCGGGGCTCGGCGGTAGCCCCGGGCGACCTGCTCGCCTCCGGCACCTGCCACCGCGGCTGCCTAACCGAGATCTGGGGCAGGGCAGGCGAGCGGCTGCCGCCGCCGCTGGTCCCCGGCGACGTGGTCACCCTGGAGGTCGAGGGGATCGGCACGGTCAGCAACCGGGTCGTCGAACCCGCCCCGTGCCCGCCGGTCCCCGTGGCCAGGCGCGGCCAGCCGCGCGGCCCGCGCCACTAAGGCAGCGCTCGCGGGCCGTTGATCGCCCTGGGCCGGTCCCGGCGTGGCGGGCCGGACCGGCCCGAGGTTGACATCTAGGTGTCGTACTTGGTCGGTGTGGTGGTGTGGGTGCGGCCGGAGGGCAAGGTCCAGCGGGTGACCCCCGGTGCGAGTTGTTCGGCTTTCCAGTCCGGGGCTTGCTTCGCGCGGTGGTGGGTTCTGCACCGGGGTGCGAGGTTGCCCTGGCTGGTAGGGCCGCCGGGCCACGGGCGCGTATGGTCGAGGTCGGTGTTGAGGGCCGGGGCGTGGCAGCCGGGGGCGTCGCAGGTGGCGGTGCGGGCGCGGATGAGGTGCTTGAGCTTGCGGCTGGGGGTGTAGTGCTCCTCGCCGTCGCCGTCGCCGTCGCCGTCGGTGTGGTCACTGGTGCCCCGGGTGATGGGGGTGAAGGTGAGGTTG
>Ga0207416_1001861_pt1 | contig 25293 bp, 19 predicted proteins | sample PaiPotPPM11metaG_FD_184107 | JGI IMG/M metagenome (GOLD analysis project Ga0207416, IMG submission 184107) | Iron sulfur acid spring bacterial and archeal communities from Banff, Canada, to study Microbial Dark Matter (Phase II) - Paint Pots PPM... ... | reverse complement strand
ACCGGAGCCGCCCGAGCCGCCAGAGCCGCCGGAGCCACCCGAACCCGAAGATGTGACGGTACAGGCCGTCCCGGTTTGCGGCGTATAAACGATGCAAACGCTGCTTCGGGGCGTCGTATAAAGGGCATCCGAAAGATTGATCGTGCCGCTGGAGAAAAGACCGAACATCGGCGTAAAGGTGTAACTGACTTGGCCGTAGATCAGGTAACAGGGATACGTGCTGCAGGTCGAAAGATTCGTCGGCAGCGTCACCGACGATCCCGTCGTAAGCGCGGTGCCATTGAGCGAATAGCTCCAGGCGACCGTGGCGCTGCTGCTGCTATTGACCGCGATTTGCGAAATCGTGACGGTGGCCGGCGCGCTCGAATAGGGCGCGAGCATGACCGAGGTCGCCCCGACGATGGACGTCATGTCCGAAGCTGCGATCGTCGGGTATTGATTGGTGATCGCATCCAGCGCGTAAGTCGCCGCTCGCACCTTCATGTAAACGGCGAGTGCTCGGCCGCCGTCGAATGAAGCCAGGAACAACGTCGCCAGCACCGGCAAGATCATAGCGAATTCGATTGCAGCGACGCCGCGCGTCGAGGCGGCAAACCGGCGGTACAGACGCTCAAGACGGGCTGCTGCGCGCATGATCAATAGGGCTCCACCCGGAACGCGGTGACGCCCATGATTTCCGCTGTGCCGTAGCCGGTATTGGACAGCACCGATCCCAGCGGGATGCCGATGATCTTCCACGGATAGGCAATCTGCACGACCATGACCTGGCCGGGCGTGCCGGGGCTGAATGTTCCGGTGGTGATAGGCTTGCCGCTGGAGTCATACAGCGAAGGCGCGGCCGTATTCGCGCCGCTGAATGACGAATAAGTCGACACATTGATCTGTAGATTGCCGCATGTGAACAGCGCCGAGAGCATCGGGCAGACTTGAGTTGCAAATTGAGTTTGAGTTGTCCCGGCGGTTTGGGCCTGCCCGGTCATGAACAGGCGGCCTGCCTGCACGGCCGCGTTTTGCAGCGTCGCCTGCGCAAACAAGAACAGCGTCGTTTCGATAATGGCGAAAAGCAGCGCCAGAAAAGCCGGAGCGACCAGCGCGAATTCGACGGCGGTCGTACCCTGCCGTGCAACGCAGAACCGAGAACCATTGCGCCGGAGATATTTCGCGAGAGTTCGAAACATACCAAGCGTGTCCCACTCAACAAACGCTGCAACAAAACTGGATTTACACCTCGGCTTATAGTTGAGACACATTGATTATTCGTTGCGCAAAACGAATAAACTGCCCTGCGCGCCTATCGCGGCAAGGCGGGGTTAACGTTACTGTCTCGCGTATGGATTGCTTACAAAGCGGCAAAATCGATGGGCTGGTGCCGGTCGAGCGCACGACGGATCGGCGGCAACGGATATTTGAGGCCGGTTGCGCAATTGAATAACAGCGCCTGTTCGCTCCGCTTCACGCGGCCGTCGGCGAGGCTTTGCTTGTAGGCCGCGTAGGTAGCTGCGCCCTCCGGGCACAGCAGAAAGCCCTCCTCGCGCGCGGCTTCCTCGAGCGCCGCCGTAATCGCCGCATCGGAAACGGCGACGGCAAAGCCGCCGCTGTCGCGCACGGCGCGCAGGATCAGAAAATCGCCGATGGCCTGCGGCACGCGGATGCCCGACGCGATGGTCTGGGCGTTGTCCCAGCGCGGCGCATGTTCGACGCCTTGTTCATAGGCGCGCACCATCGGCGCGCACCCGGCCGCCTGCACGGCGACCATCCGCGGACGTTTGCCGCCGATGAAGCCGATCGCCTCCAATTCGGCGAACGCCTTCCACATGCCGATGAGGCCGGTGCCGCCGCCAGTCGGATAAAAGATGACGTCGGGCACGGTCCAGCCGAGCTGCTCGGCCAGCTCCAGTCCCATTGTCTTCTTGCCTTCGATCCGATACGGCTCTTTGAGCGTCGAGGTGTCGAACCAACCGGCCTTGGCCTTGCCGTCGGCGACGATCTTGCCGCAATCGTCGATCAAGCCGTTGACGCGATAGACGCTCGCGCCCTGCAGCCCGATCTCGCTGACGTTGACTTCGGGGGTATCCTCCGGACAGAAGATCGTGGTCTTGATGCCGGCATGGCTGGCATAGGCCGCCAGCGCCGCGCCGGCGTTGCCGTTGGTCGGCATCGCCATGTGTTTGATGCCGAGCGCCTTGGCCATCGACACCGCCATGACCAAGCCGCGTGCCTTGAACGAGCCGGTCGGCAGCCGGCCCTCGTCCTTCACCAACAATTCGCCGCCGCCCATTTTGGCCGCGAGCTTCGGCAGCGGCAGAATCGGCGTCATCGTCTCGCCGAGGCTGACGATGTCCTGAACGCGCCGCACCGGCAACAGCTCGCGATAACGCCACAGGTCGGGCGGGCGCTGCGCCAGCGCCTCCTTGGTCAGCGTATGCTTCACGCCGTCGAGATCGTAGCGCACCAACAGCGGCTTGCCGGCGCCGGACAGATTATGGATTTCGTCGGCGGCGTAGCGCTCGCCGGTCGCCGAGCATTCCAGGTGGGTGACGAAGGTTTCTCGTTCGCGCGTCAGGTTGTCGTCGTAGCGCAAGCACGTTCTCCAGCTTTGGCGGCTACGACAACCTAAACGGCGGTCTAACCATGGTCCAGCAGTGGGTGGAGCGCATAAGTCATGGATAGCCCATCGCCGCATAAGCTTTCGGTTTTGAGCGCGCGACGCCGGGCAATCGAAACTACGCCATCATCATCCCCTCGATACTCATCTCCACGACCAGATGCGCCGCCAGGACGACACGGAACGGATCGGGCAGTGCGGCGATCGCGCGTTCGAGAATTTGATCGATTTCGTGCCGAGCCATGGTGCGTTCGCGATAGCCCTGAGATGCCCACGAAGGAAATAGCGAAAGAAGCCCGCCGCGGCGAAATCCGGCAGCACGCAGGCGGGCTCGTTGCCGCGAGCCGCGGCTCGGCAAGCCGTCGCCGGCCATAGCCTATAACCCCCGGAGCGGGCTTCACAATCCTGTCACGTCTGCTTATAAACTACCGCCCATCGCCGCACTGCGGCATCGAGTCGAGGTGGGAGCGTCGTCTTGAACGCTCATGTATCGCAATCGGGCTTTCCGGCCCTGGTGCTGAATGCGGACTTCCGGCCGCTGAGCTATTACCCGCTGTCGCTGTGGTCGTGGCAGGACGCGATCAAGGCGGTCTTTCTCGAGCGGGTGAACATCGTCGCCAATTACGACCGCTTCGTGCACTCACCGAGCTTCGAGATGAAGCTGCCGAGCGTCGTGTCGCTGAAAACTTTCGTAAAACCCTCGACGCATCCGGCATTCACGCGGTTCAACGTTTTCCTGCGCGACCGCTTCGCCTGCCAGTATTGCGGCACGCGCGACGATCTGACGTTCGATCACTTGATCCCGCGCTCGCGCGGCGGGCATACGGTGTGGAACAATGTCGTCGCCGCCTGCTCGCCATGCAATTTGCGCAAGGGCAACTTGACGCCTGACGAATCCAAGATGTGGCCGTCGCAACGCCCCTTCCAGCCATCGGTGCAGCACTTGCACCGCAACGGCCGGCTGTTCCCGCCCAACTACCTGCACGATAGCTGGCTCGACTATCTTTATTGGGACACCGAGCTCGATCCCTAAGATTTTTTGCTACGCCGCGTGTTCCTTGTGCGCGCCGGCAAACGACGGCGCCACCTCGGCCATGAATCGCGCCATCTCGTCCTTGACCTGGGCGTGCGGCTTTAGGCCGACGTTGGAATAAAGGATCACCTCCGCGAAGCCGGCCGCTTCGACCTTCTTCAGCGTATCGATGATGCGCGCGGGCGAGCCGAGCAATACCGAGTTTTCCGTCAGATCCTCGGGCTTCACCTTGTGCAGCCGGTCGACCATGTCGATGAAATAGCGGTAGCTCGGCGGCGCGGTTTTGGGATCGCCCGGCAGCGCCGGAATCACGCATTCCTTGTAATAGCGAATCTGCCGCGCGCGCTGCGCGTCTTCCTGCGCCTTGGTGTCGGCAAAATGGGTAAAGTAGCTGCACATCAGCCGGCCGGGCTTCTTGCCGTGTTTGGCGCAGGTCTCGTGATACAGGTCGGCGACCTGCTTCAGCCCGCCATAGCTCATGGCGGCGGCGAACGGCGCCACGAGCAGCCCGCAGCCGAGCCGAGCCGCAAGCTCGATCGACGGTTTCGAAAACGATCCGACATAGGTCGGGATCGGCCGCTGCACCGGCTTCGGCGTGATCCGCACGTCGTCGAACGAATAATATTTGCCGTGATGCGAGATGCGGTCGTCCGCCTCCCACAACCGGCGCACCAGCTCGAGGCCTTCTTCGAAAATCCCCTGATTGTCGTCGAACGACACGTGAAACGGCAGATATTCGCGCCGGTCGTAACCGCGGCCGGCGGCGAAGACGACGCGGCCGTTCGACAAAAGATCGAGCGTCGCCCATTGCTCGGCGACGCGGATCGGATTGTGCAGCGGCAGCACGGTCACTGCCGGCGCGAGGCGGATGCGCGTGGTGTTGGCGGCGACATAGGCCAGCACTATGTCTGGGCAAGACAACACGCCGAGCGAGTTGAAATGATGCTCGCCAATCCAGGCCGAGCTCATGCCGAGCTTGTCGGCGTAGAGCGCCTCGGCGGTGATGTCGGCGACGAACTGGTTCGAGGAGCGCGTATTGTTTTCGTAATGATTGTCGCTCAGCGTGAAGTAGCCGAACTCCATCGAAACCTCCCACGAAATCGCATTTTTGAACTGCGGATGCGGCGACGATAGTTGAACATGCATCTGTTGTAAATGCAATAATCAGCGGGTAATCTGGCCGCACCATGCCGTCGCAGCATTCCGCCAAGCTCGATCTCGGCGATTATTTGCCCTATTTGACGAACCGGGTCGGCACCATCATTGCCGATCAGTTCGGCGACGAAGCGCTGGCGCAACACCGGCTCAGCATCGCGATGTGGCGAGTCTTGGCGGTGCTGGCGAGCAGCGGCGGCCAGCGCCAGATCGACCTCGCCGGCCTGACCAGCATCGATGCGTCGACTTTGTCGCGGCTGGTGTCGCGCCTGGTGCGCATGGGCCTGGTGACGCGCGCGCGCTCCGCCCGCAGCCATCGTGAAGTCGCCGTGACGCTGTCGGCCAAAGGCAACGCACTGGTCGCGCGTCTTATTCCCATCGCGCGCCAGTTCGAGAGGGACGCCATTGCCGGGCTGGCGCCGGAAGAGCTTATGCTGCTCAAGCGCTGCCTGCGCCGCATGTACGGCAATATGAAAAAGCGGCCGGCGGTGGAGCATAGGCCGCGCCGCGCCGCGGTCTGAGCATCACTCCACGGCCGTGCCCGGCGGGCTGTCCTCGAACACCGACACAGGCATCGGCTTGCCGGCAAAGCCGAGCTCGTTCCACCGCGCCGCAACCTGTTCGTACATCGGCTTCGACAGCTTGGTGCGCTTGGAGAACGTCTTGATGTGCCGGTAATCCATGCAGGCATTGATCAGGGCCTTGGAGCCCCAGGGCCGGATTTCCGGAGGATTGAGGCTTGGATCGAGGAACGTGCTCCAGGTCTCGCGCAGGATGTCGATCGATTGCGAAGGCCGCGAGCGGGTCGCCATCGCCCACAGCACCTGATGGACGTTGCTCGGATCGACGTCGTCGTCGACGACGATGACATATTTGCCGAAATAGGCGCCGCCGGTGCATTGCGCGGCGAGCGCCATCACCTGCGGCGCATGGCCGGCATACATTTGCTTGATCGAAACCACCGTGATGCCCCAGCCGGCGGCTTCCGGTATCGACCAGACGCCCTGGATGCCGGGAATGCCGAGTTTCTGCAGATCCGACCAGATCGCCGCGGAGCGCAAAGCCGCCCAGAATAGCCCGGCCTCGTTGGCGGGACCGTCCGCCATCAGCGCGCAGGTCAGCGTCGGGTTGTTGCGGAAACGAACTTTCTCGACGCGCATGAAGGGCGTGGCGCCGCTCGGCCGGCCGTAATAGCCGGTGAATTCGCCGAACGGCCCTTCCGCAAAAGTCTCGTCCGGATAGACAAAGCCTTCGATGATGATCTCGGCGCGCGCCGGCAGCGGCAGGCCGGTGAGATCGCTTTTAAACAGCTCGATCGGTGCGCCGTTGATGCCGCCGTAATACTCGTATTCGCTTTCGGTCTTGGGAAAGCTCGTCGCCGCGACCAAGAACAGCAGCGGATCGATGCCGTAGGCGGCGGCGATCGGCATCGGCTTGCCCATCTTCCACCACTTCTCGCGGTCGATCGTGGCGTCCTTGCCGGGCGAGGTGTAGATGCCGATTTCGCGCGGCCCCTTGATCATCATGCGATAAGTGCCGACGTTGACGCGCCCGGTCTCCGGACATTGCGTCACCACCGCATCGCCGGTGCCGAGATAAAGCCCGCCGTCGAGCGGCCACATGCGCTGCGCCGGAAATTTGCGGATGTCGATCGCGTCGCCGGTGACGACGTTCTGATTGCAGATCGCGGTCTCGGCCGGCACCTCCTTGGGCGTCATGGTGCGGCCCATCTTGCGCTGCAGCGCCTGCACCGCTTGCAGCGGATGATCGACCGGCTCCTCGCCGATCATCAGGCAGAAGCGCGACAGGTTGCAGCCGATCATGTTGTAGAGCGCGCGATGGCCGGGATGGCCCTTGATGTTCTCGAACAGGAGCGCCGGGCTTTTTTCGCTGCCGACGAGATAAGTGATAGTGGCGGCTTCGAGATCGGGGTCGACCTCGGCGCTGATGCGCTTGAGCTCGCCCATGGCTTCGACCTTCGCCAGCCATTCGTCGAGGTCGCTCGCATTCGATCGCGGTCCGACCCGGCTCACCTTGTCGTCTGATTGCGCCTGCTTCTGCGGTGTGACTGACACGCTCATGTCCATGGCCGACCTACCTTCGCGATTTCCTGCATGTTGCCGATCGTTGCCGCGACCTTAGTGGTTATCGCGGACGCAGGAAAGCTATATAGCGGGCAATTGCCCAACGCCCTTCCTGCGCGGGGAATGTCGCTTTCCTTTGCCCGCAAGCTGCCTTAGTTTTCGCGCGGTAGCGGATAAACGCGACCACACTTTTGGGGGAAACGATGGCCGGTGAGGCAAAAGTTCAAGTTTCGCATTTTTTGGACGAGTACGGGCTTGGGTCGTTCCAGATCAAGTTGATCGTCTGGTCCGTTCTGCTGGCGATGATCGACGGCTATGACATCGGCGCCATCGCCTTTGCCGCGCCGCACCTCATCGCCGACTGGCACGTGCCGCCGAAGGCGCTCGGCCTGGTCTTGAGCGCCAGCAATATCGGCGTTCTTTTCGGTTCGCAGATTTTTGGCTGGATCGGAGACCGCTACGGCCGCAAGACCGCGCTCATCCTCTCGAACCTATTGTTCGGCGCCCTCACCTACGCGGCGGCCTATTCCACCGATCTCACCCAACTGACGTGGTTGCGCTTTTTCGCCGGCCTGGGCATCGGCGGCGTCATTCCGAACCTCGTCGCCATCAATGCCGAATCGGCGCCGCGCCATTTGCGCGCGACCTTGGCGATCATCGCCGTCGGCTTGGTGCCGCTCGGCGGCGCGATGGCCGGCTTCGTCGGCGCTGGTCTCGTGCCGCAACACGGCTGGCAGATCCTGTTCGAAATCGGCGGCATCGTGCCGATCATCTTTGCGCTCGCCGCCATCCCCACATTGCCGGAGTCGATCAAGTTTATGACGCTGCACGAAAGTCAGCGCCCGAAGATGGAGGCCCTGCTTACCGCAATCCGCCCCGATTTCAAGGTGCCGCCCAATGCGCAGTTCGTGATCGAGGACGAGCAGCAATCGCCGAGCTCGAATCCAATTTATCTGTTCAGCAACGGCTTGGCTTTGATCACGCCGCTCACCTGGCTGATGTTCGCCTGCAACCTGATGGGCTACTTCTTCCTTATCAGCTGGACGCCGACGCTGATGGGCGCCGCCCATGTGCCGCCCGAGACAGCGGCGCTGGCCGGTGCGGCCTTGCAGGTTGGCGGCACGGTCGGCGCGCTGGTGCTGTGCTGGTGGCTGCAGCGGGCGCGGTTCCTCGCCATCGCGATCCTGTTTGTCATCGCGGTTCCCGTCGTGAGCTCGATCGGCTATGCGGGATTGAGCTCGACCTCGGCGCTGCTCACGGCGACCTTCTTCGCCGGCGCACTCGTGCTCGGCATTCAATCGGGCATCAACGTCGTCGGCGCGCTGATCTATCCGACCATGCTGCGCGCCAACGGCTCCGGCTGGCAGCTCGGCATCGGCCGGCTCGGCGCCATCGTCGGTCCGCTGTTGGGCGCGCTGTTCGTCGGCCTTCCGGTCGAGCAGCTCTACGTCTGGTCGGCGCTGCCGTTCGCCGCCGGCGCGGTGGTGACCTTGCTCATCTACGTGCTGAACAAAGCGCGGCTGCGGGCACGCCCGGAACTGGCGAAGGCGCAGTGAGGCGAATGCGTCATTCCGGAAGCCGCACAGCGGTTGTCCGGAATCCATAACCGCGGACGGCGCAGAACATGCACCGATCGTGACTATGGATTCCGGGCTCCTCGTGGAGCCTGTCATCGGGCCGCGCGCTTCGCGCGGACCCGGTGGCTCGGCCCCGGAATGACGGTTTAAAACGGCTCGTAGCCTCTTAGCGCCGGGATCACCTTCTCGCCGAACAGTTTTATCGAGCGCATAAGCGCGTCTTCCGGCAGATCGGCGAAATTGAATTCGCCCATGAACACGTTGAACACGCCCGCCTCCGCGGCGGCGCGGATTTTCGCCGCGACCGTGTCGGGCGAGCCGATGAAGACGAGGTCGTGTTTGAAGAGATAATCTGCGTCGAACAGATGCTGCATGATCTCCGACGCGCCGGGCTCGCCGCGGCCGACGAACATTTTGGCGTGCTCTTTGGCGCGCTCCGCGAAAGTCTCGCCGGGCATCGGCGGTTTGAGGAATCCCTCGTAGGCGCGGCTCGCCCGGAACAGCGCCGTGTCGATCGCCTTGTCGTCGGTCTCGTCGACATAGACGACCGTGCAATAGGCGATGTTCGGGCTTTGCGCGCGGCCAGCGGCCTTCCAGTCCGCCAAAAATTTACGGTAGCGCGGCGCGGCATCGGCGCGCGGATAGACCAGAAAATAACCGGGATTGATGGCGTGCCGCGCGCAGAATTCGAGCGTCTGCGGATCGCGGCTCATCATCCACAGCGGCGGATGCGGGCGCTGCACCGGCGGCACGGAAATGCGCGCATTGTCGGTATGGAAGTCGTGGCCGTGAAACGAGAACGGCTGCGCCTCGCCGAAGGCCGCGGCGAGATAATCGACGAATTCCAGCGTCGGCGATTTGCGCTGGCTGTAATCGAGGCCAAACGGCCGAAAGTAATCGGCGTTGATGCCGGGAACGAGGCCGAGCTCCATGCGGCCGCCGAGCATCTGGTCGACGATGGCGATTTCCTCGGCCAGCCGCAGCGGATGATAAAGCGGCACGATATAGCCCATCGGCCCGATGCGCAGCCGCTTGGTCCGCGCGCCGGCGCCGACCGCGTAAAGGCTCGGCGACGACATCCAGCTCTCGTCAGGCCGGAAATGATGCTCGACGCAGAACGAATAATCGAAGCCGAGTTCGTCGCAGGCTATGAGCTCGCGCCACAGCTGCTCGTAGCGCTGATGCGGCGTCATGCCGGGCTTGGCCCAGATGTGGGAGAAGTGAGCGAATTTCATGGGGACATTTTCTGTGAAATGGCTTGCCGGCCGGTAGCTCGCGGTGACTGACTAGACGGTCCTTGCTACGCGAGCGAAGGCTGACTTGCCAAGCGCTAGCTCGCGGCGGCTTGCTGCCCGCCTTCGCTAAAGCTACGGCGGGCAACCTTCGCTCCGCTTCGCGAGCGAAGGTTGGTGCCCGTGGAGGGAATCGAACCCACACTCCTTGCGGAACACGATTTTGAGTCGTGCGCGTCTACCAGTTCCGCCACACGGGCATTGATGCGGTGGATTTGAAGTTCCTAGCATCCCGCAGCAATCTCGCATAGGAACTTCAAATCCAAAAGCCGCATCAGAATCGTAACATTGCCAGTGTCCCTTTGATTCCGAAGTTCGCATGAGAGATAGCCCGAAAGCCCTGCGAACTTCGGAATCGGGACACTGGGCGCTTTCTATATATTCCGACGGCGCGCGCGTCCATCGTCGAGGCTGGTCGCCGGATTCCCGCTTGCCCGGGATTGAGCGGTGGCACTTGTAGCGGTCTTGCTTCCGCCGTCAGGATCGGCAAATTGCCGGTGGGGCGCGCGGTGGGAAAAAGGCGATGAAGCAAAGCTGGACCGATCGGATTCGCGCCGAGCCGGCCGCCGCGGCGGCGCTGGCGGTGTTCGCGCTTAGCGCCGCGACGCTCGCCGGCGCCTGGTATTTCCAGCTCGTGGTCGGCCTGCCGCCCTGCCCGCTCTGCCTGGAAGAACGCATCGCCTATCACATCGTCATCCCGCTCGCGCTGTTGATGGCGATCGCGGCGCTGGTGCGCGCGCCGCCAAAACTCCTCATCGTCGGCTTTATCGCCATCATCGTCGCGATGGTGTGCAATGCCGTGCTCGGCACCTACCACGCCGGCGTCGAATGGCACTGGTGGGCCGGTCCCACCGATTGCACCGGGCCGCTGACAGATCTGCGCGCCGGCGGCTCGCTGCTCAGCCAATTGCAGTCGATCCATGTGGTGCGCTGCGACGAAGCCGCCTGGCGCTTGCTCGGCATTTCGCTCGCCGGCTACAACGCCTTGATCTCGCTCGTGCTGGCGGCGATCGCCGCCTTCGGCCTGTTCGCGCGCAAGCCGGCCTGATCCGGACATTGGCGTAGCTTGGGCGTAGCGCGCGGCGGCGCGCTCGTCCGGCTTCGCTGAAGCTTCGGCGCGACAGCCGTCTCTCGCTTCGCGAGCGAAGGCCGGCGTGCCGGTCGTAGCTCGCGGGAGGCTGCCCGCCTTCGCTTAAAGCTTCGGCGGGTCAGTCTTCAATCGCTTCGCGAGCGAAGACTGGTGGGCGGTAGAGGGATCGAACCTCTGACCCCTTCCATGTCAAGGAAGTGCTCTTCCGCTGAGCTAACCGCCCTATCCGGCTGATAAAGTCCGATCTTACCGGGAAACCAGTTACCGGATCGTACTCTGCTCGGATGTAGCGTCGCACCGCCCGCGGGGTCAAGTCCGCCACTCAAGCGGGGTTTCCCGCACGCGGTGCAGCGCCCGGGACACACGGCGGACGCCGCGCCAAACGGAGATTTGTAGCGGCTAGAACTTCACGCGGTCGGCGCCTTTCAGCCCGAGCATTTGCCGCGCCTCCGCCGGCGTCGCGATCTCGTAGCCGAGGTCCTCGACGATGCGGCGGATCTTGGCCACCTGCTCGGCATTGCTTTTGGCGAGCTTGCCCGGCCCGATATAGAGCGAGTCCTCCAAACCGACGCGCACATTGCCGCCGATCATCGAGGCACTGGTGCAGAAATTCATCTGGTGGCGGCCGCCCGCCAGCACCGACCACAGATAATCCTTGCCGAACAGCTTGTCGGCGGTGCGCTTCATGAAGAACAGATTGTCGAGATCGGCGCCGATGCCGCCGAGAATGCCGAAGATCAGCTGCAGGAACACCGGCGGCTTGAACCAGCCGCGGTCGATGCAATGGGCCAGATTGTAGAGATGGCCGGTGTCGTAGCACTCGTGCTCGAATTTCACGCCGTGGCCTTCGCCGAGCGTCTTGAAGATTTTTTCGATGTCGCGAAACGTGTTGGGGAAAATATAGGCGTCGGAATTAAGCAGATAGCTCTCCTCCCAATCGTACTTCCAGGTCTTGTAGCGCCGCGCCATCGGATAGAGCGCGAAATTCATCGAGCCCATATTGAGCGAGCACATTTCCGGCGACAGCGCCGTCGCCGCCGCGATGCGCTGATCGACCGTCATGGTGACGGCGCCGCCGGTGGTGATGTTCACCACCGCGTCGGTCGCCTGCTTGATGCGCGGCAGAAACTGCATGAACACGTTCGGGTCCGGCGACGGCCGGCCGTCCTTGGGATCGCGGGCGTGCAGATGCAGGATCGCCGCGCCGGCTTTGGCGGCATCGATCGCTTGCGTGGCGATCTGATCGGGCGTGATCGGCAGCGCGTCCGACATGGTCGGTGTGTGAATCGAGCCGGTCACTGCGCAACTGATGATGATCTTGTTCGCCATTGGTTCGTCTCTCCCTCGAAGCCCTTCGCGTTATTCGGCGGTTACAGTCATTCGCCGCACGCGCTTCGTCAAGGACGTGCCGGCCCTTCAGGCTGTGCCGGCAGCGGCGCCGGTTTTTGCCTCCTGGATCGCCGACCAGATCGCGTACGGCGTTGCCGGCATCGCGATGTCGTGCACACCGAATTCGCGCAAGGCATCGAGCACGGCGCTGACGACCGCGGCGGGCGCCGCCGTAGTGCCGCCTTCGCCGCCGGCCTTGATGCCGAGCGGATTGGTCGGCGACAGCACCTCGGCGATCTCGGTATCGAACGACGGCAAAGTATCCGCGCGCGGCATGGCGTAATCCATCAGCGAACCGGTCAGCGGCTGGCCGGAATCGGGATCGAGATAAACCTGCTCCGACATGGCCTGGCCGACGCCCTGCGCGATGGCGCCGTGGGTCTGGCCGTGCACGATCAGCGGATTGATGGCGCGGCCGACGTCGTCGACCGAGGCGTAGCGCGTAATCGTCATGGCGCCGGTCGAGGGATCCACTTCGACTTCGCAGATCGCCGTGCCGTTGGGAAACACCGGCTCGTGCATCTCGTTGTCGGTGACGACCGCGAGGCCGTCCTTGAGCGCCTCGGGCAAGTCGTAGTGGGCGGCTTCGCCCGCCAGTTCGAGAAAATCGAAGCTCCGGTTGGTGTCGCGCGAGGCAAAGCGGCCGTCGGCGAACGACACGTTTTCGGGCGCCGACGCCATCACGATAGCGGCGATCTCTTTGCCTCTGGCGATCAGCTCCACGGCGGCCTTGGCAAACACCGTCGCGGCGTGGCGCATGGAGCGGCCGGAATGGGTGCCGCCGCCCGCGCGCACCACATCAGTGTCGCCCAAGATGATGCGCACGCTCTCGGTCGGCAGGTGCAGGAGATCGGAGACGACTTGGGCAAAGCTTGTTTCATGGCCCTGGCCCGCCGGCTGCGTGCCGATGACGACGTCGACCCTGGCTGGACCTGAAGAATCTTGCGGCTGCACTTTGATGCGCGCCTGCTCGCGCGGCGCGCCGATCGAGGATTCGACGTAATTGGCAAGTCCGAGGCCGAGAAGCTTGCCGCGCTTTTTGGCTGCGCGACGGCGCGCCGGAAATCCCTTCCAGTCGGCCATCGCCATCGCCCGGTCCATGTTCTCTTCGTAGCGGCCGGAATCGTAGAGCATGCCGACAGAATTGCGGTACGGCATAGCGTCCGGCCGCACGAGGTTCTTGCGGCGCAGCGCGACACGGTCGATGCCGAGTTGTTCGGCGGCGGCGTCGACCAGCCGCTCGATGGCGTAGGTCACTTCGGGCCGGCCGGAACTGCGATAGGCCTGAGTCGGCATGGTGTTGGTGTAGACGGCAACCGCGCGCAAGCTTGCCGCCGGAATGGCGTAGGAGCCCGGAATAAGCCCCGCTCCCTTGCTCAACGGCGACAGCGACACGCAGCGCGCACCGACATTGCTGATATTGGTCGCGCGCATGGCGAGGAAGCGGCCGCCGGCATCGAGCGCAAGCTCGACTTCGGTGACGAGATCGCGGCCCTGATAATCGCTGAGGAATGCCTCCGAGCGCGTGGCGGTGTATTTGACCGGCCGGCCGACCTTGTGCGACGCCCACAGCACCAGGCCGAACTCGACGAAGACGCGGTTGCGCGTGCCGAAATTGCCGCCGACATCGTGCGACAGGACGCGCAGCCGGTCGGGCGGAACGCCGAGCACCGCGGCCAGCTCGCTCTTCTGCCGCACCGCGCCGCCGGAACCGGCATGGAGCGTATAGCGGCCGGTCGCGGCATCGTAGTGACCGAGCGCCGCGCGCGGCTCCAGCGGCACGCCGGTGACGCGGCCGACGTGAAATTTCCTTTTCACCACATGCGCCGCGCGGGCAAATGCATCGTCCGTCGCCTGCGGATTTCCAAACCGCGTGTCGACCAAAATATTGTCGGGCACCTCGTCCCAGACGACGGGCGCGCCCGGCCGCACCGCGTGTTCGGAATGCAGAACGAAGGGCAGTTCCTCGTATCGCACCTGCACCGCTTCGGCCGCGTCCATCGCCTGCGCCCTGGTCGCGGCGACCGCCATGGCGACGGCTTCGCCGACATGGCGCGCCTTGTCCGCGGGCAATAATAGATGTGGGCCGATGAACACCGCGCCGCCGCCCGGCGCGTTAAGCTTCATGTCGTATTTGGTCTTCGGCAGCGGATCGTGCGGAATGGGCTGGAGACGATCGGCCGCGCAATCGGCGCCGGTGAACACGCCGAGCACGCCCGGCATCGCCTTGGCCCGGTCCGCATCGATCGCGACAATGCGCGCGTGCGGAAAAGGCGAACGCACCATCGCCGCATAGGCCTGGCCGTCGCTATTGAAATCGTCGGTGAACCGGCCATTGCCGGTGACGAGCCGCGCGTCCTCCTTGCGCGGCATGGGCTTGCCGATGAAACGGTAGCCGGTTTCGGCCGGCCTGGTTTTATCGTCCATCGGTCCTCGCTGGAGCTATTGCCATCTCAGTAATAGCCCACAGTGGCGCCGCCATCGACCGCAATGGCGGTGCCCTGAATGTGGCGCGCCCTCCCGGAGCAGAGAAACAAAGCGAGCGCCGCAATGTCTTCGGGCTTGCCGAGCCGGCGCAGACCGTCTTTGGCTGTGGCCTCTTGCTTGAGCTGCTCCACCGATTTTCCGGATGCCTTCGAGCGCTGCTCGATCAGCTGTTCCAAGCGCTCGGTCTCGGTCGCGCCGGGATGGATGACATTGACGTTGACGCCGTCGCGCTTGCCGAGTTGCGACAGCGCCTTGGAGAAGTTGCCCATCGCCGCGTTCACCGAAGCGCCGATCGAGAAGTCGGCGCCGGGCGAGCGCGCCGCCCCGCCGCCGATATTGACGACAAAACCTTGCGCGGCCTTGAGCATCGGCCAGAACAGGCGGCACATGCGCACGCAGCCGAAGAATTTCAACGCGTAGCCGTCGAGCCAGGCATCGTCCGGCAGGTCGGTGAAATTGCCGGCGCGGGTCGCGCCCGCCGAGCAGATGAGGATGTCGCAGCGATTGAATTTCTCTCTGACCTCGTCGAAGACCCGCTGACAGCCTTCCAGCTTGCGCAGGTCTGCCGCGATCGCAACGGGCGCCGGTCCGCCGGCGGCGGCGATGGTCTTGCTCGCGGCCGCAAGATTCGCCGCCGACGAGGACACGATCACGGTCTGCGCCCCGGCGCGCGCAAAATCGACGGCGATCTCGCGGCCGATGCCGCGGCTGCCGCCAGTGATGACCGCAACTTTATCCGTGAACTCGCCTGGCATGGCTCACCCCTTGCATAAATGGAATGACATGAAAAACGTCCACGATCGCGCATCCGAGCGCGGCATATCTCAATCAAGCTTTATCGGCAACAAGGGGCATCCGCAGCGAAGCGGCCGCCAAATTTATCTGTGCCGGCGCGTTTGCGTCATTCGACGCCTCGGCTGAAGTCGTCTTGTCCACGATGAATGCACGATCATGCGACAGGTAATGCGGCAAGCGAATCTCGGCGAGTTTGGATATAAAGCGGACTTCGCCGACCCCCAGGCCGGGATTCATCCCGGCTGTCAGAATGGCGCGCGTGCCGACGACGATAGCGCGAATGACGCGCACGAACCCGTGTGCCAATCGGCTTTTGTGAAAGCTTCCGACCTTGACGATAAATCGGCTTATCGCATCGTCGATGTGCCGCTTAACGGCCTGGCTGTCGCCGGTGCCGATCCATAGGTCGATGGGAATAAAGAAGATGCCGATAAGCACCAGCTCCAAGCCGAACGAGAACGCCGCGGCATGATCGAGCGGCCAGCGCCGGATTTCTCCGAGATAATTCGCGCTTTTGAAGATCTTCTTGACCGGAACGAGTTTGACGCAATCCGCTCTGAGCGCCAGCTCTTCATCGCCGGGAAATCCACCGAGCCCCAACAGAACCAGCAGGTAGTTATCGAAATCGCCTGTCGCGCCTGCCCGTCCGACGCCGCGGCCGGAATACGCTCCAAAACTCCGGCGCGTGGCTTCGCTGACCGTCACGCTTTGATCCGCAACGTCGCTTAATCGTCGTTCCCACTCGTGTTCTTGAAGCTCGAGCTTGAACAGGTTGGCATACCATTCGGCGTAGCGTGCATGCAGCATTGCGCCGCGCTCCATCTCCGCGGAGTTTTGCCGGCCGCCGTCTTGTCTGCCGTTGACGAGCCTATAGGAGCCGCCGCTTCGACTCGGAGCGAGCTGAAGACTTGCATCGATCGGGCGAGTGCGCCATGCGCGTACGTCCTCGGGGGCCAAAGCATAATGATTGTTGAGATTGACTTTCGATTGCAGCACCGCATTGACGAAGAACGGTCGCACGCAGCTTGCCGACACACGCCATATCTCCGCGGTTTCGATGGCGGGCGTGATCGGCGCGTCGGCCTGCACCCACGTGTATCCGGCCTCGGTCGTTCGCAGCGTTTGCGTCCAATCGAACAACGATGCGCCGAGAATCGCGCAACCCAGCACGGCGAGAAAGATGCGGATACGTGAGACTGTAATACGCAACATGGTACTCTGGCGGCGGCTCCACGCGCATCAAGGGGCATTGGTTCGTCTAGGGCTGAGAGCGTTCGGCGATTTATTGAGTTCAGGCAAAATAGGGCGAGCCGCAATCGGCAAATGGACCATGATCGCGCCCCCCTCAACGCCACCGACCCGTCCAGCGTCAAGCCCATTTGAGCCGAAATTAAGACGACATCCGAGAGGCAATTCGCGGCTGGCCGGCAACCGCTGCGCCCGCATCGCCTGCGCGGTCGCGGCGGCATCCTTTGCCTGCAAGCACCTTTCGCGACGCCGCTCACGCCACGCGTTTGAATTCTTGCTGGCGGCGCCGGACCCGGCGCTCGTCGACCTCGATGCCGAGTCCGGGACGATCCGGCGCTTCGACATAGCCATGCACGACGGCGAGCGGCTCGACCGCAACGTCCTCGGCGAGGCCGAGATTGGTCACGGTCAGCCCCCAGTCAATCGCCGGCGCCGCAGCGGCAACGTGGGCGGCGGCCGCCGAAGCGATACTGGTTTCGCCGGTCTTGCAGGAAATGTTGACCTTCATGCCGAGGCGCTCGCACAGCCGGCTCGCTTCGAACGCCGCGCGCAGGCCGCCGAGCTTTATCGCTTTGAGGCTGACGCCATGGGCGGCGTGGCGTTCGTGATGCCGCGCGATGTCGTTAAGCGAATGAATGCCCTCGTCGGCGCCGATCGGCACGCGGCTTACCGCGGCGGCGCGCACCATGCCGTCAATGTCGTGTGCGTCGACCGGCTGTTCGAAGAAATCGAGTCCGCAGGCGCCGAGCGTGCGCACATAGGCCAGCGCATCCTCGACGCTAAATCCCTGATTGGCATCGGCGGAGACCAGACAGGCCTCGCCTTCGCCGCGGAGCGCCTTGAGCGCGATGCAGATGCTTCGCGTGCGTTCGGCATCGGCTAATGCCGAACTCAAGCCGACCTTGATCTTGAACGCGCGGTACCCCGTGGCAAAACGCTCGCGGGCTTCGCGGACATCGGCGGCGGCGTCCGCCGTGCCGATGACGGCCAGAACCGGCATGCGGCTACGCTGCCTCTTGCCGAGGAGCGCGTAGACCGGCCGACCGGTGGCGCGGCCGACCAGATCGTACAACGCGGTCTCGATAGCCGCTTTGGCGCCGGTGTTGCCATAGAGCCGGGCGTCCATCGCCGCCGCCGCGCCGGCGAAATCGTCGGCGCCACGATTGAGCAGTCCGGGCGTCAGATGCTCCACCGCCGCCATCATGCCGGCGACGGTTTCTCCGGTCATGAGCGGCGCAGAAGCCGCTTCTCCCCAACCGACGACGCCGTCGTCGGATTCGATGCGCAGGAGGACATTATCCGCCCGCGCCACGGTCTCGCCGGCCATCTGGACCGGCTTCTGCATCGGCAGACTAATCGCAATAGGCTCGATCGCCTTGATGTTCACGCCACGCCTCGCGCAGGTTCCGGCATCGGCCGCGCAACCGGGAACGCGCGGGCGGTCGGGAATTGTAGCGGGAATAGTAGCGGCTTGGGCTTTATGGCGACAAGCTATCCGGCTACACGACGAATTCGCCGGCGCCGGCGCGGCTTAGTCGTCGGCATTGCGATCAAGTTTTCCGTTGCTTTGTTGTTTTGTGTCAAACGAATTGCGCGCCGGTGCCATGAGGGAGGAGATCCTCGCCAAGTCCGCGCCAAGTCCGCGCCAAGTTCGATGTCCGACGTGACCATTGCATGGGATCGACGATGAGCATAATTGACCTTCCGCAATCGCTGCGGCAGCGGGGCCATATGATTTAGGGTGCCGGGACCTGCCAGGAGTTCGGACGATGCGCGCAAGACTTGCCATAAGACTTGCCACGATCAGACTTGCCATAATCGCCGCGGCGCTGTTGCCGCTCATCGCCGCAGGTCATGCCGTGAGCGCCGACCCGATCGCTGCCGGTCCGACGCCTGCCGATCAAACGCCCGCCGGCCCAAGCCCTGCGGGACTATGGCAAGCCATCGACAGCAACACCAAGCAACCCACCGGCTGGTTTCTGATCACCGATCATGACGGCGTCTACGCGGGCATTATCGCGAAAATGTTCCTCAGGCCGGGCGAAGATCCAAATGTGGTGTGCGACCAGTGCAAGGACGATCGCCACGATCAGCGCTGGCTCGGGCTCGAAATTATCCGCGGCATGAAGCACGAAAGCGAAGACAAATACGGCGGCGGAACGATCCTCGATCCGCGCGACGGCAAAATCTATCACGCGACGATGAAGGTGACCCCCGACGGCCAAACGCTCGTGGTGCGCGGCTATATCGGCATCGAGCTGCTCGGCGAAAACCAATATTGGACGCGGCTGCCCGACTCCGCCTACAGCATGCTCGATCCGTCGGTTAATCCCAATCCGGCGGTCAATCCCAATCTCGTGGCGCCGAAGCATCCGCCGGCGCACCGATCGCAGCTCATGGCGCCGCCGCAAAATTCTGCGCGGCGCGACTAAGTATAAATAAATGGCTTCAGGCGCCCGGCTGTTGCTCGCGCGGCTTGCCCATCAGCACCGGCTGGAATAGGGCCGCCGCCGCCATTGTCGTTAAGAGCGAAATCGCCAGCAATTTTCCCATGCTGGACGTTCCGGGGTGGCTGGAAAACCACAGGCTGCCGAAAGCCGTCGCCGTCGTACAGGCGGAAAATGTTACCGCGCGCGTCAGCACCGATTGCAGCAGGTTGGTCTGCCCTTCGCGCCACGCCATGATGTAGTAGATCTTGAACGCCACGCCGACCCCGAGCAGGAGCGGCAAGGCAATGATGTTCGCGAAATTCAGCGGCAGATCGATCAAGACGCATATTTCGAGCGTCACGATGCAGGCCAACAACAACGGCACCAGCGTCAACAGCACGTCGCCGAAGCGGCGCAGCGTGATCCACAGCAGAATGCCGATCGATATGAGCGCACAGGCGCCCGCCTCGATGAAGGCACTGACCACCGCGCGGCGCGCCTCTAGGATCGAAATCGGTCCCTCGGTCGCGGTCGGCGCAACGGTCTGCACCGCGCGCGCGAATTGCCGCAAAACTTCGTTGTTGCTCGAATCGCCCGCCGGCGCGACGTCGATGCGCGCCTGCCCGCTTGGTGTCACCCACTGGCTTTTGAGGTCGAGCGGCAGATTGGCAAGGGTCACCTCATGCACCTTGAACATATTGCGCAGATCGTCGAGCGCGGTGCGCAGCGGCTGCACGAACACCGTCTCGGCGCGCTGCCGTGCGGACGGATCGGCTTTGGCCAGCGCCGACATCGCCGCCGCCAAGCGCCGTGCCGCCGCCGCGCCCGAGCCGGTGCCGTTGCCGGCCAGCCGGTTGAGCGCGTCGATAGTGGAGCCCATCATGCTGACGTTCTGCGCGTCGGTCGGCGGCGGGCTGGCGGCGGTCGGATTGAGCACCGGATCCAAGGTTTTCGCCGCATCCTGAACGAGCGGCAGTTTTTGCTGCTGGTCGTCAGGAATGAAGTTCGACAAAGTGACCACGCGCGCCACTTGCGGCAATGCCCGAAGTTTTGTCGCCGTTCGATCCGCGACCGTCAGCGACGGCTCCAGTATCTGAATGTCGTTGGCGCCGCTTTGCGGATCGCTCTTGAGCGCGAGATAGGTCGCGACCGCCTCGGTCTTGGGGCTGCGCAGGTTGATCGGATTGAAATCGAACCGCAGCCAAAACAACAGCGGCAATCCGGCGGCCACGACGGCAAGCGTAACGATCAGGATCGCTACACGGTGCCGCGCCAGGAAAAGATCGACCGGGGCAAGCACCTTGTAGCCGAGCTGCGCCGGTTCGCTCGGCGGTTTGAGTAGGCTCAATAGCGCCGGCAACAGCGTGATGCTGGTCGAGAACGCGATCAGCATGCCGACGCCGGCAATGAGGCCCAACTCGGAAACACCCTTGTAGACCGTCGGCAGGAACGAGAAGAAACCGGCGGCCGTCGCCAATGCCGCGAGCGTCAGCGGTGCGCCGGCGCGTTGGCCCGATTGCAGCAGCGCCTCGCGCACATTGTCGGTCTCGTGCCGCTCGGCGCGATAGCGGACGCTGAACTGCAATCCAAAGTCGACGCCGAGCCCGACGAACAGCACGGCAAAATAGACCGAGATCAGATTGAGCGTGCCGACCATCAGCATGCCGAGCGCAGCGGTGATGGAAAGCCCGACGGCAAGGCAGGCAAACACCGCGAAAATGATGCGCGCCCAGCGCAGCGCCAGCCACAGGATGAAGAGGACGACGGCGATCGTCACGCTGGCGTTAATCCCGGCGTTTTCTTTGATCGTGGCGAATTCCTCGTCCGCCATCGGCACCGGGCCGGTCAGGCGCAAGCGCGCCCGATAGTTGGACGCGAAATCGAGATCCTTCGCGGCCTGCCGTATAGCGTCCGTCGCACGTTTTCCGGGTTCGAGCTCGGAATAGTCGAGGGTAGCCCTGATCTGGAGGAAGCGCAGCAACTCATCCGGTTTCGAAGCGCGGCCTTGGACCAGCTCGTGCCACGAAAAGCTCGCCGGCTGTCCGGCATTGACCTTTTCGATCGCACCGGCGGCGAGCGTCATCGGCCAGGTCATGTTGTCGAGCGTGATCTGGCCGCCCTGCACCCCAAGCAGACCGAACTGCAAAGCTTGAATGACGCCGCGCAGCGACGGGTCGCCGGCCAGCACCTGCACCAGGCGTTGCGCCTGGGTCAGCATTTTCATTTGCGGCGCGAGATCGGAAGTCTTCTCGAACAAGAGGCCGTTCTGCGCAAAGAAGTTGCCGCCTTGCAACTGTTCGATGGAGCGAAACAGCGTCTTCTGCTGCGACATCCGCTGCACCAGCGCGTCGGTCGCTTCGTCGACCAGCTCCGGCGTCGGCGCATCGATCACCGCAACGATGGTTTCGAATTGCGGGAAGGCCTTTTCGAAGGCGGCTTCGCGTTGGCGCCACGGAATGTTCGGCGAAATGAGCTGGTTGACGTCTGTCGTCATCGCAAAATGCGTGGCGGCATACCAGGACGACACCAGCATAAGCAGGATCGCCGCGGCGATCACCGGCCAGGCATATTGCGCGCAAAAATCGATTGCGCGGACAACGAGGGCGGTGATCGTCTTCATGAGTGGGTCAGTGGAATGGGATGGTTAAGGAGGATCGGCGGATCGACGAACGGGGTTGAGGCGGCAACAGAAAGGCGAAATGGTGACGGATGAATCTCGGCGGAAGACCCTAGATGCCCTGAATGCTCAAAAAAGTGAAATCTTGGATATTTTCCTATCCTATTCGGCCTGTTTTCCATCATTGCCTTGGCGACATTGCGGCATCTCCCGTTGGCAACCGATTCGACCGCCAACGTGCGGCACCCCGAACCGGTTGCAGGCAAGCGCGTTGCCTTTGGCCAACGGGGGTTAAGACCCGGTGCAATGCGACATGAAAAGGCCTTCCAGGAGCTCCGCCTGGACAAGGGGCGGCATTTCCGCTCAATGGGGGGCGTATTAGGGGTCATCGGCTGCCTGCCCGGCGCGGCGAGCAAGACTTAAAGGAAACTGGTCCGGGCTTGATTGACGCATCTTCGCAGCCAAGTAACTGAGACATACATAGTTGGGATATAAACGGCGGCGCCCGCCTTGTTGCGGCGCATGGCCGCAGACCCAACCTAAACTGCCATGTAACCGGCCGATGGACCGGGAGGTCTTGATGAAAGTGATACTCGCTCAACCTCGCGGTTTCTGCGCCGGAGTGGTGCGCGCCATCGAGATCGTCGAACGGGCGCTGCAGAAATTCGGCCCGCCGGTCTATGTGCGTCACGAAATCGTGCACAACAAGCACGTGGTGGAGAGCCTGAAAGCGAAGGGCGCGCGTTTTGTCGAGGACCTCTCCGAAGTCCCCGCCAATGCGGTCACCATATTCAGCGCCCACGGCGTCGCCAAGAGCGTCGAGGAAGAAGCCGCTTCGCGCAATCTGCCGGTATTGAACGCCACCTGCCCGCTGGTCACCAAAGTGCATAATCAGGGCAAGCGTTATGTCGGCCAGGGCCGAAGGCTTATTCTCATCGGCCATGCCGGCCATCCCGAGGTCGAGGGCACGATGGGTCAGATTGCCGAGCCGGTGACGCTGGTGCAGACCGAAGGCGACGTCGCCAAGCTCGACATTCCGGCGGATACGCCGGTCGCCTACGTCACCCAGACCACGCTTTCCGTCGACGACACGCGCGGCATCATCGCCGCGCTGCACCGCCGCTTCACCGATATCGTCGGACCGGAGACGCGCGACATCTGCTACGCGACGCAGAACCGGCAAACCGCGGTGCGCGAACTGAGCAAGCTCGTCGACGTTATTCTGGTGGTCGGCGCGAAGAACAGCTCCAATTCCAACCGGCTGCGCGAGATCGGCGAAGAGGACGGCACGCCGAGCTATCTGATCGCCGATGGCAGCGAGCTCGATCCGGGATGGTTCAGCGGCGCCGAGACCGTCGGCATCACCGCGGGCGCCTCGGCGCCGGAAGTGCTGGTGGAGGATGTTATCAGCGCGCTGCGGCGGCTGGGCTCGGTCGATGTCAGCCAGCTGCATGGCCGCCACGAAACAATAGAATTCCGCTTGCCGCCCGAATTGACGGACGGCGCGACTGCGGGCCGCGTCACCGCAAAAGTCTAAATTGAACGGCATTCGGCGCCGGCAACACACACATAAAGAGGATCATAGCTTTGGGTGTATCTCTGCGACAGAAGGCGAAAGTCGGCGCCTATGTGCTGCGTCAGCGCTTGGCCGGCCGCAAGCGCTATCCGCTCGTGCTCATGCTGGAGCCGCTGTTTCGCTGCAATCTCGAATGCACCGGCTGCGGCAAGATCGACTATCCCGACGCCATCCTCAACAAGCGCCTTTCGGTCCAGGAATGTCTTGACGCGGTCGACGAGTGCGGCGCGCCGATGGTCGCTATCCCCGGCGGCGAGCCGTTGATCCACAAGGAGATCGGCGAGATCGTCAAGGGCATCGTCGCGCGCAAGAAATTCGTATCGCTGTGCACCAATGCGCTGTTACTCGAAAAGAAGCTGCATCTGTTCGAGCCGTCGCCCTATCTGTTCTTTTCGGTGCATCTCGACGGCATCAAGGAGCATCACGACAAATCGGTGTGCATGGACGGCGGCTTCGAGAGGGCCGTTTCCGCGATCAAGGCCGCCCAGGCCAAGGGTTTCGCCGTCAACGTCAATTGTACGATCTTCGACGGCCATCCGGCGGAAGACATCGCCAAGTTTCTCGATCTCACCGGACAGCTCGGCGTCGGCGTCTCGATCTCGCCCGGCTATGCCTATGAGCGCGCGCCCGACCAGGAACACTTCCTCAACCGGCGCAAGACCAAGGAGCTGTTCCGGCAGGTCTTCGCGCTGGGCAAGGATAAGAAATGGAACCTGACGCACTCCGGCATGTTCCTCGACTTCCTCGCCGGCAATCAGGAATTCCACTGCACGCCGTGGGGCATGCCCACCCGCAACATCTTCGGCTGGCAGAAGCCGTGTTATCTGCTCGGCGAGGGCTACGCCAAGACCTTTGCCGAGCTGATGGACACGACGGATTGGGACCTTTACGGCACCGGCGCCTACGAAAAATGCGCCAACTGCATGGCGCATTGCGGCTACGAGCCGACCGCGGCGCAAGCGATGATGGACCATCCGCTGCAGGCGGCGATGATCGCCTGGAAGGGCATCAAGACCGAAGGCCCGATGGCGCCGGAAATCTCGCTCGAGCACCAGCGTCCCGCCCAATACGTCTTCGACGGCCAGGTGCAGCAGACGCTGTCGCAAATGCGCGCCAACGAGGCGCGCGAGAAGGCGGCGAAGGCGGCGCAGACCTCGGCCAGCGCGGCGTAATCGCATTCGTCATTCCGGGGCGCGGCCGAAGGTCGCGAGCCCGGAATCCATAATCACAGCGAATGAAATGAATACTGCTAGCGCCGTCTCGCAGAACGGTGGCTATAGATTCCGGGCTCGCGGGCCAATGCCCGCGCCCCCGGAATGACAGCTACATCCCCCACGCCACCGCCCGCGCATTGCCGCTTTTGAGATTGCGGTAGCGCGCCAGCGCCCACAGCGGGAAGAATTTCGCATAGCCGTGGTAGCGCAAATAAAACACCCGCGGGAAACCGGTCGCGGTGTAGCGCTCTTCGGTCCAGAAACCGTCGGCGCCTTGCGTCTCGGCGAGATATTTTATGCCGCGCGCCACCGCCGGATGATCGACCTCGCCCGCGGCCATCAGGCCGAGGAGCGCCCAGGCGGTCTGCGAGGCGGTCGACGGCGCCTTCTCATAGCCGCGATAGTCGAGCTTGTAGCTCGAACCATCCTCGCCCCAGCCGCCGTCTTCGTTCTGGATCGCCGCCAGCCATGCCACCGCTTTGCGCATCTCCGGCGCGTCGCGGGAAAAGCCCGCAGCGTTGAGCGCGCTTAAGACCGACCAGGTGCCGTAGATGTAGTTCATGCCCCAGCGGCCGTACCAGGAGCCGTCGGAAGCTTGCGTGCGGCGCAGATAGTCGATCGAGCGTTTGATGGCTTCATCCTCCTCCGTGGAGCGAAGCGGAACGGGGGAGGGGAACCGCCCCGGGGGCGGTTCCCCTCCCC
>Ga0207416_1001857_pt1 | contig 25318 bp, 20 predicted proteins | sample PaiPotPPM11metaG_FD_184107 | JGI IMG/M metagenome (GOLD analysis project Ga0207416, IMG submission 184107) | Iron sulfur acid spring bacterial and archeal communities from Banff, Canada, to study Microbial Dark Matter (Phase II) - Paint Pots PPM... ... | reverse complement strand
TGATGGCCGAACTGCGGGGAGAAGAACAGGCCGACGCAATCATCATCGCGCGCGGTGAGATCCGGCACGGCGAGGTTGAGGAAGGCGAGGACCGCCAAAAACGCCGCCGTCGCCGGCGGGGCCGGCGCGGGCGCGGAGGCCGCGCGAGCGAAGTCCCGGGCGCAGCCGAGGCAATCGCTCCGGTCGAGCGTCAGCCGGTCGAAGAGGAGGGGCCGCGCGTTGCCGGCCCCGCTGACGCGCAAGTTCCGGGCGAGGGGCGCCGTCATCGGCGACGGCGGCATCGTCGACGGGGCGGTCGCGGGCTCGGCCACGTTTCCGGTTCGGGCGAGCCCGTAACGGGATCGCTTCCGCAGCCGCCGATGCCGGATCGGCAGATCTTCCGCGTCGGCTCCGACGGCGCGGCTGCGCCTACCGGTGAAACGGCGCCACCCGAACCCTCGCGCGCCATCGCACGCCAGCGCACTGCGGCGCCCCCTGCGGTAAACGCGCCCCCGCCGAGTCTCAGCGTCGCCCAAGAGGAGCCGCGTAAAACCAAACCGGCGCGGCGGCGACGTTCGAGCCCAGCGTCGTCACAGCCGGCCAAGTTGGAGAGCGCCTCGATCGCCGCGCTTCCGGCCCCGGTACCTAAACCGAAGCGAACGAGCAAGAAGGCGGTCGCGGACGCCGCGCCGGCGGCGAGGATCAAAAAGGCCGCTGCTTCTGCAAAGAAGTCGCCGGCGACTCGCAAAAAGAAAACGACCGCTTCGACAAGCAAGAAAAAGATGTAGCGGCTCGGCAATGCCGGCGGAGGAGTTGCGCATGCGAAACGGACGTGCGGTCGGCGTGCGCGGCGAGTGGCAAGCCGGGTGGAAGTACACCACCGCGAAGTGACGGCTGCGGCGTTTCCGCGCCCGACGGGAACGGTGACGCTACTCTTCACCGACATCGAAGGCAGCACGCGGCACTGGGAAGAACGCGCCGCCGCCATGACGGGTGCGTTGCGGCGGCACGATGTGCTGTTGCGCAGCGCAATCGAATCGCATAGCGGTTACGTCTTCAACACGGCCGGCGACGCGTTTTGTGCCGCATTTTGGCGAGCATCCGATGCGTTATCGGCGGCCATTCACGCCCAACGCGCGTTCGCAGCCGTTGACTGGAGCGCAATCGGAGAGTTGCGCGTGCGCATGGCGCTCCACACCGGAGCGCACGACGAACGTGACGGTGACTACTTCGGGCCGAGCGTCAATCGCGTGGCGCGTCTGATGGCGGCGGCGCACGGCGGACAGGTCGTCGTGTCCAACGCCACCGCGCAGCTGCTCCGTGGATCGCTGCCGGAACGTACGGAATTGCTCGATCTCGGCGAGCATCGGCTCAAAGATTTGGTCGAACCCGAGCGCGTTTATCAGTTGCTCGTTCCCGATCTGCCGTCGGCATTTCCGGCACTGCGTTCGCTCGAGTCTCTACCGAATAACTTGCCGCGCCGGCTTACGCCGTTGATTGGACGCGACGCGGTCGTTGCCGAAATCGGCGTGCTGTTGCTCGAGCACCCGATCGTTACGCTGGTCGGAACCGGTGGTGTCGGAAAAACGCGCGTAGCGCTGCAAGTTGCCGCCGATGTGTTGGACGAGTCGAGCGACGGCGTTTGGCTCGTCGAGTTGGCCGCGTTGGTCCACGACGGCGAGGTCGGGCCGGCGATTGCCGCCGCACTCGGCGTGCGCGAGCGTGAGGGGCAACCGGTACTCGATACCCTGCTGAATCACCTCAAGAGCAAACGCTTATTGCTGATTCTCGACAACTGCGAGCATGTGATCGCGGACGCCGCGACCATTACGCATGCGATCGCACGAGAATGTCCCGAGGTACGCGTGCTTGCGACGAGCCGCGAACCGCTGCGCCTCGAGGGCGAATGCGTGTACCGAATGCCGTCGCTAGAGTCGCCACCCGACGGAGATCCGCTAACGCCTGCGCAGGCGCTGCGTTATGGAGCGGTCGCCTTATTCGTCGCGCGGGCAGCGTCCGCCGATCGCACCTTTGCGCTGACCGAAGAGAACGTGGCAATCGTTGCCGAGATCTGCCGGCGGTTGGATGGCATCGCATTGGCGATCGAGCTCGCCGCGGCGCGCGTGAACGTGCTAGCGCCACGCCAACTCGCACAAAAACTCGACGAACGATTCCGCGTCCTGACCGGAGGAAACCGCACCGCGCTGCCGCGCCAGCAGACGATGCACGCGCTGATCGAATGGAGTTACGACTTACTTTCAGCGCGCGAGAAAGCGCTATTTGTCCGGCTGTCGATTTTCAGCGGCGGTTGGACGCTCGACGCGGCGTGCGCGGTGTGCGCGGGCGATACCGTTGAATCGTGGGAAGTGCTGGATCTGGTGTCGTCGCTGGTCGACAAGTCGCTGGTCGGCGTCGAGCCGTGCGACGAAGGGCAACGTTACCATATGCTCGAGTCGACGCACGCGTTTGCGCTCGAGAAATTGGCTCAGAGCGGCGAGCGTTCGACGCTCGTTCTCGCGCACGCGCGCTGGGCCGCCGATTTAGCGGATCGCACCGGCGCCGCCGCAACCTCGTTTCAGAACTGGCTGCATGAGTTCGAACCCGAACTCGACAATGCGCGTGCGGCGATGGAAGGCGCTCGCGCGTCCGGCGAGATCGAGCTCGTCGCGCGCATCGCCGCCGGTTTCGCGATCATCGCGCGCACGACGCACGGCGAAGCCGAACCGCGTCGTTGGATCGAAAACCTCTTGCCGGCGATTGACGAAAACTTGCAGCCAGCGCTCGCGGCCGATCTTTGGCGGGGGCTCTCGTCGGTAACGCTCGGCAGTCGCGCGATCGACGCGGCGCGGCGCGCCGTGCACCTCGACGAACGCGCGGGCCATCCGGTGGCGACGCTGCGGAGTCTCTATTGGCTGATGCTTGGGCTGCTCGCCGGCGGTCAGTTGGAAGACGCCGGCGCCGCCGGCGAACGCGCCTTGCGCATCTGTTTGGAGCATCGCCTGACGGGATCGTTTCGCTATGCGCTGTTGATCGATGCGCGTGCGCGGATCGCTTTCGAGCGACGCGTGGCCGACTGGCGGCGATATTACGAAGAGGCGCTCGCCGTCGCGTCGGCGCTGGGCGACAACTACACGCTGGCGATTCTGCATCTCAATCGCGGCGAGTTGGAGTTTGAGAGCGGTGACGTGCAAGCAGCCCTGGAATGCGCGCACGCTGGAGCCGAGGCCGCACTCGCCGGGCGTTGTCCGGGACCGCAGGCGGATGCGCTGATGAATGAAGCCGCCTACCGGCTCGTGCTCGGTGACATCGAAGGCGCCCGGACCGCAGCGCGTTCGGCGTTAGCGATCGCCCATCGCGTTCAGTCCGCGATGACGGCCGCCCTGAGCATCGGTCACCTTGCAGCCGTCGCCGCCATGCGCGGCGACCCACGCAGCGCTGCGCGATTGGGTGGCTACGTCCAGGGATGGTATCGCAATGAAGACTACGCGGTCGGAGCGACTGAAAGAGCGACGGGCGAGTTACTCGCTGCCGCGTTGCGCGTGCATCTGAATGACGGCGAGATTGCGGCTCTCATCGCGCTAGGCGAAAACCTCACGCAAGCACAGGCAATGTCGGAAGCGCTTGCCGCCACCGCATTTTAGACCCCGTTTTCGGCGCTCAGTTTCGCGAGTTTCTCGGTAAGATATTGGACGGCGTGCTCGAGTTGGTCGTCCTTGACGGGCGTGCCGTACTGTGGGTGTTTGTTTTCGGAGACGACGACGTCGGGCGTAATGCCGAGGTGATTGATGTCGCGGTTGCGCGGCGTAAGATAGCGCGCGGTCGTGATCTTTACCGCGGAGCCGTCGGGTAGCGGATAGATCGTTTGCACGACGCCTTTGCCGAACGTCTTCGTGCCCATGATCGTCCCGACGCCGCTATCTTGAATCGCGCCCGAAGTGATTTCCGATGCCGACGCGGTGTAACCGTTGACCAGGACGACCAGCGGAAGAGGGTCGATCGCCGTATCGTCCGCCTCGAGCGTCGTAATGTTCGACGCGCGCGACTCGACCGAGACGATCGGTCCGCTCGAGATGAACTTGGAACTTACCGCGACCGCAGCTTCTAAGTAACCGCCGCCGTTGTCGCGCAAGTCGAGCACGATGGCTTTTGCGCCCTCCTGCTGCAGCCGCGTCAGCGCCGAGGTGAGTTCGAAACCGGTATCGCGTCCGAAGACGGTTAGTTCGACGTACCCGATCTTTCCGGGCAGCATTTTTTCGTACACGCTGAGTTGATGGATCTTCGCGCGTACGATGGAAATCGGCGATGCGAGGCTCGAGCCGTCGCGCTGCAGGGTCAGCGTTACCGTCGTACCTTCCTTGCCGCGCAATTTTGTGCTGGCATCTTGCACCGAAAGACCTTTGGTCGATTTCCCGTCGATCGCCGTAATGAGGTCGTCCTGCTGAATCCCGGCTTTGTCGGCGGGCCCGTTAGGAACGACGTTTTCAACCAAGATGTACTTGGTTTGATCGTCAATTTGGATGACGATGCCGGTGCCGCCGAAGTCTCCACCGTCGAGATCCTGGTTCAAACCCGCAAACTCTTTGGGGGTTAAGAAGACGGTGTAGCGGTCGCCGACCGAATGCATCATCGCATCGAGGGCGATGTAGGTGAGTTCGTGCGACGTGAGTTTGGCGCGCGATTCTGTCGCCGCCGCTTCGATCTCGCGATCGATCGTCCGCAGGTTCGCTCCAGCCGCATCGCTGGTCTTGGCTGCCGGCAGGGTGGCGCTGGCGATTCCCGCCGTACGCATCGCAGCTAAGAGTTGCGAACGCACCGTGGCGAGCATCAACTGCGTGTCGACTTTTTTGTAATAGTCGGACGTTAAATGCTGGTAGCCCGTCGCGATCTCACTCGCGTCGGCGGCTGCAAGATGTGACGAACTCGCCGTCGCGGCCGTACTCGAAGCCGCGGGCAGCGCGATCAGCGTGGTCGCAAAAAACGTTCCGATGAAGAGTGCGAGAAAGCGTTTCATACCGTCCAAATCATTGAGAGTGAGCGCGTAAGCGGACTTTGGCCTCTGCCAGTTGTTTGTCGGCCGGTGTATCGATCAAAGCGGGATCGACGTCTTGATTGACGACGATATCCGGATCGATGCCGCGATGCTGGATATCGCGTCCCAGCGGCGTAACGTAGCGAGCCGTCGTGATCTTCAACGCGCCTTGATCGGGCATTGGAAAGATGCTCTGCACGACGCCCTTGCCGAACGTCTTCGTTCCGATCAGCGTGGCAAGGTGATAGTCTTGCAGCGCGCCGGCCGTGATCTCCGATGCGCTGGCCGTGTACTTGTTGACGAGAATGACGAGCGGCTGCAGTCCGCCGATGGCCGTGCCGAGCGCTTCGCTTGTCGTGCGTTCGCCGTCGCGGCGAATCGTCGAAACGATCGTCCCTTGCGGCACGAACAGGCTTGAAATCTGCACCGCGGTTTCGAGCAACCCGCCGCCGTTGTCGCGCAAGTCGAGGATGTACCCTTTGGCACCTTTGGTATGACCGTCGAGCAGCGCGGCGCGGACTTCGTCACCGGACGTTTCGCCGAAGTCGGCCAAACGGATGTAATCGATACCGTCTTCCATCTTCGCGCGCACTGAAGGAACGTGAATGATCTCGCGCACGATCGAATACTTCCGTTCGCTTCCGCCGCCTTTGAACGGGTGCGTCGTCATATCGACGGTGGTCCCCGGCTCGCCGCGGATCATCGCTTCCACGCGGTCGAGCGTCAGGCCGCGAACTGATTTGTCGCCGACGGTATCGACGACTTCGCCCGGTTTCATTCCGGAACGCGCGGCCGGCATTTGTTCGATCGGCTGAACGACGATCCGGCCGTCCTTCAATTGGTAAATGTAGACGCCGATTCCGCCGAAATTACCGCCGCTGAGCGACTCGTGCAAGCCCTGATACTCGCGCGGCGAGAGATACACGGTGTACGGATCCTTGAGCGAACCCATGATGCCGCGCAACGCCGCGTCCGAAATGTCGCTGCGTCCGGCATTGCCGAGGCGTTCGGCATAGTGCTGTTGCGCGTACGCGACTTGACTCATGGCGAGATCGGCATCGCGCGACGGATCACCGCTCGCGTTGTCGCTGGGAAGCGTGACGTTCAGTACCTTCTTGGCGTGCAGATACTCGCGCAGCGAGGCCTGCTCGCCCGCGACGATCGTTTGTGGATCGACCGTTTTGTAATAACTTTCCTCGAGTTTACGCATCGCGAGGCCGGCGAGTTGCGGGCTGCTCGAATCGACCGGATCGAAGAGATCGCGCACGTCTCCGGTGGTTGCGACGATCAAGCCTTGTTGCCGAACGGCGGCCGTGCGGTGCGCGATAAAAAGCGCCCCCGACGCGGCAACGACGATAACGATGAGCGCGGCCAGCACCGCTCGGATTCGAAGGGTCATACGTCCTTTCCACTACCCGGCCTACCCAGATAGAGGTTTCTTCCAACGAAGATACTCGCTAAGTCTTAATGGAGGCGGGGTGCCGGGTCTACGGGTTTTCCATCAATTCTTACTTCAAAATGCAGGTGTGGCCCGGTCGAGGCGCCGGTCGAGCCGACGGCGCCGATGGCCTGTCCCCGCTTGACGCTCTGGCCGTTCGAGACGTAGATCGCCGAGAGGTGCCCGTAGCCCGTCGAATAGCCGCCGCCGTGATCGATCAGGATGTAGTTTCCGTAGCCCCCGTACCATTGCGCCATGATAACGGTTCCGCCGGCCGCCGCCGTTACGGTCGTGCCGGTCGGCGCCGCGATGTCGAGGCCCTGGTGGAACTCCGGCGAGCCGCCGAACGGGTTCGAGCGCCAGCCGAACGGCGAGGTGATGGTTCCGGTGACCGGCCATGAAAACGACCCCGGGCCGCCGGCGCTCTCTTCGCCGCCGGTGATCCCCGACGCGCGCCGCTGCGCTTCCAACTCCCGCTGACGCTCTTGAATGAGCGCCTCCAATTGGGCTTCCTCGGCTGCCGAGAGATCTTCCATCTGCGCGACCTGGGTGGCGACCGCACGTCGCTGCGCGCCGGTGAGATTGACGAGATTTTGTCGCTCGCTCGCCAGCGTTCCGAGCTGGTTGCGCGCCGCTTCCTGCGCCTGCTGCTCTTGCTGAAGCTCCAAGCGCGTCGATTCGAGCACTGCCTCTACGGCAGCGACTCGGCGTTCGGCTTCTCGTCGTGCGCGGATGGCTCGTTGGTTCGCGGCGATCAGCAGCCGCAGATCCTCCCATCGCTCGACGAAATCGCTGAACGAACGCGACGAAATCAAAACGTTGACGTATCCGAGATCTCCGTTTTCATAGATGTTGACGAGTCGCCGGTGCAGCATATCGTCGTGCCGCTTGAGCGATTGACGGGCGGCGTCGAGTTGTACGGTATTCCAGTCGATGCGCCGCTGCGTCGACGCTGCTTGCGCGTCGAGACCGCCGATGCGCTCGTTGACGCCGGCGATCGCAACGTTCGTTTCGTGCAACTGCGCTTGCAAATCGTCGTACCGCGCCGTGACGACGTTCAACTGCGCGCGCTTGGTGTGCAGCGCCGACTGAATCTTTGCCGCCTTTTCGCGCTCGGCTTCGATGCGCTGATCGATGCTCTGCGGATTCCCGCTGACGAACGCCGGCATCAACATCACCAGCGTAGCAACGGCTAAGAAGGTTCCGGCGGCTTTGCCGACGGGAACCAAGGAGCGCGAAGCGCGGATTCGCCTTCTCACGTATGCAAGTGGCGCCCGACTGAAATCCACGACGCAACGATGCCGACGGCGCATCCGACTGCAAACAGTTCCGCAACGAGCGCGCCTGGATTGATGGCGGCCGTGTTGAGCTGAATCCACGGCAGCGCCTCAAGCAAGCGCGGCCAAATCGTCGCGCGCGCGACGGCTAGCAAGCCGACCGCGACGAGTGCACCGGCTACGCCGTCGAGCAGTCCCTCGCAAATGAACGGGATGCGAATGTAGAGGTTGGTAGCCCCGACGAGTTGCATGATCGCGATCTCGCGGCGGCGAGCGAAGACCGTTAGACGGATGGTGTTCGAAATGATGATGCCGGCAACGGCGAGGAATACGACGATCACGCCGATGCCGACGCGCCGCAGCACGACGCCGAGTTGGAGGAGCCGCTGCACGATAGTTTGGCCGTACACGACGTTGTCGACGCCGTCGAGGCGGCGAACGCCGGCGGCGACTGCCGGAACTTGATCGGGCACGTGCACCTTGACGCGAAACTTATCCGGTAATGGGTTTTCGGTCAGCAGCGCGGTGTCGATGACGCCCTTGGTGCGTTCGCGCAACTCGGCGAGTCCTTGTTTTTTCGGAACGAATTCCGCCGAAGCTATGCGCGGGTCTTCGGTCAGGAAGTGCCGGATCGATCGAATTTGCGCCGCAGTCGCATCGGGTTTCAGATAGGCCGAGATCTCGATCTGATCCAGGAGCTGCATGCCGACTCCGGCAAGCGCCCCGCGCACGAACAAAAATAAACCAAGTAGGACGATGGTGATTGCGACGGTCCCGATCGCCGTTGCCTGCATGCCGGCGTTGCGCGTGAAATTACGCAACACCTCACCCAGAAAGAATCTGACCCTGCCCCAGTCCAAGGTAATAGTAACCTCGCTCTTCGTCGGTGGTGATGCGGCCTTCATCTAGACGTACGACGCGCCGCCGCATGCGGTCGACGACGGCTTGGTTGTGCGTCGCGACGACGACGGTCGTGCCCTTCAAATTGATACGCAGTAGAAGTTCCATGATCTCCGACGTCGTGGACGGATCGAGGTTACCGGTCGGTTCGTCGCAGAGCAGGATCTTCGGATTGTTCACCAGTGCGCGCGCGATCGCGCTGCGCTGCTGTTCGCCGCCGGATAGTTCGCTCGGGTACATCCGGCTCTTATGGGAAAGTCCGACGAGATCCAGCACCCGCGGAACTTGGCGCATGATGTCACGCGTATGCGCTCCCGTCACTTGCATGGCGAAGGCGACGTTTTCCCAGACGGTCTTGTCGATGAGCAATTTGAAGTCTTGGAAGACGACGCCAAGGTGCCGGCGCAGCGCGGGAATGCGCGAACGGCGCAGACGGTCGACGCGAATCCCGTCAAGCGTGATCTCGCCCGATGACGGCCGCGCTTCGCGATAGAGCAAGCGAAGTAAACTCGATTTTCCCGTGCCCGAATGGCCGACGAGAAAAATAAACTCGCCCTTTCCGATTTCAAGGCTAACATTGTCGAGGGCGTGCACGCCATTCGGGTAGATCAGCGAAACGCTGCGCAGGGATATCATCGCCGCGAAAGGAGTTTTCCTCGGGATGGGGCCTATACCTCTGCCATGAACTTCGACCTGACCGACGAGCAGCGGGCGATCCAGAATCTGGCGCGCGAGTTCGCCGAGCACGAGGTCAAACCGCGAGCCGAGAAGATGGATCACGACGAGGCGTTTCCATACGATCTCGTCGCCAAAATGGGCGAGTTGGGGTTCATGGGGCTGCCGTTTCCCGAAGAATACGGCGGTGCGGGCGGCGACACGGTCAGTTACGCGCTAGCGGTCATGGAAATCGCGCGCGCCGACGCGTCGACGGCAATCACGATGGCGGCGCACGTCTCGCTCGGCGCAACGCCATTCTTTTTATTTGGAACCGAAGAACAGAAGCAGCGCTATCTCGTACCGCTCGCGCAGGGCAAGATGCTATGGGGATTCGGACTCACCGAACCCAACGCAGGCAGCGACGCGGGAAATGTCTCGACGAAGGCCGTTCTCAGGGACGGCTCGTGGATCGTTAACGGCACCAAGGCGTTCATCACCAACTCCGGGACCGACATCAGCGGCGGGACCACCATCACCGCGGTCACGGGAACGCGCTCGGACGGCAAGCCGGAGATCTCAAATCTGATCGTGCCGCAAGACACGGCCGGGTTCGTGCGCAGCAAGAAATATAAGAAAATGGGCTGGCGCGCCTCGGACACGCGTGAACTTGCGTTTTCCGATGCCGCCGTGCCGCAAGAGAACTTGCTCGGTCCGCGAGGCGAGGGCTATCGCCAGTTCCTGACCACGCTCGACGGCGGGCGCATTTCGGTGGCGGCACTCTCAATCGGTCTGGCGATGGGTGCCTACGACGAAGCGCTCAAGTATTCGAAGGAACGCCATGCGTTCGGCCGGCCGATCAGTAAGTTTCAGGCGATTTCATTCAAACTCGTCGACATGCTGACCGAGATCGAGCACGCGCGCTTGATGATGCTGAGAGCAGCGTGGGAGAAGGATCAAGGCCGCGACTACGTGCAGTCTGCCTGCTTCGCCAAACTCTTCTCCGGCGAACTCTCGCACCGTGTCGTCAACGAAGCGCTGCAGGTACACGGCGGTTATGGCTTCATGGACGAATATCCGATTTCGCGAATGTATCGCGATCAAAAAATCAACGAGATCGGCGAGGGAACCAACGAGGTACAGCGCGTCGTGCTGGCTCGCCTGATGGGGCTTTGAACGCCGAGCAAGTTTTCGCCGGCGCCTCGATTGCCACGTCGTTGGTCGCGCTCGGCCTTTCGACGTTTTTGCTCGCTCGCCAAAACAAACAACTCGAACACGAACGCAATGCCCTAGCGATTCTCGACGCGATCGCTCAGTTAACCGATCCGGTGATTGTGAAGGCGTTCGCGCAGCTTGAAGACATCGGCTCGCGCTACCCGGACGATGAAACGGTGCGTGACCAATTCGAGAGCTCGGAGGACGATCACGCGCTACTGGTCGTGGCGCAGTACGTCGAGACGGTTGCAACCTTAGCCCGCCGGCGCGTGATCGACGCGTCGCTGATCGTCGACGCGATCGGATTCATGCTGCGCTCGCGCTGGGGCATGATTCTGCCGTTCGTGGAACGCCTGCGTCGCGTTCGCAATAACGAGTTTCTCTTCGAAAACTTCGAATGGCTGGCGCTGTACAGCGTGTGGTGGAAGGACGTCCCGCGCCCGTCCGGCGATCCACACTACGATTCCAAACAGTTCGGCAACATCACGTTTAGAGTGTAAAACGGCTACGGATGCAGGTCCGGACAGTCGAACGGCCCGGAGTAAATCGTCGCGCTGCGCCGGTCGCGTCCGATTTGCACGTCGAGGTGCGAGGCGAGCGCAGATCGGTGGCCCTGCGCAAGTACGGACGCCGAGCCGTGCGGCCCCTCGACGGTAAAGGTGATGCGTTCGTCGAGTTCGCCGTTTTGCGACGAGGTCGAGCTGCCGGTGAAGCCGCGTTGGCGCATCGGTGTGCCGACGAGGTTGGCGGCAACCGCGCTGCGGCGCACGGCGGCGAGTCCACAGACGTGCGCGTCGCTGCGATCCATTATGCCGAACAGCGTCAGCGCAAACGCTGCGATACCCGCAACAACCGCGACGATAACGATCAGCACGAGGACGGCGACAATCCAAATGACGCGCGGACTGACGCCTGAATGTCCGACCGCCGGCTCCATGGCGCCATCATACCACTCATGCATCCGGCCGCGTGGCGTGCTACACTAGGCGTCTGCTGAAAAAGAGTCCAGAGGGGATGAGATGACGCACGATCGTTTTCGCACCGCAATCGTTTCCGGCGTCGCTGCGCTTGCGATGCTGGCGGCGCCCGCGCTAGCGGCGCTTTCCGTCGGCGCCAAGGCGCCGGACTTCACCTTACAGGCGGCGCAAGGCGGCAACGTCTTTTCGTTCGACTTAGCCGGCGCACTCAAGAAGGGCCCGGTCGTTCTCTATTTCTATCCGGCGGCGTTCACGACCGGATGCACGATTGAGGCGCACGACTTCGCCGATGCAATCGATCAGTACCGCGCACTCGGCGCGACCGTGATCGGCGTCTCCCACGATCCGATCGACACGCTGCAGAAGTTTTCGGTGAGCGAGTGCCGCAGTAAGTTCGCCGTCGCAGCCGACACAAGCCAATCGGTCGAGAAAGCCTACGACGCGATCCTCGCGCAGCATCCGCAGTACGCCAACCGCACGTCGTACGTCATCGCTCCCGATGGGACGATCGTCTACACCTACACCAGCCTCGACCCGTCGCTCCACGTGCAGAACACGCTCACCGCGCTCAAAGCCTGGACGGCCTCCCACCAAAAACCGTAAGCAACCCCCGATCTGTCCCAACTCCGTCGTCACCTCAGCCTGCATTTACCATATATATCCGCGCTGAGGCTTGAGGCCTCGTAACCGCGAACGTTGGGCGGATGTTCGCGCGCATCGAGCCTTTCGAAAGCGGCATGCTCCACGTGGGTGATTCGCAGCAAATCTACTGGGAATGCTCGGGCAATCCAAACGGTAAGGCTGTCGTGTACCTCCACGGCGGACCCGGCACGGGCTGCACCCCTGCGCAGCGGTGCTACTTCGATCCTCGAATTTACAAGATCGTTCTCACCGATCAGCGCGGCTGCGGACGAAGCCGCCCACTCGTCGAGACGATCGGCGACCTCGAAGTCAATAATACCGGCAGGCTGATTGCGGATCTCGAGCGTTTACGCGAACACTTGACGATCGATCGATGGGTCGTCCTCGGCGCTTCTTGGGGCAGCACGTTGGCGGTTGCCTACGGTCAAGCGTTTCCAAATCGCGTGTCTGCTATCGTGCTGGCCGCGGTGACCACCACGTCGCGTCGTGAAGTGCGCTGGATAACGCACGATATCGGTCGCATCTTTCCAGCACAATGGGAGAGATTTATGTCGTGTGACAGCTACGATTCAAGCGGCATCGACCCAGCGCAAAGCTATGCCGCGATGGTTTTCAGCGAAGATGAGGCCGTACGCGAACGAGCTGCTCGCGAATGGTGCGCGTGGGAAGATACCCACGTTTCGCTGTCTCCCGGCTACCGTCCAAACGCCCGATTCCAGGACAAAGCCTTCCGATTACTCTTCACGCGCCTCGTTACGCACTATTGGAGGCACGCCGCATTTCTGGATGACGATCAGTTAATCCGCAACGCAGCGCTGCTCAACGAAATTCCCGGCATACTCCTTCACGGACGCTACGACGTTAGCAGCCCTTTGGAGACGGCTTGGAAACTGAACCGGGCCTGGCGCGGAAGCCTTCTGCGCATCGTTGAAGACGCAGGACATGGCGGCGGAACGATGTCGGAAAGCATCGTCGATGCAATGAATCACGTAGCACTCATCTAATCGGATTGCGATGACGGATAGCGACGCTGCGTTAGTCGGGTTCAGGTGCGCGGGCCCGGAAGATGCGATTGCCGTTGTGGCCGTCTTTAGAGCGGCAAGACAACGCGCAATGCCCTACCTGCCTCGGCTGCACTCCGTCAATGAGGACGTAGCATACTTCCGTTCTCAGGTTCTAAAACCGTGCGAGACATGGGTAGCACACGTGTCGAACCGCATCGTCGGCTTCTGCGCTTTTCGCGAAGGCTGGGTCGATCACTTGTACGTGCATCCCGATTTCGCGCGCATCGGCATCGGACGGGCGCTCTTGAATAAGGCAAAGCGAACCAACCCGCAGTTACGCCTATGGGTGTTTCAGCGCAACGAAAGAGCGATGGCGTTTTATTCGGCCATGGGGTTCTCGTGCCTGGAACAAAGCGACGGAAGCAACAACGAAGAACGCGAACCCGACGCGCTGTTGTATTGGAGCGCCTAGCCCGCCTCTTCATCGGCAAAGAGTTGTTGCGAACGCGGCACTCGTTTTTGTTGCTGGCCGGTATCGATCGCGGTCACGTCGCGTGGGACGACGTCGATGGGCGGAATTTCGAAAAGGTCGTCGCCGGCGAGCGAGGCCTCATCTTTGAGGCGGCGTCCCTGCGGTAACAGCCGTGACTCGTAAGCACCCACCGCGCTGTTAAATGCACCGACGGACTTTTCGAGGGCGCGCCGGAGCTCGAGCAAGTGCTCGGAAAATTTCAGCGCGCGCTCGTACAGCACTTTGCCGATCGTCGCGATCCGTTTGGCATTCTCTTCCTGACGCAGCGCCTGCCAGCCCATTGCAAAAGTGCGTAGCAGGCCGATCAGCGATAGCGGACCGGCAACGAGAACGCCTTTGTCGAGCGCGTACTCGATCAGCGCGGGATCCTCGTTGCAGGCGGCGCTGAGAAAGGCTTCGCCAGGAACGAACATCACGACGTAGTCGGCCGATCCCTTCGCCGTTTGATATCCGCGCCGCGCCAGCGCTTCGACGTGATCGCGTAGCGCACGCGCGTGCTGTTTGACGAGGCGCCGGCGCGTATCGTCGTCGGATGCTTCGAGCGCCGCTTGCATCGAATCGGTCGGCGCTTTCGAGTCCACGAATACGTAGCGCTCGCCGGGAAGATTGACGGTCATGTCGGGGCGCACGCGCGCTTCTTCTAACGCCACCGTCTGCTGCTCGGAAAAATCGCAGTACGGAAGCATTCCCGCCTTCTCGACGACGTTGCGCAACTGCATCTCGCCCCATTTCCCGCGCGATGTGGGGTTGCGCAGAGCCGTAACCAGGGTAGACGTTTGGGTCGTCAGGCTGGTGGTGGCGCTTTCGAGTTTATCGGCGCGGCCGAGTAAGTTGTCGATTTGCGCGCGCAGGCTTCCAGCCTCGTGCTGGCGTCGCGCTTCGAGCTCTTGAATCAGCCGATCGAATTCGTGCAACTTTTGAGCCACAGGCGCGACCAATTCGCCGACGCGCTCGCTCGCGCGAAGCGCGGTCGATTCGCGCAGTTCGTTTTTCGCGCGTTCGAGCAGGGCTTCGACCGTGTTTTCGTTTGCGCGCTTCGATTCGCTCAGCGTGGCGCGCAGCCCCGACGTTTCGGCGCGCGCGAGCAGCCAAACCAAGACCGCACCGAGTGCGGCACCACACATAAACGCTGCAAATACGACCGGCGTGAGCGTCACGAACGCGTCCCCGCGTATCGATTGAGAAACGCCAGCGTTCGCGTCCAAGCGTCCTGCGCGGCCGACGCGACGTAGGAAGCGCGCTGATCGTCGAAAAAGGCGTGACCCGCATCGTCGTAGATGCGAAGGTCGTGCGGGACGCTCAGCGTGTTGAAAAACGCGCGCACGCCGTCAGCAGGAATGCCGGTGTCGCGCGCGCCGTAACTGCCGCAAGCCGGCGTGCGCAGCGCATGCGGATCGAGTCCCTCGACCTTTCCGTAGAACGGAAACACGGCGATGAAACGCGTGCCGGTCTCGGTGGCAGTAACGAGAGCGAGGTTTCCTCCCATGCAGAATCCCATGATCCCGGTTTTCGTCGATGGCAGGCGTGCCGCGAGCCAATCGGCGCCGGCGCGAAGGTCGGCCACGAACTGGATGCGATCCAGCCGCTGCGCGTAAGCGCGGAAAACCGTGGAGTCGGTCGCTCCATCGCCGCTGCGCGCGTTGAATCGCGCGTACAGGTCGGGGGCGATCGCGGCGACGCCGGCTGCCGCGAAGCGCCGAACCGTGTCACGAATCGAGGTGTCGACACCCCACACGTGCATCGTGACGACCATTGAAGGCGTTTCGGCAGTTGCATCTTTCGGTAACGCTGCATACGCGCCGACATTCGCGCCGTCTACCGTCAGCGTCGTGCGCTCCACTGCAACGCGCGGATCGTTTTCGGCGACGAGCGGCGGATGAACGTGGCCCAACGCTGCGGAGGTTTGCGCGGCTCCCGGTGCGGCGGCAATGCCGGCCGTCGCTAGCGCGGTTATCCCGACGAACGAGCGGCGGCTGACGTCGGGCGACGTCGAATGCGTGGGATCCACGTCGGAGCCATACATGATGCTGATGCGTTAGACTTGGCGGGGGAGGACGACCTTTCGCGGCCGCGCTTTTTCGGTGGCGGGTTGGTCGTAGGCGGTCGCGAAGCCGCAAACTAGAATCTGTGCGTTTGGGAGTAGATACGAGCAAGTGGACACGATGGTGAAGGTGATGCTACCCGAAATGGGCGAGTCGGTCACCGAAGGCTCCATCGTCGAGTGGCGCAAACGGGTCGGCGACTTCGTAGCCGAGGGCGACGCGCTCGTCGACGTGACGACCGACAAAGTCGACGTCGAGATTCCAGCGACGGCGAGCGGCGTGATCACGCAGATCCTTGCCGGTGAAGGCGACACCGTTTCGGTCGGCGCGGCGCTGGCCGAAATCGATACGAGCAAGACGAACGGACAAGCGAGCGTTAAGCCGTCCGCCGCAACGGCGAACGGCGCCGCGCCGCCGAGTACCAAGCCGAGCGCCCCATCCCCTGCGCCGCCGCCGTCCGGCAACGTAATCGCCGACCAGCCGGCACGTCGTATGGCCGGGCGTCTCGAGGTTGATTTGGCTCGTGTCCGCGGCTCGGGGCCGAACGGATTGATTCTACGCGGCGACGTGATCGCGCAGGCGGAAACGGCGAAGCGACGTCAGGACGGTGCCCAATCGGTCGGAACGATTCCGGCCGGCGCAACGCTCACACCCCTGAAAGGGCCGGCGGCGGCGCTCGCCGGCTACATGGAGCAGAGCCTCACCATTCCAACGGCGACGAGTTTTCGCGCGTTGCCGGTCGACGTGCTCGACGCGCGTCGCAAAGAGCTCAACGGTGCGATCAAAGCGGCCGGACGCAGCGAGAAAGTTTCGTTTACGCACGTCGTCGCGTTCGCGCTCGTGCGCGCTGCGAAAGTGATGCCGTTCATCACGCACTCGTTCCGGCGCGACGAGAAAGGTGCGCCGGCACGCCTCGAGCCGGGCATTCACCTCGGTCTCGCCGTCGACAGCGAGCGCAAGGACGGGTCGCGTTTCTTAGTCGTGCCGGTGATCAAGGATGCCGCAGCGCTCGACTTTGCGGCATTCCGCAACGCGTACGAAGAACTGGTTGCCAAAGCGCGCGACAATAAACTGGTCGCCGACGACCTGCAAGGTGCGTCGTTTACGCTGACCAACCCGGGTGGCATCGGAACGGTCGCTTCGCTGCCGCGTTTGATGGCAGGGCAAGGCGCGATTATCGCCACCGGTGCGATCGGCTATCCGCCGGGTTTCAGTGGCGCCAACGAACAGTCGCTCCAACTGCTCGGCGTTTCCAAGATCATGCAGATGACGAGTACCTACGATCATCGCGTGACCCAAGGCGCGCAATCGGGCGAATATCTGCGGCGCGTCGACGACCTGCTGCAAGGTCGCGATAACTTCTACGAAGAGATTTTTGCGTCGCTTGGTTTGCAGGCCGCACCCGTCCCGCACATCACGACCACGCGGCCCGCGGCAGCGCGCGTTCCGGGCGTCGCCGCGGCACCGCCGTCGGACGAGATGTTGCGCGCGGTGGCGGCCGGCATGGCCATCGTCTCGGCCTATCGCCGCCACGGGCATCTTGCCGCGCAACTCGATCCGCTCGGCACGCCGCCGGTCGGCGATTCGTCGCTCGAACCGCAGACCTACGGGCTCACGCCGTCGCTCATGAGCGCGATTCCGGCCGGCGTGCTGCGCGTGAAAGTTCCGGGAAACTCGCTGCTCGAGGTCCTCCCCCACCTCAAAGAAACGTACAGCTCGACGATCGCCTACGAAATCGAACACATCTCTAACGCCGGACAGCGCGTGTGGCTGCGCGACTACATCGAATCGGGCAAAAACAAGGTCAAGTTTTCACCCGAACGGCAAATCGAATTTCTCTCGCGCTTGACGCGAGTCGAAGCCTTCGACCGCTACGTGCGCAAAACGTTTCTCGGGCAGAAAACTTTCTCTGGCGAAGGCCTCGACGTGATGGTGCCGATGCTCGAGGAGATGCTCGACATGGTCGCCGACGACGGCGTTCGCAACGCCGTACTCGGCATGGCGCATCGCGGACGCCTCAACGTCATCGCGCACGTCGTCAACGCGCCGTACGAAGAAGCGATGATGGAGTTCGAGGCGGCGCAGTATCGCGGCGAGTTGGGCGACGACGACGTGATGGGCGACGTCAAGTACCATCACGGTGCGACCGGCACGTACGTTACCGCGAAGGGCAAATCGATCGCCGTAACGCTCGAGCATAATCCGAGCCATCTCGAAGCGGTGGATCCGGTTGTTGAAGGCAGCGCGCGCGCGCTCCAGACCGATCACGCAACCGGTGTGCCCGGCTACGAACCCAACGGCGCCGTTCCGATTCTCATTCACGGCGATGCCGCGTTCCCCGGTCAAGGCATCGTTGCGGAGGTTTTCAATCTGCAATCGTTGCCGGGCTATCAAACCGGCGGCACCATCCACCTCATAGCCAACAATCAGATCGGATTTACCACCGATCCGGCCGACGCGCGCTCGACGCGGTACGCTTCCGACCTCGCCAAAGGGTTCGACGTCCCGATCGTGCACGTCAACGCCGACGACGTGGACGCGTGCATCGCAGCGGTGCACCTGGCCGTCGATTTCCGCCGCGCGTTCAGCCGCGACGTGCTGATCGACCTCATCGGATATCGTCGCTTCGGCCACAACGAGCAAGACGAGCCCGCATACACGCAGCCGCAGCTCGCCGAAAAAATCAAGAGCCATCCGACGGTCCGCGAACTGTTCGCGAACAAACTCATCAATCAGGGCATTCTCACTGCCGATCAATCGCGCGCGATGGTCGACGAAGCCAACGAACGGCTCACCGAAGCGCGCCGCGCGGTCAAGGGCGTGCTGGCGATGCATACGACCGGCCGCAAGATGTCCGGCAGCAACACGTTCGACGGCACGGTGCTCGTGCCGATCGATCGCGCGCAACTGATAGCGTGGACCGATGCGTTGGGCCGCGTCCCCGAAGGTTTTAACCTCAACCGTAAACTCGCGACGCAGTTCGACCGGCGGCGCGAAACGATCGTCGAGAAGGGAACCGTCGACTGGGGCACGGCCGAAGCGCTGAGTTTTGCGTCGTTGCTCGTCTGGCAATCGCCCGTGCGTCTGACCGGTCAAGATACCGAACGCGGCACGTTTAGTCATCGCCACGCCGTGCTGCACGACGTCGAACACACCACGACGTGGATTCCGCTGCAGCATCTTGCCGGCGGCCAGGCGTCGTTCGAAATACGGAATAGTCCGTTGTCCGAATACGCGTGCGTCGGTTTCGAATATGGATATTCGACGCAGATACCGGGTGCATTGGTACTCTGGGAAGCGCAATACGGCGACTTCTTCAACGGCGCACAAGTCGTCGTGGATCAATTCATCGCGGCGGGACAGGCGAAGTGGGGCCAAACCTCGCGGCTGGTGCTGCTGCTGCCGCACGGCTACGAAGGCGGCGGCCCAGAACACTCCAGCGCGCGCCTCGAGCGTTTCCTGCAACTCGTTGCCGAAGGCAACTTGCGCGTTGCCTACCCGTCGAATGCGAGCAACTACTACCACCTGTTGCGGATGCAGGCGCGTTCGCCGATCGCCGTACCGCTCGTCGTCATGACGCCGAAGTCACTGCTGCGGGCGCAAAGTGCGGCCGGCAGTCTCGACGACATGGCGAACGGCGCGTTCGCGCCGGTCATCGACGATCCGCGTACCACCGATCGTAACGCCATCGAACGACTGATCCTGTGCAGCGGCAAGATCTATCACGATCTCGTCGCGCACGCATCGTACGCGGCGCTGCGCAAAACGGCCATCGCGCGCATCGAGTTGCTGGCGCCCTTACCGGCCGGCGAGATTAACCGCGTTATTGCCGGCTATCCGAAACTCAAGAAGATCGTCTGGGTGCAGGAAGAGCCGAAGAACATGGGCGCCCGGGCGTTCGTCCGGCGCCGTCTGCTGGAAAGCAAACGCGACGGCTTCGACATCGAGTATATTGGTCGCGGCTACCGCGCAAGTCCAAGCGAAGGCTACGCCGGTCAACACGCCGTCGAGCAAGAACGCATCGTTGCAACCGCGCTGTCGGAGTAACGTCTCGCACGTTGCGCAGCGTTGCTGGTTCGCAGCCGCGCTACTGTGCGCATGCCTTCCGCAGCCGCTGGGCGCTGCGGCGGTACCCTCGCCAACCGCCACGTTGACCTACCCGTCGCCGCCGACCGATGGTACCACGGATACCTACTACGGCGAGTCGGTCGCCGACCCGTATCGGCCGCTGGAAGATATCGACGCATCTCCAACGCGCGCGTGGGTGGCGGCCGAAGCGGCGATGACGCGCGCCTATCTCGACGCCGTTCCGCAGCGCGCGGCGATCCGCGCGCACTTGCAATCGATGGCAAACTACGAGCGGTACGCGGTGCCGTTTCACATGCGCGACAGGTACTTCTATTTTTACAATACGGGGCTGCAAGATCAGTCGGTGCTCTACACGATGCGCGGATACAATGGAACGCCGCGCGTGCTGATCGATCCCAATACCCTTTCGTCCGACGGTTCGGTGACCGTCGGTGAGGAATCGCCCAGTTGGAACGCGCGCTATCTCACCTACGCGACCCGATCCTCGGGATCGGATTGGCAAACCTGGCACGTTCGCGACGTTGCGTCCGCGCACGACCTTCCCGACACGCTGCAGTGGAGCAAATTCTCAACGGCGGCATGGCTGCCCGACGACAGCGGCTTCTTTTACGAGCGGTATCCGGCTCCGGCCGCGGGACAAACGTTTAAGGGCGCCCTATACGGTCACGCCGTTTACCTCCACAAGCTCGGAACGGCGCAAACGGCCGACTTGGAGTTCTACTATCGTCCCGAACACAAGAACTGGCTGTACGGCGTGCAAGTGACCGACGACGGCCGTTACGCAATCGTGAGCGTTTCATCGAACGACTCGATCAACACGCGCATCGGATACGTCGACTTGCGCGCCCGCCGGCAAACCGTCCGCGAACTGCTCTGGAAAAACGACGCGCAGTGGAATTTCGTCGGAAATAACGGGCCGATTTTCTATCTCACGACCACGCTGCAGGCGCCCAATTCTCGCGTCGTCGCGATCGACGTGCGCGCGCCAGGGCGCGCGCGTGCGATCGTCCCGCAGTCGCGCTTCGCGCTGCAATCTGCATCCGACGTCGGCGGCCGGCTGATTTGTTCGTACTTGGCTGACGCCCACTCAGCGGTGAACGTGTACGATCTTCGCGGCGCATTGGTGCGCGACGTCGATTTGCCGGGCCTGGGAACGGCCGGCGGCTTCAACGGTTTCGCGGACGATCGCACGACGTTCTATTCCTACGCCGGGTGGACGACGCCGCCGACGATCTATCGCTACGACGTCGCCACCGGCGCAAGCACCGTCTATCGCAAGCCGCGGCTCGACTTCGATCCGTCGCAGTACGTCACGCGCGAAGTCTTTTACCGCAGCAAAGACGGCACGCGGGTGCCGATGATGATTTCATCTCGCCGTGGCGCGTCGCGCGACGGAAACAATCCGACGATACTTTACGGTTACGGCGGCTTCGATATTCCGATCGCGCCGGTGTTCTCGACCTCGATCGCGACGTGGCTGCAGATGGGCGGAGTCTACGCGGTCGCCAACATTCGCGGCGGTTCGGAATATGGCGAAGCTTGGCATCGCGGCGGCATGCTGGGCAACAAACAAAACGTCTTCGATGACTTCATCGCAGCAGCCGAATACCTGATCGTGCAAAAATACACGTCGACGCCAAAACTGGCAATCAAGGGCGAGTCGAACGGCGGTTTGCTCGTCGGTGCGGTGGAGACGCAGCGTCCGGACTTGTTCGGTGCTGCGATTCCCGGGGTCGGCGTGCTCGACATGCTCCGCTTCGACAAGTTCACGATTGGCAATTTCTGGATTCCCGAGTATGGCTGTTCGACGTGCGGGAGAGCCGACTTCGACTGGCTTTCGAAATATTCGCCGTACGCCAACGTACGGCCGAACACGGTGTATCCGCCGACGCTGGTGATGACGTCGGATCACGACGATCGCGTATTTCCTGCACACAGCTTCAAGTTTGCGGCAAAGATGCAGGCCGATCAGGCCGGCAACGCGCCGATTCTGTTGCGCGTTCAACTGAAAGCCGGCCACGGCGGCAGCACGACGCTGACGCAAAGTCTCGACGCAACCGCCGACATCTATGCGTTCCTGGTGAAAAATCTCGCGATAACGCTCCCGTCAGATTTCCAGGCGTCGCCCTAAGCACGACGTTTGCGGTACGCTGCAACTTTCGCGCGATTGCCGCACGCTCGCATCGAGCACCACCGGCGGCGTTTGCCGCGCGACCGGTCGAGATAGATGCGCCCGCAGGCGGAGTCCTCGCAGACGCGCAGGTCGCGCGCGCCGACTGCAAGCGTCTCGATGGCGTCACGCGCGATCGCCGACAGGCCGGCGCGGATAGGATCGGTCGCGCCACGGGCAACGCTGCCGTCGACGCGCAGGACCGGCACCGGCGGTTCCTCCGACGCGTAACTGTTGACCGTTGCAACGTCGCGATCCGGCAGTCGCACACCCTCGGCGGCGGCGCGAAAACAGCGTGCGAGCGCTTCCCGCAGCGCAAGCGCGTCGGCGAAGTCTTCGGGGCGGGACGAGAGCGCAGCCAGCCCGCAGGCGCCAAGTGACGAAGCGAGATCCGATCGATCGTCTAGCCTGGCGGCGATAAAATCGAGACTAACGCTCCCGCTGGGCAACCTGTAACTATAATAGGCAGTTACGCCAGAACAGTAAAGGTGTCAGGGTTCCTTTCCGCGCGTAACCCGTTATGAAGGTGTCAGCCGCATGGCGTGCAGCAGCCCCTCAATAGAATCCGCGCAGGCGAGCAAACTCCGGTTCTCCGCGCTGAGAAACCCGCGTAGGACCATTACGTCAAATAGGTCGATGAGGTGGCCGAAGTAGCCGCGGTGGTTTAACAGCCCGACGGGCTTGCCGTGAATCCCCAACTGCCGCCAACTCAGTATTTCAGAGAGTTCGTCCATCGTCCCGAAGCCGCCGGGTAGAGCGATGAAGGCGTCGCTCAGCGCTTCCATGCGTGCCTTGCGCTCGTGCATGCTGGTGACGAGTTCCAAGCGCGTGAGCCCCCGGTGCGCAACTTCGGCACGCGCGAGCGCGCGCGGGATGACGCCGACAACCTCGCCGCCCGCCCGCAGCGCGGCGTCAGCAAGGAGGCCCATCAACCCGATGCTTCCGCCGCCGTACACGATTCCATAGCCGGCCGCAGCAATCGCTTCGGCAACGCCTTCAGCCATGCGAGCGAACGACTCGTCGTTTCCGCGACTGCTGCCGCAAAAGACGCAAATGCGTCCGTTCATCGCGCCGCGGTTGGGCAGTTTACGGCCGCGCGCCTGCCGAAACGCACGGCCGATGTCTCCTCGCGATCGATTCGAGCGTCGGCCCGCGGTGCCCGACGACGGCGTCGTGCGCATCATGCGCGTCCGTCGCCGCGCGAGCACGGTCAGCGTTGTTACCGGATTGAAACCACCCGAAATCGACGATGTTGCCAAGGTGCTGAAGCGGCACTGCGGAACGGGCGGAACGGCGAAAAACGGCATCGTGGAAATTCAAGGCGACCATCGCGAGAAAATTGCAGCGTGGTTCGCCGCGCAAGGACGTGCCGTGAAGTTGGCCGGCGGATGAAACGGCTTCCGGGGCCGAGTCAGTGGACGACGATGCGTCGTCTTTTCCCGGTGCCGTTTCGGAAATTTACGCCGTTTCTTTTCGAGATGAGCGGCTACTACGGCAATCTGTTTGCATTTGCCGTTCCGTGGCGCCGTTACATCTACATCAACGAGCCGGCGCTCATCAAAGACGTTTTTGTTACGCAGCAGCAAGCGTTTACGAAGTCGCTCGGTGCGCGTTCGTTGCGTTTTCTTCTCGGCCAGGGGTTGCTGACCAGCGAGGAGCCGCAGCATCGGCAGATGCGGCGCATCGTGCAGCCGGCTTTTCATCGCGAGCGCATTGCGCGGTACGGCGAAATGATGGAGTCGGCCGCCGGCGATTTCGTCGAAAGGCTATTGCCGGGGGCAGAGTTCGACGTCCACGCGGCGATGACGGCACTCACGCTGCGCATTGCAAGTACGACGCTCTTCGGCCGCGACGAGAGTGCTTCGACGCAGAAGGTCAGCGATGCACTGCGTTTGATGATGGAAGAGTTTCCGCACGTGCTCGTACCGCTGGGTCACCTGCGCCAGCGGCTGCCGCTGCCCTCGACGAAACGTTTCCATCAGGCGCGTGCGGAACTCGACGCCATCATTTACGGGCTTATCGCGCGGCGCCGATCCGACGGTCGAGATGTAGGCGATGCGCTCTCAATGCTGCTCGCGGCGCGCGATGCGGATACCGGCTATCGTCCGAGCGACGAACGAATTCGCGACGAAGTCATGACGTTGTTCATGGCCGGTCACGAAACCACCGCGAATTTGCTCACGTGGACGTTCTACCTATTGTCGCAACACCCCGAGGCCGACGCACGCCTGGGAACGGCCGCTGCAGCCGGCGACGGCGACTACGTCACGCGCGTCATCAAGGAGAGCCTGCGCCTCTACCCGCCTGCGTGGCTGATCGGACGGGAAAATCAGCGCGCGGTTACGCTCGTAGACGGAACCGCAGTTGCACCGAAAACGACGCTACTGTTCGCGCCGCTGTTGTTGCACCGCCGCGCCGACTTTTTCCCCGAGCCGCAGCGATTCGATCCCGATCGTTGGCTGAACTGGGAGGCGCCGCCGTTTGCTTTTCTCCCGTTCGGCGGCGGCGCACGCCGCTGCATCGGCGATGAGTTTGCGCTGCGCGAGGCGCAGATCGTGTTGACGGCCGTCGCACGCAAGTATTCGTTGGTTAAAGATCCCAGCGTCGAAGTCGGCACCGCGCCGCTAGTGACGTTGCGCCCGGCCGGACCGGTGCCGATGCGCGCCGTCGCCCGATCCGTTGCAAGCGCCGGTTATGCTTCCGGACAGCCGGCGACGGCGTGAGGCTCGGCCGAAGCGTCCCATAAACGCTTCGTCCAGCAGTTCCCAAGCAGCGAACAGTAGCAGAGTTTGAGGTCGATGCGGCGGAAATCGGCGATGACGCGCCGCGCTAAGAGCGGACCATCGGCGCGCAGCAACTCGAGGCTGCTTCCGGCGGGAATGACGTCGCCGCGAACGACCGAGCTGATCGTCAACGAACTAGCGTGAGCGTGGGCACGCAATTCGTCGACCTTGGCCGCATCGCGCTCCGGACGAATCGCTTGACCGAGTGCCGGCTCCGTAGTTGCATTCACCGGCACCTCGACCGCTCGCCCGTCGCGGGTCACGACGGCGGTGCGAATCAACGCCGGACCAATACCCGCATTGTTGATCTTGAGAATGAGGTAGTTCTCCGACGATGACGTGACGAAGGTCAAATACGGCCACACGGTAGCGCTGTACTGCTGCCGGATGACGTACGTTTGATAGGCCGACGCGGCGGCGGCGACGCCGCTAATCAGTAGCGCGCAGAGCGCGACGATGAGATCGAAGCTGAACCGCTTTTCGTCCATCACGCCCTCTTCAATCGGCGACGAAACCGTTCCGCCCAGCCGACGGTAGTGTAGAGTGAAATGACGTACGCTCTGATCCTTGCGGTGTGGTCTTTATTC
>Ga0207416_1001854_pt1 | contig 25341 bp, 24 predicted proteins | sample PaiPotPPM11metaG_FD_184107 | JGI IMG/M metagenome (GOLD analysis project Ga0207416, IMG submission 184107) | Iron sulfur acid spring bacterial and archeal communities from Banff, Canada, to study Microbial Dark Matter (Phase II) - Paint Pots PPM... ... | reverse complement strand
AGGAAGAACCCGTGGCTTGCGGGCTCGCCGGCGCTGCCGTTATGATATTTGCCCCTGGCGCGGGGGGCGGCGGAACATCCATGTGCCTCTCGTCTCCTTCACGTCCTATCTTCTATAATCGGCTCTTGAAGAGGCGTAATTTAGGCGTCCTGCGTTAAGAAGGAATCGCCCCCGAACTCGCTTGCTGATACGCGCGAACAACGCCGACAAGAGCCAGTTGTTGGTCGAAGGTGCGAGCCGCCTCGTTCGCGAGCGTCTCCCCGCGTACCGGCGCCGCTTCCCAGGCCCGCCGCAGGCCTTCTCCGATGGCATCGATTCCCGCCGGGTCCACAAGCTCGACCGAGGCCCCAAATACCGAGGATGCCAGGCTCGTCGAGGAGGCAACCAGCGCTGCGCCGTTGGCCGCTGCCCGGGCCAAGCGGTGCAATCCGTGCCCCGTCCACGATGCGTCCAGAAAGACCCGCGCTCGTGCATAGAGGCCCGCCAACCGGCTTGCATCGAGCGAGCGCTCGGGAAGAAAGATCACGCGATCGTCCGCCAGCATTTGCAGATAGGTGTAATACTCGCTATTGCCGATCGGTCCGGTAACTACCGCCGTGAAGCCCGTTTTCGAAGCGGCCAGGGCCGCAAAGACTGCGCCGCCACGCGGCTCGATGGAGGTATGAACGAGCACGAAGTCGTCGTGCCCGACGAGCGCATCAACGCCCGCGGGCAAGGCCGTATCGAAAAGCGCGGGGACATACACGGCAGGCCCGCGATATCCGAATCCAGCTCTCGCGCGCTGCTCCTCTTCCTCCGAGACCACGACGATGGACGACGCGAGTTCGAACAGCGCGCGCACATCCGGGTCGGGAGCCGGCGCTGCAACGGGAATCGGGACCTCCCAAACCAGGCGCTTTGCAGCGATCGCCGCGAGGTACTCTTCATAGAACGCGTCGTCCGGACTCGAACGGAGCGCTCCCAAACTCGTGGATGTTCCCCAGGCGGCAACGCCGCCCGGATCGTCCAGGTAGGGCATCACAACGATCGGTATTCCGCGTTCCTTAAGCGATTGGAGATTGGCGCGGATGGCCGATGCGTGCCGGTGTCCCACGACGTGGGCGATGTCGATAGCCTCGGAGTGCAGCGGCCTGCTTGCGATGCTCACCGATGGCGTGAACCCCTCGGCTTCCAGCCGTCGCGCCAACACCCGAACGGCATCGGTGTCGGCATCGGGATTGCTCCACAAGTCCTCGCGAACGACGATCGCGACGTTTCCAGCCGAGCCGCCGACGGCGATGGGTTCTGCAAGCGGCGAAGCGCGCTCTGCCGCCTGCGATGGAACCGCAACGGCGAAAGATCCGTCCGCGACGGAATCGTCGGGGTCGAAGGACAGCATGACCGTTAGCGGCAGCGGGCGCGCGACGGTAACGGGATGCTCGTTCGCAAGTGCCGCTCCGCGAACCACAAGCTCGGCACCCGCCGGCAGCCGTTCGCGTAGACCCACGGCGACGTCGACAGCCACAGCCTGCGACGGCGCAAAGGAGAGCGTCGAAAACCAACGCTGAACGAACGCATTCTGTTCGGCATTCCCCGAATCAAAATACACCGACGCCGCGCGACCGACCAAGAACGCCGCTCCATTACCGCCGTCCGGATCGTACACGCCGGCGCTTCGCCCGGGCGTGAGCCGTCTCGCGTACATTGCCGCGGCGGCGGAGCGAATCACCTCAGGAAACGGCGCCGCGCCGAGGAGCCCTAGCGATCGAGCTCGCTCGAAGTCGTTCCGCGTCGCATCGCTTTCCGCGAACATATGGATCGATTCGTCATTTTCAAAACGCGCGAGTACTCTGGCCCGCAACCACGGGAAAATCAACTCCTGAATGAGATCCGCGACGTCGCGGTCGAGAAGATCGCGAACCCAACGCGGCCAGATCAACGGATCGCTCTCGCGAGCAACCAGCATCGGAGCTTCCACTTTCAACAGCGGAACCGTCAAGAACCGGCCGTCTCGCTCGAACGTCAGGTCCAAGAGCCCCTCGTAGCGTATCGATAGCGTCGGTTCCAGGCGTGCGGCCACGAGACGATCGGGCGAAAGCAACTTTTTGGCAGCAGCAGCATCCAAGCGCAGATCGAAGGTGGAGAACGCACCGTGCGTTCTCACGTGCTCATCTCCCTCATGAGCCTACGGAGCCCGCTGGGACTTGGGTCCGCGATGGAGATTGCCTCAACGATATCGTTCTCCTCAAAGGCCCCGACCCACGCATCGACACCATCCTCGTCGCTCACCTCGAGATGCGGCGCTCGGGCCGGATCGATTTCGAGGCGATTCAATAGGGACTCGATCCGGCTACCGATGGTTTGCGCTACCAAGGGACCGGTGGCGCCGATCGCGAGCACCACGGGATCCTCCGCAGAGAATGCCCGCACGAACCGGCGCACGAACTGGGCAACCGGAGGCCATTGATCCTCGTCATTCACAACACAATAGAAGCGCACGGCAGCGGTAACGGGCGACGTTTCCAGGGCATCAGGCGTTATCGCGACTGCGGGTAGCGCGACGTAGTCGCGCTCGCGCACGAAGCCCCCCATGTTTGCAGAACGCGGATCGTATCCGCGCTCCGGGGTCGGCATCGAATAGCCCCATTTGCGCGCAAATTTCGTCCAGTTCTCCTGCATGCTTTTCGAATAATCCACTTCGTTCGCCACAAACGAGCGGCTCCCGAAGTGATGGATAAAGACGTCGTCACAGACGTAAATCTGGTATCCGGCCGCTCTAATACGAATGCAGAGGTCGTCATCCTCGAAATTGCCCATCCCGAACCGGTCGTCGAAGCCACCTACTTCGTCGATCACTCGCCGATCGATACAGAGACACAAACCGATGGCGCGTTCTGTGATGTAGCCGCTCCGATGCCAGCGCTTGTGCCGTTCGCGAGCATATCGTTGAATGCCGTCGGTGTCTGCGTAGGACGCATCGCCGACGACTTGCGAGCCGGCCACGCGATTGCTGCGAGGGGCGGAGACTCCCAACCCCGGAATTCGCGCGAAAGCATCGAGCAAGCCGTCGAGCCAGCCTTCGGTGACGATCACGTCGTTATTGAGCAGGACGACGTAGTCTCCGCGCGCGTGCGCCATGCCGATGTTATTCCCGCGACCGTAGCCGAGATTACGGTCGTTGTAGACGACGCGAACGTGCGGGTCGTCGATCGACTGCAGATAGGCCACGGCGTCTGGCCGCGAACCGTTATCGACGACGACGACTTCGTATGGCTCGCTGGTGTATTTTTGGATCGAGTCGAGCGCCAACTTCGTAAACTCCAGCGCATTCCAGCTTAACGTGACGATCGAGATTAATCCGCGAGCCGGTTTCTCTCGATGCGCGAGACGCTGCTCTACGGCCCCGCGGTCGTCCCGCAGGATGTCCGCTACGGCACACCCGTAGGTCGCCTCGAAAATGCTATCGCGGGCGGGGCCTCCGAGCGCGGCGATCGGCCGGGATACGCCGCGGGTGCCAAGCTCAAGACCGAGAGCGCGCAGCGAGAGGTCGGCCAATGCGCCGTCAAGCGTGGGAAAGCGGCCTAGCCGCACGTGCTGCGGCAAACGGTGCAATGCCAGCAGCGTACAGCGCGCGTCCGCCCCCAGCGGTGCGACGTTCGTCCCGATCGGTAACTCCGGCGCATACGTGGCCGCGAGCGCATCGACGCTACCTTCAACCTGGCTCGAAAGCTCGTCGAGCCACCCCGGAACGACTGCGGCGGCTCCGTGGACGAACGCGATATAGCGATGTCCGCGCACTTCCATCGCATCGCGAGCAACGTCGACGACATCGTCACCGAAGGCCCACAGGATCGTTTGAATGGGCACCGCCGAAGCTCGCAATGCACGTTCGAAGGCAGCCCGACCCGCGCCCGGCTCAGTTCCGTGAACGACCACCGTGGTAGACGGAACCGGAAAAACATTCCAGATCATCCCTCCACGTGGCTCGCGCGTAACGCGCCGCACGAGCCCACGCGACAGATTCGTCACGCCGGCATCAAACGCGACCTTCCCATGCCAGCGCTCCTCCAAGAGCTCGGTATTCCACGAGGCCTTACGGAAGCGCTGGACGCCCGACTGCGATTCGTAATGATAGAGCATGGCATTCGGCTCGTAGACGACGCGAAGGCCACGAGCGCGGACCTTCAAGCAGTAATCGACATCCTCGTACCCATTCCAGTACCGTTCGTCCAAACCGCCAAGCTCGTCGTACAGCAGCCGAGGCGTGAGCAGACACGCACCGGTCACGATCTGGAAATCACGCCGAATCAGAACGTCGGGCTCGTCCCGCGGAACCATAAAATTGTGATGGAACGGCGAAATGCTTTGCCGGCTCAACAGGCTCTGCGCAACCACGACGCCGGCATGTTGAATCGTGTCGTTCGGAAAAATGAGCCGTGCTCCGACCGCTCCGACACCGGGATCCTCTGCCGTGGCCAACATTGCGCTCAACCAGCCGGGGAACGCTTTCGTATCGTTGTTGAGCAGCACCAGATACTCACCGCGCGCGACGCGAGCCGCTTGGTTATTTGCACCGGCGAACCCGGCGTTCACTTCGTTGCGGATCATCCTGATCCACGGGTATCCGGCAAGCAGTTCTTGCGTCTCGTCGCTGGAAGCATTGTCGACGACGATGATCTCGCCTTCGCCCGCTCCCTCTAACATCGGGCGAAGGGTGTCGAGGCATTGCCGGGTGAACGCGGCCTTGTTAAAGACCGGGATGATGATGGAGTACTTCACAAATCCGGATTTACGACCGGCTTGCTAACGCGCGCTCGGCGATCGCCGCGGCATCCGCGTAGCGTTCGGCGCGCATGTAGAAGCCCGCGAGCTCGATGCCGACCCGCGCGGGATCGATCTCGAAGGCGGCGATCAACGATCCCTCGGCGGCCGCCGCGTCCGACATCTTCTCCAACAGCGATGCGCGGGCCAGGATCGCATCGATCTGCGTCGGCGCCACGGCCAGCAACCGGTCGAGCGCGGCTTTAGCTTCGCTCGGTCGGTCGAGTTCGCGAAGAATGACGGCACGTAGCAGTTCCGAGCGTTGATAGGCCTCTTCGTGACTGGCGTCAACGAACTCAAGGTGCTCGAGCGCCAAGTCCTTGTTATCGAGATTCACCGCGGCGATCGCCGCGTTGTAGTGTAAGAGCGCGTCGCTCGGAGCCAACGCGGTCCCGGCCTGCGCCAGCGTCAATGCATCAGCGAATCGGTTGTCAGCGATTGCTTGAAACGAGCGGCGCAGAAAGTCGGAGGCGGTTTGCGGTTGCGTCTGCGCCTCTTGCGCGAGCAGCTCGCGGACGGCGCTATCGTCGCCTCGATGACGTAGCGCCGCCTCAAGGGGATTCAAAATGTCGGCGCTTCCCGGAGCTCGCTTAGCGGCCGCGCTCAGATAACGCTCCGGCGCCTCCACAGCGTTCTTTTGAGCGATTTGGTAACCCGCGACGAGAACCGCGCTCGCGGCGCCGTCGCTCAATCGCTCGTGAGAGGCTGAGATCACCTCCAGCGCGCGCATTCCTTGGCCCGTCTTCAAAAGCGCGTTCACGTAGTCGATGGTGGACATGTCGTCGCGATGCGTCTCGTACGCTGCCCGGAGAACCTCGAGCGCTTCGTCGAAACGCTCCAAGCGTAGGAGCGCACGAGCAAGATTAATTTGGACAGGCTGAACGTTCGGCGCCGCCGCGTGCGCCTTCTTAAACCACTCGACCGCCTGGACATCGTCGGACTGCATAACGAAGGTCGAACCGATTTCGCACTGCGCCTTCCAAATATAGACTTGGTCGTCGATCACGAACTGTAGATGCGCGTAGGCACCGTCCGCGATCGCCTCGCGATACGCGCCCCGCGCCTCGTCCAGCCGCCCCTGTGCGACCAGGGCCTTACCCAGCTGGAAGTGCGCGTTGGCATAGTGCGGGGCAACCAGCAATGCCTCGCGCGCGACTTGCTCCCCGCGGATCGAGTTACCTAACTTGTCCGTATAGGTTTCGGCCAGAACGGCGTAACCGTTTGGAATGAATCCGCGTCGAGCGGTGCCGTTGCGCCGGAACATCTCCTCCAACGCATCGCGCGCCCGCTCGAAATCCCCCATAAGAAACGCCGTATTGCCCAAATTAAACCAATGAAACGGGTCGTCAGGTTCCCGTTCGGCTGCGGCCTGAACGATGTCCAAATTGCGCTGCCCCTTGTTGCGCTCGGCAACCACATCTTTGAGATACCCGTGATGCACGATCGAAATGGGCGCGATCACCGCGTGCAACCCCGTGGGGCTATCGGCACAACTCGGAAACTCGTGAATGAGCCCGCGAAAGCGAATCTCGGCATCGTTTGGAAAGATACGAATGAGGGCGTGCGACATATCGCCCGTTCCTAAATAATCATCGGCCTTGTTGAAACAGCGGACCCAAACGGCATCGCGATACGCCGGCGCCGTGCGAAGTTCGGCGAGGGCGGCCTTCGACTCCGGAACCAGCTCTTCGTCCGCGTCGAGAAACAGTATCCAGCGTTTCGTAGCCGGCGCGATCGACTCGTTACGCGCCCACGAAAAGTCGTTTCGCCACTGTCGCTCGATCACGGTGGCCCCAAAACTCTTCGCGATTTCCACGGTCTTGTCCGTAGAGCCGGTATCGACCACGATGATTTCGTCGACGGCATCGGCCACGCTGCGCAGGCATTGCGCCAGGAAGCGCTCCTCGTTTTTGACGATCATGCATAGGCTGATGCCCGGGGGTTTCTGCTCGTTTCCCGGCGGCGGGGCAGGCAGGCCAAACGGAAGAGCGGCGCGCGACGAAACCGGCGCTGAGGCTGGGCGTTTAGACGTAACCCGTATCGGCATCTGTTATGTAATCGGCATCAGCGCATGGCGGCGTTAGATAAAAGCGAGGGCCCGCCGAAGCGGGCCCTCGCTCTAGGGCCGACCGGGTCTCGAGCTACCGACTTATCGGAAGAGCGAGAGGACCGATTGAGCGTTGGCATTCGACTGCGAGAGGACCGACGTGCCGACTTGCACGAGGATCTGCAGTCTGGTGAACTGCGTGGTCGCGGCGCCGACGTTGAGGTCGCGGATGTTCGATTCCGAGGCCTGGAGGTTGGTCGCTGCGGTGTTATCGCTGTCCTGATCCTCGTTCAAACGGACCACGACCGCGCCGAGCTTGGCCTGCTGCGAGAGCAGGTTCTGCAAGGCATTGTCGATCTGGCCGATCGCGTCTTCCGCACCCAGCGACGGGTTGTTCGAGGACGAGATCGCGACGTTGATGTTCGAGATGCGAAGCGTCTGCGTGTTGGTGGCTTCGATGCCGACCTGGATCACGTCGCCTTCGTTGGCGCCGGACTGGAAGTTGAACGCCGGGTTCGACGGATTCGTCAGCGCGGCGACGTTCTGCGAGACCTTGATGTACGAGGTCGTGCCGACATCGGCCGTCGAGATAGCGCCGATCGTAATCGACACGTTATCGAAGTCGGACGATACGCTGGTTCCACCGTACAGCGTCGAGGAGACCGAAATGGCACCCGACGAGCTGTTGATGAAGGTCTCTTGCACGGCGATCGAGACGCCGGTGTTGACGACCTGCAGCGAGATGGTACCGTCGACCGTGTTGTAGCTACCGGCCGAATTGTAGGCCGATACCGCGTACGCGGACGTGGTATTGAAGTCGGAGCTCGTAGCCGAAACGGTTGCCGCGAGGAAGCCGTAGTTGACGCCGTTCGCCGACGATACGCCGCCGTTGGTGGCAAGCGCGGTGTTCGACGAAACCGTCAGGAAGGCGGCCTGTTCTGCCTGGAAGCCGGCGTGGCTGCCATCGAGAAGCGCCTGGCCGTTGAAGTTCGTGTTCTGCGAAATACGGTTGACTTCGAGCAGTAGCTGCGATACTTCCGTTTGCAGGTTGGCACGATCGTTCTGGCTGTTGATGTCCGAAGCCGCTTCGACAGCGAGGCTACGAACGCGTTGCAGAATGTCGGTGGTCGTGGTGAGCGCACCGAGTGCGACCTGAGCCGCGTTGTTTGCGTTCTGAACGTTTTGCGAGGCCTGGTTGAAACCGTCGACCTGCGTTTGCAGGTTGGTCGCAATCGCCAGACCCGACGGGTCATCTGCGGCACTGTTGATACGCAGACCGGACGAGAGCTGATTGACGGTGTTTTGTAGTTGTTTCTGGTTGTTATTCAGGTTTAGCTGAACCTGATTGGCCAACAGGTTGTTGGCGATACTCAAACCTTGAGACATTTTTCCTCCATGATGCGCGTAAGGCGCGTTATACAGACTAGTCTAGGAAGGGAACGTCCTGGCCCCTTCTATATCAATATCGGCCCGGCTACCCGGCACTTTAGGGTTTATTGGTGATCGGAGGCTCTTTTTTACGAGGGGCAAGCCGGGCTTTATTGGCGACCGGGGTGGCCGATTGCGGCGACGCGGGGGCATCCGCAGCCGAGCGGTTGCTCCGCTGGATTTCCTCGTAAATTTCCGAGCGATGGACGGAGACCTCGCGAGGGGCCTCGATACCCAGCTTGACTTGATCGCGATCGACCGAAACGACGACGATCCGGATGTTGTCTCCGATAACGATCGATTGATTGACTTTGCGGCTCAGTACGAGCATACGACGGCCCTCCGTGGCAGGAGGGACAATTCTGCGAAGAGAGGCACTCCCCCCCTTTGCTCGGTGGTCTACCGCTCCGAAGGAGCCGCGGCCTCCGGCTCGGCCAAGGTTTTGCGCGGGATTGGCTCGCGAACCGAGTAGCTGGAATTCTCCAGCATGATCTGCCGCCCGCGGCGGGCCCGAAGGTTGACGACGATCGGCGCCATGAGGTTCATCGTCATCTCCTGCGCGTCGGCCGTAGCGACAACCACACAGAGCATCGCGAAATCGCTCGCGTCGGCGATTTCAAGCGCAGCCACCGCATATGCCGGAAGCTTGGGATCGTAATGCTCGAACACCATCCACGGATCGATGGTGGGCAGCGCGACCGCGACGTCGTCGAGGCTCTGCAACCAGATGTACGTCGATTGCGACTCCAGGTTCAACGCTATCCAGCGATGCAGATTGGGGAAACCCGGGAGGCCCCACGGGAACGTAAAAATGTCGCTCTGCGCGTATGTAAATTCGCCGAACCGCGGGAAGTTCACCGTTACGTGTTCTGTCGAGTCCATCAAAGTCGCATCCACCATCTGTGTTATCCTACTGGAGATAATCGAACAAGGATTTTTGTTCTAGCCGGGTCGTGGTCCCGTACGCTGCCTGCAGAGCCGTTTGGGTCTGCGTGAATTGCGTAGTTACCTTTGCTATATCGGCATCTTCGATGCCCGATTGAACGGCCGTATCGTTGGTTATCGTGGTCGAGGTAGCGCTCGAAAGCCCTTGGACGCGCTGAATCGTGGCGCCGACGTTCGCGCGCGCGTCGAGCAGAACGTTCGTGACCTTATCGATATCCCCGATTTGACGCGAGAGGTTGTTGACCAGCGTGGCCGTGGTCTGGAGCCCGAACGCGGTCGTAAAGTTGCCGCTGTTGGTCGCGCCGGCGCTCGGCACGTCGGTGACGGTAAACGGCCCGGTCCCGCTCAATTGTAATTTTTCCGTCTGTGGATTGAAGGACGCGGTGACGCCCGTGGCAGCCGTCTGCGCGTTGATCTTCGCGATGACGTTCGCGACCGTATCGCCGGGCAGAAACGTCACGGTGACGCCGCCGGGCGAGTTGCCTCCGGCGATCGCAATCGAAACGTTTCCGGTGCTATCCGCTGTAAGCGGCGTTTGCATCAACGCCGGCGGGCCGATCAGTTGCGCCACGGTCGTCGCGTTCGAAATCGACTGCCCGGCCACGTTGACCTGCGAGGAACTCTCGTCGACGACCTGTTGCTTCTGCAGCGTATTGCGCAGGTTGATCAGGGTCTGGAAAACATCGGGAGATCCGTCGGGGGAAGCGTAGTTGAACGCCTGCCGCATCGTCACCGACGTCGTGATACTTTGGCCGTCCGGCAGCGTCTGCGTCTGCGGCACCTCGTTGCCGCCGAACGTCACCGCCGAAATTGGGGAGCCGACGGTTTGAACGGGGAGCGCAGTCGGCGCCGCCGTCCCGGCGAAAACGTATTGCCCGGCATACTGCGTATTCGCAAAGCCGACCGTCTCTTGCAGTAGCTGATCGACCTGCGTTGCGATCGCTTGCTCTTGAGCGGGCGTGAGCGTATCGCTCGCGCCTTGCACGGCAAGAGAGCGCGCGCTCTGAAGTACTCCTGTGACGTTTGCCAGCGCGCTATCGACGGTGGTCAGCTGCTGCTGCGTGCTCGAGAGGTTGTTTCCAACTTGCGTTTGCACCGTAATATCGGTGCGGAACGAAATATCTTCCGCAATTTGGGCCGGATTGTCCGATGGATACGTTAACGATTTACCGCTTGAAAGCTGCTGCGCGTAATTCGCCTGCTCTGCATTGAGCGTATCGAGCGCGTACGTCTGTTGATCGAACTGTTGCGATGTCGAGATACGCATCGGTTAACCTCCAACCCCAAGGTTGTTGATGATCGTTTGCAGATTTTGATTGAGCACGTTGAGCGTTCGAGCCGCGGCGGCGTAAGCGTTTTGGTATTGAATGAGGTTTTGCGTTTCCTCGTCGATGTTGATGCCCGAGATGCTCTGGCGCTGCTGATTGAGGGAGTTCGCCAAGGTCGTTTGCGTGGTAACGCCCGTATTCGCTCCCTGCGCGTCCAGCCCGAGTTGCGTCACGAAATTTCCGAAATATTGGCCGAGCGTCTGCGTCTGTGCCGAGGCTACCGAGTACCCCGCGGCGTGGGGCTTGGCCGGCGTGAAGGTGATGGACTCGGCTCCGGTGGTGGGGCTAATCGAAACGGCGGAGACGGTGACGTTCTCTTGATTCGCCGTGCCTCCGTCCAGGGTGAGCAGTTGCCCCACTTGCACGGTATTCGAAAAATACGAGCTCGGAATCGTCACCGTCGTGGCGGTCCCGGCGGCCGCACCTGCCACGCTGCCGAACTGCAGCGCCGGAGCGCCCACGTTCGTCGAAAACAGTTTGATCAGCGCGCTCGCCGCGCCGTTGCTGCTTTGGCCGAAGGCGTTACTCGCGTTCTGAGACTGCCCGTTGATGGCGCTGGCGCCGAACACTCCGATCAGCGATGCGGCGGGCGCGCCGGCGGCGTAGTTCGAGTCCGAGATCGTGAACGACGGCGTAGAACCGTTCGAGCCTTGCTGCGCGCGTAGCGCCAAGCTCTCGTTTGACGGATCGCGCGTGAAAACGATTCGCTGGCCGGTCGCGTCGAACGAAGCGGTAACGCCCAGTTTCGCCGAATTGAAGTTCGTGATGAAGTTATCGACCGAGTTCGCATTCCCGGCCGGCGGCCCGGCGGCGGTACTGTAGGCGAACGTCTGCGTCACGCCGTTGACGACCACGCTCAAATTACCGGCGAGCGTTGCGGCCGGCGGGTTGGCGAGCGAGGTGTCTCCGGTAATGTTGGCCGACGTATCGACCGTATTGTTGGCCGAGTTCATACCGACCACCGCGCTACCGGCCGCGGTGGAAACCAGGACGGTGGGCAATTGGCTGGCGTCGGTGATGCCGGCCTTGATGTTTCCCGCGGTAATCGGCAGATTGGCGACGATCGGCTGGAAGAGTTGCGTGCCCGGCTGTCCGTTGGAATCGTAAGCGGATTGGCTGATCCGGTCGACCTCGTTGGCAAGCGACGAAGCAAAACTGTTGAGTTGATTGCTGTACGGCGTGAGCTTGTTGTTATAGAGGTCTTGCAGCCCGGCCAGTTGCCCGCTCCCGAGCGGTATGCCCGGTGCGCTGCCGGCGGCCGGGGGATTGCTCGCGAAATCGATCTTGAATGTCGATTGGCCGTCGGGGGCCGTGCCGATTACCGGTGAATTGAGGTGATACGCCACGGTATCGTTCACGAGCGCCTGCCCGTTGACCGAAACCAGGACCGACCCGTCGGCCTGCACCGACGTCTGGGTCGACATATAGGTCGAAAGCTGGTCGATGAGGTTGTCGCGCTGATCCTTGTAGGTGTTCGGGCTATCGCCGGCCGCCGTGGAGGCACGGATTTGTCCGTTGAGCGTCGCGATCTGGTCCAGAACGCCGTTGACGGTACTCACGATCGCCGCGCCCTGCGTGAGGGTCTGGGATTGCTGCGTTTGGATCGCCGTGGCGGCGCTGTTGAGCGAGGAGGCGAGGGCCTGTGCCTGCGTAATCACTCCACGCGCCAGCGTCGGCGTCGAACCCGTGCTCGATTGGGCGACGAGTTGATTGATCGCCGTTTGAAAATTTGCGTACTGCGCGCTGATACCGGAATTGGGGTCGCCCAGGCTCGACTGTACCGCCTGCAGCGCCTGCTGCTCGGTTTGGTAGAAGTTCTGCGACGACGACGCACCGCGATAGAGGTCGGTGTACGACTCGGAGTAGACGCGCTGCACTTGCTGCACCAGCACGCCGTCGCCGGACGTCCCTCCGACGTTGGCTGGATAGCCGGGAGAGCCCGCAATCGGCGGAGCCGGTGCGAACACGACCTGCTGGCGCGAGGCGCCCGGCGTATTGACGTTGGCGATGTCGTTGGCCGTGACGTTTTCGGCGTACTGAAAGGCTTCGAGGGACTTGCCCGCGAGCTCGACGCCGAAAAACGTTCCCTGCGGAAAGAAGCTCATGCTTGACTACTCACTAAGACGCTGTTGGTCGGAGGGGGAATGAAACCGCGCCGTTTATAGGTCTTCGGTTGATCGCTCGCGGCTTGCTGAAGCGCCGCCGTAACCTTGAACAAGCGCTGCAGTCCGGCTGCGATGAGCGCCTTGTTATTGTTATTGGTGATCCCAAGGCCGATCGAGCGGGTCGCGAGTTCCGAAAGCCGTTGATTGAGCGAGAGCGAGAGGCGGCGCGGCGCGTACGCGCAGACTTGACGCAGCGTCATCGTCCCAAAACCGCGGACTTGCATGCCGCGCCGCTTACCGGAGGCCGTAATGTAGGCCCTGCGCGCGCCGTCGAGTTCGCGTTCGGTAAGGGTGATGCTCTCGATGTCGTTGCGCACCAGCGACTGCGTCAGACGCAACGCCGCATCCTCGACCCGTCCGAGCGCATCGGCTTCTTCTTGTAGCGCGCCGGCGAAACTATCCCAGGAATCGTTCATAGGTCATTCCCTCGATCGACTTGTGCCTTGGATTCGTGCGCGGCATCGCCGAGCACTTGCGAACGGAGCTGCTGCTCGAGTTGCTGCGCTAGCCCGAAAGCGCCGCTCTTGGCCATAGCCTGTGCGCGTTCGTCGCTGAGCATGCCTTGCCACGTCTGCTCCGATGCGGAATCTTTACCGAAGATGGAATCCTTGGAGACCGTGTCGTTCATCGCGCTCATCAGCATCTGTAGAAAAACGCCCTCGAACTTCGTGGCGGCTTGATGCAGGTTCTTGAGCGCTTGCTGTTGCTCGGGCGTCAACGCAGCGGCGGGCGCGGGAGTCGCGCCGGCCTTATGCACGTCGGTCATCAGATCATCTCCAAGTCGGCCTGCAAGGAGCCGGATTCACGTAGCGCTTGAACGATGGCGATCAGATCGCGGGGCGATACGCCGAGCGCGTTGAGCGCGCGAACGACGGACGCAAGCGTGGCAGCTCCCGCGATGAAGGTGAGCTGTTTGCCTTTCTCCGTTGCCGAGATGGTCGAATTACGCTGCAATGCCGTCGTCCCGCCGTTGGTGGTAAACGGATTCGGCTGAACCACCTGATTGTTCGTGGTAATCGTGATGGTCAAGTCGCCGTGCGCGATCGCGCACGGCGCAAGTTTGATGTTGCCGCCGAAGACGATCGTCCCGGTCCGCTCGTTCATGACGACTTTCGCCAACTCGTCCTGGCTAACGCTCAGGTTGGAGGCGTCGGCGAGAAATTGTACCGGATTCCCGGCATAGCTGGGAGGCAAGTTGACGTGGATCGTCTCGGCGTCGAGCGCGCGCGCCGTAGTCGCTCCGAAGTGCCCGTTGAGTATTGAGGCGAGGTTCGCCGCGGTCTTGAAATCGGGGGTCGTCAGCACGTAATTGAAGCCGTTGGGCTGGTTCTCGAGCGGCGTGACCATATCTCGCGCGATGACGGCGCCATTGGGGATACGCCCGGCTCCCGTATAGTTTTTGTTGACCGACGAGCCCGAAAAGCCGGCGACAAATCCGCCGACCGATACGGGGCCTTGCGCCGTGGCGTACACCAGATTGTTCGCGCCGCGCAGCTCGGTGAGTACGAGCGTTCCACCCTGGAGGCTGGATGCGTCGCCCATCGCGGAGACATCCACATCGACGTTATCTCCAGAGTGCGCGAATGGCGGCAGCGTAGCGGTAACGATCACCGCGGCGACGTCGCGCGTGCGCACCGCCTGCTGCGAAACCGACAGGCCGAACGATTGCAGGACGTTCTGAATCGTCTGACTCGTGAAGATCACCGAAGTCGAATCTCCGGTACCCTGCAGGCCAACCACGATCCCGTAGCCGACGAGTTGGTTACCCGTGACGCCTTGTACGTGCGCGATATCTTTCACCAGCACTCGCTGGCCGGTGCTCTGCGCAAAAGCAGGCGTGCCTACCACGGCGATCGCTAGTGCGAGGGCCGCCGTGGAGCGTAGGAACATCCAGAGTTTCGATAGTCGCTTCATTGTATCAACCGCATCTTCTCATCTAAAACAACCAGCTCAAGATCCGCGAGAGCAGGCCTTTGTTCTTCTGGTCGTTACCCTTGAACGTCGCGTGAACGTCGGCGACCCGCGAACTCAGAATCGCATCGGTATTATCGATATCCTCGGGACGGACGTACCCGGTGATATGGAGGGTCTGTTGACGGCCGTTGATGACCACGCCTTGGTCGCCGGCAATTTCGAGCGTGCCGCTGGGCAGCACGTTCGTGACGGTGGCCATCATGGTCGAAACGAAGGAGTCGGCACCGGTGGCGCTTTGGGTTGTCTGGGTTTGGCTGGATCCGCCGATCCCGCTGGTATTCTTGAGCAGCGCGATGTTGAAGTTTCCGAATCCGCCGGTGGTGTTGATCCCCGACGACTTCGCGCTGTTGTAGTTGTTGGTGTGCGCGTTGGCGTCGTTGAAATCGAACTGCACGTAGACCAAATCGCCGATCTGCTGGGCGCGATGATCGGGCCCCAGACGCAATGGGTGGCCCGGCCCGGCCGGAGGCGGCGCAGCGACGTAGAGCGTGTCCGCGCTCGCCGCAACCGGAGCCAGAGCAAGCAAGACGAGCATGGCGACGAGCGTACGCATATTACTGTGCATCTCCCAAATTGAGTTCGACACGGTCCGGCCCGACGATGGTGCCGGAGAGCGTTTTATTGGTTTGCGGGTTGAAGACCGAGATCTGGTCGCCCAGGCCGCCGCCGTTGCGAGCGACGACATCGGCCACGACCGAGACCCCGCCGTCGTGCACGATAAGGACCACGCTGGCACCGGGCTTCACGATCTGATTGATCTGCGTCGCCTCAATTGCGACCGGCTGACCGGCCCGGAATGCGGAAAGGATCCGCCGTCCGACCAGCACGCGCGTACCGTTGACCTGCTGCCCGTCGAACGGCACCCGAGCGACGCGCAGGTCGTGGGCGGTTAGCAGTGTTCCAGGGACCAAGTCCCGCGCCGCCACGGCCGTATCGACCCATCGCTGCACGCGATACCCAACGAAGATCGTACGCACGAAGTGCCCGTTGACATCCAGCTCTATCGGCACGTTGATGTACGACGGATTGACCAGTACGCTTCCGACCACCAGCGAGAGTTTACCGCTTTGGAGCAGCTGATCGGCGACGGTGAAGGCTGGGACGATCGTCGCATCCGAGCCGACGCGGATTCCGTGCACGGCGCGACCGGCGAGTGCCGCCAATCGGGTGCCGCTGACGCGCTGCGTCCCGGCGATCTGCGCGCGCGCCACGCCGAGCCCGCCCCACATGGGAGCCAGCAAAGCGAGGACTGCGAGAACGATCGTCGAGCGCTTCATCATGACATCTTATTGGAACGGCGACATATTGACGGCGGTTGAGAGCATCTGGTCCGCTGCCCCGATCGACTTCGAATTCGCTTCGTACGCACGCTGCGCGACGATCATGTTGACGATCTCGTTGACGACCTGCACGTTGGAGTTCTCGAGATAGCCGCCTTGGAGGCTCCCGGCACCGTTGAGGCCCGGCTGCGTCACCACGGGCGGTCCGCTGGCGGCCGTCTGCGTGTACAGGTTGTTGCCGCCGACCGGCGAGAGCCCGGCGTTATTGACGAACCGCGCCAGCGTGATCTGCCCGAGTTGCTGCGGCTGACTGCTGCCCGGAACCTGCGCGGTAACCGTGCCGTCGGGGCCGATGCCAACCGAGATAGCGTTCTGAGGAATCGTGATTTGCGGCTGCAGAAAATTTCCGTCCGCCGTGACGATCGCGCCGTTGGCATCTTCTTTGAACGAGCCGTCGCGCGTGTAAGCGGTCGTACCATCCGGCATGGTCACCTGAAAGAAGCCGTCGCCTTCGACTGCAACGTCCAGCGAATTACCAGTCTGCACGAGCGAGCCTTGCGTAAACTCCTTCTCCGACGAGCCGACCTTCACGCCCAAACCGACTTGCTGCCCGACCGGAACGATGCTCGCACCGATCGGAGAGCCCGGCGCCTGAATCTGCTGGTATATCAGATCCTGGAAGTGCGCGAGGTTGCCCTTAAAGCCGGTCGTATCGACGTTGGCCAGGTTGTTGGAGATGGTATCCATGTTGTACTGCTGGGCGACCATGCCGCTAGCCGCAGTATAGAGTGCTCGCATCATATCGGTTTTCTACTCCTCGTCTTTACTGCGATTTGCCGACTTGCGTGATCGCAAGGTTGGTCGCGTCGTCTTCGTTCTTGATCACGCGCTCGTTCGCGTCGAACCACCGTTCGGCCGTAATGAGATCGACCATCGATCGCACCACGTTGCCGTTGCTCTTCTCGAGCGTGCCCTGCTGCACGCCGGCCGTCGAGGCCGCCGGCCCCGCCTGCCCCGTATCGACGAACTGATTGTCGCCTTGCGGGCGGAGTGCCGTAAGATTGTTGAACTGCACGACCGCGAGCCGATCGATCACGCGTCCTTGCTCCGAAATCGTACCGTCGCTGGCAATGGCGATCGTGCTCTGGTCGGCTCCGGCGCCCTGCGGTTGCAGATTGATCGGCCGTCCCTGCGCGTTAAGCACTGAGAGGCCGTCTTGCGTCGTGAGATTTCCATTGGCGTCTTGCAAAAACTGTCCGTCGCGCGTATATCGCACGCCTTGGGGCGTTTGCACCGCGAAGAACGCATTAGGCCCAGCCAGCGCGACGTCGAGCGGGTTGCCCGTTCGCTGGAGTGCGCCCTGCGAGAAGTTTTCCGGCGTATCGTAAACCTGCGAGCCGGTCCCAAGCTGGCCGACGTACGTCGCGCTCGAAACCCCGGGCGTCGCGCGATTCGGCGTCTGACCGGGCTTGGTCTGAAGATGATAGATGTTCAGCGTGCCCGCGGACGAGATTTGCATCAGCGTCTGCTTGAAGCCGCTCGTGTTGACGTTGGCGAGATTATTCGCAACGTTATCGACCATGCTCTGGGCGACGAGCGCTCCGCTCGCTGCCGTGTAAATGCCACGTACCAAAACAAAAACCCCCGCACGAGATCACCAAGTATTCCTGCGGAGCCATCAATCGGTCAGGCTCCGCCGCGGCCCCACCTCGTGCAAAGGTTGTCCAGCCGCGTACATCTTAATAGTCGGCAAAGGGCCCCGGGAGTTTAGCCCGGAGCCCTTTTCCTTAGAACTGCATGCGCCCGATTTCAGTATAGGCACTCAGAAGCTTATTTCTGATCGCCAGGGTCATCTGCATCGAGAGCGAGGCCTCTTCAACCGCCTTGACCGTCCCCTCCATGTCGTGAGACTGCCCGGTCGCGATCGCCATGGACTTCTGATCGGCCGTCACCTGTTTTGAGTTCACGTCGTCCAGGAGCGACTTGACCGTATCCTTGAACGAGACGCCGCCCGCCCCGGCCGTCGATTGATCGGAAGGCAACGGGATCGACGCCGGCGCCTGCGTCCCGATATCGGGCACAAAGGTCCCGGGCGTCACGGCGCTGATGGCCTTGCTGTAAGCGTTAATATCCATGCGGTTTCAAAAATCTCCGAATTAGCTACGCAGCAGTGCGAGATCGGCGGTGCCCATATTCCGCGACTCTTGAATCGCCGCAACGTTAGCCTCGTAGGCCCGCGACGCCGCCATCATATCAACCATCTCTTTGACGATCTGCACGTTGGGATAATGCACGTACCCGCGCGCATCCGCCTCGGGATTGCCCGGATCGAACACCAGACGATCGGGGCTGGGATCGTTCACGATACCCACCGCCTGAACGCCGTTGACGCTCGGTTTTACCGCGGCATTCGGCGAGAACGGGTCGGCGCCGGCCGGAATCGGCGAGCCGTCGGGATTGGTGCCGTTGGACTTCTGAGCGAACACCACCAACTGTCGTTTGAACGCCCCGCCCTGCGGCGTGCGCGTCGTATTCGCGTTGGCGATATTGTTGGCGATCACGTCCATCGCGAGCCGCTCCGCGGAGAGCCCGGACGCGCTGATCTCGATCGAGCTATAAAATCCCATTAGGTCGGTTGCTCCTGAATGGCTTCGCGCAGACGCTTGTACTGCGAGGTCAGCAGTTGCGCCATGTCTTGCTCGTATCCCGAATTAACCGAGAGCCGCGCCATCTCTTGATCGATATCGACGTTGCTCTTATCGACCCGCATCTGCGTGCTCGTATCGATCTGCGCCTTCGGATCGAACGGCATCGGCGGCTTACCGTCATTCAGCGAAAACTGCCGGCTGCTATCCGTCTTCAACCCCAGCGTATCGGCCGGCGCGGGCGTGCCCAACGTCTCCGCAAGCGCTTCTTTGAACGAGACGTCGGAGCGCCGAAAATTCGGCGTGTTCACATTCGCGATATTATTCGCGATTTGGCTCTGCTCGTCGGATGCTCCGGCGATCGCGTTCGAAAGCAGATCGACGGGCTGGCCAAAAGAGATGCCGCTAATATCAGCCATCGTTTGTGATATCGGCCCAATCGGCGCGATACTTTACGGCGGCGTTCGGCGGCGATGGCCGACTGGGGAGCCGACACCACTATGGCGGGGACGCACGGGTTTTTCGCATCGTGCGAAAAACCCGGCTCCGTTCGTCGTCGCTCCCGCCATCCTGGCTCCGCTCCTCCTTCACAGGCCCCGCCATAGTGGTGTCGGCTCCCCAGCCGGCCATCGCAGACTACTGCTAGGTACGGTCTCGGTTTAGCCGGCGAATTGGGCTGCGTGAAGGCGGGCGTACGGGCCGTTGCGGGCGAGCAGCTCGTCGTGGGTGCCGAATTCGAGGACGCGGCCGGCTTCTATATAGAGGATCGTGTTGGCGCGGCGGATCGTTGAGAGGCGGTGCGCGATGATGAGGGTCGTTCGGCCTGGTAGCAATCGGTCGAGGGCTTGCTCGATGAGGACTTCGGAGTGGCTGTCGAGCGCGCTGGTCGCTTCGTCGAGGATGAGGATGCGCGGATCGCGCAGGATCGCGCGGGCAATCGAGATGCGTTGGCGCTCGCCGCCCGAGAGGCGGGCGCCGCGTTCGCCGACTTCGGTTGCGTAGCCGTCGGGGAACTGGCGAACGAATTCGTCGGCGTTGGCTTCGCGGGCGGCGGCATAGACTTCTTCGTCCGAGGCTTCGAGGCGGCCGTAGCGGATGTTTTCGAGGATCGAGGTGCGGAAGAGTTGCGGGTCCTGCGGCACGATCGCGATGTGGCGGCGCACGTCGGCGAGGCGAACGGTCGCGAGATCGATCCCGTCGATGCGGACCGCGCCGGATTGCGGCACGTAGAAGCGCGGGACGAGGTTGACGATGGTCGTTTTGCCCGCGCCGGATGGCCCGACCAGCGCCACGATCTCGCCCGCGCGAATGTTCGCGTTGACGTGCGAGAGCGCGGGCGGCTCGTCCGTGGCGTAGGCGAAGGTGACGTCGTCGAATTCGATCGCGCCCTCGATTTTCGGCAGCGGCGCTTTGCTTTGGTCGATCTCTTCGCGGGGGAGATCGAGTACTTCGAACACGCGGCCGCTCGATATGACCGCTTTGCTCAGATCGCCGACGAAGCTCGCGACGCGGTTGAGCGGGTTGACGAGGTTGACGAGCAGCAGCCAGTACGTGAACACGTCGCCGGTGGTGAGGCGTCCCACCAGTACTTCGCGCGCGGATAGCCAGACGATCACGATCACCGCAGTGACCATGATCGTGGAAACGACCAGCGGTTGCGTGTTGATGAACTGGATCAGCTTCATGTATGCGCCGAAGTAATCGTCGTTACGGCGGCGGAAGCGCTCGATTTCATAGGATTCGCGGCCGAAGGCCTTGACGATGCGTTGGCCGTGGAGAATCTCGACTAAGGTTGAAGAGAGGCTGCCGATGCGCTCCTGCGTACGCGCGGCGCTTGCGCTGATGAGCTTTTGAAAGTTGGACACCGCGAGCGAAACGATCGGCGCGACGACGACGAGCGTGAGCGTCAGGAACCAATCGAGCTTGATCATGTATGCGAACGAACCGATGAACGTGACCACCGCGGTGATCAATTGCGGCAGCGAGGTGCTGGTGGTATCGGTCATGATTTGCAGGTCGCTGTTGAAGCGCGCGATCAGTTCGCCCGGGCGCCACTTATCGAATTCGCCGAGCGGCAGATTGAGGACGCGTTCGAAGAGGGCGATGCGCCAGCCCGAGATGAGACGTTGACCGCTGAATACGATGAGATAGGTCTGGAAATATTGCGTGACGTTCTGGAGCGTGAGCGCTACGAACGTGACGCCCAGGCTCGTGTACAGCACGCCGATGTCCGGCGCCGTCCCGTGTACGGGGGCCAGCACGCGGTTGACGATTTGGCCGAATGCCCACGGCGGAACGATCGCCAGCAAGCCCGAGAGGGTGCCGAGCAGCGTGCCGGCGATCAGGCGGGGGAAGTACGGGCGCGCCTCGGCTGCGAGCCGTGCGATGGTTTCATTCCGGGTCATTGGCTGGGCGGACTTGCGGGGCTAGCGCGGTGAAACCTCCTGGGGTGCTGCGCGGTAGGTGGGGAAGGTGAACGAAATGGAGACCAGATACGTCATGGACTGCTTTTTCCACAGTAATGTCCCGTCGGTTGCGCCGTGCACCGACTGCGGGAAAGCCATCTGCGCCACGTGCCGCAGCGCGCAGGGGACGTGTCCCAGTTGCCGCCTCGCGCAAAAGATCGATGCCGCCGCGGGAAGCCGCGAACGCATCGCCGGCGAGGTGCCTCCCCGTCGTCAAACGCCGCCGCCGCCCGGGCCGCCGCAGCAGCCCACCGTTACGGTCGCGCAATCGGTCGCCGTCAATCACGACGACCCGGTCGAATCGCGCGCATTGATCGCACTCGGGTTTCCGCTCTGGCCGCTGGCGCTCCTAGGACTCTTCGACCGCAAGCAGTCGCGCTATCTGCGCCGGCAAACGTACAATGCGCTCGGGTTCAACATCGGCATTTGGGCCTTCGGCGCGGTGCTGACCTTGCTCGCGAACGTTCCCGGGCTCGGGATTTCGGCGTCGATCCTGCTGCCATTCCTGGTGCCGCTCTTCCTGGTTGCCAGCGTCTTCTTCGGCATCAAAGTGTGGCACGGCGATGACGTTCGAGTGCCGATCGTCAGCGATTGGCTCGACGAGCGTCTTCCGGTAAAATAGCGAGATGCGCGCGATAGCGCGCTAGAAACGCACGCGCCGCCGCCTCGTGATCGAGAATTGGCGCCGGATAGCCGCCCGTGGCAAATAAATCGAGCGTGAGTTGGCGCTCGTCCCGAACGCCCCAGGTTGCGAGCGGACGTTGCGCGAGTTCGGGAACAAAACGTTTCACGTAGGCGCCGGTTGGATCGAACCGGCGCCTTTGACGTTCGGGGTTATAGATGCGCGGATACTGCGCCATGTCGGCCCCGACGCCGGCGACCCACTGCCAATTACCGGTCGCCAGCGCCCGGTCGTCCTCGATGGTCCAGCGATCCCACTCATCGCGTCCCACGCGCCAATCCACGCCCAAATCGAAGCAGCAGAACGATGCGGCGACGGCGCGGACGTGCGGATGCATCCACCCGGTTTCGTGCAACTGCCGGATCCCGGCGTCGACGAGCGGAAACCCCGTGCGCCCCCCGCGCCATGGGTCCAAGCTTGGGTGCGTACGTGCGAATGTGAATTCCGCCATTTTTTCCTGGAGCGGCTCGTTCTGCGTGTGCGGGTGAAACCACGAGAGCTGCAAGAAAAAATCGCGTTGCGCGAGCGACCGCAAAAACAATTTGATCGATGCTCGCTCCTCGGCGAGCAAGAACGGATCCTCGGCACGCGCGTTGGTTGCCCGGACGACCGACCGGGCCGAAACGGTTCCAAACGACAAGTGCGCGGAAAGATGCGAAGTGCGATCTTCGCTGGGGACGTTCATCGTCAATGCATATTGCGTGACGGAATCTTGCAGAAACGAACGCAGCGCGTCGCGGGCAACCCCGGCGCCCGCCTCGATCGCGCGATCCGCAGCTCCGAACTCATTGGGCGTCGGCAGAGGTTCGCTCTGCAGATCGCTGCGAGCGAAGCGCACGAAGAGCGGCACCTCGTAGGACGCAACCTCGATCGTGCGCCACAATTCGAAGTACGGAGCGAAAGCGCGATACCCCGCACCTTCGTGCGCCGCGCGGGCCTGCACGATGTCTTCCGGGCCGATCGCCGGCGCGTCGTGCACGATCGCAGCACGTAGCCCCGCCTCTTCCAGATCGGACTGGAGCCGTTCGTCGGACTGGATGCCGGCACCGTCATACGATGCGCCCCACGCAACGCCTCCGGCTCCGGACGCCCGCGCTACATTACGCAGGCTCGCCCCCAATGGGCCGCGCCGCACGATCAGCCGGCTGCCTCGCTCGCGCAGGCTCGCGTCCAGCGCATGAACCGCCGCGCAATAGAACGCCGCGCGGCGTGCCGAGTGGCTCAAGGACGCTTCGAGCGCCCGATCGATCACCAGGACCGGCAGAATCGGCCCGTGCGACGCCGCGGCAACCAAACCCGCATGGTCGTCGAGCCGCAGGTCGCGCGTAAACCGAAAGATGAACGGAGCGTCCACGCTCACAGGCTTTGCACGTATGCGCCGAGATCGGCGACATCTTGCGCGGTGAGCGTTCCCGGGTAAAGCTTCGGCATCGGCGGGGTCGGGTGCTTGATAGCTGCGATGACGGCGGCGAGGCTCTTGCGCGTTCGTTCGCCGCGCAACGACGGGCCTACCGGGCCGCCTCCACCGCCGGACCCGTGACACATCGCGCACTGCATCGCGAAGACGCGGCTGCCTCGCGAGCCGCTCGAATCCGTCGGCGCAGCCGAACGCTGGTCCACCGCCGCAGTCAAGGAGCGCACCGCGGCATGATGCGCGCAACCGGCCATGGTGCTCAACGCCGCTACTACGGCGCAGGCACGGAGGAGCCTTAACGACATTCGGCGCGGATTCGGGCTAGAGGTGGCGTTCTCCCCACTTGCGTACTGATGTATCCGTGGCTGGACGAAAGGTCTTTCTGCGCTTTGCACAAGCGAGCGATGTCGATCGTTTGAGCAAGGACGGTGTTCTTAGTGGCCCACCCCCCGCGCGCGAAACCTGGAACCAGCGCGTGGTGAAGTGGCTCTCGGAGCAGCGAGCCGGACGGCGCGTTATCTTGATTGCCGAAGACCAATCGGGTCTGCTCGGGATGGTGCAACTCGTCTTCAGATTGCCCTTGGGCTACGACGATCCGGAAGCCGCGAACGGCATGGACGTCGCGATGATGGAGGGGCTGCGCGTGCGCGAAGGCGTGCCCTCGGAAATCGGTACGGAACTGGTCGGCGAAGTTCAGCGCGTGGCAATGAAACGCAACATCAAAACGCTGACGTTTCTGTTACCGATGAACAACAATCGCGCGATCGCCCAAGCTCGCAACTGGGGCTTTGAAGAATTCCGGATTATGGCCGAGCCGAATAAGATGCTGGCCTTCTTCCGCAAATCGGTAGACTAGTCGTTACCGTTCGAACGAAACGTAAATGCGTCGCGATACGTACTGGGGACGCCGCGTCCGTTGATCTCGCGCGGTAAAAACCGCGCCTTCATCGCCGCCTTGCAGACCGCGTGATCCAGCACGAGATAGCCCGACGCCTTGGTAATCGTGCACTTCGTAGGGATTCCGTGGCCGTCCACCGCGAGCTCGAACGCCGTGGTTCCGTTGGCGCCCTCCGCGTACGCAATCATCGGCGGCACCGGATCGATTGCGGCATCGCCGCCGACCGGTTCCACTTCACGAATCGTCGGCGGCGCGCCAACGGCCATCGACTCCGCTCGGTGTTCCAACGGGGGCGGCACCTGCGCCGAAGCGGCGGCATTGGCATTCGCAGCGCCGGCGGGATCGCGCCGCCAAATGGGAATATTCGAAGCCGCCGCAATGTTGGTTTGCGCGATGACGGTACGGACGACGTGTATGGCAGGCGGTTCGGGTTGGCGCGCGCTTTCACCGGCCACGACGGTGCGCGGCGCTTCCAGATGAATCACGTTATGCACCACGACCATGTGCGCCGAGCGTGCCTTGGGTACGACCGCGTGTTTGATTACCGGCGCACGGCGCTCGAGCGTCAAATGTTGGCCGTCGTAGTCGATCACGATCGGATTGACGGGCGTGGGTTTGGCCGCGCTCAGGCCATACGCCACGAACGCATGGACGCCGACCGATGCCACTAGCGCGATGCCGGCGGCCATCGCGCCCATCCGCCATGCCCGATTGCGCGAGCGCGCCGCAACGTGCCACGGCGGAGCGATAACCGGCTCCCACGTTTCCATGTCGCGAGCGCGCACGACGGTCGCCATCACGCGTTCGATTTCGCGTTCGCCGCCCAGGCTTTCGATGCACGACGCGCACGACGCCACGTGCCCGCGGTACTCCGCGCGCTCGCTATCGGTAGCTTCTCCTAATGCGATAGCACCGGCCAAAATCTCGGCGCGCTCGCAGACGTTCCGAACCACTTATTGCTCCGTCATGATCGACCGCAGCGTCTTCATCGCGCGACACACGCGTTGACGCACCGCATCGGCCGAAGTGCCCAGTACTGCTGCCGCTTCTTGTGAGGAGTATCCGGCGTAGCTCGTTAAGAGGACGGCGCTGGCTTGTTCGGGCGGCAGGTGCCCGATTGCCGCTTGCAGATCCACGGAGACCGCGCTCTGCTCGTCGATCCGCCAACTCCTCATCTCGTGATCGCGCTCCAGCGGGATCATGCGCACGATTTTCTTCCGCCGCAAATGCGAGATCGCACCGTTCGTTGCCGTCTTGTAGAGCCAGCCCG
>Ga0207416_1001853_pt1 | contig 25349 bp, 28 predicted proteins | sample PaiPotPPM11metaG_FD_184107 | JGI IMG/M metagenome (GOLD analysis project Ga0207416, IMG submission 184107) | Iron sulfur acid spring bacterial and archeal communities from Banff, Canada, to study Microbial Dark Matter (Phase II) - Paint Pots PPM... ... | reverse complement strand
GTCATCACCCGCGAATGCGGGTGATCCAGTAAACGCAACAGTTCGAGTTCGTTCTGCACCGCTTGTGATTACTGGATGCTCCGCCTTCGCGGAGCATGACAGGTCGATAATTATGGCCGTTGGTATCATACGTCGCCGCAATGATGGGTATCGCTTCGCTCAACCCATCCTACGCGTTCAATGTTCACGGGGAAATTTGCGTATTTTATTTATCCGCAACCGCCTCGGAATAACGCGAATAGAACAGCGCCACCCGCTGTTGCCACATCGCCACAAACGCGGCTGAGGTCAGATTATCGACCGTTTTCCAAACCTGCTTGATGGCCGGCAGCGTATTTTGCCAAATCGCGCGCTTGCACCACTTTTCGCCTTTCATTCTCCCTTCATCGGTCGCGCACATTGATTTCCAGGCAATCCGCTCGGGATGGCTGACGTGTTCGGCCGCGCCCTGCGTTCCCTGCTGATGGATCAAATACAGATCGCTCAAGGTCGGCTTCTTGTGCGTATCCAATTCGAACAGGATGGCCGCAGTGGTAAATTTGTAGGCGGCCGCGATCGCGTTGTCGCGCGGATTGGTAATGTCGCCGGAGCCATACTTGCCAAACTCGTAATTGCTCAGCTGGAATAGCCCGATATACGATCCGGTGCGTTGCTTGGGATCGAAACCGGATTCGATCTTGGCAACAGCTTTCATAAAGCCGAAATCCAGGCCGAAAGCATCGGACGCAAGCCTGATCTCCTCAACGGGTGTTTCGAGCGGAACGTCTTTCAGTGAATCCAGCACGACGTCGGCCGGCTTCGTGTCCGGCGGGACTTCGGAATAAGCGTAATCGGCGAGGTAGGAGAGGTTCCGCTTCGGCGGCGTCCGATCGGGACCATTGTCTGGAAGCGAGCCAGTCGCCTCGGTCGCAAGCGATGAAGGCGCCTCGTCCTCCTTCAGCAGCCTAAGCTGCGGCGCATAGGCCGCAAGCAGGGCAAACTCCTGCTCCAGCCTTGCCTGCTCGGTTTGCGCAAGGTTGGGTTGCTCAGGCTTGGTGGTGGCTTGCCGGTCATCGACGCGCGCGGGCGCACGCTGTAAAAACGAATACGCAACGGCAATCGCAACGATGGCGGCGCAGGCGAACGGCCAGACTTTCATCGTGCTTATTGTCCCCCGGCCGTTGGCACGGCTCCCGAAGCAAGTGTACCGGCGTCGGGCAAGCGGTTCAAATAACTTTTCCTTCCCACATGCGGCGATGGAACTTCTAGGAAACGCGCCCCACCGCTGCCATAATCACGCCAATCCTGCCGGGAGGCCGACATGAAAAAATACTTGGTTTTGACGTTTTGCTTACTCGCGGCAAGCCTCGCGAGCGCCGCGACGCAGCCTGCCGCCGCGGAGACCTGGCCGGCACGGCCAGTGAAGATGATCGTCGGTTTCGCGCCCGGCGGCCCAACCGATCTGGTCGCGCGCCTGATCGGGCAGAAACTCACCGAGCAGACCGGCAAAAATTTCTTCATCGAGAACGTTCCCGGCGCTGGCGGCAACATCGGCACCGTCCGGGCGGCGCAGTCGGCGCCGGACGGCTACACGCTCTTGGTGACCGGCGGCAACCTCACCAACAATCCGTTTCTATTCGCCAACGCCGGCTTCGATCCGCTGAAGGACTTTGACGCCGTCACGCTCGCCGCCGCCACGCCGGTGGTGCTGGCGGTCAATCCATCGGTGCCGGCGCAGACGGTCAAGGAACTGGTAGCGTGGATCCGCGCCAATCCCGGCAAAGAAAGCTTTGCGTCGCCGGGAACCGGCACGCCGCCGCAGCTGGTCGGCGCGCTGTTTCAGCATGCGTTGAAGCTCGACCTCGTGCACGTGCCGTTCGGCGGCGGCGGGCCGGCGGTCGAGGCCACCGTCGGCGGCCACACCCCGATCTCGTTCGGCGCGCTGGCGCCTGCCGTGTCGCTGATCAAGGCCGGTCAACTGCGCGCGCTGGCGGTGACGGGCAAGGCGCGAGCGCCGACATTGCCTGACGTCCCCACCATGGCGGAAGCCGGTTTCCCCGAAGTGGAAGGCGCCACCTGGACCGCGGTGGTGGCGCCGAAGGGCACGCCCAAGGACATCATCGCCAAGCTGCACGACATGATCGTCGCCAGCCTCGCGACGCCCGACATCAAGGACAAACTGGCCGCGATAGCCTATGTCCCGATCGGCAGTTCGCCGGAGGAGTGCGAGGCCTTCTTCAAGGCCGAGATGGACAAGTGGGGGAAAGTTATTAAGGACGCGGGGCTGAAGGCGGAGTGAATGACATCTTTCCTCCCCCGTTTACGGGGGAGGACGCGAGCGACCTGTCCGCCGAAGCGCGGAGCGCGAAGGCGGAAGCGACGCGGGTGGGGGTAGATGTTTGACGCTTGCGCGAGCCTTGAGGCTACTTCTTCACCAGCGCATCCCGCTGCTTGGTCAGCCTCTCAAGCTCTTCGGTCTGCTGCGCGATACGGTCCGCGTTTCGCTCTTCATCCCCCGCGCCCGAGAATGCAGCCGCCTGCTCGACCAGTTGCCGGATGTTGTCGCGAACAATGGCGATGCGGTCTTCGAGTTCCGGGAGCGAAAGCGTGCTGCTGTTGGTCATCGTGTATTATTTCCTTGGTCAAGGCATGCCATCTACTCAACGGTCGCTAAAAATTTACTCCGCCGCGCTCGCGGGCGGAAGTGCGATCGTCTCCACCTTTGACAGATCGAGCTTGCGCGACGCGTGATCGATATCAAGGCCGACGACGTTGCCGTCGGCATCAAAATCGGCGACCAGTCCCTCGACAATCTCTCGCGCCTCGCTGCCCGGCGCGTTTTTCAGCTCGATGTAAAGACTGTCGGTCTCGGGATAGTAATGCAGCTTCATCGCTGATCCTCGTGGAAGTTGCGGTCGAAGCACGCGTAGCGGGCCGTCTCACCTTAATTCATCGTCCGGAATTTCGGCGAGCTTGGCCAGGTGACGAAGCAGGCCGGTTTTGAGCGGACGATTGCCGTGAATAGGAACCGACAGGCGAACGACGCTGCCGGACTTGCCGTAGATGTGGTGGCTGCCGTTGATGCGCAGCAGTTGCCAGCCGCGCCGCTCGATCATCTGTGCGAACTCACGGCCGGCGATCGACCTCATACGGCAATTTCGAGAATGCGTTCCTTGCCGCCAGGCTTAGGCGCCGCAACGTCCACCGCGAGGCAGCCTTCGATCGCTTCGTGCAGATTGCGCATGAGTTCGTCCATCGTTTCGCCTTGGGTGGCGCAGCCTGGAATCGCGGGGACCTCGGCCCAGAAGCCGCCTTCCTCCGCCTCATGCACTACGACCTTGATCTTCATGCCGATGCTTCCGCCGATGCAATCTAGGGACCGAGACTGAAGATACGCCGGGGACGGTGAAATTCAACCATGACAGCGCTTTCACAATACGGGCAGCCCTTGTCACTGCAGAAGCGACATTCTGCTTGACGCCCGTCCCCGTTTCAGGTACAAGCGAATCAATCTCGCTCATCGACGGACGCCTTTCGCGAAGGTATTCCCGAAAGCGGAGCGAGTGCGGTGCCTGCGGGCGGAACGATACAGTCCGCTCCCGGGCGGCTTTGGGCATCATGCTCGCCGGTACTACGGCCGGTGCGGGAGGTGCTTTCCCTGGACTGGGACAGGCAAGGGCGGGTAACGCCCGTCCGAACCGCGTCCCAGGAAGCCTGGCCTGAAGTTGCGCCAACGGGGCGAAAGCCCTCGCGGTAAGAGCCGCGGTGGAACGCCGATAGGCGAGCGCGCTCCGCTGAGCGCGAGCCGCATCCGATGATGCGGATGTGAACCAATGCGCCTGTCGGCGTTCCGCTTCCCGTCGTCCGGTCATGGAGGGGCGGGTTTGAAACCCGCCCCTACGCCGCGCGGCGGGAAGAAGACCAGCAAAACTCGGGCGCCCATGCGCCGCGAGAACGCCTTCGCTTTTCCTTCTTCCGCTGGGGGAGAGGGAATGCGGTTGCTTGACCTTGCTGCCCGGCGCGGCTTCAATCCGGTGCAACTAACGGGCGACAGGAGCAATATCCATGACCTTCCGCATCGCCATCGTGCAGCCGATTTCGCACCCTCCCGGCGAGGACGAGAGCAACGTCGCCGACGCCGTGGCCGCGATCGAGCACTCAGCCCACGAGGGCGCGCATTTTGTCTGCTTCCCCGAAACCTATCCGGGCCCGTGGCGCATGCCCGCCACCTTCGATCCGACCACGGCAATGGCGGAAGCCGCCGCCACCCACGGCATCCACGTCGTATTCGGCACCATCGAGCCGATCGATCGCAAGGCCGCGACCGCCCACAATCTCATCGTCATGGCCTATCCCGACGGCCGCACGCCTGTGCGCTACCGGCGCACCCATCCGAACGGCCCGTGGATCTACACCGGCGGACCGGCCTGGGAATTCCAGTATGTGCCGGGCAACGAGTTTCCGGTGTTCGACACCGCGCACGGCAAAGTAGGGCTGGCGATGTGCAGCGAGGTCTATATGCCGGAGGTGTCGCGGGCGCTCGCGTTGCGCGGCGCCGAGCTGATCTTCATGCCTGCCGGCACGGACAAGAACCGGCTGTGGGCGACGTGGCGGACGCTGATCTGGGCGCGCGCCATCGAGAATCTTTCGGTCGTGGTGACAACGCAAAATCTCTTTCATCATGGCCAGCGCGGGCTGGCCATGGTGGCGACGCCGGAGGAAATCGTGTTCGAAAGCACCGCCGCAGGCTTAAGCATGGTCGACGTCAGCCTCGACCGGGTGCGGCACCTGCGCGCGACGCGCGACGAAGTTGGCTCGTCGGCAAGCTGCGCCGCCAAGCAAGGCGTGCTCGGTCCGCAATGGCAGCGGCCCGAACTCCATGACGTCATCTATCCGCGGCCGCTGCGCGAAGCGGCGGAGTGATCGCGGTCGTATTGAGCATCGTGCCCGCCCGCCTCGAACCCGGCCCGCCACCGCGCCTCGGCTATACGGCGAGCTTGATCGACCGCGCCGCGGATCGCCGCACCGATGAGGCGGCGCTGGCGAAATTCTTAGCGCACGAGCAAGCCGGCGCCTATGCGATCGGCGGCGAGTTGGTGGTGATGAAGCAGCAGGGCGACACGATCGACCCGCTGTTCTCGATCGCCGAGGCGAACGCGCTCGGCGCTGCGCGCGAGACAATCTTCCTCGGCCTGATGAACCAAGCGCCGCGTTTCGGATTGGGGCTCGACCCGGCGGCGATCGAACCGCTGAAGGCGCGCAACGACCTGAAGATCACCGACCTGCGCAGCATCGCGGTGCAGGGCCTGGTCGGCGCCGAGCATCTGCCGCCACTCGCCGAAGCCAAGGCGATGATCGGCTGGCACGCGCGGCACCGCTTTTGTCCCAATTGCGGGTCGCCGACGCGCGTGGTCCAGGGTGGCTGGCGACGCGATTGCCCGTCCTGTCACGTCGAGCATTTCCCGCGCACCGATCCGGTGGTGATCATGCTGGTCATCGCCGGCGAGCGCTGCGTGCTCGGCCGCTCGCCGCGCTTCGCCTCGACCATGTGGTCGTGCCTCGCCGGCTTCGCCGAGCCCGGCGAGTCGATCGAGGAAGCAGTGCGGCGCGAGGTGCTCGAGGAAGTCGGCATCGCGTCAGGGCGCATCAAATATCTTTTCTCGCAGCCCTGGCCGTTCCCGATGTCGCTGATGATCGGCTGCCACGCCGAAGCGAAGTCGGACACCATCGTCATCGATCGCAGCGAGATCGAGGACGCGCGCTGGTTCGACCGCAAGGAACTGGCGCTGATGCTCGACCGGCGCCATCCCGACGGACTGACCACGCCGCCGCCGGTCGCCATCGCGCACCATATCATCCGCGATTATGTCGAGAACGGCGCCGATGTCTTCCGCTGACGCCACCCCGCGTATCCTGTGCACCGGCATTATCGTGCTCGACGAGGTCTTTCGCGTCGAGGAATTTCCGCAGGCCGACGGCAAGGTGCAGGCGACCGGCTTTTTTGCCGTCAACGGCGGCTGCGCGGCGAATGCGGCGGTCGCGATCGCGCGGCTCGGCGGCCGCGTGGCGCTGGCCGGGCCGATGGGCGGTCCGGCCGGCGAAGACGCCAATGGCGACCGCGTGCTGGCCGCCTTCGCGCGCGAGCACATCGACTGCACGTTCTGCCAGCGCATCCCCGGACTGGCGACGGCGTTGTCGGCGATCGTCATGAATGCGCGCGGCGACCGCACCATCGTGACCTATCGCGACGAGCGGATCGCCACCGCGGCACCGGCAGATCCCGACGCCGCAGTCGCTGCGGCCGACGCCGTGCTGGCCGACAACCGCTATCCGGACTTCGTAACGCCGATCTGCGCGGCAGCGCGCCGGCGCAACATTCCGGTGGTGCTCGATGGCGACCGGCCCACGATCGAGGACGATCCGCTGTTCCGCGTCGCCTCGCACATCATCTTTTCCTCGGAATGCCTGCGCGCGACCACGGGCGTTGCCGATCTCGCCGTAGGCCTCAAGCGCATCGCGCACAAGACCGATGCCTTTCTCGCCGTCAGCAATGGGCCGAATGACATCGTCTTTCTCGAAGCCGGCAAGATTCGCCAATTGCCGGTGTTTGCGGTCGACGCGGTCGATACGCTCGGCGCCGGCGACGCGTTTCACGGCGGTTTTGCGCTGGCTATCGCCGAGGGCCGCGGCGAAGTCGAGGCGATGCGGTTCGGCGCCGCGGTCGCCGGCATCAAATGCACCCGGCTGGGTGGTTCAACGGGGGCGCCGACCCGGGCCGAAGTCGAGACGTTCTTGGCCGGCCGCCACAGTGCGGCGCCGGCGGAACTGCCTTGATTTGGAATATTGTTCTATATAGATAGTATTCCTCGACTTTCATTGGAAGAATATTCCTATGGACGCCATCGATCGAAAAATCCTTGCGGTTCTGCAAGACAACGCCGCTTTGTCGGTGGCCGAGATCGGCTCCCGGGTCGGCCTGTCGTCGACGCCGTGCTGGAAGCGCATCCAGCGGCTCGAGGCCGACGGCGTCATCCAGAAGCGCGTCGCGCTGGTCGATCAGGATCGCGTCGGGCTCGGCGTCACCATCTTCGTCTCGATCGAGACCGGTGACCATTCGCAGGACTGGCTCGACCGCTTCGCCAAGGTGGTCGGCGCCATGCCGGAAGTGATGGAGTTCTACCGCATGGCCGGCGATGTCGATTACATGCTGCGCGTCATCGTCACCGACATTGCCGGCTACGACACGTTCTACAAAAAGCTGATCGCCGCGGTGCCGCTGAAGAACGTCACCTCGCGCTTCGCCATGGAGAAGATCAAGTCGACAACGTCGCTGCCAATTCCGGCGGCGTCATAGTCGCGGCTTACGAATTCTTGCGGGTGACCGAATTCGCCTGGCGCGGCCGCATATAGATCTGGTCGCTGAGCGACAGCGTGCCGGTCACGACATAGCCGTAAGACGGCTTGTAGCCGTAGGACGCCTCGCCCAGCAGCAGATAGCTGTTCGGCACTGCGAGATTAGCCGGAATGGTGACGACCGATCCGACCGCGCGCGCGGTGCCGTTGAGCGTATCGCTCCAGACCACCGTGGCCTGACCCTGCGCATTGACCGACAGCTCCGAGACGACCGACTGGAGCTGGACCGACGCATAAGGCGCAATGATGTCGGACGACGCGTTGAGAATGTTCGTCATGTCCGCATTGGCGATGGCGGTGAATTGGCTGGACAGATCGGCGAGCGCGCGCGCGGTCAAGGTGACTTTGCGCTGAATGGCGACGCCAGTCGTGATCTCCACGCTGCCGAGGAATAGCGTCATCATCATCGGCAGCAGCATGGCGAATTCGAGCGCCGCCAGGCCGCGGCGTTCCTTGGCGAAGCGCGTGAGGCAACCGGAAAAACGGCGGGCGAGCGAGAGCATCGCAATACTCATGGCGCGTCTCCTCAGGATGATGCGTAGGGTTCGTTCTTGAAGACGGCGGTGGCCGCCAACAGATCGTAGCCGCCGTTCACATCGCTCAGATTGAAGCCGAGCAGATTCATATAGACCGGATACTTGTAATAGAGCCGCACAACGACGATGTCGCCGGGACCGCCGGGGTTGTAGCCCATGGCGGAGGTGTTGAAGTTGCCGCTCGTGATCGGCATGCCGAGACTGACCGCGGCGAACGACGAATAAGTCTCGACGTCGATGTAGACGCCGCTCTGGCAATTGAAGATGCCGGTGATCGCGTTGCAGACCTGCGCTTTGAACTGCGCGGCGCTCCAGCCTTGCGTCTGCGCCTGACCGGTCAAGATCAGGCGCGACGACGTGGCGGCCGCCGTCTCGAGCGACTGGCCGGCAAAGAAGATGATCGCCGTTTGCAACGTCGCAAATGCCAAAGCCAGGAACGGCGCCGCGAGAAGACCGAATTCGACGGTGGTCGATGCTTTACGTTGGCGGACGAAACAGCGCAGAGCTCCCACCCTAATCCTCTCGCGCAAGCAGGGGAGGGATGGGAGGGGGTGCAACTTCAGCTGATCGAACATGCTCAACCTCACCCAGTAAGCGCCGCGAAATGGCGCGAACCCACGGTGAGCATTACCCGGCAGCGGTTGGCGATATGTTGTGGCGATCGCAGCGAACAGCGGGTCTGGCTTTAAGGCCTCGTCAACCTTGGGATACGCGCCTGGTGCGCCGCGTCAGCGCGACGCGCCCGACCCGGCCGCCATGGATTGATTGTTGCGGCTCGTGATCTCGGTCATGATCGTGTTGAACCATGTCGCATCGTCGCCGAGCGTAAGCCGTGCCGAACATTCCGGCGTGCAGCTGTAAGTCTCGCGGGCGACGCCGCGATAAACCACGACGATCGGGTCGCCCGGTCCGCGAACTTCGATATTCTGCTCGGTCAGGACCGCGCCGCTCTTGTCCATGACCAGAACATTGGTGGCGCCGAAGGATTTTCCGGTGACGACGGCAAGGCCGCCGGGCTGGACCGAAAGGTCGGCGATCAGCGGATTGCCGATGACGACGGTGGTTGCCCGATCCGGCAGCTTGAGGATCCTGGCCTCGTCAAGCCGCACGACGATCGGCTCGTCGGCGACGGCGCGCGATGCGGCGGCAACGACAAAGAGGGCTATCACGAGCCAACAGAGCGGCCGCAGCGCCGCGAGGCCTCGCACGCACAACGCCGTCATCGATACTCTCCGAAACGCTACGCGGATTCGACGACTACAGAACCCGTACCCTGACCCGTCCAATTGACGGCAAATTAGTGAATGAAGTGCAAATCGGCGCCTCCGGACCGCGATAGCAGCCCGGTGACCGATGCTTAACGATGACGGCGGAATTCTGCGGCAAACGAGGCCGCGGGTCACTGCGTGAACGGATGCGCCAACTGACCGGCAAAGCTGGTCGGAAACTCCCGTTCCGCGATGCCGTAATTATCGGGAAGCTCGCCGGCCGGCATGTAGAATGTGCCGAACATCAGGTCGAGCACCGGGAAAGTCGCCGCGAAGTTCTTTTCGCCGCCGCGATCTGCCGCGGTGTGGTGCCAGCGGTGAAAGACCGGGCCGGCAATGACGTATTTGAATGGGCCGAGCGTCCAGTCGAGATTGGCATGCACGAAGGCCGAATGGGCGATGGTGAGCGGCCCGAGCACCACCAGCACGTTGGGCGAAATGCCGGCAATGAGCATGGCGACGTCGGCGAATACGCTGCCGAGAAACAGGTTTACCGGGTGGAAGCGCGCCGCCGAAATCCACTCCAGCTCCTCGGAGGAGTGATGCACGGCGTGGTACTTCCACATCCTCTCGCGGTGGAAGCCACGATGCGTCCAGTACAGGATGATGTCTTCACCGATCAGGAAGACGACCATCTGCACGGCAAGCGGCAGCGTGGCGAGCGGCCCGTGGCCGTTATCATAGAAGGCGATCAGGCCGTCCGCCGTGGTGATGTGAAACAGCACGGCGGCACCGACGATGAGCAGGCCGATGCGCAGGTACCGCGCGATGACCGGGATGAAGAACCAGTAGCACAGATCGGTGACGAGATCGCGCTTATGCCACCACGCGCGGCCCGGATTGCAGGCCCACAACCAGGTCAGGATCGTGAAGGCGGCGGCGAGCCCGATCGAGATCGGCACGCCCTTCATGAAGGTCTGGCCGACACTGATAAGGAACGCGAGCAGTTCTTGGGTCATGCTTTTGGATCGCGCGTTGCGGCGGGTCTGTCGTGATATCGGCAACCCCATTAAGGGCGCGTGAAAGATGCGGATCGACGAACCGCTATGCGTGCATTGCCGCAATGTGAAACTGCATTTTGAGGCAACTTGCGCGTCGCGGGCCTACGCAAGCGAAACGCTTTCCTGCTACTTCGTCAGATCGCGGCCGGCGGCCTTGGCAAGCGCGAATTGGTCAGCCGGCGCCATGCCGATCATTCGCCGATACAGAAGCGGGCAGTTGGCCCGGCAGGCGTGCGATCGAAACACACTGTTAACTACATTGTGGAACAGGCACGGCGCCGCGTGTTTCTTCGATTGATTTAACCCCATTGAAATTTCTCGTTGTTAGCTTCGCACCGATCCAAACGGCCGCCGAAAAACGTCCGTTGGGTCACGCTCAGACAGCCACGTGTGGACCTTAGGAGCCAACTCATGAAGACCCTTTTTGCGCGTTTCGTGAAGGACGAGTCGGGCGCCACCGCCATTGAATACGGCCTCATTGCTGCCGGCATCTCGGTTGCGATCATCGCCGTCGTTCAGGGCCTTGGCACCAAGCTGAACTCGACGTTCAGCAGCGTTTCCAGCGCCCTCAAGTAAGCTTCGTCTTTCCTCTGCTACGAGAGGGCTCCGGTCGCGTGCCGGAGCCTTTTCGCGTTTTGCAGCCAAGCTTGGCCCCAGCTTCGCTAACCGGGCCTAAACCGGCGCAGGCTAAACCGGCGCCGGGACAGCGATCGGCGACGCCATGTTGATTGAAGCGATCAGGTTGACGCTTTTTCCGGTGATGCTGGCGTTCGCCGCCTTTAGCGATCTGTTTACGATGACGATCGCCAACCGCGTGTCGCTGATCCTTGCCGGCGGCTTCGTTATCCTCGCAGTGCTGACCGGAATGGGCGCCCACGACATGCTCAGCCATGCCGGCGCCGCGGCAGCCGTGCTCGTTGTTGCGTTTGCCTGCTTCACGCAAGGCTGGATCGGCGGCGGCGACGCCAAGCTCGCGGCGGCGACGGTGCTATGGCTCGGTCTCGGCCATCTCGCCGACTACCTGATCTATGCCTCGCTACTCGGCGGAGCGCTGACCATCGCACTGATCCAGTACCGCGCCATGCCTATGCCGCAGCTGCTGATGGGCCGGGAATGGGCCGAACGGCTGCACCGCCAGGACACCGGCATTCCCTACGGCATCGCGCTCGCGGTGGCCGCCCTTGTCGTCTACCCGCAGACCGAGTGGATGACCGCTCTCGGCGTGTAGTTCCTGCGCTGCCGCAGCGCCGAAGCAACGCAAGATTAACGCGATTTGGATACGCCTCATTAACCATGCTTTGACGTTTAGCTGGTCAAATCCGGCGATGACGGCCCCTCCCGCCGTGGCGTCATGTGGGAAGTGAAGCGTAATGAGAGCCGCGCGACTTGTTGTCCTCGGTGTCGCCCTCGCCGCCGGCGGGGTTGCGGCATTTCTTGCGAGCAGCCACCGTGAGGCGCCGCCGCCAGCCGAGCCGCCACCGCCGCCGCTTGCGACTGTCGACGTGCTGATCGCCAAGAACGATCTCACTCGCGGGCAGATTATCGGCGAGGGCGATATTGACTGGCAGATGTGGCCGGCAGCGGCAGCCAATCCGAGCTTCATCAAGAAGTCGGAACGGCCGGACGCCGTCCATCAATTCAGCGGTGCGATCGTGCGCGTGCCGATTGCCGGCGGCGAGCCGATCCGCGAGCCGTCGGTCGTCTTCGCCAAAGGCTCCGGCTTCATGGCCGCCATCCTGTCCAAGGGCATGCGTGCAGTCGCCATGGAGATTTCGGCCGAGCGCGGCGCCGGCGGCTTCATCCTGCCGGACGATCACGTCGACGTCGTGCTGACCCGCCGCGACAAGGCCGCGGAAAAGGCAAACGGCGTCGAGAAGTTCACCAGCGAGTCGATCCTGCGCAATGTGCGGGTTCTGGCGATCGACCAAGCGGTCGAGGAGAAAGCTGGTCAGAAAGTCGTGGTCGGTAAGACCGCGACGCTCGAATTGACGCCCGATCAGGCCGAGACGCTGGAGTTGTCGCGTCAGCTTGGCACGCTATCGCTGGCGCTCCGCAGCATCGTCGACTCGCAATCGTCGACTCCCGAAGGCGACGAAGACGGGACGAATAATCGGCGTGCCCCCATCAATACAGTGCGTTACGGCGTGAGCACGATGTCGACGCCTCGCTGAACCGCACGGAGGGACTGTCATGGCAACCAGGACATCGATCCGCGCAGCGGCTCTCGCGGGGCTGATTGCCGTGACATGGCTCATGCCGTCGCAATCAAGCGTTGCCGGCGATGCGACCGTCCGCGAGCCGCCGACGCAGTCGCTTCAGATCGCTTCGAGCGATGTCGGATCGCACTCGGTGGCGCTCGGCGTCAGCAAATCCATGGTGGTCGACTTTCCGCGCGACATCAAAGACGTGCTGATCGCCGATCCCAAGATCGCCAACGCGGTGGTGCGTTCTGCGCGCCGCGCCTACATCATCGGCATCAAGCAGGGCCAAACCAACATCTTCTTCTTCGACGCTCAGGGCAAGCAATTGGCCGGCTTCGACCTTGCGGTGACGCGCAATCTCAATGGCATTCGCATGGCGTTGAAGCAAGTCCTGCCGAACGCCGACATTACGGTCGAGGGCATCGGCGACGGCATCATTCTGGCCGGCACGGTGTCCAGCCAGGCTGAGGCGCAGCAGGCTTACGACATCGCCACGCGGCTCGCGGACAGCAGCGGCGATAACCCTGTCGCCAGTTCCGGCAGTGGCAACGACAAGATCGTCAACGACATCATCGTTCGCGGCCGCGATCAGATCATGCTCAAAGTCACCGTTGCCGAAGTCGAGCGCGACGTCGTCAAGCAGCTCGGCATCAACCTTTCCGGCTCGCTCGGCTACGGCACGACCGTCGTCAACTTCAACAACACCAATCCGTTCTCGGCCAATGGCCAGTCGCTCAGCGGCTCCAGTATCACTGCCGGCCTGAAATCGGTCACCGCCACGTTGCAGGCCATGGAACAGGCCGGCGTCATCCACACGCTGGCCGAGCCGAGCCTGACCGCTATTTCGGGGGAAACTGCGACGTTCATGGCGGGCGGCGAATTTCCCGTGCTCAACGGCTTCTCGTGCTCGAGCTCGTCAAGCACGCCCGGCGCGCCGTCGACCTGCCAGCCCTCGATCAATTTCAAGAAGTTCGGCGTCAGCCTGAGCTTCACGCCGGTCGTGCTCAGCGAGGGTCGCATCAGTCTCAAGGTGATGACCGAGGTCTCGGATCTGTCGAGCCAGAATTCGCTGACGATCTCGGTACCCGGCACCACCAACTCGGCGACGATCCCGTCGATCCGCACGCGTCGCGCCGATACCACGGTTGAAATTCCGTCCGGCGGCGCGCTGGCGATGGCCGGCATGATCCAGGATGAGACCAAGCACTCGATCAACGGCTTGCCCGGCCTGATGGAGCTTCCCGTTCTCGGACCGCTGTTCAAGAGCAACGACTATATCAATCAGCGCACCGAGTTGATGATCATGGTGACGCCCTACGTGGTGCGCGCCGTCGCGAGCAAGGACCTGTCGCGGCCCGACGACGGCTTCGCCGATCCCAGCGATCCTGCGCAGGTTCTGCTTGGCCGTCTCAACCGCATCTACGGCGTCGGTGGACCCGTCGAACCGCCGGACAACTACCACGGCAAATACGGATTCATTCTTGATTGATGCCCGCACTAGGAGACGACCGATGCGCACCATCCGCACCTTGATCGCCGCCCGCCGCGGCAGCGCGGCGGTGGTGTTGCGTGCCGCGATCGTCGCCGGATTCGGCCTTCTGGTCTGCGGCTGCAAGACGGATCAGCAGCAGATCGCCGGCGTGCCCGACACTCCGTTCGATTACCGCCAGCGCCATCCGATCACCGTCACGGAAGCCGACCGCACTCTGCAAATCTTCATCGGCGCCAATCGCAGCGCGCTAATGCCGACGCAGCGCGCGGAAGTGTTGGCATTTGCGCAAACCTGGAAGAACGAGGCTACCGGCGGAGTTTTCATCGATCTGCCGACCGCGACTGTCAACGAGCAGTCGGCGGCCGGTGCGTTGCGCGAAATTCAATCCATCCTGACGGCAAGCGGCGTGCCGCCGAAGAGCATCATGGTGCGCACCTATCAAGCCGGTCCGCGCTCGTTTGCCACGGTCCGCATCACCTATCCAAAGGTCACCGCACAAGCAGGACCCTGCGGGATGTGGCCGCAGGACATCGGGCCAACCGAGAACCGCGAATACTTCGAGAACAAGCAGTACTGGAATTTCGGTTGTGCAAGTCAGCACAATCTCGCCGTCATGGTTGAGAACCCGGAAGACCTCGTGCAGCCGCGCGCCGAAACGCCGGCCTACACGATGCGGCGCACGCAGGTCGTCGAGAAATATCGGCAGGGCCAGCCCACCGCGACGCAATATCCGAACCAGAACGCAGGCAAAATCTCCGACTTTGGTCAATAACGCCGGACGTGATGAAACAAGCTAACCAAGCCATGGGCGAAGAAAGTGCTGCCGCGGAGGCTGTCGCGCGCGATGAACACATCGCGCCGGCGCCGCGCGTTTCCGTGCAGGCTTTCTGCGAGACGGTCGAGACCGCCGCCGCGATCCAGGCGGCCGGCGAGGACCGCCGCTTGGCCAAGGCGCACTTGCGCATTCAGATGGGCGGTCTGACGGCGGCAGTCGAAGCCTATCAGAGCTCGCCGACCCCGAACGTCATCATTCTCGAATCGGAGAACCGCGGCGACGAGATCCTCGGGGGTCTCGATCAGCTTGCCAATTATTGCGACGCCGGTACCCGCGTTGTCGTCATCGGCCGCACCAACGACGTCGCGCTCTATCGCGAACTGGTGCGGCGCGGCGTCAGCGACTATCTGATCTCGCCGGTCGGCACTCTGCAAGTCGTGCGCGCCGTGTGCGGACTGTTCTCGGCGCCAGACGCCAAGCCGGTCGGACGCATCATCGCCGTGGTCGGCGCCAAGGGCGGCGTCGGCGCGTCAACCATCGCGCACAATATAGCCTTTGCCATCGCGCGCGATCTCATGCTCGATTCGGTCGTAACCGATCTAGATCTCGCGTTCGGCACTGCCGGCCTCGATTTCAATCAGGACCCGCCGCAGGGCATCGCCGAGGCGGTGTTTTCGCCGGATCGCATCGATACCGCCTTCGTCGATCGTTTGCTGGCGAAGTGCACCGATCACTTGAGCCTGCTCGCGGCGCCCGCGACGCTGGAGCGTGTCTATGATTTTGGCGCCGATGCGTTCGATTCCATATTCGACTCGCTGCGGGCAACGGTGCCGTGCGTCGTCCTCGACGTTCCGCATCAATGGACCGGCTGGAGCAAGCAGACGCTGGTCGGCGCCGACGACATACTCATCGTCGCCGCGCCCGATCTTGCGAACCTGCGCAATGCCAAGAACCTCTACGACTTCCTCAAAGGAGCGCGGCCGAACGACCGGCTGCCGCGGTACTGTCTCAATCAGGTCGGCGTGCCGAAGCGACCCGAGATCAAGGCCGCCGATTTCGCCAAGGCGCTCGAAGACGAGCCAGTGGCGATCATTCCGTTCGAGCCGCAGATTTTCGGCGCGGCGGCCAATAACGGGCAGATGATCGCCGAGATTTCGCCAAGTCACCGCACCGCCGAGACCTTCCTTCAGTTGGCGCAGCAATTGACCGGCCGTGCTGAGGTGAAGAAGCAGCGTTCCGGCCTGCTGTCGCCGTTGCTCGATAAATTGCGGCGGCAGGCTTAGAAACCGTTGGAGTAGCGTTCGTGTTTGGCAAGCGTCCCACCGGCGAAAGTTCCGGCCCCAGCGTCCAAGAGCGGCCCGCAGCGGCTCCGCGTCCGGCTGCGCCCCCGCCCGCGCCCAAGCCCACCGCAGCGCCCGCGGTCCAGGGGAAATCATCCGATCCAGGCCGGACGCCATTTCCGTCTGCCGGCCTCGGCGCGGCGATCATCGGAGCACCGGTACCGAATAAAACCGGCGCAGCGGGGTCGAAGCCCGCGGCGCAAATTCCTTCCGCGGTCGATTCACGCCGCTCGGAAACTTACTATGAGGTCAAAGGCACGATCTTCGGTGCGTTGATCGAGGCAATCGATCTCGCGCAACTTGCCAAGCTCGATGCCGACTCGGCGCGCGAAGAAATCCGCGACATCGTCAACGAAATCATCGCAATCAAAAATATCGTGATGTCGATCTCCGAGCAGGAGGACCTGCTCGACGACATCTGCAATGACGTGCTCGGCTACGGGCCGCTCGAGCCGCTCTTGGCGCGCGATGAAATCGCCGACATCATGGTCAACGGCTCGGGCACGGTTTACATCGAAGTCGCCGGCAAGATTCAGAAGACCGGCATCCGCTTTCGCGACAACCAGCAGCTTCTGAACATCTGCCAGCGCATCGTCAGCCAGGTCGGACGGCGTGTCGACGAATCCTCGCCGATCTGCGACGCGCGCCTGCCGGACGGCTCGCGTGTCAACGCCATCGTGCCGCCGCTCGCGATCGACGGGCCTGCGCTCACCATTCGCAAGTTCAAGAAGGACAAGCTCACTCTCGATCAGCTCGTCCGGTTAGGCACGATTACGCCCGAAGGGGCGGAAATCCTCAAGGTAATCGGCCGCTGCCGGGTCAATACCCTGATCTCCGGCGGAACCGGCTCGGGCAAGACAACGCTGCTCAATTGCCTGACGCGCTTCATCGACGATGACGAGCGCATCGTCACCTGCGAGGATGCCGCAGAGTTGCAATTGCAGCAGCCGCATGTGGTGCGGCTGGAAACGCGGCCGCCGAACCTCGAAGGCGAGGGCCAGGTCACGATGCGCGATCTGGTGCGCAACTGCCTGCGCATGCGCCCGGAGCGCATCATCGTCGGCGAGGTGCGCGGCCAGGAAGCCTTCGATCTGTTGCAAGCGATGAACACCGGCCATGACGGCTCGATGGGAACGCTGCACGCCAACATGCCGCGCGAGGCGCTGTCGCGGTTGGAAGCGATGATCACCATGGGCGGTTACGCGCTGCCGTCGCGCACGATCCGCGAAATGATCTGCGCCGCCGTCGACGTCGTCGTCCAGGCGGCGCGTCTGCGCGACGGTTCGCGCCGCATCACGCACATCACCGAGGTGATGGGCATGGAAGGCGATGTCATCATCACGCAGGACATCTTCACCTACGAGATCCTCGGCGAGGACGCCAACGGCAACCTTATCGGGCGGCATAAATCGACCGGCATCGGCCGCCCGAAGTTCTGGGAGCGCGCCCGCTATTACGGCGAAGAGGCGCGCCTGGCCGCGGCGCTCGATGCCGCGGAAGCCGTGGCCGAGCAGGCCAGAGGGTAGCGCTATGCAGGCTTATGGCCTCTTCTTTCTGGTTGCGGTCGCGATCGGAGGCGTCGCGTGGGTTTTCGTCTATCCAATCCTTTCCGGCGAGCGGAAGGCCGAACGGCGCATGGCGAGCGTTTCGCGCTCGGACCCGATCGCACGGCAGACGCGCGCGGCGCCGAAGGCGCGCCGCGACGTCGAGGGCACGCTCAAGGAGCTGGAGGAGCGGCAAAAAAAGCAAAGGCGCGTGCCGCTCAATGTGCGCATTACCCAGGCCGGACTCGAATGGTCGAAGCGTCGGTTCATGCTGACCGCCGGCGCGCTCGGCGTCGTCGCATTTGTGCTGACGCTGGTGCTGCGGGTTGGGCTGTTGGCGGCACTCGGCTTTGGCTTTGCGGCCGGATTCGGCCTGCCATTTTGGCTGCTGTCGTTTCTCAAGAAGCGGCGCGAGTCGAAATTTCTCTACAACTTTCCCGACGCCGTGGACGTGATCGTTCGCGGCATCAAGGCGGGCCTGCCGCTGCTCGATAGCCTCAAGCTGATTGCCGCCGAATCCGAGGAACCCATCCGCAGCGAATTCCGCGGCATCATCGAGACGCAGACCGTCGGCATCCCATTGGGTGAAGCCTGCCTCAAGCTGTACGAGCGCATGCCGGTTGCCGAAGCGAACTTCTTCGGCATCGTCATCTTCATCCAGCAGCGCTCCGGCGGCAACCTGTCGGAGACGCTCGGCAACCTGTCGCGCGTGCTGCGCGAACGGAAGAAGATGAAAGCCAAAATCCAGGCCATGTCGATGGAGGCGAAAGCCTCCGCCTCGATCATCGGCTCGCTGCCCATCGTCGTGATGAGCCTCGTCTATTTCACCAGTCCGTCCTACATCGAGCTGCTTTGGACCGAGCCGCTCGGTCGCGTCATGCTGGCCTGCTGCGGGGTGTGGATGGCGATCGGCGTGTTTGTCATGAAAAAAATGATCAACTTCGATTTCTAGGGCGCGCCATGCTGGATTTTCTGATCGCGCAGTCGCTCGACCCGAAGCTTCTCATCATGTTTTTCGCCGCCATCGCGGCGGGCGCCACCGTGCTCACGCTGGCGATGCCGTATGTGGTCACCGATACGCTTGACAAGCGGATGAAGGCGGTCGCGCTGGAGCGGGAGAAGATCCGTCAGCGCGAGCGCGAGCGCATGGCGCAGGGCAGCAAGGCGGTCTTGAGAAAATCGCCAAAGCAGTACATGAAGACGGTGGTCGACAACTTCAACCTCGGCAAGTGGGTTGGCCAGGATCAAGCGCGCGCCATGCTCATGCAGGCGGGCTTTCGCGGCCAGGCGCCGTACGTCACCTATCTGTTTTTCCGCATGGCAATGCCGGTGATCGCGCTGGTCGTTTCGCTGTTCTACATCTTCATCGTGCTGGAGCTCGACTATCCGCCGATGGTCAAGCTCGCGATGTGCATTGGCTGCGCCTATTTCGGCATGTACAGCCCGAACCTGTTCCTGAAGAACAAGATCCAGCGGCGGCAGCTTTCGCTCAAGCGCGCGTTTCCCGATGCGCTCGATCTGTTGCTGATCTGCGTGGAGTCCGGCATGTCGATCGAGGCGGCCTTCCGCAAGGTCAGCGAGGAGATCGGCACGCAATCGGTCGCGCTGGCCGAGGAGTTCACGCTCACCACCGCCGAATTGTCCTATCTGCCCGATCGCCGCCAGGCTTATGAAAACCTGGCGCAGCGCACCGGATTGGAAGGGGTGAAAGCGGTATCGCTCGCCTTGCAGCAGGCGGAACGCTACGGCACGCCGCTCGGCACCACGCTGCGGGTGCTGGCGCAGGAGAATCGCGATATGCGGATGGCGGAAGCCGAAAAGAAAGCCGCCGGCCTGCCGCCGAAGCTCACGGTGCCGATGATCGTGTTCTTCCTGCCGGTGCTGTTTGTCGTCATTCTCGGCCCGGCGGCAATCCGCGTGATGGCGCTGCAATAGTACGGTCGCCGCACCGGTCGCGCATACGCGTCAGTCAAAAGCCTGAAGATCAGCTCGATCAGCGCGAGGTGCGCTGTGCAGTCTTCGGCTTTTGGATATCGCTGCGGTGCGCGAGCATCTGCCGCAGATAGGCGACGTTGGCGGCGGCTTCTCCGGGCGGCAGATCGGCCGCCGCAATCTGCTCGGCCTCGGCAAAGCGGCCCTGCAAACCGACCACCAAAGCGAGGTTCTGCCGCACGCGCGGATTGACCGGGGGATGCTGCGCTGCGCGCCGGAGCGTCGCCTCGGCGTTCGGCAGGTCCTTTGACAGCGCGTAGGAAAGCCCGAGATTGGACAGCACCGAGGGCTCGTCGGGGACGATCTTGAGCGCGGTGATGTAATAGCGTTGCGCTTCCTGATGCCGGCCCATCTGGTCGAGGACCGCGCCTTGTGCGGAGAGGATCCGCCAATCGGGCTGATCGGGCGAATGGGCCCGGCCGAGCACATCGAGCGCCTGCTCATAGTTGCCGGCTTCAGCCAAGGCGCGGCCATATTCGCCGAGCACGGTCTTGTCGCGCGGATGTTCCATCGAAACCCGTTCGAGAACCGCCACCGCTTGCGCGCGCTGGCCGGTGGCGCGCAGCGCCTGGGCGTAGCGCAGCGCCGCGTCGAGCTGTGACGGATCGGCACGGTATTGCTGGCCGTACGTGTCGAGATCGCTGCGCCAGGCAGCGTCCGGCCGATCGGCGGCGGGCGCGATCGGTATCGAGCCCGTTGTCTGCGCGGTCTGCGTCGTCTGGCATCCCGCGGTCGCTGCGGCGATGGCCGCAACGAGCGAGGCCGAAGCGAGAAAGCGTGCAGAGCGGAACCGGATCGAACGCATCCTATTCGCCGCGATGATAGCCGCCGGGACAGCGGCATTGACACGAGGCGCCGCTGCCGCAGGGTCGGCCAGCAATAGACCGTTAACCCTAATGAGAGGTTAACGAAGGGCAATGGCAGCCTGGCTGCGGGCTTACGCCGGGCCGGTCGTGGCGCCGCCTTCGAGCAGCGCCAGCAGGCCCTGCAGGAGTTTCACCGGGCTCGGCGGACAGCCCTTGATGTGCAGATCGACGGGAACCACCGCGCCGACGCCGCCGACGACGCCGTAGCTGCCGCAGAAGATGCCGCCGTCGGCCGCGCAGTCGCCGACCGCGACGACCCATTTTGGATCGGGGGTCGCATTGTAGGTGCGTTCGAGCGCCTGGCGCATATTGCGCGTAACCGGTCCGGTCACCAGCAGCACGTCGGCGTGGCGCGGCGAAGCGACGAAGCGCAAGCCGAAGCGCTCGAGATCGTAGAACGCGTTATTGAGCGCATGAATTTCCAGCTCACAACCGTTGCACGAGCCGGCGTCAATCTCGCGGATCGCGAGGCTGCGGCCGAGCCGGCGCCGTGCCGAGCGTTCGACGTTCGCCGCCAATTCGGCGAGCGCGGCAGCGTCGGGCGGCGGCGGCGCTTCCGTCAACGGGCCTCGTGTGAGGCTCTCGAATAGCGTTTGGCGCATCAGAGATCGTGTCCCGAATATGAGCAGTTGAACGATTTGTTGCAGAGCGGAAAGTCGGCGACGATGTTGCCCTCGATTGCGGTTTCAAGCAGCGGCCATTGCAGCCAAGACGGATCGCGCAGATGGCAGCGTGCGACGCGGAGTCCGTCGAGCCGCACCCAGATCAGCACATCACCGCGGAATCCCTCGGCAAGCCCCAGTCCCTCGCCGCTATCTCCGGCGAGCGGGATCGCGGTCGGTCCGTCCGGCAGGCGATCGAGAATTTGTCCGATCAGCGCCATGCTTTGCTCGACTTCGCGAATGCGCACCCAGACGCGGGCATTCACGTCGCCCGCTGTCAGCACCGGAACCGAAAAATCGAGCCGGTCGTAAGGCGGGTATCCCGGCGTTTTCCGCGCGTCGAAGTTACGGCCGCTGGCGCGGCCGACATAGCCGGGCGCCGCAAACTGCCGCGCCAGATCGGCTTGCACGATTCCGGTCCCGGCCATGCGGTCCTGCAATGAGGCGGTATTGTCGTAAAGCTCGATCAATCGCGCAAATTGCCGCCGGGCGTCCGCTAAAGTGCCGCGGATGAGGTTTGCTCCGCCGGCCCCAAGATCGCAGGCGACGCCGCCGGGAATCACGCGATCCATCATCAGCCGATGGCCGAAGCAGGCGTCGGCCACGCGCAACACCAGTTCGCGCAAGATTGCGCAATGCGCATGCATGATCGAGAAAGAGGCGTCATTGCAGATGGCGCCGATGTCGCCGAAATGGTTCGCCAGCCGCTCAAGCTCCGCCATCAGCGCGCGCAAGTACCGCGCCCGCAGCGGCACGTCGATGTCAAGCGCTGCTTCGACGGCGTGGGCGAAAGCGATACCGTAAGCGACGGTGCTGTCGCCGGAGGTGCGTGCGGCAAGCTTCGCCGCGGTTTCGATGGTCGCGCCGGCCATCAGCGACTCGATGCCCTTGTGCACGTAGCCGAGGCGCTGTTCGAGGCGCACGATCGTCTCGCCGCCGGCGGTGAAGCGGAAATGTCCCGGTTCGATGATTCCTGCATGGACCGGACCGACCGGAATCTGATGCAGGCTCTCGCCTTCGACCGGTAAAAATTCGTAGACGGGCCGCGCTGCCGGCGCGGGAGCGCGCGCACCGAGCGGATATTGCACGTCCCAAAAGCCGAGATCGAGCCACGGCCGCGCGTCCGGCGCGCCCGCCGGTTCCAGGCCGAACAGGCTGTGAATGGCGCGCTCGAAGCGGATCGCGGGCGGATGCAGCGCGCCGACCGACGGAAACGTTCCGTCCGGGCATTCCAAGCTGACGACCGCGATGTCGGTTGTGCTGTCGTCCAAGATCGCCATATGCACCGTACGCACGGCGCCGGTGTCGGCCCAAAGGCCGAGAAGCGACGCGTGACCCGCGGCAATTTCGCTCGCGACCTTGTGCCAGGCGTCCCGCGTCAGGACCAGGCGCGGCCACGGTCGATGGTGATCGACGCGCTCGCCTTGCAGGGTGTCAGTGAGTGCGGTCATTGTTCTAACCGAGCAGCCCGGCAACGTTCTGGAACCAGGCGACGAGCGCCGGCGGCATGTAAATGCCTGCAGCGAACACCAGCGCCAGATGAGCGAACATCGGTGCGTAGGACGCCTGTGACTTGGCGGTGGGGCCGCGCGGCTCGCCGAACGCGATGCTGTTGAGCCGCAGGAACAGTGCGGCAAGACCGACCAGGATGCCGAAGACAAGGATGATGGCGAGCAACGGCGCGCGGGCGAAAGTCGAGCTCACCACCAGAAACTCGCTCATGAAGATGCCGAGCGGCGGCAGCCCGGCAATGGCCACGACGCCGAGGATCAGGCCCCAGCCGAGCATCGGATGGCTCACGGTCAGGCCGCCCATGTCGGCGATGCGCTGCGTGCCTTTGACCTGCGCAATATGGCCGACGGCAAAGAAGATTGCCGACTTGGTGAGTGAATGCATGGTCATGTGCAACAGGCCGGCAAAATTGGCGATCGGGCCACCCATGCCGAAGGCAAACGTGATGATGCCCATGTGCTCGATCGACGAATAGGCGAACATGCGCTTGATGTCGCGGCGGCGGTACAGCATGAAGGACGCGAATACCAGCGAGAGCAATCCGAGCGTCACCATCAGCGGACCGGGCGCCAGCGCCGCTGCATTCGCTGCCATCAGCATTTTGAAGCGCAGTAGCGCGTAGAGCGCTACGTTGAGCAGCAATCCCGACAGCACCGCCGAGATCGGCGTCGGGCCTTCGGCGTGCGCATCGGGAAGCCAGGCATGCAGCGGAGCGAGGCCGACCTTGGTGCCGTAGCCGAGCAGGAGAAAGATGAATGCGACATTGAGCAGCGCCGGATCGAACGCGCTGGCGCGACTGACCAGCACCGACCAGACCATGGCATCGAGGCCCTCGCCGACGACCGGGCGCGCGGCCATGTAGACGAGAATAGTGCCGAACAAGGCGAGCGCGATTCCAACGCTGCCGAGAATGAAATACTTCCACGCCGCTTCGAGCGCCTCATGGGTGCGGTAGATGCCGACCATCAGCACGGTCGTCAGCGTGGCGAGCTCGATCGCCACCCACATCAGGCCGATATTGTTGGCCACGAGCGCGAGGTTCATCGCAAACATCAGCACCTGGTACATGGCGTGGTAAAAGCGAACGGACGGCGGCGTCAGCCGGCCGATCTCCAGCTCGTGGCCGATATAGCTTGCGCTGAATATGCTGGTGGTGAAGCCGACGAACGTGGTGAGGATGATGAACGTGCCGTTGAGGTCGTCGACCAGAAAATATGGGTTCGGCTGCGGTCTGCCGAATAACAGCGACAGAGCGCAGGTCAATGTCAGCGCCGTTGCCAGTACATTGATACGCGCGGTCGCCCGGTAACCGGGCAGCAGCGCAAGCAATGCCGCGGCGGCGGCGGGAACGATGAGCACGCCGGCGATGGGATTGAAGGAGACGCCAGCGAACGTCATCGGCGTTCTCCGCGAAAACGGTCGAGAGCCTGCACGTCGACCGTGTCGAAGCGCTCGCGGATGCGGAACAGAAAAATTCCGATCACGATGAAAGCGATGAGGATGGAAAATGCGATGCTGATCTCGACCACGAGTGGCATGCCCTTGGCGCCGGTCGCCGCGAGCACCAGCCCGTTTTCGAGCGACATGAAGCCGACGACCTGACTTACCGCATTGCGGCGGGTGACCATCATCAACAGGCCAAGCAGCACGACGGACAGCGCAAATGCGAGGTCCTCGCGCGCCAGCGGATCGGCCTCATGGGTCACGCGCAACATCACGACCATCGACAGCGCCACAAGACCGATGCCGACGATCATGGTCAAACCGACGCCCACCACCTTCTCGATCTCACGATGAATGCCGAGCCGCACGATGATCCGGTGCAGCGCCACGGGAATGATGATCGCTTTGAAAACCAGCGCGACCCCGGCGGTGACGTAAAGATGCGGCGCGTCTTGGACGAAGGCCTGCCAGGCGACCGAGGCCGCCAGCGCCAGCGCATGCAGGGCATAGATGTTGAGCAGCGCGTAGAGCCGGTCCTGATAAAGCTCCATGAAGCTGACCAGAACCAGCGATCCGGCAAGCAGATGAGCGATGTCAAAATCAATGCTGCTCATCAAAAGCTCCCCGATACGAAGCGCAACAGCGTCGCCAGCAAGCCGAGCATCAGCGCCGCGCCGAGGAATTCCGGCACGCGGAACACGCGCATCTTGGCGATTGATGTCTCGAACAGCGCCAGCAGAAAGCCGCCGACGGCGAGTTTGCCGATATAGGCAGCGACCCCGATCGCGAGCGCCGGCCATCCGGCGCCGGCCGGCGCGAGGCCCCAGGGTACGAACAGGCAGGCGATCACCGAGACATAAAGGATGAGCTTGAGCGAGGCGGTGAGTTCGATCAGCGCCAGATGCCGGCCCGAATATTCGAGCACCATGGCCTCGTGCACCATCGTCAGTTCGAGATGCGTCGCCGGGTTATCGACCGGAATGCGGCCGTTCTCCGCGATCGCCACGATGATCAGTGCCAGCAGCGCCAGCCCGAGCGAAACGCGCAAGCCGACCGCCGGCGAGGCCATGAATTCGGCCATGGTCGAGAGTTGCGTCGAGCCGGCGATCAGCGCCAGCGTGAATACGATCATAATCATCGCCGGCTCGGCGAGCGAGGCGATCATCACTTCGCGGCTCGATCCGATACCGCCAAAGCTGGTGCCGACATCGAGCCCGGCGAGCGTGAGAAAGAAGCGGCCGCTGCCCAATAGCGCGATGATGGCGATGAGGTCGGCCGACCAGGAGAATAACAATCCGGTGCGGAAGGTCGGCACCAGCTTTGGC
>Ga0207416_1001852_pt1 | contig 25359 bp, 19 predicted proteins | sample PaiPotPPM11metaG_FD_184107 | JGI IMG/M metagenome (GOLD analysis project Ga0207416, IMG submission 184107) | Iron sulfur acid spring bacterial and archeal communities from Banff, Canada, to study Microbial Dark Matter (Phase II) - Paint Pots PPM... ... | reverse complement strand
GTCCGCCGGCTTCGTTGACGACCTTCACCCACAGGTCGTATCCATTCTTGGTGAGCTTGCCTTCGACCGCGTTGGGCCCCGACAATCCCAGCGGCGCGCCGAAGGTCAAAGTCTCCAGCGCGCCGCCGGCAGGCGCCTGCGCCGCGGCGGCCGGCTTCGTCGTCGCCGCCGCGGCGCTCACCGCCGCGGACGGCGAGGCGACGGCCGAGGACGCTTGGGAGGACGCCGCCGTCGCCGAGGAGGTTGCAGCAGCCGCGGCGGGCGACGTCGACGCTGCGCTGGTCACGCTCGCTGCCGTTGTTGCGGCAGCGCTGCCGCCGCAGGCGCCCAGACCGACGACCGCAATGGCAGCGGCGCCCGAAGCTGCCATGCGCAGCAGGCGCCGCCGTGACCAGCCGGGAAATGGGGATGCATATGAGACCGGCATAGAGAGCCTACCTTTCGTTGTGGCTGGGCGGGTGCGCACTCGCCGCGGGCTAGCCGCTAGATTATAGACGAGGGAAGCAGGTCGCTACCGGTGCAGATACTGGCTGCCAGCAGGCGCAACGCCTCCTCCGCATCCAGCTTGCCGGTCTTTACGGCTTCGTCGGCCCGGACGAACAGATCCATGAGCTCGCACAGGCGCTCGTAAGTGAAGCTCGGGGCCTGGCGGGACAGCGCGCGCAACTGGAAATCGCGCAACCTGAATTCACCAGTGCGCAAGAATGCCACGTCTCCGCGCTCGCGCTGGCCGGACACGTAGAGGAGGAGCAGCCGAAACTGGCGGATGACGTTGGCAAGCAGCACCTGCGGGGCCTCGCCCAGGCTCAGCAGGTGCTCGAGCACCGCGTTCGCCCGACCAAGGCGGCGTTCGGCCAACGCGTCAGTCAAGGCAAAGACACGCTCTAACGGCTCCTCGACGAGGAGCTTGACGGCCGCCTCATCAATGGTAATGCCGCGCCCAACGTAGGCAGCCAGCTTTTGCAGCTCGGTACGGCCGCGGACGAGATCAGGGCCGACCTGAGCCCGACCATCAATCGTCACCTCCCCGACACACCGGTCGGCCAGGAGCCCGGCCCCCTGCTCACTCAGGCGTATGTCCTGGGCCCGCGCCACCTCGAGGAGCTTGGCGGCAAAGTCGCGCCGGTCGAGTCGCCCGCCAGCAGTGACTGTTCCTTGCACGCCCCGGATGAGCGCCACCAGCGGGTGACTGTCGGGAAGCTCCCGCCGCTCGCGGAACAGCACGTCGAGACCGGGGGGAAGGGCGCTGAGGCAGCTCTCCAGCGTTGCCCGGAGCAGCTCCTCCTTTGGCACCCGCGCCGCGACGCCGGTAATGACGACCAGTCGAGCAGACGAGAACAGGGAGAACGTGCTGAGGGCGCCGGCCAGGGCGTGGGGGCTGATGATCTCCCCATCGTATCGACTGATCTCTACGTCCGGATCAGCTTGCCTGGCCATCGTGATGGCACGATTTACCCGTTCATCGGCAAGGGCGGCGTCACCGCCATGAAACAGGGCTAGCATGCCACGAGAATACCAGACGCCCTGCGTCCTCCCGCGGCAATCGTGGAGAGCTCGGATACGTCGCGGAGTATGGTAGCAAGCTATCGCCACGCGCGGCATGCGACGGAGCGCGGGCGTCCCGCCCGCCCCGGTGCGGTCGCGGGAGCAGGCGCCCCACGCGCTCAGCCGATGCCGCCCCACCGGTCGCCACCGGGCGGGCGGGACGCCCGCGCTCCGTAGTACACCGTCAGGTCGATGCCATCCTTTGTGGCGCAACCGTGGAGCGCCCACCGTCGTTGACCCTCCGGCGTCACCTGGTTACAATTGTGCGGCTACGCGGGATCGCCGCGGCGGAGGCGAGGCGGTGGCGGAGCTCGGTCGGCAACTCCAGGCGGCGCGCGAGGCCCGCGGCTACAGCGTCGTTGAGGCGGCGCAGGGCACGCACATTCGCGCGACCTATATTGCCGCTATGGAACAGGACCGCTTCGAGGACTTGCCCGCGCCCGTCTATGCCCGTGGCTTCTTGCGGAACTACGCCACCTTCCTGGGGCTCGATGCCGAAGACCTGGTCGCGACGCTGGACCACGCCTTGGGAACGGAGCACAAGCCCCGTCGCAGCCGAAATTCCCCGGAGATCGCCGGGCCGGTGTGGCCGGGTCCTCGACCGCGGGCCATTGCCGGCGCGGTCGTCCTGGTCCTCATCTTCGCCTTCGTCGCCTATCTCTTCCACCAGTACAGCGACTTCGTGGCGACGAGTTCGCAGGGTGTGTTCGCCGCTACTCCGTCCCCCACCGCGATGGCCATAGCGCCGGCCATCCCCATCGCAACGGTGACGCCCATCCCGACGTTGCCGCCTTCCCCGGTCGCCGCGGCTAGCCCGAGTGCGGCGCCTACACGGCCGCCGCCGCCGACGCCGCCGCCGACGGCAACGGTAGCGCCGGCGGCGTCACCGACGCCGCAGCCCACCGCGACGCAGTCGGCCCGTCTAGCGCTGGCGATGCAGTTCACCGGGCCTTGCTGGCTTCGGGTGACCGTGGACGGCAAACAGGTGTTTGAAGGTACACTGCAAGCGGGAACGTCGAAGACCTGGGATGGCTCCCAGTTCATCACGATCCGCGTCGGCAACGCCGGCGGTGCAATGGTGACTTTCAACGGCAGGTCGGAAGGCTTGCTGGGGGCCTCGGGCCAGGTGGTGGAGAAAACGTATCATTGAAGAGGCCGTATGCCAGCTGAATACTCGTTCGACGTCGTCTCGCAATTTGAGCGTCAGGAGTTGGTGAACGCTCTCGACCAGACACGCCGCGAGCTTGGTACCCGCTTCGACTTCAAGAATAGTCCTTTCGAGATCCAGCTCGAGCCGCAAGAGATCGTCATCCTGGCCGAGAATGAGATGAAGCTCGCGGCTATCAAGGATGTAATTCAGGGTCGCCTGGTTCGGCGCAATCTGCAGTTGAAGATCCTGCGCTGGGAGAAGCCGGAAGACGCTGCTCGCGGCACGCTGCGCCAGCACGTGAAGCTCGTCCAGGGCATTTCCTCGGACCTGGCGCGACAGATCACGAAGCTGATTCGCGACCAGCACCCCAAGGTTAAGTCGCAGATCCAGGGTGACGCCGTCCGCGTCGTCGGCAAGAACAAGGACGACCTCCAGGCCGTGATCCAGACCCTGCGCGGCAAGGACTACGAGGTCGCCTTGCAATTCATCAACTATCGCTAGTTGGGAACCGGCATGATCTCTGCCACGAGCTATCGCCGCGCGCATTACCGGTCCGTCGCCACGAGACCCGGAGCGTAGACCGGTGCGTTTTTACATCGACACGCGCGGCTGCGCGAAGAACACCGTCGATTCGGAAGCGCTAAATTCGGCGCTTCGTCAGGCCGGCCACGTGCCGGTGGATACGCCAGCTTCGGCGGACGTGATGATCGTCAACACCTGCGGCTTCATCGATGTCGCGAAGCGAGAATCCGTCGATCGCTTGACCGAGTTGGGTCGCCTCAAGCGACCGGGTCAACGCCTGATTGCCGCGGGCTGCCTCTCCCAGCGCTACTCGGAGGAAGTGGCGCGCGACCTGCCGGCGGTCGATACTCTCGTCGGCGTCGACGCCTGGCGTACTCTACCGGGGTTGCTCGATCTCGATCACAGTGAGCCGGTACCCGCAATCGAGCCGACGCCCATGGGGTCGCTCAAGAAGCTGCCGCCATCGCTGCCGGTGCTCAACCAGTGGCCCTCGCTGCCGCGCCGCAGGAGCGGACCAAGCGCTTATGTAAAGGTATCGGAAGGGTGCAACTACGGTTGCACCTTCTGCGCCATCCCGATCATGAAGGGCCTCTACCGCAGCAAGCCATTGACACGAATCGTGGAAGAGGCGCGCCAGCTCGCCGGAGCCGGCGTGAAAGAGCTGGTGCTCGTCTCCCAAGATTCCACCGCCTATGGCATGGACCTGCGCAACGGCACATCCCTGGGGGAATTGCTGGAGACCCTGGCCGAGCGCGCGCCGGAAATCCCCTGGGTACGCGTGCTCTACCTGCACCCTGACCGGCTGACGGCCAAGATGATCGATCGCCTCGCGGCCGTGCCGAACTTCTGTCCGTATGTGGACATCCCCATGCAGCACGCCCACCCCGCCGTGCTCAAGCGCATGGCACGGGGGCACCTGATCGAGCGCACCGAGGATCTGATCGCTCGCTTCCGTCAACAGATACCCGGCATTGCCGTGCGCACGACCTTCATCGTCGGTTTCCCCGGCGAGAGCAGCGAGGAGTTTGACTTCCTGGTGCATTGGGTCGAGAAGATGCGCTTCGACCGCGCCGGCGTATTTGCCTACTCTCCCGAGGAGAACACACCGGGGGCCACAATGGCGCAGCAAATCCCCGAGCGCACGCGCGCGCGTCGCCGGCAGCGGCTGATGACGGTACAAGAAGCCATCTCCAGCCAGCTCCAGGCGTCATTCGTCGGACAGACCATCCCCGTCTTGATCGAGGCGCAAACGACCGCGGCCCGAAGGGGACACTCCGACGGTTCCGAGGTGAGCATCGGGCGGTCCTACCGCGACGCCCCCGAGGTGGACGGCGTGGTCGTGGTCCGCGGCCGCCACGCGCCGGGGTCGATGCTGCGCGTGCGCATTACCGGAAGCACCGCCCACGACCTCATCGGTGACGTGGCGTGAATCTGCCTAACGCGCTGAGCGTCTCGCGCTTCCTGCTGCTCCCGCTCATCTTGCTGTTCCTCGTCGCCGGCCAGGCTGCGCTGAAATATCGGTTGGTCGCCGCCGGCGTGTTTGTCGGGGCGGCCGGCACGGACTTCCTGGACGGCTACATCGCCCGCCGACAAAACCTCAACTCCGACCTCGGCGTCTTCCTCGACCTGACCGCCGATAAGGCGCTGGTGTCCACGTTGCTGATCAGCCTCGTTGCCCTTCAGCGTCTGGGGGCTTGGGTGGCGGTGGTCGTCGTGTTGCGCGAGTTCATTGTGACGGGGCTGCGCAGTTACGCGGCAGCACGCGGCGTGGTCATCCCCGCCGGGCCGGGCGGCAAGCTCAAGACGCTGGTGACGCTGGCGGCGCTGGTCGGAATTATCGCGGGGATCGAGCCGGTCACCATGATTGCCACCTGGCTCATGTGGTTGGCAGTACTATTGACCGTGGTCTCCGGCGTACAGTATTGCGTGCAGGCATTTCCGGCGCTGCTGAGCCGGCCCGGGACAGGAGGGGAAGCGTCGCGTGGACTTCCTACGTAGGGCCCGCGGCGAGCGTTTCAAGACGCTCGACAAACATTCCCCCGACGCCTTGCCGGACGGACTGTGGGAAAAGTGTCACGGCTGTCGTGAGCTGATCTATGCCAAGGACCTGGCGGCCAACCTCGGCGTCTGCCCGCGCTGCGCCTACCATCACCCGCTCACCGTCGCGCAGCGGATTGACATGCTGGCGGACGCCGCCTCCTTCGAGGAAACTGACCACGACCTCCGACCAGTCGATGCCTTAGGCTTTACCATACGCGGCACATCCTACCAGGACCGGCTGAAATACTACGAGGAGTCCGCCGGGGTACCGGAAGCGGTCATCTCGGGAAGGGCGACCATCGACGGCGTGCCTATCGTCCTCGCTGCCATGGCGACGGAGTTTCTGGGCGGGTCCACCGGGTCGGTGGCCGGCGAGAAGATCGCCCGCGCCACCGAGCGCGCCTGCGACGAGCGGCGCGGCCTGGTGATCGTCTCAGGTTCGGGCGGCATGCGAATGCAAGAGGGCTTACTCTCGCTGATGCAGATGGCCAAGACCAGCGCCGCCGTGGCGCGGCTCAACCGGGCGCGCCTCCCCTTCATCTCTGTGCTCGCTCGTTGGGTCTTCGGCGGCGCCACCGCCAGTTGGGTCGCACTGGGCGACGTGATCCTGGCTGAGCCGGGTACCCAGGTGGGTTTCAGCGGCCCCCGTGTGCTCCAGGTGCTCAAGGTGAAGCTGCCCGAGGAGACGCAGCGGGCGGAGTTCATGTTGGAACACGGTATGATCGACATGGTCGTGCCGCGGAAGGAGCTGCGATCGACGGTCGCGACACTGCTGCGCCACTATGGCCGCCACATTGGCCCCTGCAAGTGCGGCCGGAGCTGACGGCGTGATGAACCGCGCCGTCACGGAGCTCGACTTCGAGAAACCACTGACCGACATCCGATCGGCCATCGACCGGTTACAAAAGGCGGCTCCCAGAAAGGTCCCCGATGCCGCTGCTCAGGTGGCCAAGCTGGAAGCGGAATATGATTCCACGCTGGCGGAGCTCTATAGCCACCTGACCCCCTGGCACCAGGTGCTCATCAGTCGCCACCCGCAGCGCCCGCGCTTTCTCGACTACGTCCGCAGCCTATGTAGCGACATGCTGGAGCTGCACGGCGATCGCCGCTTCGGCGACGACGGCGCTATCGTCGGCGGGCCCGCCACCTTCGCGGAGAAGTCGGTCATGGTAATCGGCGAGCAAAAGGGCCGCTCAACCAAAGAGAACGTCGCCCGCAACTTTGGCTCGCCGCATCCGGAAGGGTATCGCAAAGCCGAGCGTCTCATGCTCCAGGCCGACAAGTTCGGTCTGCCGATCTTCACGTTTGTCGACACGAGCGGCGCCAGTCCGTTCCAGGCGGACGAGGAGCGCGGCCAGTCCTGGGCTATTGCCGAGAGCCTGCGGACCATGTCCGAGCTGCGCGTGCCGGTGCTCACCGTCGTGCTGGGCGAAGGCGGCAGCGGCGGCGCACTAGCCATCGGCATGGGCAATCGCGTCCTCATGCTGGAGCACGCCATCTACTCCGTGATTGCTCCCGAGGCCTGCGCGGCCATCTCCTGGCGCGACATCAGCGCCGCGCCGGAAGCGGCGGCGGCGATGCAGGTCTCAGCCCCCCAGCTCCTCGACCTTGGCTTGATCGACCGCATCGTTCCCGAGCCATTGGGCGGCGCCCACCGCGACCCCGCCGCGGCGGCGTCCTACCTGAGCGCGGTCCTACAGGAGGAGTTCGCCCGAATGCCGGTCGGAGACATCGACTGGTCAGAGCGCCGCTACGCCCGCTACCGAGCATTTGGGCGATTTCAGACGGCGACAGCGTAGTTGCACTGGCGCGGTATACTTCGACCCGTAGGAGCAACATGTGCCGAAAACCATCGCCATAGGTGATCTTGAGCGACAACTTCGATCTGTCATTGACGATGTTGTTCGCCAGCATTCCGCATACGTGGTGGCCATTGTGGTAGGCCAGGAATTGCCGCGGCGATGTCCGACGTCACCGGTGGTGTAGGGGCTGGCCTTGTGCCTGCCCTGGTACCCCCGCCCGGCGGTAATCCCTGCCGGCATGCGACGCGACGGCAGCGAGCCATGGGTGGCCGACGTTGGTGCGGAGACCAGGGGCAGGCACAAGGCCAGCCCCTACACCGCTCCACCTGAAGCGCCGGCATGAACACGGAAGCTTCGCCAGCCGATGGGCGCGACGAGAATCGACCAGGATCTCCTGCACGCTCCCTACGGCAACCCAAGCCCCGACAACTCCGCTGGCCGGTCGGCAACGGCGGGCCATGCCTGTAGTCGCGCCCGCAGGCGCGTGTTCCGCGCCTCGGGATCGCTGGTCGCCACCGCGCGGGCGAGCGCGTCCTTGCTGCCGACGATGACGCAGAGACGGCGCGCTCGGGTTATGGCAGTGTAGAGCAGGTCGCGGCGCAGCAGGAGACCGTGCTGGGGCAGGAGGAGCAGTACGACGCAGGGGTACTCCGATCCCTGCGCCTTGTGGACCGACGCCGCGTAGGCGAGCTGCAGCTCATCGAGGTCGCGCAGACCGTAGGCGGTGATGGCCGAATTGTTGGCGCTGCCGAACTCGACGTGGAGCGTCTGGTTCTCCGCATCGACGGCCACGACCTGGCCGACATCGCCGTTGAGCACGTTGAGGTCGTAATTGTTGCGAATCTGCATCACCTTGTCACCCGGCGCGAACTGCTCGCCGCCCCAGGAGATAGCTCGAGCCAGCCGCGCGCCGTTCAGCGCCTGTTGCAGCTCCTTGTTCAAGGCGATGATCCCGGCCGGGCCACGATTGACTGGGCAGAGCACCTGCACGTCAGCCACCGGATCGAAGCCGAAGCGCGCCGGGATGCGCTCCTTGAGGAGTCGGACGATCAGCTGCACCGCACGTTCCGGCTGCCGCTCTTCGATGAAGTAGAAGTCGTCGCCGCGCGTCCGCAGGTCTGGCAGCTCGCCCAGCTTGATGCGGTGCGCGTTGAGGACGATGTGACTGCCGGCCGCCTGCCGAAAGAGCGCGGTGAGTCGGGCCACCGCCGGAAGGCCGGAGGCGATCAGGTCTCGCAGCACGTTGCCTGGACCAACCGAGGGAAGCTGATCGACGTCGCCGACCAGCAGCAATTGGGTGTTGGGCGCCAGAGCCTGTCCCAGGTGATAGGCCAGCACGACATCCACCATCGACGTCTCGTCGACGATGACAAACTGATAGGGCAAAGGTCGCTCGGCCGAATAGCGGAAGTCGCTGCTGGCCGGCGCGTACTCGAGCAGGCGGTGCAAGGTCATGGCTGGCCGCTCGGTCGCCTCGGCGAGACGGCGTGCCGCCCGTCCAGTCGGCGCGGCCAGGCAGTAGCGAATGCCGCGCCGCTCCAGAATGGCAATGAGCGCGCGCAGCGCCGTCGTCTTTCCGGTGCCCGGCCCGCCGGTCAGCACAGTCACCGGATGCCGCAGCGCCAGCGCCACGGCCTCGCGCTGCTCCTCCGAGAGGAGCACACCGGTTTCAGCGGCCGCCGTGGCCAGAATGGCGCGGTCGGCTTCATCGGCGGCAACCGGCGCTGCCGTGCGAGTCAGCAATTGCAATCGACGAGCGAATCCCGTTTCAGTCACATAGAGGGCGGGCAGATAGACCGCCTCCTCCTCGACGATCGCCTGGCGGTCCCGTCGCAACGCGGCCAGCGCTTCCCCCACCTGGGTCGTCGGCACATCGAGGAGGCGGGCCGTCTGCTCGACCAGCTCGCCCTGGGGCAAAAAGCAGTGCCCATCGTCCGTCGCTCGCGAGAGCAGATAGCGAATGGCCGCTTCCGTACGCTCCGGCGAGTTCTCCGGCAAGCCGAGCTTGTGGGCGATCGTGTCGGCCGTCTTGAAACCGATGCCCACGACGTCGCGTTCGAGCTGGTAAGGATTGCGCTGGATGATCGCCAACGCCTCCGCACCGTACTGTGCTTGGATGCGCGGCGCCAGGGTCGGCGAGACCTCGTGCGCCTGCAGAAACAGCGCCAGCGCTCGCGTCTCGCGCTGCTCCGCCCAGGCCGCGCCGATGTCGGCCGCCTTCTTGGCGCTGATCCCCTTGACGCTCGTGAGCAGCTCCGGCGTCTGCTCCAGCACTTCCAACGTGCGCTCGCCGAACACGTCCACCATCCGGTCGGCGGTCGCCGGACCGACGCCGCGCAACAAGCCGGAGCCAAGGTAGCGCCGGACCCCTTCGGCGTCGGTCGGCGCGTGCGGGTGGAACGTCTCCACCTCGAAGGTCGACCCATAGTGGCGGTGGTTTGTCCAGTGTCCCCCCAGCGTCACCGGCTCCCCGACCGCCAGGCCGGGGAGGGTTCCGCTGATGGTGATGATTCGAGCGTGACGCGACGTCGAGCGGTGCAGGCGGAGCCGGGCCACGACGAAGCTGGCTTCGTCATTCCGATAGACCAGTCGCTCGACCACGCCATCGACAGAGGTCATGGCAGATCCTGCCACGTCCGCTTGCGCTGGGGACTGAGCAGGTCGGGGCGCAGGCGTCACCAACAGGGTCATGCGAGTTGCGCCATCGTCACCTCCCCATTGTACGAGCGGCGCCCTAGATCACGCCGTACTTGGCGTAGACCTCCGTGAGCGTCATCCCCTGCTCAAGGGCCGCGCGCGTCCGGTCCTCGCCGGCCACCTTCTCCAGCGCGCGGCGGACTGCCTCCTCTTCTGCCTCTCGGGGGACCACGACAATGCCGTCGACATCACCGAAGACGAGGTCGCCTTCGTGGACGACCACGTCGCCGCACATCACCGTGGTACCGCACTCGACGACGATCGACCGTCCGGCCGAATCGACCGGCGACATGCCGGTCGTGAACACGGGAAAGTCCATCTGGCGGATGCGCCGAACGTCGCGGACGTAACCGTCGACGACGGCCCCTCTGGCCCCATGGCCACGCGCCGCCGTCGCGAGCAGCTCACCCCAGAAGCAGGTGCGCGTCGATGGCCCCGTCGCCGCCACCATCACATCGCCGGCCTTCAGCGAATCCACCGCCTCAATTTCCCCGCGATAGGGGTCGGGGCGGACCTCGACAATGTCCACCGTAAGCGCCGTGTGCGCCCGCCCCACCAGGACCGCCTCCTGCCAGAGCGGCCGCAGCCGGGCGGCCATCGCCTGGTTCCGGAAGCCGAGCTGATCCAGGACGTCCGACAGCACGGCGCTGTACAGCCGGTCCCTCAGGGTGTCGAGATAGGCGTCTTCCGGGGCAGTTTGCTTCATAGAGGTCCTTATCAAGTGTTCATCGTTCCAGTGCTCCAAGACAAGTATGTCTCGTGCTTGACGCGGCGGCAATGGCAGCGGAGGTCGCCATCCAACTTGCCATCCGGGCCGGCGGCGGCTTTAATGGGACGGTGTTCACTTACGTGCCAACCACGGTCTCTAGTGAGCCGTTACGTTCCCAAACGCAATGGCGGCAAGGGAGCCGCAAGCGCTCTGCAACGTTTGGCACGAATCGAGAGAAAGGTACCCCCATGAGCAATCGTCCGTTTCGCATGCCCCTCTCAAGACGACGCCTGCTCGGCGCATTGGGATTAGCCGCGGCCGGCAGCGCGGCGCTGGCCGCCTGCGGTGGCGGCGCGGTGGCGCCAGCGGCGAGTAGCGCGTCGGCCGCTACCAGCGCCGCCGCGGCCACCACCGCGGCTTCGTCCGCTGCCAGCTCGGCAGCCACCTCGGCGGCGACGCAGGTCGCGGCGGCGCCAAGCTCGTCCGCGGCCTCAGCAGCCCCGGCTGCCGCGCCAGGATCAGTCGACTTCTGGCAGTGGGGCACCGGCTACGTCCCTGGCTTCGACACGCTGGTCAAGGCTTACAACGACGCGGGACCCAAAGGCAAGGTTGGCGCATCGAATCCTTCGGACTACTGGAATAAGGTGGTGACCTCGGAGGCCGGTGGCGCTGGCCCCGACGTCTTCTTGATGAACAACGTCAACTTCAAGCAGTGGTCGCTCACGCAGAACGTGACCGACCTCTCCAGCTACCTGGACGTGGACAAGGCCGCGTCCGCCTCCCTGGCGGCAATGCTGCAGTCGGCGGTGGACTGGTACCATTACAAGGGCAAGTTGATGGGCGTGCCGTGGGACTACAGCACCGGCGTGCTCATCTACAACACGGAGCTGCTCAAGACCGTCAACCTCAGCTCCCCGGCCGACGCCGGGAAGAGCTGGGACTGGAATATGCTGCGCGACTACGCCACCAAGCTCACGCAGAAGAGCGGCAGCAACATCACGCGCAGCGGCGTCTGGATCAACAACGGACTGGAAAACGGCTGGTACACCTTCAGCCTCGCCAACGGCGGGCCGTTCTTCAATGACAACCTGGACCAGTGCATTATCGCCTCACCGGAGGCCACCGCCGGGCTGGAGTTCGTCCTGGGCATGATTAAGGACGGCGTCGCAGCGACGAATGACTTCAAGACCGCGGCCGGCAAGGCGAATCCCCAGGCAGGCGGCACGTTCATCAACGCGGCGACGGCGATGGACTTCGAGGGCGACTGGAACTTTACCTCCTACGAGAAGGCCACGCAGTTCAGTTGGGACGGCACGATCTTCCCCTACTCGCCCACCACCGGTAAGACGGCCAACACCTCCAACCTGCGCGGACTCGTGCTGAATCCAGCCTCCAAGAACAAGGACAACGCCTGGGCTTGGACGGCCCATCTCATGAGCAAGGCCGTGCAAGACCAGATCCCCTCCCTGTTCGGTGAGGTTCCGGCCAACAACGCGTCGGCAACCGCCTTCTACCTCGACCCCACGAAAGGCGGTCCACCGCCCGGACGCAAGACCTTGCAGCCCGACCTCGACGCCACGAGTCCGCTGCCGTCGAGCGACCTGATCTCCTGGACCGACATCAACAAGGCGCTCAGCAAGCCGCTGGGCGACGCCTTTGGCCTCAAGCTGGCCGCCGCTGACGCCCTGAAGCAAGCGCAGGACACGATCAACGGCATCATTCAGACGAACAAGAGCAAGGGGTAGGGCGAGACAAGCCCGATGAGGGTCAGAGAAGGCCGTGTCATTGGTGGCGGGGGCGCCGGCGCCCCCACCGCCCGCGTCGCTCCCTCATCCGGACCGGATTTGCCTCAAGCCGCTCCGCTCACTCCGCTCACAGCTCTCCGGATGCCATCCACAATGTCCTGCGCGTCCTGCGCCGTGAAGCCTTCATTGCACGGTAGGACGATCAGGCGCGAAAGCGCGTCTTCCGTTTGCGGGCAGGCCCCCGGCTCGTAGCGCACTTCCGGCAGGTTCTCGCGACCGGGCGCGTCCCAAGGATAGTGCGTGTGGCCGTAAACCTGCTTCTTACGGAGCAGGTCGTACAAGAAGATCGGCTTGCCGATGTACCCGTGGCCAGCCGGGATGCCCAGCTCGCGCAGGCGGCGGGCCAGCTCGGCGGTGGGCATGCCGAGTTCCGCTGGGTCGGTGAGCAAGGGGTAAAACCAATAGCTGTGGCGCCCATTGGGCGGCGCTTGAGGCGGCAAGAGGCCGGGGACATCCCGGATTCCGGCCGTGATGGCGTCCGCGGAGGCGACGCGCCGCTCGACAACCCCATCCAGCTTGGGAAGCTGCGCCAGCGCCACGGCAGCCTGCAGCTCGGTCATCCGATAGTTCACGCCGAACATGACGTAGTCGCGGCCGCTCTGACCGTAGTTGGGCCAGCCCTTGTTGGCGAAGAGCGCCATACGCTCGCCGAGTCGGGGATTATTCGTGATGGTCAGGCCGCCGTCGCCGGCGGTGATGTGCTTGCTCTGCTGCAAACTAAAGCAGCCGGCGTCACCAATCGTACCGACCAGCCGGCCGCGATACTCCGTCAGGTAGGCCTGGGCGCAGTCCTCGATGACGATGAGGTTGTGGCGGCGCCCGATAGCCATGATGGCGTCCATGTCGCAGGCGTTGCCGACCAAATGGACGGCGATCACCGCTCGCGTGCGGGGTGTGATGCGCCGCTCCAGATCGGCCGGATCGAGGCACAAGGTGCGGGAGTCCACGTCGGCAAACACGGGGACGCAGTTCTGCAGCAGGATCGGAATCACCGTGCCCATATCGGTGATGGGCGCCGTGATCACCTCGTCACCGGGCTCCAGCTCCAGCGCACCCAACGCCACGTGGATCGCCGAAGTTCCGGACGTGGACGCGGTGCAGTGGGCGACGCCATAGCGCGCGGCAAACGCCTTCTCCAATTGCGTCACCTTGCTTCCGGTGCCGCGATTAAGGCGCGCCGAGCGGATTACCTCGGTGAGCATGGCGATCTCCTCATCGCCGAGCGTCCGTCCTGCTGGGTCGTTGACGCCGGGGAAGGGCTTGTCGCGTATCCTGACGTCCTGAGTCTCCATTGACACGATTTATACTCCTCGGATCCCTTGTTGCACCTGCGGGGAATGGTCATCCATGCGCCTATGGTAGAGTTCTACCCAGTTCTTAACGATCCCGGGTAAGCACTCTACAACTTCATATCCGAATAGCACCTCGTCGACGTAGCCCATGTGCAGCATGTCGATCATCCTACAAAGATAAGAGCGCCCCATGCTCCACCATGTCAGATACGCGTCAACTATGAGGATATGTTGGCAATCTACACCCTCGTGCTCGCGAAGCTCTTCAAGCTCCAAGCCGTCGAGGAGTGACTCGTAGACACCATCGGCAACCCGACTACCGAAGGTTGTGGTATAGTAATATTCTTTGATTTCCCAGACAGCGACAGGATTGATGGTGCCGGGGAAGCATCCGTCGACGCGCCGCGCTAGAGTCCTCAGTGGCGCACGGCCCTTTGTGAAAGTCGTGAGAACTGAGGGCGAATAGTTGCAGACAATCCCTTCGCAGTTCCCTTCGATCAATGTGTTCACGATTCCAGTTAGGTATGCTGGTGCTCTTTTATCATTTTTCTGTTTGTTCATGGGAACGCTCAACATCGAATTGTATTCCGAGCGCATGCGGGCAAACGTAGCGGCTGCGCGAGTGACGTCCATCAGTCTGGGCTCCACGTAATTATTGAGAACGTCCGCGCGATAAGAGAAGTAATCGAGTAGGGCCATTCCCGTTGGTGTAGGACTTTTGGTGGTCGTATTATATATGTGGCGAGCGTCAAGATCGAGAGAATTCAGCGTCGCGATGACATCGGAAAGCGAGGGTACCTTGATCTGTTTGACGCGCTTCTGCGTGTAGCCGAAACGCTCACTGATTGAGCGAACATTCGCCCAGAATTCTCTGTCGCGATTGCGAAAGCGTGGTTCGAGTTTCATTACAGTCTGCCTGCTAGGAGTTCATCGAGTCGCTGTATGAAAACGGAGGGCGATATGCTCAGCGCCATGCAGATAAGTCGAAGCTCCACAATATCAAGCCGACGCTCGCCAGATTCGACCTTACTGATATATGACTGCGGCTCACCGAGTCGGTCGGCGAGATCCCGTTGGCGCAGACCGGCCTCCTGCCGCATTTGTCGAAGCAACTCACGCACGGCGAGTCGATGGCGTGATTTAGTTTGCTTGTCCATGCCACCCATCACCGAGCATGCAATACTACGCCCGTTGGAGAGATATCCCAGTTTGGGATATGATGCTGTTCACCGCTGCGCACACGCGTGAGCGCGCCAGGGAGCCGGGAGTAGCCTGTGCAACTTAGCCTGTTCGAGCCGTCTCCCCAGATTGGGACGCTAAGCCAGAGTAGAATCAGCCCATTTAGGACGCAGCTGCTCAAATGGATAGGCAATAAGCAGCGTTTCGCTCACGAGATCGTGCCCTACTTCCCGGTATCGTTTGGCACGTACTATGAGCCGTTTTTAGGTAGCGGCGCGGTGCTCGGGACGCTCGCACCCAGGCGTGCCGTAGCCTCAGATGCGCTAGAACCTCTGATCGGAATATGGCGTTGTCTTCGTGAGGCGCCCGACGCGCTAACGGAATGGTATTCGGAGCGGTGGCATCGCCTAATGAGTGGTGACAAGGTAAATGTGTACGACCAGATCAAGGCCGCGTACAACAGCCGGCCCAACCCCGCCGACCTCGTGTTCATCAGCCGCTCCTGTTACGGCGGCGTAGTTCGTTTCCGCCGTGACGGGTATATCAGCACACCCTGTGGAGTCCATGATCCCATTTCTCCGAGCGCCTTTGGTCGGCGCGTGTCCCTTTGGCATTCGAGGACGGAGGGAGCCACGTTCCTGCACAGCGACTTCGAAGCGATCCTGGATCAGGCTGCGGCGGGAGACGTTGTTTACTGCGATCCGCCGTATACCAACACCCAGTCCATTCTTTACGGTGCGCAGGCCTTCAGCCTTACCCGTCTGCTCCGTGCTGTTGAGCGATGTAAGCGGCGGGGTACCTACGTGGCCTTAAGCATCGACGGGACCAAGCGTTCTGGATCCCTGCTCTGTCACGTACCCATACCGAGCGGACTGTTTGAGCGCGAGGCGCTCGTCAGTTGCGGGCGATCTATGCTGCGTCGCTTCCAGATGGGCGGGGAGAGCCTCGAAGGCGAGGTCGTTGCTGACCGGTTGCTTTTGACATATTGATACAGCACCACCAGGCACCGCCGCCTTACGACAACGTACATCCGGCCGGGCCGCCGTCAGAAGCGATGCGAGGCTTCGCCTTTCGAGGCTGGGAGGATCGCCCGCGCTAGCAGGTCTGGCATCCTTGGCAGCTATTGCACCCGGAGTTCCGCCTCCAGCGCATCGATCCCAGCCATCACGGCCTCGTCCATCGGAATGCCCAGCTCCAGACGCTCCTGCTTCAAGCGGTGCTCGATCTCGCCGGGCAGGAAGACGCCGGACGACCCTTCGGCCAGTGCGGACGACTTGAGCTGATCGATCAGCTCGTCGATGCGCCCGGTGAACTCCGCCAGCGGCATGAAGCGCTCGATCGAGACGGCCATGAAGAAATGGTCGCTCTCGTGGCGCCGCGAGCCCAGGCCACTGCCGAAGCGTCCGCCGGTGAGCACACCGGAGAGGATGTTCATCACCACCGCGAGGCTGTAGCCCTTCGGCCCGCCCACCGGCAGCATCACGCCTTTTTGCGCCTCGCGTGGATCGTCGGTCGGCCGGCCGGCGGCGTCGAGCGCCCAGCCGAGGGGGATGCGCTCGTTTCGCTCCATGGCGACCAGGAGCTTACTGCCGGCAGCGATGGACGGCGCCATGTCCAGGTCGATCGGCCAGCCGCGATTGGTCGGGAACGCCCAGGACATCGGGTCGACACCGACCAGCTTGTCGCGCCCGCCATGGGGCGCCATGAGGATGCCGGCGTTCGTCGTAGCAAAGCCGACACAGCCGGAGGCGGCGGCCATCGCGGTGTAGTAGGCGATAGCGCCACAGTGCCGGCTGTTGCGGACCGCCACGGCCGCCAACCCATGCTGACTGGCGCGCTCGATCCCCCAGCGCATGGCACGCTCGGCGACCAGGTGGCCCAGCCCGCCATCGCCATCGACGATGATCGTCGAGCCGTCGTCCTGGATAATCTGAATGTTTGGGTTGCGATTGGCGCCACCGCGTTGCACGGAGCGGACGTAGGCCGGCGTCCAGCGGCAGCCATGGGAATGTACGCCGCGCAGGTCGGCATCGACCAGGATGATGCCCATGCGCTGCGCGTCGTCAGTGGGGACGCCCACCGCGGCAAACATCGCCGCGGTGCGTGCCGTCAAGTCTATGGCGCCGACGATGCGCTTCGGCGGGCCGGCGAGAATGGTGTCGGGCAATTCGGGATTCCTTCCAGGCTATCGGCGGCGCCCCTGAGCGCGTGGCCGCCCAGCTTCTTGGGGACCATCAAGGTCCGCCTCCGGCGCTATGGTAGCGTGGCGGACTGCATGGCGGTGCAGACACGACATCGAAGTGACTGCTGCTCATTGTCATCCTGAGCGCAGCGAAGGACCCCCGGCAGCGCAGACCAGACGCCATGCGGTCCCGCGCGGCGCGAACGGGCTTGCCGGGGGTCCTTCGCTGCGCTCAGGATGACACTGAGATGCGCATCGGCATCGGTGGGCCGTCAGGCCCATCCATTGGTCAGGATGACAGCGGGGAGGTCCGGACGCCTTGCGGGCGCCACCGTGGAGTCGCCGGACACGCCATTCAGCCAAAGCGCGCGATCAGACGCGTGACGCCGGCCGAGAGGTCGGCTTTGGCCAGAGCACACTCCCGACCATCGATTGATCGTGGAATCGTGGGAAGCTCGTCCGCGCCGAGGACCACTTGTCGCAGCGCCTTGCCGGCGTGAGAGGCCGGCAGGACCAGGCTGGCGCCGGGCAGCCCCGATACTGAGTCAACCTCTACCGCGAGCGTGCCGTTCGCTTCATCCCAGGTCTGCCACGTCAGCACGGTGGCGCGGCGTCGCTCGTTGAACTCGCACCAGGCGTCGGTGCTGGGCATCGGGATCTTGTTGCGCCAGCAGTGCTTGAGCACCGCCTCAAGCCAGCCGGCGGTCCGAATGAACTGCCCCGTATGCACGGCGAGTCCGGTGGAGTAAATGGGGTGGAAATAGATCTGGACGGCCGTGTGATAGCGCTCCCGAGCGGCATCGATGAGCCGGCAGGACAGGTCGATCACCTGGTCCTCGCTCAACGGAGGCAGAAAGCTCTTGTCGATCAGGGCATAGTCGTCGCAAAGCAGCGTCTCCTGCTGGAAGCAGTCGATCATGTCGCCGCCCTGATCGATGAAGCGCATGGGCAGACCGCTGCCGGTGAGGTAGCCGCTCTGGTAGCGCTCGGCCGCTCGGTAGTTCGTCTCCAGCCGGATACCGGCGCCGGCGAGCGAGCGCGCCGTATCCACCCAGCCCGGCCATACCACGCAATGGTGGCGTGTGGTCTTGGGAGCATGGCCATAGTAACGGGTGAAACCGGCCACGTCCTCCTGGATGCGCCCGGCCATCTCCTCGGGCGAAGGCTGCAGCTTCAGCCAGATGTGCGGTCCCGCCGAATGGCCGCGACGGCGATAATCCGCCTCCATGGCTGGTGTCAGAATTGGCTGATGCTCCTCCATCACGTAGATGGTGTAATGGCCGCCGTGCGCTTCGGTCATGTTGACAAACCACTCCAGTTGTGGCCGCGTCATGAGGTCGCTATCGCCGTTGATCAGGACAACCGCCGGCTCGGCGTCGGGGAACGTCCACAGCCGCGCCAGTGGCCCGGCCGGCTCGCTCGCCCACTCCAGCAGGCGCACCAGCAGGCGTTGCTGGAGGTCGGCTTGCGGCACGTGCCGCAGGTTCACATCCAGCAGGCCCTGGAACAGGTCGTTCGGCGCATAGACGCCGTCGCCGTCGGCGTCGGCCCGCGGCCCGGTGCTGGCGAGCTCCGGCAGTCCCTGGTGAAACAACACGGTCGAGGTCGCCAGGTCGTAGGCAAACACCGCGAAGCGGCCGGCTCCGTGCGACCCCGTGACGATCGCCGGGTGCGGCATCGCCCAGCTCGATCCGGCGATCCAGGCCAATACCCCATCGCGCTTGTCATACAGGTCGGCGCCGCCGTGGAACTGGAGGAAATCGCCGAGGGCAGGGAACCAGAGCGGATGCGATGGCTCTGGAGCGATGTAGAAGTCATTGGCCACCTTGCTGCCCCTGGACCTCAAGCCGAGCGCCGCCGCTGTCTGGCGTGAGGGTCGCAGGAACACCACCGCCGCCCCAGCCTGCAGCGCCTCCAGCGCGGCCGCCTCCGCGCCGCCCTCGCTCCCGCACGGCGCCACGACTACGGCTTGATGACGGGTCAACTCTTGCGAAATGACTGGAGTCGACGACACGTCGCGCTCCATCGCGCCAGTCAGTCCCTCCGCGCGGAGCATCTCCGCCGCGTAGCGACCGAGCGGCGCGACCGTGGGATCCCAGAGGCAGAGCGGGGGAAGCATTGGCAGGTCCTCACAAGCAGTTCACGTACTCACTGACCAGATTGGTTTGATGACTGGATAGACGTGTGCGGCTGAAGGGCCGGGGCCGCCTCGGCTATTGCCTGCTTCCACCGCCATCGCGGCCCCGGCCCTTCAGCCGCACACTACGTCTTCGAATTCGGCAGCGCGACCTCACACGTAGCCAGCCTGCGCCCCTATCCGTTCGGTGCTCATCAGCTCCTCCGCGTGCTGCTGCACCTTGATGAAGGCGTCGGCGATGTCGTCCACGTCGTCCTTCGTTCCCAGGAAAACTGACTGGCTGAGCCACAACGTTTCCTCGGCGCACATCCGCTCCGCCTCCGGGCAATGCACGTGGCGGTAGTCCATCACGCGCCCATAGTAGTTGCTGGTGAGCGGGTAGCCATTACGCAAGGAGCCGTGCAGGGCGTCCTGGAACACGGGATGCTGGTAGACCGTCGCGAAGTAGCCTTCGGAAACGGGGATGCCTTCCGCACGCACCGCCTCGGCCAGCTTCAAACGCGACAACCCCTTGAACGCGGCGGGCTCGGAGTACTTGAACAGGAAGATGTGGAGGGCGTTGCGCTTCACGAATGGATCGACGCGCACGTTGGTCAGGCCGTCGATTTCGGCCAGGCGAGCGGCGAGGTAGGCGGCGTTCTCGGCCCGACGGGCAGCCCAGTCTTCCAACCGGTCGAGCTGCGACAGGAGCAGGGCGCCGCAGAACTCGGTCATCCGGTAGTTCCAGGAGAGCACGGGAAAATTCACGCGGTTGGGGAGGTAGTAGACGTCTTCTTCGCGGCGGACGGCCCCACGCCAGAAGTCGTGGTAGAGGATGCACTTGTTATAGATCTCAGCATTGTTGGTGGTGACGCAACCACCCTCACCGCTGGTGAGGTTCTTGCTGGCCTGAAAGCTCCAGGCCGCCGCGTCGCCGAGCGATCCGAGCTTGCCGCTGGTATGGATGCCGCCGTGGGCGTGCGCCGCGTCCTCCAGCACGATCAGCTTGTGCCGCTTCGCAACGGCGTTGATGGCATCCATGTCGGCGGGGAGCCCACCAAAGTGGACTGGGATGATGGCCCGCGTCTTGTCGGTGATGGCCGCTTCGATGAGCGCCGGGTTGATGTTGTAGGTCTGGGGATCGATGTCGACGAACACCGGTATCGCACCGACTTGCAGGCAGGCCGTGGCAGTAGCCATGAAGGTGTAGGGAGGCACGATCACCTCGTCGCCCACGCCGACGCCGGCCGACACCAGCGCGACCTCGAGCGCCGCCGTGCCACTGGTGACGGCGAGGCCAAACTGGCAGTCGTGGTAACGAGCGAACTGCTGCTCGAAGCGGGCCGTCCGGTCGCCACCGTTGAGCCGCCCCCACTTGCGGCTGCGCACGACCTCAGCGACGGCCTCGACGTCGCGCTCCTCGACGATGGGCCAGCTCGGGTACGGCCTTGTTCGCAACTTAGAGCCGCCGCCGATCGCCAGATTCGTCACGCTGTTCTCCTCAATCCGCACGTCCGCGCCAACACAATAATTGGCATCGGCACACAACTCATCCCCAATTGACGCCAGCCCTGCGATGAATCTTCGCCTAGCAAGATTATTGCCATCCCAAGGCGACCGCATGCTATGCTATTTTGGCTTTCGTGTCCAGGGGTCCGCTCGGTGGCGAGCGGACGTGCTCTCGCCGCCTTGGGGGTAGACCGGTGCCCGTTGTGGATCGCTTGACGCGACAGCGGGCGCGGATCGTGCGGACCATTCACCGCTCGGGCACGGCGAGCCAGCGCGACCTGTCTCGAGCGACACACCTCAACACCGGCTCAATCTCCGTCCTGTGCCGGCAGCTCCTGGCTGACGGCATGATCGAAGTGGCGGGCACCGAAGCGGCCGGCGTTGGCCGGCCGCTTACCTTGTTCCGGCTGGCGGCGATGGCAGGCAGGGCGATCGGCATCGGCATCGACGAGGATCAGATCAGCGCGGTGAGCATCGATCTGGCGGGCGGCGTGCTCGCGCACTCGCTGAGCGCGCTGGGTCCCTGCCGGTCGAACGACGACTTGCTCACCGCCATCGACTCGGCAATTGCGCCTATGGTTGAACGGCCCGCCGGAGCACGGGTCCCTCTGCTTGGCATCGGCGTCGCTCTCCCCGGCGTCGTGGATTACATGGCAGGGATTTGCCGGTTCTGCAGCCGCATCCCCGGTCCACGCGACGTGCCGGTGCGCGCCGCCCTGGCCAGGCAATGGGATGTCCACTCGACGGTGGACGACTACGTCCGCGCCATGGCCATCGCCGAGCATCGCTACGGCGCGGCTCGGCGCGTGCGGGACTTCCTCTACGTCGTCGCCGATACGTCCGTGGGAGCGGCTTTGTTCCTGGATGGCCGGCCGTATCGCGGGACGCGCGGCATGTCCGGCGAAGTCGGCCACATCGTCGTCGACCTGACCGGCCCCTGGTGCGGCTGCGGCAAACGCGGCTGCCTGGAGGTTATCGTGGGCCGGCGGGCCATCGAGCAGGTTGCCGAGCAGGTTGCCGGTAACGCCGCCGGCGCCTCCCTCGCCGGAATGGCCGCCGCCGCCGCCCACGGCGAACAGTTCCCCGTCAAGCTCCTCACCTATGCGGGCGAGCGGCTCGGCCAATGCATCGCGACGGCGATCAACGTAGTTGGTGTCGAGCTGGTCGTGCTCGGCGGCTGTGTTCCCCTTGCCTCACCGTTGGTGGTGGATGCGGTCCGTACGGCGGCACGTCTAGGAACCGTGGCCGGAATCGATCCGGTGATCGAGCTGAGTGCGCTCGACGACACCGCCGCCGCGCGGGGGGCCGCCACACTGGCCCTCGATGAGCTATTCGCCGAGGACGGCCACGCCTTGGCGGTGACGGCGACAAAGAAAGAGCGTGTGGCCTGAAGTCGAATCCCTGTGTAGTATGGTAAGTAGGAGGTTGTTCGATGACGGTTGGAAGTCCTGTTTCGCGCCGGAGCGCACTTCGGTACCTGAGCACGACCGTGGGAGGTTTGGGCGCCGCCGCTTTGCTGGCGGCCTGCGGCGGCAGTAGCACCGCTGCCAGCTCTTCCGCGGCGACCAGTGCCGCGACATCATCGAGCGCTGCTGTCAGCGCAAGTGCCGCCGGCTCGTCGAGCGTGGCTGCCTCGTCGAGCGTGGCCGCTACGTCCTCCAGTGGTGTCGCGACGACAGCTATCAGCAGCTCCACAGCGGCGAGCGCGGTGACAACGTCGTCCATAGCGTCCTCGCCGGCATCGACTGCGAGCTCGGCGGCAACCCAAATCGTAGCGCCCGCCTCATCGGCCGAGAAGGGCCCGGCAACGATCCAATACTGGACCTGGGATCAGACCGCGCTTCAGGCAGAGCAGAAGAGCTTCCTCCCGCAGTTCACGCAACAACATCCGGATATCAAGGTCAACGCGACCTACGTGGCATGGGTCACCAACGGCTACTTCGACAAGCTCCAAACGATGGGCGCGTCCGCTGACGCACCGGACGTGTACTGGCAGAGCGTCGCCTACGCTTGGGACTTCGCCAACAACGGCTTTACGCTCAATTTGCAACCGTACATCAATCGCTCCCTGAAGTTGGATGACTATTTCACCAAGGTGTTATCCATCTTGCGCTTCCCCAGCCCGAACGGTGGCGATCTCTATGCCTTCCCGTCCCGCTGGGTGGCGTCGGTGCTCTTCTACAACAAGAACTTGCTGCAGCAGGCCGGCTTGGACGCGCCCGACGACACCTGGGACTACCAGAAGATGATCGATGCGGGCACCAGGCTCACCGTACACGATCCCGACCCGGCAAAGTCGCACTTCGGCGTGTCGTCACGCTCCGATCACACCATGCTGGACTCGATGATCAAGGCCTACGGCGGCCAGGTACTCAACGACAACTTCACCAAATGCATGCTCGATCAGGACAAGGCGGTCAGCACGGTCCAACTCGCTGTCGACATGGGAAATAAGCTCGGGATCTCACCAAAGCCGGGCGAAAAGGTCGGGGGCGCCGCCGCGAGCTTCCAGGAAGGCACGATCGCCACGACGATCGAGGGTAGCTATCAGATTGACGTCTATCGCCAGAAGACCAAGTTCGACTGGGACATTGCCATCGTGCCCAAGGGTCCCGTGCGCCGCTCCATCTACGGCGGGCCGGACAGCGTTTCGGTGTCGTCTATGACCAAGTACCCGGACGCCGCCTGGACCTTCGTGCAAGCCTACTGCGGTCCCGGCCGCGACGTCACCAGCTACACGGGCGGCTCCGTTCCCGTATACAAGCCGACCGCGTCGCAACCCGCATGGCTAGAGCCGGGGAAGACGCCGTCGAACAAGAAGGCCCTCCTGGCCGCCGCCGACTTCATGGACGGAGCCGACTTCAGCTCTCACTGGATCGACTGGCGCAGCACCACGATGAACAAGGAGCTGGGCCCCGCCTTCGCCGGGCAGAAGTCCCCGCTCGACGCCTGCACGTCCGCCACCCAGGCCATCGACGCCATCCTGGCCAAGGTTAAGATCAACAAGCAGGTGCATCCGAACTTGTAATCTCACGGTGAATGAAAGGGACGCTCCTTGCGGTGTCGCCTGCCCATGAATGGGCAGGCTAAGATTACAAAGCCGGCTCAAGCCGGCTAGAATATCGTAACGATGCCAATTGACGCAGTCTCTTATGTGATTGTACGACCTGGCAAGGTTGATAAATGCACCAGGTTTTGCACTAACGTAGTACAGCCGGCTTCAGCCGGCTTTGTAATCTTAGCCTGCCCATTCATGGGCAGGCCCAATCGCAAGGAGGATCGACATGGCCGTGCAAGTGACTGAAAGATTGGCCCTGGACGGCGGGCCGAAGGCGGTGACCCTCCCGTATCGGGACCGCTGGGAAGTCATCAGCGACGACGAGGTCGCCGCGGTGACGGGGCTGCTGCAGAACGTCCGAACCGGCAAGAGTGGCTGGTACGACGTGCTGGACCTGTTCGAGCGCGAGTACGCCGAGTTTGTCGGGACCAAGTATGCGCTGGCCCATAGCAACGGCACGGCGACGATCCACGCCGCCGTCTTCGCCGCCGGGGTTAAAGCGGGCGACGAGGTCATCGTGCCTTCCTACACCTGGCACGCCAGCATCACGCCCATCCTGCACTGCGGCGGCACGCCGGTGTACTGTGACATCGATCCGGCCACGTTCACGGCCGACCCCGCCGATATCGAGCGCAAGGTGACGGGCAAGACCAAGGCTATCGTCGTTACGCACGTCTTCGGCAACCCCGCCAAAATCGACGAGATCATGGCCGTGTCCGGGCGGCACGGCCTCACCGTGATCGAAGACGCTTCGCATGCCCATGGCGGCAGCTACGACGGCAAGCCGGTGGGATCCATAGGGCACATCGGCTGCTTCAGCCTGCAGGCCAGCAAGGCGATGGCAGCGGCGGAAGGCGGCGTCGTGACCACCGACGACCCGAACCTTTTCGATCGCATGGTGGTGCTCGGGCACTATGGCCGCATCCAGAAGAAGCTGACGACCGACACCTTCAAGGAGCTGCACGAGATCGGGCTCGGCGTGAAGTACCGAGCGAATCCACTCGGCATCGCCATGGCACGGGCACAACTGCGCCGGCTGCCGGAGCTGAACGAGAAGCGCCGGGCCTGGTTCGCCTGGCTGAACCGTGCCCTGTCTGATCTACCGGGCTTCCGGCCTCAGCGGGCGTATCCCAAGGCGCAGATGGGCGGCTTGCTCCTCTATACCGGCGCCTTCGATCCCGCGGTCACGGGTATCCCCACGCCGGCCATCCTGAAGGCATTGATTGCCGAGGGCGTCAATTGCCAGCCGGGGATCACCCCGTTCGGCTACGGGCGCATGCACTTGGAGCCGGCGCTGAGCACGTTCCCGTTCGACGGCCTTGGCGGACCCTGGGGCGCGCCGGGCGGCGACGGGCGCCGCGCCATCCCGGCCGGCGGGCTCCCCAACAGCGAGTGGCTGGCCGCCAACGCCTTCTGGATGAACACGCTGGTCGATCCCGCACCGGAGCTGCTGGAGCAGGTGAGCGCGGCCTTCCACAAGGTGCTGGGCAACGTCGACCGCTTGCAGTCCTGAGCGCCAGACCATACCATACGCCTATCCCACCGGTGTTGAAGCGGGTGAGGGGCTGAGCGCCGAGGGACCTAACGAACAAAGAAGGGTGCTCGCGATGACGCGTGCTCACAATGTCGTGATGAATCGTCGCCATCTGTTGAGGGGCGTTGCCGCCTCGAGCGTGCTTCTGGGCGGGGCTGCTCTTCTGGCCGCGTGTGGCAGCGGCACGACTACCTCGACCGCCACCGCCGCTGCCACACG
>Ga0207416_1001851_pt1 | contig 25365 bp, 19 predicted proteins | sample PaiPotPPM11metaG_FD_184107 | JGI IMG/M metagenome (GOLD analysis project Ga0207416, IMG submission 184107) | Iron sulfur acid spring bacterial and archeal communities from Banff, Canada, to study Microbial Dark Matter (Phase II) - Paint Pots PPM... ... | reverse complement strand
TGACGAGCAGCGCCACCACCACCAGCGTCAGGATCAGCGCGTAAAGCATCGTGGGTTCCTTAACCTGTATTATTCACGAATTTCCCACTGGGAGTCGTCAGGGCACGGTTAAAACCGTGCCCTGACAGTCCGCTATCGGCTGTTCTTGAATAATCCAGACTGGTAGCGCCGGCATCTTGTCGGCCCCAATGCCGCCGGGACGGCGGCGCTACATCATCCACGCGGCTCCGCGATGCTACCCTAGCTTGATTTAGGCTCACACAGTTTTTTCAGCCTAACCACCGCTTCCGGCGATTCGCACTCCACCCGAATCAGTTTGCGGCGGTTCTTTTCGCCCGTGACGATGGTGACCGCTGAAACCGGCACAGCCAGCGATTTCGCCACCAGTTTGCGGCTGGCTTCATTCGCTTCGCCGCCGGATGGTGGAGCATGAACCTCCAATCGAATTTCGCCGCAAGCCACGTCCCTGGACATGCGTTCCCGGGAGGATCGCGGACGAACCTTGACCCAGAAAGTCAAACTGTGAGCATTTCGGGTAATTTCCAGTGGAGGCAGGCATGCGGATTGGCCGGCCCTGGCGCGACGCTGGCCACCGGCATTGTTCTCAGCGGCGCCCGAAGGGTTCTTCACGTTGCCGCCTGCCTTTCCCCAAAGATCGCGGTCCCCACTCGCACCATCGTCGCGCCCTCTTCAATGGCGACTTCAAAATCATGGCTCATGCCCATCGAAAGCTCAGTTAAGGGCGTGCGTGGGAATCCTGACAGTCGAATCTCTTCGGTCAGCCGCCGAAGGCGCTGGAACCAGGGACGCGAAACCTCCGGGTTTTCGCTCATGGGCGGGATCAGCATCAGGCCGCGTAGGTCGAGCCCTTTGAAGCTCAGGAGGTTTTCGATTGTGCCCTTCATTTCGCTTTCATTCACACCCGATTTTGTTTCCTCCTGAGCCAGGTTGACCTGAAGCAAAATGGGCAGGGGCGTGCCGCGCGATTGCGCAGCATGGTTGATGCGTTCCGCCAGCCGGATAGAATCGACCGAATGAATCCAGCCAAACAGTTCCGCCGCAGCCTTGGCCTTGTTGCTTTGCAGATGGCCGATCAGGTGCCAGTTGGCATCCAGATCGGCGAGCGCGGGACGCTTGGCCGCCGCTTCCTGCACCCGGTTTTCGCCAAAATCGCGCAAGCCGGCTTCGTAGGCTTCACGAACTTTTCCGGCGTCCACCGTCTTTGTCACCGCGATCAGGCGCACTTCCTCCGGCTTCCGGCCCGCCCGGTGGCAAGCGGCGGCGATTCGATCCTGAACTCTAGCGATGTTATCTTTGACGCTGGACATGAGAAACGAAGCTCGGAGAGAGGAGCTTCATCGGCCTGCCCGCTCTTTCCGGTCGCTGATTACGAGATATTGAACGCTGTTGGTCAACAAAAGGCCCCGCGTATTTTATCACTTCATCTGCCGTCCCGTTTGGTGTTGGGATCGCTCAAAAAATACTGTCTCACCTGTCTCATTCACTGGATTGGAGTCTGCTATGCTGGAAGCGGGAATGAAAGCGATTAAACACGGTGGTTGTGACGAAGTTTGCTGTAGCGCCGCTCGGAGCTTGCCCTGGCAGGAAGCGGGGATCTAATACAAACGCGGGACAAAGGTTACAACCTCGCTGTAGCGGTGGTCTATGACCGCCGCTACAGCATGCAAATGACGCCACTACCAACACGGTCATTCCCGCGAAGGCGGGGAGCGGGGATACAGGACATGTTCGAACGGTGGATTCCCGCTTTCACGGAAATGAGGGGCATGGGGAGCCCAGGATGACAAAAAATGTCACGAAAATCAAAAAGGAACAAAAGCCAGTCGAGACGGGTCTTGGTTGCCGGAGGCGAAAACGGAGATGACGTGAAGAGACGTTAAAATAACAAAACGAAGCGGAGAAGTTGTTGAAAATAAAGAACCGGCTCCGGTTCGTTTTGCAAAACGAACCGGAGAATTGCGCTCCAGGACACCGAAACGCTTGCCAATTGGGCTAACCCTGCGTAACCGGAACCGCAACGCAGGTCCCTGCCAGGGCAAGCTCCGAGCGCCGCTACAGCAAAGAAACTGAGACACTACCCCCTGCCCAAGCGGGCTGAGCGCAGTCAATCCCGCGAAGGCTGGATTCCAAGGGCCGGGCGATGAATCCCCGCTTCCGCGTGAATGACGGCATTGGGAGCTCACGATGACAGTAATTGTCCAGAAAGACGACGGCAAGCCAAACCGGATAAGGGATCCCTTTTTTGCCGGAATGCCGGGAGATGCGGTTTTGATTACTGGGAGGCAAGCGGCCTGGAGGCCGGCGTCACGGGTAGCCGGTGAAGCAACGGTTTTCGAAGGAGAACCCCTTTCGATTTGAGCAAAAGAGGCATTTTCATAACCATCGAAGGAATCGATGGAACGGGCAAGACAACCCAACTGCGACTACTGGCTTCTTACTTGCAGAAGCGCCGATACAGAGTTCGCGTTACGCGGGAACCGGGCGGAACGAGGCTTGGGGAACAGGTTCGGGAGATTCTGCTTTCATCCTGGACAAGGGGTCTCGCGCCCATTGCCGAGCTTTTGCTGATCTACACGGCGCGGGCTCAGCATCTGGATGAAGTCATCCGGCCCGCACTGGCTCAAGGATGGCTTGTGATCAGCGACCGGTTCAATGATGCGAGCTTTGCATACCAGGGATTTGGCCGGAAATTAGGTTGGGAGGCGGTCAAGCGGCTGGATGAATTAGTCTGTGGGCCTACCCAACCTCAACTCACACTATTGTTGGACGAGCCACCCGGTTCATCGCTGCCCAAGGCGCTCGAGCGGGAAGGAAACTCGGGCCGTTCGCGCTTTGAGGAGCAAGGGTTGGCTTTTCAGAAACGGGTGCGCCAGGGATACCTGGAAATTGCCCGTCGAGACCCGGAGCGAGTTAGAGTGATCCGGGCGAACCGTTCCATCAAAGAAGTGCAAGCGGAAATTCGAAAGCTAGTCGATGAATTCCTTGCCCGGCGGCTTCGGTGTACCTGAATATCGGGGCAGCCAGCGTTAACCCAGATTATTCACGATGTTTTACTGGAAGACCGTCAGGGCACGGTTTTAACCGTGCCGTTTCAGCGCCGGAACTTTTTTCTTTTGTCTCGCATCCCGAACGGTCCGTTACAACGGACCGTTCGGGATGCGAGACAAAGGACGATCGAAACACCGTTCTTCGGCACGGTTAAAACCGTGCCCTGACGGTCCCCTAGCGGAAGTTCGTGAATAATCCGGGTTAAGCTCATGAGTAATGCAGGTCAGTAGCCAGCAAGAAGAGGAGAATGATCGGAATTAGCTGAGAGCTGACTGCTGAGGGCTAATGGCTTATGTCCTTTGATTCCTTTCTTGGAAATTCGGAAGTTGTGGCGGGGGTTCGCGGCATGATCTCCAGCGAGCGCGTTCCGGGCTCGATGGTATTTGCCGGGCCGGACGGCGTGGGCAAGCGCACCTTGGCGGAGATGATGGCGAAGGCCCTGAATTGCGAGCGCCTGAAGGATGATTTTTGCGGGCAGTGCAGCCGTTGCATTAAATGCGACCAGATGCTGGCGGCATCGCGCGAGGAGCTGGAGCGGCGGCAGGGAATTAAAGATGCGAACCGCCGCACCGAGGGGCTGATCTACTTTGACGTGCAGTTGGTCGCGCCGCTCACCCGCTATATCCTGACCGACCAGGTCCGCCAAATCCGCCAGACCGCTTACACCCGCCCGTTTGAAATGGCCCGCCGCATTTTCATCATTGACCAGGCTCAATCTCTGCATTGGCAAGCGGTGGATTTCCTCCTCAAGGTCCTTGAAGAACCTCCGGAGAGCACGATTTTTATTTTGGTCTGCCCCAACGTGCATGAGCTACGCGCCACCATCCGCTCGCGTTGCTTTAAGGTGATGTTCAAGGAGGTTGGCCAGGAAGTGATCCGGGGTGTGATGGAAAGAGACCGCGGGTTCGCCAAGGCGGATTTGGAACTGGGCGTGCGCATCGCCTCGGGCAGCATGGCGCGCGCAAGGAGTCTGGATCTTGCGGCTTACCGCCAGCTTCGGGAACCGTGGATGAACCTGCTTGGAACCCTGGCTGGAAGAGAAGCGGGTTCGCTGGGGCCGCAGGATTGGAAGCGGCTGTTTGAATCCACGCGCACCCTCACCGCGAACCGGGACCAATTCGAAGAGACGCTGGGAATCGGCTACGGGCTGCTCCATGACCTGCTGGAGCTTGCGGAGTCGGGTTCACCGGACCGCTTGGCCAATCTGGACCTTCTACCGCGCTTAAGGCCGTGGGCTTCAAAGCTTGGACTTCGGGGCTTGGGCTCGCTGAAGGATGGCCTGGATGAGGCATTCAAGCTGCAAGTGCGAAACGTGAATCAGCAACTGGGTTTTGACTCCATGGCGGTGGGGATGATGGATCGCAGACTCCGGTGAGCGGAGATGCACGCATCCGCTTTCCACGGTGCCGGCGCATCGTTCCTGGCTCGGTGACGCCGCTGATTGTAGCCGGTCCTTTTGAAATGAGGCGAGCCGCATAAAATCAAATTGCGGCTCCTCCTCAACCGTGGTAGACTTCATCATCAGAGCCACAGATGTGGGTACCGGTTTTTACCAATCAACCCCAACCAGCCCGCTGCTCATTTGAAGATGAGGCCAGCTTGGCTCTACCTTTTCGGGGCGACCTGAACGGCATCATACCTTGTGGTGGGGAATGAAGGAGTTTGGAAAGTGAACCGTAAACTAATCCGTCCATCTCTGTCAGAGATTCAAGATCAGATGGCGCAACGTCCGCAACGGCGGAAGCCCACTCCACCTGACCAGACGAATGCCGAAAGCTTTTACTACCTGAAACAGATGCAATCCCGCACGCCGATGGTGGTGCTGCTGGAAACGGGCGAGACGATCCTGGGTGTGATCGAGTGGTACGACCGGGGCTGCATCAAAGTTCATCGTCAGGGCGAGCCGAATCTTTTAATCATGAAGACCGCCATCCGGTACATGTACAAGGCGCCGGACGCCAAGAACGGAGGGGACGGTAACTATCCCCGCGATCTTGAGGGTGAATAGTGGGAGCCGGCTGGCTTCCGTTCTTCCCCTCCCGGGGATCCTCCGCAGCGGTCTCCGGCCCTGGGACCAGGATCCGGTAGTGACGCAGTTTGCTGTAGCGGCGCTCTATGAGCGTCGGAAACCGTTGAGCATACAAGTTCGGCGCTCATAGAGCACCGCTACAGCAAAGAAACTGAGACACTACCCAGGGTCCCTTGAACTTGACACTCCTTTTTCAGACGCCTACTATGATTTCTGCCGTACGAATTGGAGGTCGACGCACATTGGAGTGTAAATCGAGTCGCGATCAAGCCGCCGGTCCGGACCGTGTCCCCGCCCTTGCCAACAGAAAGCGCCCCAAATTAGTGAATCCTCTTTTTTCCAGATTTTCACCTGGCGCTTCCTTCTGGGCTTCGTTCCTGATTTTTGTCTTTGCTGGGGGAGCTTTTTTAACGTTCGCTCATCGGCTTTCCGCTCAGGATGACCACCGGAACAAGCTTCCCGGACTGGACAAAATTACTTCCGGCGGCCCCACCCGTCAGGCGTTCACGGGGAAGATCCAATCGTTTGACCGGAAACGCGACTTGCTGAGCGTGAATACCGTCGAGGGCGTCGACACTGAAATTTTTCCTTTGAAGAAAAAGGTGAAGGTGACCTCTGCAAATGGGTTGAAGCTTAAGTTGGTAGCTCTGAAGCCTGGCACCAGTATCACGGTCTTTTACGAGCTGAAGGGCGACCGCCGCACGGTCGACCAGATCATCGTGCTCTCTGATGTTGTGAAGACCGGCAAGAAGCAGGTGCGGCGCCCGTCGTAGGGCTGTATTCCTGAAGGGTCCGCAAGCCGGAGATGTCAGCCTGTTGGGAAACCTTCCGGTTCCCCATACCCCCAGTAGACGAGCAGTCTGGTAAGAATCCGGCGCCAGCCCTTCGGCCCCAGCCTTTGATTCCTGATGAAAATCGGCATTACCTGTTACCCGACTTACGGTGGAAGCGGAGTGGTGGCCACGGAGCTTGGCATTGAACTGGCGGCCCGCGGCCACGACGTGCATTTCATCAGCTACGCCCTTCCCTTCCGCGTCACAGAGCTTTCCGAGCGCCTCCACTTTCACGAAGTCGAGGTGATGAATTATCCGCTATTCGATCATCCGCCTTATACCCTTGCCCTCGCCAGCAAGATGTATAACGTCGCGGTGAATGAATCGCTCGACCTTCTGCATGTCCACTACGCCATCCCCCACTCGGTGAGCGCCTATCTGGCGCGGGCCATGATCAAAGAACGGAAGCTGCCGGTGGTGACCACCTTGCACGGCACGGATATTACGCTGGTCGGGGCCGACCGGTCCTATCTTCCCATAACCCGCTTTTCCATTGAGGAAAGCGATGCGGTCACGGCAATTTCGGAATACTTACGGCAGGTTACCCTCAACGAATTCCATATTTCGCGGCCCATTGAGGTGATTCCTAATTTTGTGAATTGCGATGTGTTTCAGCCCGCCGATGGGAAGCGCCACCGCGTCCAATTTGCTCCGGCTGGCGAAAAAATTGTGGTTCATCTTTCCAATTTCCGGCCGGTGAAGAGGCTGCCCGACGTCGTCGAAATTTTCGAGCGGATTCGCCGGGAAGTTCCGGCCAAGCTGCTGCTGATTGGGGACGGCCCGGACCGCACTGTGGCGGAGTGGATGGTGCGGGAAAAGGGAATGACAGAAGACGTGATTTTCCTGGGCAAGCAAAATCAAGTGCAGGGCCTGCTGAACTGTGCTGATGTGTTGCTGCTTCCGAGTGATCTCGAATCCTTCGGTCTCGCGGCGCTGGAGGCCATGGCTTGCGGGATTCCATCAGTGTGCTCAAATGCCGGCGGCCTGCCCGAGGTGATTCAGGATGGGGTTGAGGGTTTCCTGGTCCCGTCCCGCGATGTTGAGACGATGGCGGCCAAAGCTCTGGTATTGCTGAAGGACGAAGAACTCCGCAAGAAAATGGGTCAAGCCGCCCGGTTGCGCGCGCAAATTAATTTTTGTGCGGAGAAGATTATTCCGCGCTATGAAAAGCTCTACGAATTTCTTCTCAACCGGACTTCCTGAATTCTTTCTGTCCCGAATTCCGACGGGGTTCTGTAGGTCATTTGGACCGCCGGGCGTTGCCCTGGGCTTGAGGGTTTTCCGGTGGCGCGACGGCCGCAGGTGGCGCAACCTGATCCAGGAATTTCTTGACGGCGGCCTCGTAAGGCTCGCGGCCGGAATTGAAACCTTCTCCGTGGCGCTTTCCCGGCACCACCACGATTGCTTTTCCAGGACTGGCGCTTGCGGCATACAGGGCTTCGGCATACGCTGGTGGCATGCGCCGGTCGTTCTCGACGGCTACGAAGAGAATGGGCCGCGTGCCAATCTTCTGTACAGCCTTGATCAAATTAAAGTCGGAAGGCCAGAAGCGCCCGCGCAGGGCGATGCCGTACTCGATTTCATCGGGAATCGGGAAGCTGGGAAGACCCATAAAGAGCTTGGCGTGGTGAGCGATCAGCTCATGGAATGTCGTCCAGGAACTGTCGGAAATTACAGCCGCGATGTTGGGCGAATCCGCAGCCGCCATCAACGCTGCGGCGGCGCCCATCGAAATACCCCAGAGGATGATGGGGCGAGGAGCCTTGAGCTCCCGCCGCGCATATCGCGCCGCGCCTTCGGCGTCAAGCCGCTCCTGATACCCCAGGGTGGTGATCTTGCCGCCGCTCTCGCCCTGATGCCGGAAGTCAAACAGCAAGGCGTCGAAGCCAAGGCCATGAGCGTATCCGGCCAGAGGCAACATTTCAACGCGGGTGCGGTTCAAGCCATGACAGAAGATAATCGTTCCGCGTGGATTCGAGCCCGCCGGCGCAAACCAGCCCTTGAGCGAAATCCCATCCGTGGAGGGAAAGGTGATGGCGGTGTAGTCTTCCATGCCGAATGACGCCGGGGTTTTGCCATCATTCGGATCGTGAAAGTGGTATTGGTGAGTTGTAACAAAATGGGTGAAGAACCAGGGCACAAAAAGAAGAAAAAAAGCCGCAACCAGCCCCGCCAAAACCAGAAGGATATTCCGAATGATCTTCCATACTCTTCTTCCGCTCATCGTGGCCTCTTGAATCAATTTTCGTAGATTAAAAGTCTCAAGATTAGCTCAGCCGTTCAAAACTTTGATCTTCAACTTTAGGTGCGCAACGGGCCGGGTTCCACGATGTGAGTACCAAACAGGATGGCCGCCGCCGCCGTCATGACCGCGCAGAGACTGGTCACGGCAAAGTAGCCATAGCGTTGGTAGAGCAGGCCGCCCAGCAAGGCTGCGGCTCCAATCCCGAGCTGCGAAGAGATATTGCGGAATGCGATGAATGACCCTCGCTGTGCGGCCGGCACCAACTCCGTCATGAGCGCCGTGATAGGCCCCTGCCGGAAAGCTGCGCCCAGGCTGGTGAATGCGAAAACGATGAGCAAGGGAATGAAGTGGGTGATCAGGGGAATGACCGCGATGGATAATGCCAAAAGGATATTACTGGCAATGGAAACGGGGCGCTTGCCCCAACGGTCGGAAAGAACCCCGCCCAGGGGCGCTCCCATCACGGCCACTAACCCGCCCAGCATAAAAACCCAACCAATGCCGCGAGTCGTCATTCCGAATCGTCTGCTCAGAAACTCTCCGATGTAGGTGATAAAACCCACAAGACCTCCGGAAACGTTGAAGGCGATAATTCCTGCCGCCACCAAATCCCTCCGGCGCAGGAAGGACCGGAAGACGCTCAACATCGTGCGCAATTTATCCCGAGGCCGTCCTCTCTCAACCACGTCTTTGCCCAAAGTTAGAGATGTGAGTGTGACCACCGCAGCGAGGATGGCAAAAAACAGGAACGTGTCCCTCCATCCGAAATGCCCGGCGATTTGGGCGCCCAGCGGGACGCCGATGATGGGCGCAGCGAAATAGGCCACGGAAATGAAACCGATAGCGCGGCCGCGAATGGAATAGTCAAACCAATCCCCCGCATACGCCACAGAGCAAGTGGAAATCGTGCCAGCCGCCAGTCCGGTTAAGGCCCGCGCCAGAAAAAGTCCGCCGAACGTGGCGCTAAGAAACGCCAACCATGAAGCCAGGGCAAATCCGGCGGCTCCCATCCAGAGGAACCGCCGCCGTCCGTAGCGATCCGAGAGTGAACCCGAGATGAAAGATGCCAGCGCCGCGGTTAGCGAATACACCACAACCAGGAAACCCGCGGCGCCAACGGTTACTTTCAGGGAATTCACCACGTCGGGCAACAATGCCGCGATCACCTGGTTATCTGCAAGTCCCAGGAAGAGGAGAAAAAAAAGGTTGCCGATAACAAGGAAATCAAGTCCGGTCTTCGAACTCTTATCAATTCCGATGGAAGGGGAATTGTCCATTGAAAAAAGGTCTGTTCCCGAATCATATCGTTGCCATGCGGAGAGACATGGCGCGCCTTGCCCCTTGGAGGCTCTGCCCGGCGAATCAGCCCTGCTTCCGGAAACCTGGAAGGCGGGCGCCGGAGCGATAACAATTAACCCGGATTATTCACGAACTTCCAGTAGGCGACCGTCAGGGCACGGTTTTAACCGTGCCGAAAAACGGTGTTTCGATCGTCTTTAGTCTCGCATCCCGAACAGTCTGTTATAACGGACCGTTCGGGATGCGAGACTAAATAAAAAAGCCTTGGTGCTGAAACGGCACGGTTAAAACCGTGCCCTGACGGTCCTCGAGTAAACCTACGTGAATAATCCGGGTTAAGGCTCTTCCAAGTGATGAAGGGCAAGCTTGATGGCGGCGTGATCCGACATATCCACGACGCTCGCCGCGGCGATTCCAATGGCCACGACCAGAGCATCGCTGATTTCCTGCCGGGTAACGCCGATTTCTAGAGCTTTTTTAATATGTCCGGCAAGGCATCCTTCGCATTTGGCAACGGCGGAGGCGGCGATGGCGATCAGTTCTTTTGTTTTGAGGTCCAACGTCGTCGGCGTGTAATAAGTCTCCTTATAGAACGACAGATAGATATTGCGAAAGCGCGGCTCGATCATTCCCATTGAGCTGGGGGTATTCTTTTTCTGCTTTGAATCATCCTTGGCCATTTAGTTCTCCTGGTTCCTCTCCCGTTTCCTTCCCGGTCATGGAATCTTGATCTTGCAGCTCGAGCCGCCTCGACTTCAACCTGGAAAGACTTGAGTGTTCGATGTTTGAATGCGGAAGCCTGCATTGCCCTCTGCCAGCCTAGAAGCATACTGCGGGTTATGAAGAGAAGATATCCCTCGAATTCAGAATGTTATCACACCTTTCGCGCCGATTCCGTGGCGACCGTGGATTCCATGCTTAAGATGATTTCAAAGGCATGGCGCAGGAACTCCCCTCCATGCCGGTCACGCGGAATCATCTCCTTCGTGGTGTAAGACTTGAAAGCGGGCAGGCGGGTTACTCAAAAGTGGGCGCCGGTTCTTTCCTCGATCCTTTCTCAGAGACCACAAGCTCCGGAACCATGAATGAAATACTGGCGCCCATGCCGGGCTCACTTTGGATTCGCAGGGAAAATTCTTGTCCGTAAAGCACCTTCAACCGTTCGTTGACGTTGCGGATGCCAATGCCGGACTCATAGATGTCATTGCGGCGCTCCGGTGAAATTCCCACGCCGTCGTCGTGAACCTCTACGACGAGATGTCCGTCCCTCCGGTGGGCTACTAATGTAATGGTTCCGCCTTCAATCCTCGGTCCAATTCCATGCCGGAGGGCATTCTCCACGAGGGGTTGAAGAACCATGCTGGGCACGAGGGAATCCAGAGTATCCGTGTCAATCTGTTTAACGATGCGCAGCTTTTCCGGGCCAAACCGCACCACTTCAATGTCCAGGTAGTCGTCAATAAAATCGAGCTCCTGCCGCAAAGGAACAAAATGAGCTTGCACTTTTAAGCGGCGGCGCAGAATGTTGGAGAGCTTCAGGAGAACCATCCGCGCTTTGTCCGGGTCAAACCGGATCAAGGAGGAAATAGTGTTCAGCGTGTTGAAGAGGAAGTGAGGATTGATCTGGCTGATGAGCGCGTCCATGCGCGCCTGCAGCAACAGCCGTTCCTGCTCCTCCAGCTTGTGTTCAATCCGGGTGTTGTTCCAGATGCGGATGGGCAACCCCACGCCGATCAGCGTGCCGAGAACAATCAGGACATTGGCGTAAAGGTGGGGGGAATCCTGGTAGAAAAGCCATTGCCGCGCGCGCACCAAGCGCCCCACGTCAATTCTTGCGATCTCCAGAATGACACACATCAAGGCGAACAGGACTTGCCAATCCAGGGCGGGTTGTTTGAACCTCTGTTTGATAGACCGGTAAAGGCTGAGGTCGACAAAGGGGCTGAACTTCCAGATGACTTCCTTGTCCGGACAGATCCAGCGGGCAGAACCGGCCACCAGAGCATAAAGGACGGCCATCGGGACGGCCAGAATTTCATGGCCCAGCAATACCGCCGGCAGGCTCACCATCATGGCCACCACCAGCCCCACAATGGTTCCGCCCAGCAACCCGGCAAGCACAGTAATATCAAGACTCAAGTCAGTCCCACGGTAATTTGCCAACAGCCGGACGAAGACGCCGAGCATGAACGGGACGCCCAGAAACGCTGCAAAGAGCAATTTTTGGCGTGGGGTTCGCTGCTCGATAAAGAGCAGCCGCTTGAATTTGCCAAACCGGGCGATGATGCTGGCGAGCGAGGCGATGACGCCCAGCTTGATCAGCAGCGTGATCAGAATGGTCGCGTTGGACTGGCTGATGGTGACGTGCATGGCAAGCGACAGCGTGGACGGGACCAAGCCTGGGCTGGCGGGCGGAATTGCCGAAATCCTGCAGCGCTTTATGCCAACCGCTACGAATCCTCGGCCTGCGCGCCGCCGCCTACAAAGTGTACCACCTCCAGACGGTCGCCAGCTTCGACAAGCGTATGCGCCCAGCGGTCGCGGGGAAGGATTTCGAGATTCCGCTCCACGGCGACGCGATCCAGGGGCACCTTGAGCCATTCGAGGAGAGCTTGAACCGTCCGCGATCCCGGCACTTCTTTGGATTCGCCGTTAACTTGAATGGTGATCAGACCGGCCTCCATCGGACGCACCCTCGAGACTCTTCAATAATCCGGAGAAAGCCGGGCAACAACTCCACCGCCTTCAAGAATTCCGCAACACGGCCTCCCGTGTCATTCTGGGGGCGCAGGAAGACCCTTTCGCACCGCGTCGAGCACCCCATTCACAAACTCCACCGAACCTTCCTGGGAAAACCGCCGGGCCAACTCCAGCGATTCATTGATCACCACGGCCGCCGGGTTTTCGGGATAATGGGTCAACTCGTAAAGGGCGAGGCGCAGGATGTTACGGTCTACCGCCGCCATGCGGTCAAGGCGCCAGTGGGTGGCACGCTCCTTGATAAGTTGGTCGAGCGTTTCAACGGAATTTGCTGCGCCCTCAAACAGCCCGCGAGCAAAAGTCTCGGTCTCCGGATTGAGATTCCGGGGCGCTAGAAAAGTTGAGATCACGTGTTCGACGCTGTGCTGGCCCACGTCAAACTGGAATAACATTTGCAAGGCCAGTTCCCGCGCTTTAGTTCTCGAAGCCATGTGTTTTCCAGGAATCGAGAGCCGGCGGGCAGTGGAAGCAACTTCGGAATCGCGGTCGCTCCCTTGCGGCGCCGTAAAGGCTTTTGGCCATCATTGGGACACACCCGCGATCGGCACGGAAGATGGATATGAACAGTAGCGATACTTCCCCGCCGTGGGTGATGACAGCGCCGGGACCGGGATTACGTCAGGAACGAGGGGTTTCTGGTTGAAGTCAAAAGCATGGAGCATGGCGCTTGCGTGGTCATCCCGCGCCGTCAGATGCGGCAGACGCCATCGGGTCTCGATGAATTTTAAGATGGAAGAAAATTCGTAGATGTCCGGGTCGATGTATCCGGGACGCGCGTAAGGCGAGATCACCAGCGTTGGCACTCGCGGGCCAAAGCCAAAGGCATCCTTCTGCGGCGGCGCCGCATGGTCATAGAATCCGCCGTAATCGTCCCAGCTCAGGAAGATCACGCTATTGTCCCAATACTTGCTTTGCATCACCGCGTTCATCAAGCTCGTGACGTACCACATGCCTCTTTGAATATTGGCTGGCGGGTGTTCGCTATCATCAAAATCGGGGACGAGCCACGAAACCTGGGGCAATGCGCCGCTTTTCAAGTCGCCATAGAACTCATCCTGCGGGACCAGATGGGCCATGCGGGAAGGATTGTCCCGGATGTCCTTGAAACCCGGCAGCGGATTCCAGAGATAAAACTTATTCGGAACCGGGTTGCTGATCCGGTGGCCGCTGGGACTGAGCACAACCGTGGGCGCGTGCGGATTCGTCTCAACGTAGTACTTCCAGCTGATATTCGCGCCACTCAGCCGGGTGACCAAAGATGGAAAGCTAAATCCATCATCATCATCCAACGCCTTTTTCAACTCCCGCACTGTAGAAGCGTTAACGATCAGGCCGCCCGATTGCGCTGCCACCGTGTAGACGTGGTTGGGAAGGCTGGGACCATTGAGCGATGAGAAGAAGTGGTCGCATAGAGTAAAATATTTGGCATACTGCCAGTAATTCGGGATGTCCCGCTGGTCGTAGTAGCCCATGGTGTAGGACGAGCCTTCAGCCCAGACGAAACCGTCCATTGTTCCGTGGTCATAAGCGGCGTGGGCGATTTCCCACTCATGCGCCAGATCGCAGGGCGGCCCGGCTTCAGGCATGTGGAAAGGCACGACACACGCCCGGCTCCCCGGCATTTTGGGCAAGCAGGTTGCAGGTGGAATGCCATCGGCGCCCGGGTAAGTCCCAAAGTAGTTATCAAAGCTGTGATTTTCCTGGATGATCCAGATCACATGCTTGATCTTTGTGATCCCAGGCGGCGCCGGCGCATTTGCGGCGGGTTTCAGCTTAACCGCTTGTCCGGTCTGTGCGCCGCGAAGGGAAGCCGCCAGCAAGTGCCAGGCAAAGAAGCTGGCGATTCCCCAAAGCAGCACTTTGTTTCGTGACATCCACGACCTCATTCAGGAGCATTGATTCTATAACGCGGCCGCCGGCAAAGACAACGCCTCAGCGCCTGCATGTAGTGGTGCAGTCTGCTGTAGCGGCGCTCGGAGCTTGCCCTGACAGGGAGCGCCGGATCGAGCTTCTACATTTGGGCGGCCAGCTTGTCATCCTGACCCCTTTAAATCCATTCTAAGCTCTTCGCAGTCATCCTGCCCTGAAAATCAGTAGTGACTCAGTTTGCTGTAGCGGCGAAACCGGCCCATTACCAAAGCGCGTGGACCGTCACCAATCCGCCCTCAGCTCCCTGTATACTGTTTGGGGGCCATCCCACGTTACGAAAGGAATCCAACAACTTCATGGCAGAAATCATTCCCTTCCGCGCTTTGCATTACAACACACAGCGCGGAGACCATCTTTCCAATCTCGTCACCCAGCCCTATGACAAAATTTCCCCGCAAATGCAGAGCCGGTATTACTCGTTAAGTCCCTATAATCTGGTCCGCATCATCCGGGCCAATGACCAACTCGAAGCCACCTCAAGCGAGGATCCCTACGCCCGGGCGAACCGCCATTTTCGTGGATGGATTGAACAAGGCATCCTGATTTCTGAACGCGAGCCGGCTCTATTCCCCTACTCCCAGGAATACTTCGTACCTGGCCAGCCCGGCGCTAAGAAGACTCGGAAGGGTTTTATCGCGCTCCTGCGTCTTGAGGATTATGACCGCCGGGTGGTTCACCGGCATGAGGAAACGCTTTCCGGTCCGAAGGCTGACCGCCTTTCGCTGCTGCGCGCCACCCGCGCCCACTTTGGCCAGATTTTCCTGCTTTACAGTGATCCGGGCGGGGTCATCGAATCCTCCTTGGATGCCGCCGCATCCGGAAAGCCGTGGGAGCAGGTGGAGGATGAATACGGTACGCAGCATTCGGTGTGGAAGGTGAACGGCGAAGAAGCCATCAGCCATGTGATTGAAGAGATGCGCGACAAAAAGCTGGTGATTGCAGACGGCCACCACCGATACGAAACGGCGCTCGCTTTCCGCAACGAATGCCGCGCCCAAAACATTCTGAGCGAGCGGGCCGAATACGTCATGGCCACTTTAGTCCGCATGGAGCAGCCGGGCCTCACCATCCTGCCCACGCACCGGGTGATTCACAGCCTCACCAACTTCAGTTGGGAGAAGCTTTCGAGCGCCGCCCGCGACGCATTCGAGTGGACTGAGGCATCCCTGCCGGGGAATAGCGGCGATGCGGTCTCGTTGATCGCGCCGAAGATCATTCCGGACGGCCGTCCCACGTTCGGCGTCTACGCCGGGCAGGGCAAGTTCGCCGTGCTTCGGCTTCGCAAGGACTTCGATCTGGCTCAAGCCTTGCCGGACGTCCCACCCCAGTTGCTGGAGCTGGACGTTGTGGTTCTGCACCGTTGGCTTTTGGAAAAGACTCTGGGCATCGACCGCCAAGCCGTGCGCGAGGAAAAAAATCTACGCTACGTGCGGGAAATTGAAGCCGCTCTCGATGCGGTCAACAGGAACAAGGCGCAACTGTGCTTTCTGCTCAACCCGACGCCCATCGCCGCTGTCTGGGATGCGGCTCTTGCAGAACTCGTGATGCCCCAAAAATCAACGGATTTCTATCCCAAGCTGCTCTCCGGCTTGACCGTGTATTGGCTGGATAATCCGGGTGGAATTTGAAGCTGCCCACTGGCCCGGACTATTCACGAGTTTATTCGAAGACCGGAAGGGCACGTCGATGACGTCGTCGGCGTTGTCAAGTATAAAATTTTTATGACCACAGCATTTTTAAGGAACACCCGCGCCGCCTGCAGGACGCGTGACACGCGCCGGGATGAGGGTGCCGTCCTGTTCCCCGCCGCCGGCGCGTGGCTTCGCGGCCTGCAGGCGGCGCCTTCCTCGCTCTTTGCTTTTTGGCCGTCCCGCCCTCTTACTGGTCCCTAGTATTACTATGTTAAGTAGTTCTTGTATCTTCTCTTTGGAAAACTTAGTATGGGTCCATGAAGCCCATCCGCTGGAATGCCCAGCTTTGGAGAGAAAGAATTTCATGAGTTTCTGAGTCGCTTGATCGCGGCGCCGGTTTTAGGGGATAGCGTTTACGGAATCAATGCCGAATTCCGGGCGGGGCTGCGGCAGTGGGACCTGGAGTTTTTTCTGTAGATCGATGGTCAGGCGCTCCAGGGCTGGGACCCTGAGGTCCGGACCGAGGTCAAACGGGTCCGGCGTGATGTCCGTGCCGGAGAATCTCCCGCCCAGACCCTGGCGGCATTGACGCAGCGCATGCCGGAGGCAGACGGGAAGAAGTGCTCCGGGGTGACGGCGGGAGGGCCAACTCGGCGCCCGCGTCTGGCGTGGCGGGAGGTTTTTTGCAGCATGACCTGCGCCAGGCCGGAGGCCAACTGGAAAAAGTTTGGCTGGTGGTGGACTGGCCGGCGGGCGACCCGCGATTTTGAGCGTGATTTCGGGTTTGAATGTCGGGACTGCGTCTCGTTGATCGGGAGCGGACGGCAAGCGCGACCAGACGATTTTCAACCCGGCGCGACCGAGCAGCCACGACGCATCCGCTTTTGCTCTAGCCAAGACCGAAGCTGGGATAGGCACGTATTCGGGAACCCCTACCGTAGCTTTGTCTGTGTCCGCTGCTCTGCGAATTGCCAAACCCACGCCGGGAGACACGCATAAGATGAGTTCGATAACGGAAACCAACTTCGGTCCCAGACGAGGCTGCCGGTGTTCGTGCGCAGGGTGCATTGTCGCTACCTCCGAGCCAACGAGCATGCACCAAGATTGCCAATCGTTGTGACCATCTATATGATTTAGAATCAGTTGTTTGAGTTGTATTAACACGCCAACACGCAAATCACAGTTTATGATAAATCGTCAATTTACGAAACACGAAAAGCGTGTTAGATTGGATCGTTATGATGCAAGCGGAGCAGCCGGATTCGGCGAATTCGATCCGGCTTGAAGAGGGGAACGGTCTGTCAGTGCGGGTTTGGGAGGCGATTGGTACCGAGCGCGAGTTGCGCGGCGTATTGGCCGCCGCCGCTGATGCGGTTGTCCCCATCGTTCCCTTCGAGGGGGTGGGCATCGTCATCTTGACAGGCGGACAGTCCGCACGTCCCTACCTGCTCCATCTGGTGAATCATGCGCCTCGGCCGGGTGAGAGCTGCCCCGAGTTTTTGGCTAGGACGGCGGATCGTGACAAGCGCGCCGCGCTTCCGCCACGCCCTCAGGCTCCGTATACCGACTTAATGCAGTCGCACAAGTCCGGGGAGCCTTACGTGTGTCCCGACCTGCTGGCAAAACCCGCCTGGTACCGCCATGAATTCAAAATGGCGGCGGTCGGCATTCGCGCTTACGTGGCGGTGCCTCTTCTCGTTCGCGGTGAGACAATCGGCGTGGCCTCGTTCTCGCGGATGGCGCCGGCCCCGTTCACGGCCGAGCAGGTCGAAGCGCTTCAGGAAGTCTCGCGTCCGTTGGCCGTGGCCGTTTCGAACGCCTTAGCGTATGAGGAGATTCGCAAGCTGCGCGATCAACTGGCGGCGGAAAATATCGCCCTCAAAGAGCAGCTCGGGCAGATGCCGTGGGCGGAAGAGATCGTGGGCAACTCCGACGCGCTGCGCCGGGTCCTTGAAGCCGTCGCGCAGGTTGCGGCCACGGATGCAACCGTCTTGATCACCGGTGAAACGGGAACGGGGAAGGAATTGATTGCGCGCGCGATCCATCGGCGGTCTCGACGACCCTCGCTACCCGACCAGCTTTTACGCCGTTTCGCTCGCTCAGTGTGAATGTGCGGCGAAGGCGATTTCGGCTTGACGAAGGCCCCGCCAAGTGCTATGTTTCCCCGGTATTCATAATCCCCCTGGACTAAAAAGTAATTAACAGTTGGAGGCCGGTCCCGGCGGTGGACCTTAGACTTCCACGGGCAACTCGCTGGGATCCAGAGAAGGGGCGGACTCCTCGACTTTAATACTCGCGGCTTCATAGATGGCGATCAAATGTAAGGCATCAGAGGCGAAGCTCGTGTAGCGTCCGCTAATCGAGCGGACAACGTAGCGTTCCCGCCTCGGAGGCATTTGCCGATAGCAGTGGCAACGCTGCGGCGAGAGCATCGTCTGGTTGTTACGTGCAGCACCATTTAGAGTGTGGCCATAAGCGGGGGAAACATGGCCGTTGCAAAAAAGACCATTGGACCGTATGAAGTCAGGGACACCCTGGGACAGGGTGGAATGGGAGTGGTCTACAAGGCCTACGACCCAGGCGTCGGGCGCGAAGTAGCCTTAAAGACCATCCGCGATGCTCCGGACCGCAATACCCTGCAGATGTTCCAGAGGGAGTACGAGGTCCTAAAGAACCTCACTCATCCGAACATCATTAAAATCTTCGATATTGGGGAATACGAAGAGGACGGCCTGCGGCGTCCCTTTTTCGTCATGCCCCTACTGCAAGGCAATCCCCTCGACAAGCTCATCCGCACTGCCGCCCACCGCCTGACGGTGGAACGAGTAGTGGAAATCATATCGCAGACCTGCCGGGGACTGCACGCAGCCCACGAGCAGGGCCTGATCCACCGGGACATCAAACCCAGCAATATTTTCGTGATGAGCGACGATACGGTGACGATCATCGACTTCGGCATCGCTCGCCTGGTGGATGGCCGCACTACCCGCGGGGGGAAGGGCACACTGCTCTACATGTCTCCTGAGCAACTTGAGATGAAGACGCTGACTCCGGCGTCAGACATCTTTTCCCTGGCTGTGGTTTGCTATGAGGCCCTGACCCAGCGCCGGCCTTTTGAGCGTTCAACGGAGACCCAGGTGGTTGAGGCCATCCTCCATCAGATGCCACCTCCTATTTCAGGATTGAATCCTGCCGTGAGCCAGACCCTGAGCCGGGTGATCCACAAGGCCATGGCGAAGCAGCCCTGGCATCGCTTCTCAACCGCCAAAGAATTTTCTGAGACCTTGAACAAGGCCCTGCGCAACGAGCCCATTGAGGCTTTTGACCCGGCCCGCATCCAGCCCCGGGTCCAACGCGCCGCGAAAGCCTTCCAGGAAAGCGACTTCGAATTTGCAAGTGAAATCCTGACGGAATTGGAGGATGAAGGCCACCTGGATTCCGCCACTACTGAACTCAGGCGTCAAGTCGATCATGGCATCAAGCAGAAGAAAATCCATCAGCTCCTGGAGAGCGCCCGAACGCGCTTTGAAGAGGACGAAGATCCGCTGGCTTTGCAGAAGGTTGATGAGGTGCTTCAGCTCGATCGAGATAATATTGCGGCTATAGCCCTGAAGGCGAAGATCGAAAGCCGGCGAAGTGAACGGCAAATCGAAGGCTGGTTCCGGCTGGTCCAGCAGCACATTGACAATCACTCCTACAGTCATGCCCGCCAAGCCTTGCAGAACGTTCTCCAAATCCGGCCCATGGACAAGCGCGCAGCTCAACTCCTGAATGAAGTAGAAAGGATGGCCCAGGAGTACACAAGAACTCAGCAGGAAAAACAGAAACTCTATCAGGCGGCGCGCGATGCCTGGCAAAACGATGAAGTGAGTTCGGCGTTGTCCAAAATGGGCGCGGTCTTGGACCTTGACCGGCGAGCCCCCGACACTTCGCACCCCGAACACGCCAACCTGTATCAAAGCTTTTACAACCAGGTCAGGACCGAACACGACTCCATGTACCAAGCCTGCGCGGAAGCCCGCAAGTATCTCGCCGACCGGAATTACGCGAGAGCTTTGGCCATATGTGAGCAATACCTTGCCAAGCATCCCGGACATGCCCTGCTGCAGGCATTGAAATTTGACGTGGACGTGCAGCAGAGGCAACAAATGTCGGCTTACGTTGCTGAGGTCGACCGCAGGATTGAGGCCGAGCCCGATCTGGACAAGTGCATCAGCATCCTACAGGAAGCCTTGGCACGGTATCCGGGCGAGTCGCATTTTGAAAGATCACTACGGACTGTTAAAGAAAGAAGTGGCCTCGTAAACGGCACCCTGGCGAAGGCACGTCTTTACGAGGATCGTGGGCAGTTTGCGGAAGCCCTTGGACAGTGGGAAATTCTCCGCACCATTTACAGTCAATATCCCGGGTTGAGTTTTGAAATCGAACGAGTCGCCAAGCGCCGCGAACAGCAGTCACACTCCGAAGCGAAAGGCCGTTGGGCCGATCAGATCGATAGCGCGCTTCACTCCGGTGAGTACGCTCAAGCGTTGTCACTCTTGGGAAAGGCCCAAGCCGAATTCCCAAACGATGCAGAGCTAGCCGAGCTTGGAAAGCTCGCTCAACAAGGGGTGGAACGGACTGCGGAAGCCCACCTGTTGTTGGAGCAGGGCCAGGAGTTGTGCGCCCAAAAGCGTATTCAAGAAGGTTTAGAGTGCCTGCGAAAGGCGCACGGACTGGACGAGCGGAGCCCTAGTATTCGGGCCATCCTTCTCGAAATGCTTGTTGAACAGGCTCGCAGCCTTCTGGATACAGACTGGCGCACCGCTGAGCTTTTGGTGCAACAGGCATTGGACCTTGACCCTGCCAACGGATTAGCGAAAAACGTACAGACTTTAGTCATGGACCACAAGAAGGATGAGTCCGTGGCCGATTGCCTAACCCAGGTTCGCCGGTGCCAAGCAGCAGGAGACGTGAAAGGGGCGCTGGCTTTGGTCGAAAAGGCTCTGGCCTCGTACCCTCTGGAGCCTCGTCTCCTGCAGAGCCGCGACACTTTGCAAAGACAGGCGCCGCAATTCTGGCCGCAGCAGAATCGTCCCCAAGACTTGGAACGGACAAGGCGGTTCGAGCAGGATGCAAATAGGACGAACGACGCGGAAAAGGTGAGTTTGTTATGGCAAGACGCTCAGTTCGTCGCCAGCCAGTACCCTGAAGATGAGGAGTTTCAGACCTTGGCCAGGAATGTCGGCAAACGTTTGCAGACAATTGTCAGCGTGTCTGCATACGGACCGGACTCTGAGAACAAGCATCCTTCGGAGCCGCAGTCTGAAATAGGAGCGGATCTGCCTTCTGAAATAACTGTAGAGCATGGCGAGTCCGCTCTGGTGGCGTGGTGGCGTGACTTCAGGAAAACTGCGGCCCGTTTATTTCAAGAGCAACAACGATGGATCGTTGCTGGCGCGGCGACCCTGGTTGTTCTTCTAATCATGATTTGGGTTGGGCTGCACCGCCCTCGGCATCCCAGATTGAAAAGCCCCACTGGGCCGCTCGTTGACCTGGGAAGGCACATTGACGAAGTTTCGCTGGCGGACCTCTCCAGCCTGCGCCATATCCCCGGAGTAGTGGCTCTTAAAGCTGTGAGACAAACACAACGTGATTCCGACAAAGTTGCGCCCGTAAGCGTGGTGTCAACCCCCGATCCGAAGGCCGAAGCCCGTCAGAGGCTGCAGAAGCTCGCCTTTGATGCATATACTAGCAAGCAGTTTGCTGAGCCTTCCGGTGCCAATGCGATTTTTTACTCGAAACAGATGTTGGCTTCTGATCCAAATAATGGTTGGGCCCAAAAAGTGATTAATGACAGTATTCTTGGCGTAAAAAACCTCATTGACAGTGCAATTGCAAATAAGGACTTTATCGGCGCACGCCAATGCCTTGGTGCATTAGCCCTACTCCTTCCAAGTGACAAGGACATCAAGAGTCTTGAAGCGGATATTGATTATGCTGAAAAGCAGGCAGCGCCTCGCCCGAAGCCCGCACCCCCGCCTATCGTGTTCAGCGCCGATGTCTCGCGCTTGCACGGGCGCAAGTCTTTTTCTGAGGGCATTCTTAGCGTTAGCGGGGGCCAGTTTAGTTATACTGGCAAATCAATTTTGGGAGGAAAATCGGACGGGTTTAAGGTGTCTTGCTCGGAGATTGATGCGATTAGTAAACATAAGAGTGTGTTCTCTCATCACAAGCGCTACGAGGTCCAAACCACCTCCAACAAGGACTTTTCATTTGAGCCTAAAAGCGACTCCAATTTCAATTTCAAGAAACTGGATTTGGTCTGCTCAAAAGAACCCAAAGAAAACTAGAAACTCGAGGTTAAATAGCGGATGAGAACCACCTGACATCGTGAGGAACACGGAAGTCTTTATTCCTGGCAACGAGGACTAGCAATCCCGAGCAAACTGCGGGACGAACGCAAGGCTCGTGGCGACAAAGCGATGGCAGGGTAGTGAGCGATGAGTTCCACGAGATGTGGGTTGAGTTGAATTCAGGCCGCCGACGGCCCTTGTAGAAGCATATTCTAAGCAGCATTGAGGGTAATCCAACGAAGCTTCAAGACCGTTACCAGATCAAAGGGACCATTGGACGTGGAGGGATGGGTGTGGTCTACCGCGCCTATGATCTGGAGGTGAAGCGAGAAGTTGCCTTGAAGACGCTGCGTGACGTTCCCAGCCGCGCCGCCCTTGAAATGTTTCAAAGAGAATGTCAGATTCTGGCGTCTCTCAGCCATCCGAATATTGTACAAATATTCGACGTTGGCGAATTCGATGAAAGCGGTGAGCGGAAACCTTTCTTTGTGATGCCATTGCTTCCCGGAGCGCCCTTGGACAAGCTGATCTATTCTCCCGGCCCAAAGATGCCGGTCGAACGCGCTGTCGACATCGTCATACAAGCATGTAGGGGGCTCCAGGCAGCCCACGAACGGGGATTGGTACATCGGGACTTAAAGCCCAGCAACATTTTTGTCATGAAGGATGACTCAGTGGAGATTATTGATTTCGGCGTAGCTCACATGGTTGACAGCCGACTAACTCGCGGTCAAAAGGGCACATTAATGTACATGGCGCCCGAGCAGGTTGAAATGAAACCTCTCACCTCCCAATGTGATCTCTTTTCGCTGGGAGTCCTGGCTTATGAAACCTTGACGCAACACCATCCGTTCGCAAGGACCGGGGAAGCTGAGATCGCTAAAGCAATTTTGGAGGAAGTGCCGCCGCCAGCGTCAGAGTATAACCCGGCAGTCCGGCAGATTCTCAGCCAGGTCATCCAAAAGGCGATGGCCAAGCTCCCGCGGCACCGGTATTCCAGCGCGCGAGAATTCGCCGAAATTCTAAGGAAAGCTATCTATAACGAACCCATAGAGTTCTTTGATCCAGTCAATATCCAACCGAGAATTCACCGAGCAGAGAAAGCGTTCGAACAAGGAGACCTTCAGTTTGCCTCAGAAATTCTTCATGAATTGCAGGCGGAGGGCTGTCTAACTCCAGATATCGATCTCTTACGCAGCCAAATTGACCGTGCCTCCCGGCAAAAGAGAATCCGAGAACTGCTTGAAAGCGCGCGGTCGAGATTGGAGCAACAGGAATTCCCGCTGGCAATGCAGAGGGTCCGTGAGGTATTGCAGCTTGATCCAGAGAACGCGATGGCACTGGGTCTTAAAAATACGATTGATAGTAAGCGAATTGAGCAGGAAGTCGACAGCCTCCTGCGTGCTGCCCAGCAGCACCTTGATGCCCGCGCTCACGTTGAGGCTCGCGGAGTTTTGGGTCGTGTCTTGAAGCTTAAGCCCAACGATGCAAGGGCTTCAAATTTATTGACCGAAATCGACAAACGAGAGCAGGAATACGCCAAGCGGCGGGAAGAGAAGGAAAATCTCTACAGGACGGCTCTGGAAGCGTGGCAGAAAGGTTCAATCAGCTCTGCCCTTACGAAGATGGATGTCCTTCTCCAACTGGGTGTGGATGGGGCTGATCCATCGTCCCCGGAGCGCAAAGCAGTCTATGAGAAGTTTCATAAGCAAGTCCGTGCGGAACAGGAGTCGATCGACAGAGCCTACGCTGATGCGCAAAAAGAGATCGAAGAGCGCCATTTTGAGAGGGCTTTGGCTATATGTGTAGAAGGTTTGGCCAAATATCCAGATGATGGACGCTTCCAGGTATTGAAATTTGAAGCGGAGGAACGCCGTGGCCGAGAACTGGCAGCCTTCATTGTTGAAACAGACCGGAAACTTGATGCGGAGCCGGACCTGGAAGTCCGAGTGAGCCTCTTGCGCGGTGCCCTAATGAGGTATCCCAAGGAAATCCATTTTGAACGGACGTTACGCCTGGTTTTGGAGAGGCAGGAGCTGGTGAATTCGATCGTAGCGAAAGCCCGCCTCTACCAAGATCGAGCCCAGTGGAACGAAGCACTTGAGCAATGGGAGGCACTGAGGAATGTACATCCTGCATTTCCCGAACTCGACAGTGAGTTAGCTCACGTCAAGATGGAGCGAGAAGAGCAAGATAGGGCAGAATTGAGGGAGAGGAGAGTCCAGGGGCTTCGCCAATCGTTGCGGTCAGCGGAGTTGGCAATCACCATTAAATTGGCGGCAGCGGCCCTTGTAGAGTTCCCAGACGACCCGGAAATCAAAGAATTAGAAAGACGTGCGCAAGAAGGGATGGCGCGTGCCATCGAATTGAAGTCACTATTGGATCGTGTCGAGGAACTCGCCGGTGACGATCAAATCGAAGAAAGGCTTGGAGTCCTAAGAAAAGCCTTTGAAATAAGGCCTGAGGAATCCTCCATTCGCGTTGCATTTTCCGACAGTTTGGTTGAATATGGCCATCGCTTATTAACCAGCGACTGGCATAAGGCCGAAGGTCCAATCAAGGAAGCTTTGGAGGTTGATCCGGGCCACGCATTGGCTAAGAGCCTGCGCGGAATGCTGGCTGATCGGAGGAAGCAAGAGCTTGTAGAGCAATGCCTTTCCCGGTCTCTCCAGCTCAGGGCTGAAAATAACCTGGAGGGGGCGATCGAAGAGTTGACAATAGGGCTTGCATCTTATCCCCATGAGGAGAGCTTGACCCAGCTATACTCCGAGATCGAGACCTCGATTCTTGAAAGCCAGCGCCAAACAAGTCGCTTGATCGATATTGAAGAACTTAGAAAGCTCACTGTCCGTTCTGAATCCGTCAATGACCCCACGGAAATACGCGGCATTTCCGAACTTGCTCAGAAGATAGCCCGGGTCCATACAGGAGATCCGGAAATTGAGCTTCTCGCTACTTCAATTGGGCTCCGCCTCCAGACGTTAACCCCGCCTTCTGGAACAGAACCGGCTGCGTTATTGGGAGAAATCGAGCTTCCTGCGCTTGGTCAAGGGTCCCGAGTTCCAACAGATAAGGGCTCGGGACTGCCGCCGGACGGAAGCGGAGCCAGAATTCTCCGGAACGTTGGGAGTATCCATACCTGAATCCGGCGTGAAAAGCGCTGACTTTAGGATTCGAGGGGCCTGAGTCGGCGGATTTTTCGGAGCATGTCCGCCGCCATGCCTCGAAGAAAGGG
>Ga0207416_1001850_pt1 | contig 25432 bp, 41 predicted proteins | sample PaiPotPPM11metaG_FD_184107 | JGI IMG/M metagenome (GOLD analysis project Ga0207416, IMG submission 184107) | Iron sulfur acid spring bacterial and archeal communities from Banff, Canada, to study Microbial Dark Matter (Phase II) - Paint Pots PPM... ... | reverse complement strand
GACCACTGGTACACGGTGGGAGCCCAGCGGCTTCGCGCGCTGCGCAACGATCTCGCAGACCGGTCGTTCCGGCCCGGATATTTGCGCTCGGTTGGGTCGGGCTGGGTGAACTGGGCTTTGGAGAGTTTCATGGATGAAGCGGCCCACGCGGCCAAGGTCGATCCGGTTGCGTTTAGGCTGCGCCTGCTGGACGGCGCCGGCCGTAATGCCGGATCGCCGCCGAATGCAGTGGGCGGCGCACGGCGGCAGGCCGCGGTGCTCGCCCGCGTCGCCCAGAAAGCCGGGTGGGGCAGCGCAACTCCGAAAGATGTTGGGCTCGGCGTTGCCACGACCTTCGGCCAGGAACGCGACATGCCCACTTGGGTCGCCTGCGTCGCTCGCGTGCAGGTCGACCGCACCAGCGGCCGCGTCACGGTCGAGAAACTGACACTTGTAGTCGACGCCGGCACCATCATTCACCCGGACAGCGCCGAAGCCCAGGTTGAGGGCGGCGCGCTGTGGGGATTGAGCATGGCTCTGCATGAGGGATCGGAGTTTGTGCAGGGTCAGCCGAAGGATACTAACCTGGACACCTATACGCCGCTGCGCATGGGCGACGTACCCGAACTCGAGATTGAATTTCTCCCGAGCACGCAAACGCCGGTTGGACTCGGCGAGCCGGCGACGACCGCGGTCGCGCCCGCGATCGGAAATGCGATCTTTGCCGCCTCGGGCGCTCGCGTCCGTCACCTCCCGATCCGCCCGGAAGCGGTGCGGCAAGCGCTCGCGGGTCAGACCTGACTCGCCGCCGGCGCTTCAGGAACCCTGATCCCTCGGTCCGGCTAATGACTGTGAAATCAGACGCCAGTTGTAAGATTGACGTACACGCACAGTATTGTTGAAAGCAGCAGTAGGAGCGTTCCATCGAAAAGGCGCTTTATTTGTCGATCATGGAGGCGAATATGCGATTACCCCTTTTTTCCCCGTCCGAGTTGAGCCCCGAACAGCGTCCGCTTTATGACGATATGCGCAAGGGTATCGAAGCGAACTTTAAGGGATTTATCGCGATCAACGGCGCGGGTCAGTTGATCGGCCCCTGGAATCCGTGGATCCGATTTCCGAAATTCGGTGGGCCAGTTTGGGAACTAGTCAAATCCCTATCCACGGCACCGACCTTACCGAGGCCCGTCCGCGAAATCGCGATCCTCGTCACGGGTGCACATTTTCATTCCGCTTACGAGATCTATGCCCATGTTTTGGTCGCAGAACTGCGCGGGATTACGGACGACAAGATTGCGACGATCGTCGCCGGTCAACGTCCGGGCGATCTAACTCGCGAAGAGGCCGTGGCGTATGACCTAGCGGCCGCTCTTGTGTCCGGTGGAGTTCTTCCAGCCTTGACCTATCAACAAGCAGTCCGATTGTTCGGTGAAGAGGGAACGGCGGAATTTATCTATCTCGTCGGTCTCTATTGTATGGTGTCTGTCACGTTGAACGGCTTCGATGTGCCGGTACCAGACGTCGATGAGTCCCGCAAACCACCTGCGGTTAACTCGTAATGGGTAGATTAGATACAGATCAAAAGGACGAAACGTTGCGAGCAGGAGTTAAGTAAGGAGTGTCTATGGAACGAAGGGTTGCGGGACGTCATGGGGGTGATGCCGCTTTCTCCCTCCGCATGGGAGCAACCGCGATCTTAAGTATACAGGGTAACCGTTGAGCAACAGTTCTATGGCCGGCTTCGTCAAACCGGAGCTCCGCCTCGCGCAGCCGCCTGGTTGGTTCGACCAGCTCGCTGCACTGCTCGGTCGTGAGCTTTCACCTAGCTCACGAAAATTCCGCACGGCACTTCGCCTTGCCACGATTGGCACGATCGGCGCAGGCCTGGTCGCGAGCTGTCACGTCAACAACCAGCTCGGCACTTACATCGTATGGCTCCTGGTGGGCGCGGGACCAATGATGTCTGCTCGCAAGGCGGGTGCGTTTCTGATCGCGGAAGCGCTCGCGCTTGCTGCATCAGTGGTGATGGCGCGCGCATTGGCGGAAACGCCGTGGCTGATGCTCCCGTTTATCTTCGCGGCGATGTCGTTTTCGACCTATTTGGGAACGACTCGTAAGCTCGGCGCTGCCCTTCTCCTCATCCAGGTGGTCTGCTTCGATACTTTCTACGGCGTCGTGTTTGCGCCGGGGGAAATCGGTTGGGGCGCGGCAGGCGCATTCGGCGGCAGCGCGATCGCCTTCGGCACGATCGTCCTGTTCGACAACTGGCTGTGGCCCGACCGCGGCGAAGAGATCCTGCTGGAATCGCTGGGAGCGAGCGTCGCGCGCGCTCGTTCGCGGCTTCTCGAGGCTGCAAATTTTTATCTGGATCGCCAAGACGCGCCGCGACCGCCGCTGCCACCGCCGACTTCGGATCTTCCCGCACACATGGATTTTCTGAATCGAGCCGTGGCCGAAGGTTTGTCCGAGCATCGCCATGCGATCCTGCTTGCGGCTATCACGCGCGTGGCGCGCATCAATCTCGAAGTGGATCGCCTGACCTTCGCCGCGCGCCAGAACGTACCAGGAGAGATTCGCGCTATGGTACGGCCCGAAGTTCAGGCGACGGTGGAGGCGATCGCGGCGGTGTTGGACGGAATCGCCCGCGAACTGCCGACGCACATCGCTGTTGGCGTCGACCAGCCGCCTCCCGCCTCGCGGACCCGTGCGCGATCGGCGTTAGACGCTCTCAATGCCCGCGTCACCCAGGTCAGACCGGCATACATCGGCAAGGCCAGTTCCGCCGAGATCGAGAATTTCGCATCCTTCACCGATTCGCTGGCTCTGCTGACCGGATATATCGAGCGCCTGCTCGATGAGCCTCCGCAGCCGCCCGCCGCGGCGCCGTCGAACGGTGCCGTTCCGCGATTGTCCGACGCTCCGGATCCTGCAGTTGTCAACTATTCAATAAAGGTCGGTCTGTGCGCGGTTATCGGTTTTGTGATCGGCATCACTACCCAGCGCGCCGATCTATCTACAATCCTGACAACGATAATAATAACATGTCTTCCCACCTACGGCGCAGCTATCCACAAGATGATTCTGCGGATCGTTGGAGCGATAATCGGCGGGGCGGTTTCTCTTCTGGCAATCATCATCGTCACGCCCAACTTCGAAACTCTGCCGGCTTATCTGATCGCTGTCTTCATAGTCTTCTATGTCTCCGCGTACTCCTCTCTCGCCAGCGGACGAGTTGCATACGCAGGAAAGCAGATAGGTACGACATTCGCATTGGTGTTCGCTGGCTTGAGTCCAGCCCTCGACGTCTATGAGCCGCTCTGGCGTATCTGGGGAATTTTGCTTGGCACGCTGGTCGTGGCAATCGTCACTCTCCTATATTGGTGGCCGGAATACGCCGCTGACTCCTTGTTGCCGAAGCTGCGTAAGGTTATTCACGATACGCTTATCTTGGCGCCCGGCGGTTCCGCTGCGAACACTGAGAATGAGATCCAGCAGGCTAACTCGAGGACCATGCGCACGCTCGCCGACATTCTGGAGGTCGCGGACGATGCTCAGTTGGAGGGCCGCACCAGCACGGTCAACCATAGTGCGATCGTCGAGGCCGCGGGAACACTCCGGCGTATCGCGAACCGGCTGGCCGCGATTGCGAGTGGGCGCATCGTCACTCCCGTGCCTCACCTGGACCCGGTGACCGAATTGGCGCGCGAGGCGGTGCTCGACGCAATTCGTCGGCACCTTCAGTCCTGGCTCGACTTCTTCAGCAGCGCTGATAGCCTAAGCGCTCCGGCCGCTCAGGCAATCGCGCGAGCTCACGCACCCGATGACATGGAAAGGCCTCTCGAGCAGTTCAGCTCGCGGCTGGAGGAGCGAGAATTCGCGCGAATCGAATCCTGGACTCTCGATCAGCGGCGAGCGCTCCTCGCTGAATTGCACTCGATGCGCCGGCTCGAATACCTGGTCTCCGAGTTGAATCGATGGCTCGCGCAAATTCCGGGCCCGGCCTCGAACCCAGAAAAGCAAAAACGAACCGCCAGGAACTAACTGCCTATTTCCGACTGGGTGTGGCGGGGTTGGGCCTGATCTTTGTAGGAATGATCTTGCAATCAATACAGTACTGGATCGTTGTGTTCGAACTCCCAGTGCAGTGATCGCCTCGGGCTTCGGTCACCATCCATTCGCCGCAGCCCAAAGAGCTTTCAGATATGAAGTCCTTTACTGCAGGAGCTCGGGTCCCTCGGGGTTCTGAGTAACTCCCGACACAATGCACGATTTCACGACGGGCTACGAGTACCGAACCAATACCACGTAAGACCATTTGCCTGATCTCAAAGCTATGCTCAGCGATCCGCTCTTCGCCGGTAAGGCAGTCCGGCACTAGATCGAGCGGCGAGGGGGATAATTTCCTTACCATCTCCGCCGAGCACTTGCTGAGATCTTGGGAGGTCGCGATACGGTGCTGCCACGGTCGCTCATCGCGTGTACCCTCCTCCTTCGAACACATATTCACGAGCGTGATTGGCAGAGCCATATTCGGGCGGAGACGCTTGATCAGATGTGCAGTCAAGACATATGCCGGCCGCCGTCGACGCGGATACATTCACCGGTGATGAAATCGCTGTCGACTAGGAAGAGCACCGTCTTGGCGATTTCCGCAGCACCGCCCCATCGCCGAAGCGGTGTGGCTTTCATCACCTCCATGCTCTCCTCGGGAGTCAGACCCGGAGGCGCAAGGATCGGCCCGGGCGCGATCGCATTGACCAGAATTTCTGGAGCCAGTTCCAGCGCGAGACTTTCGGTCAGGGCGACGACGGCAGCTTTGGACGAATAGTAAGGCACAAAGCCTCGGTAGCGGGGGCGGCCGCTTACGGGCAGCCAGTCCGCGAAGTTAATAATTCGCGCTCCACCGCTTTGCTTCATAATCGGCGCTGCAGAGGTCGAGAAAAGAAAGACGCTGCGGGCGTTAGCGTCGATCGTATTCGACCAATCCGCCTCATTGGGGTCCGGCGTGCTCAGATAGATCGATGCCATGTTAAGCAGGATATCGATGCGTCCTAGCGCGCGATGTGTTTCCTTGACCGCTGCTGCGATCTGATCTTCATCGGTCGCATCGGCCCGGATGGTGATCGCCCGCACCCCTGCGCTGATCGCGGCTTTGGCCGAAGCTTCCGCCGCTTCGCGCGAGCCGCGATAAACCAGCGCCAGATCGCACCCGTGCGCCGCGAGGCTGTGAGCGACAACCTGTCCGATGCGGGCCCCACCCGTGACTAGTGCCACTTTGCCTTTTGGATCCATGTCTCTAGAGGTAGTTGAACAGACGCAATCGCCTTTCACCGCCGGCAATATTTTATGGCGTATTTCCGCCGCCTGAACTTGAGCGATCTCAGGTCACGCGATCCTGTGTCATTGAGACCCCAGCAGGGCATCCTACGCGACGAATTTGCGCCCGATGATTTGGGTCTCGATCTCGACCGTGTCCATGAACTCGACGACGCCGGTGATGGCCCCGTTTTCGATTCGCAAGATCATCGCATAATGCGGCTGATCATAGGGCAGGCCTGCCGGGCTGATGCCGTGGCCGGATGCCAAGGCGACGACGCGGTTTCCCTCCACGATCAGTTCTTGAAACGTAAGAGTCGGCGGCTGTTTGAATTCCGCGAGCGCAGGTACGAGGACATTCAGCAGATCCGCGCGGGTATAGGTCTTGGACAACGGGGTCTTGCCGATAATGCGGTATTTCGCATCGGAGGCCAACATCTCGAATGCCTCGGTAAATTTCAGTGCAGCTATGAAATCGATATATTTTTGAGCGGTCTCACGTGTGCTGGGCATGATTTCGGTCTCTCGTTCGTCCAGGTCTTTTAGATTTTCCTGGTGCATTCCGCCCGCGGACTTTGTGGGGGCTGCACTGCTTTCCATCCTGAACGTTCGCGGTGGGAGCGCCAGCCGCGAGATCGGGTCCACGCAGAGCCGGATGGTTCGCGCACTTCGGCCGCTCACTCTCCCTTGCTGCGGTGGTCGTACGAGATTGAGTAAGCGGCCGATCGGGCCTGCAGAATCGGATCGGCCGAGAGATCGATCCCGTCCGTCAGGTTGGTGGGGTCGAACACGAGGCGGCGCTCGTCGGCCGCGCCCGTCGGAGAGATGCCGGTCACCTCCAGCCGCCCCAGCTCGACTATGGGCCGGTCCGCCGGCCACAAGGCGGTGACGTCGTCCGTTGGATCGCTCTCGCTAGCCAGTTGCAAGAGTAGGCGGAACGCGACCGGACCGTTCCGCAGGCGGCTCTCCAGCTCCTCGCGCAGGAAGTTCGCGCTGCGCTTACTCGCATCGTCAGGCGAGAGATAGGCTTCCCCCGCCTCGGGCATCCAGCGATAGCGGCCGAATCTGCGTGTGCCATCCGCGGCAGTGAACAGAAAGGCGTGCTCCGCATGGTAGTTGGCCTGGCCATAGCTGGCCGACACCGGTTTCTGCATCAGGCGTTCAACGAAGGCGCGTGCGGCGGGGTGGCTCTCCAGAAAGCGGGGGACCGCACCGGGTGCAGGCTGGCCGGTAACCGGGTCCGGGAGCTGCGCCCGCAGGAACGCGAGAAACTCCTCAGGTGTCCGCGCGGGAAACCCTTCGATAGAGTTCGCCAGGACGTCGGTGCTCTTGCTATCCGGTAGCTGAAATTTCACCGCCAGCGCCCGCGCGTTGGCGAGGCCATCGTGCACGTCCGGGTTCCCGCTCGCATTGGAGAAACGCATGACGGTTGAGACCGCTTGGCCTTGCAGGTGCAGCGCCCGGCTCACACCGCGCGCCTGTGGTGCACCGCGAAACGTGCCTGAGCAGACGATGCCCTTGGCATGCACAGGACGGAACCCGGGATGCGATCCGGCACGCGCCCGCATGGCCTCGACGAGTTGAGCAATAACAGGTGTGGCAGATCCTGACATGGTGGGCCTCTATCCTGGTTGGAGAACTTGACGTTGAGCCAGCAGGTCGCCTGGAAATGTGCAACGTCCTTAAAGCGTCCGCTAAGCGACTTTAGTAATTTCCTCAACGACCATGAGCTTACAGCCTTCCATGTCGATGAAGGTTGCGTCGTCGGGATGAACTTCCGCCAGAAAACGAGGCTCATTGAACGCGGCGTTCATTTCTTCAACGCTGTCAAAGCACAACTCCGCTTGCCCGTCGTACTCTGATACCCCCCACGGAAGTTTTATTCCCTCCTGGGTCACTACATGCGATTGTACATATCGTCGGATGTGTCGTTTGAAATCGGCACACCCGAGGACCTGCTCTGCGTGGTGACCGCTCCAATAGCGGTGGAAGTCTTCCTTTGGCATACCCGGCTTGCGCTTAATCATGACCACAAGTTTTATCATCGTGTCTTTCCTCAAATGTTGGATGTCTATCAACGGCTGCACAGAGGAGACCCCTGCAGGTCTGCGTTACACTTATTTGAATTTCCTGTTTCTCCTTTCCTCTATCATGCCCGCCAAAGTGGCCCGTTCGTTTAGCGCGGCATTCTTACGAGCCTCTCAGGTCTTGCACGGCCGATCTCCGCTGCTCGCGCTTAATCAGGTCCGCGTGCTCGTCACAGACCTCGGCGAGCTGGCGTAGCGGACGGCCATGGGCATCAAGATAGCGGACGATCGTGGTTGCTCCGTGCTGATGACAGCCAGCGCCTGAGCAGCGCGCTGCATAACCGCAGCGCACCAGTTCAACTTCGACTTCGGCGAGCGCCCACGCAGCGCCCCGTTGAAGAAGGGTTCGAAGAAAATGAGGAACCATCGCCGGAGCCCTCACCTTGGTCGTCTCTTCGACCCGTAAGGCGGACGCGCGGCAATGTCAAGACGTCGTGCTGAAGGGCACCCGGGTACTCCGGCCCGGAGAGAAATTCGATCATTGGGCGGCGATACCTGTTGCAGCCGATTCTCCGGTATTCTTCAAATCGCGTGAAGCGGCGCATGAGCACCTAGGCCTATCCGCCAACGTCTGCGTTCGATCACTTCTCTTTGTTGAGACAGCGCACGAAGGAAGGGGAATTTCCCAACGTCAAGCGCTGGCTTGATGAGATCGGCGAGAGGCCGGCGGTTAAAAAGGCGATGACGGCGGCCCCGTGTATCGCGAAGACCTGGCGACGATCACGCCCGAGGAGCAGGCGCGGCGATCCAGGCACTCATGGCCGACGATGACGCGATCCAGCGTAAGCGTGAGCGGCTGGAAGCCGAAACGTACGAGTATTTCTGGAATGTCGGAGCTAACAGCACAATGGAAGCAAGCAATGCTCACGCTGCCGCCCTCTGTCTTGCGAGACCTGGCCGTTGAGATACAGAAACTTGAGGTCGTCACCAACGCGGCGAACCAACAGCTTAGTGCGGCTGGCGTGCTCCCCAATGCCCGTCAGATTATAGGTAGAGTCTTTGGTTGTTTTCCCCGTCCTGGGGCGGAATTAGTTTCTCCGTTTTTAGCTGTGCGAACTCGATCGGTGTCAGAGCGCTGAGGCTCGAATGCGGCCGACGATGGTTGTAATCGTCGCGCCACGCTTCGATGGTTGTGCGCGCCTCGGCCAGACTCAGGAATACATGCTCGTTGAGGCATTCGTCGCGCAAGCGGCTGTTGAACGATTCCACGAAGGCGTTCTGCACCGGCTTGCCGGGCGCGATGTAGTGCCAGTCGAGCCGCCCGATCGACCAGCGCAGCACCGCCGTACTGGTCAGCTCGCAGCCGTTATCGCTGACGATTACTCCGGGAAGCCCACGTTCCAACACTAAGCGTTCCAGTTCGCGCACGACGCGCACGCCGCCGATCGAAGTATCGACCACCGTGGCTAGGCACTCGCGGCTGAAGTCGTCCACTACGCAGAAGATGCGGAAGCGGCGGCCATCGCTGAGCGCATCTGACACGAAGTCGAGTGACCAACGCCGATTGATCGCATCGGGGAGTGCCAGCGGCGCGCGCGTGCCGAGCGCGCGCTTGCGCCGACCGCGCCGGCGCACCATCAGCTTTTCCTCGCGGTAGATCCGATAGAGCTTCTTGCGGTTCATCACATGGCCTTCCCTGGCCAAGAGCCAACCCAAGCGGCGATAGCCAAAACGTCGCCGCTCCGCGGCCAGCTCACGCAGTCGCTGGCGCACCGTCGAATCTTCCGGCCGCCTCGCCTGATAGTTCAGGCTCGAACGGTTGAGGCCCACCAGCCTGCATGCGCGCACCCGGCTCATGCGGTACTGCTCGATGAGTCGGGTGACGGCTTCGCGTCGCGCCGCAGGCTCTAACCGTTTTTTCCGAGCAGGTCCTTGAGCGCCGCGTTGTCCAGCATCGCCTCGGCCAACAGCTTCTTCAGTCGGCGATTCTCATCCTCCAAGGACTTCAGCCGGCGCGCCTCCGAGACCTCGAGCCCACCGTACTTTGCCTTCCACTTGTAGAAGGTCGCGTCCGAGATGCCGTGCCGGCGACATACCTCTGGCGTCTTTGCCCCCGCCTCCGCCTCCCGCAAGATCCCGATTATCTGTTCCTCGTTGAACCGGCTGCCCTTCATCTGTCCGTCTCCTTTCAGTGACGGACTCTACCTCCAAACTGTTGGGCGGGAAGGGGGCACGCCATAGGCACAGGAGAGAAACTCGGACTTGGCCTGCGAGGCGGCCAGCGCGGCCTCGCGCGCCGCCATCACCTCCTGTTCCATGCGCTTGTGCGAGGCGATCTCGCGCGAGATGCCGAAAATGATCGGCCCGTCCGCGGTGTCGACAATTGCGCCCGACACGAGGTACGGCACCGACACGCCTTTGAGTAAGTAGTCGGTTTCGAAATCCTTGATCGTGCCGTCGGTTCGAATTCGATGAAGAAACTCCTTTCGATCTTTCGCGCGATTTTAAGGACACAGGAGAATCGACGATTAGATTGCTGGTGGTGTTTGCCGGATTTCTCTCTGCACCGCGATGCTTCATTGTCCTTCGCGAGCAACCGGAGTACGGCCTGCATCTTGATACAAACGCACCCTCGTATTACACCGAGACTTGGACTCTGCACCAAGGTGCAACGTTGCCAGGTGCACGACGCCAGGTGCATAACACTGGCAAGAACACTCAGGGCAACCTGAACGCATTATTGGAAAGTCGTAAGAATGGCCAACGCTTCAGTCCAACTCACTCGCGAGATCCAGCTGCACCACTTCGAAGTTCCGCTTTAGGCTTTGAGCTTTATTAGCGCTTTGGTCAGAGGTATGCGGAGCGCTGCCGGAACCAAGCAAGATTAATCTGTTGGCAGAAATTCCTCTCTGCTCGAAATAGCTCGCCACCGCTCGCGTGCGGCGATTGGCCAAGTTAGAGTTACGATCGGTGTCTTGGCTTGTATCCTGGACGGAACGGACCTTGACATAGATAAGTGATTCTGGATTCTGCTTGATAGTTTGTACTGCGTAGTCAAGAACCGGCATGGAGCATTTGTCGATCTTGTCGCTCCGAGCTCGAAAACGTACACCATGTAACACAATTCGCTCTGCGGTAGCGACATGGAGTGTTCTGGACCCGACTATCCGCGATCCTGCGATCACCCGCGTTTGCGCCTGAGTCACAGAGGTAGCTTCGACAAACAACACATAGGCGCCGGCGACTAGCGCGACGCTTGCCTTGCGAAATGTGCTTTTGAAGTCCATGATTTTTACACCTCTACCGCGCCCTTTTCGGATTGACCGAATCCTTGAGCGATCGTTACTGGAGCGGCACCCTGATCAATGGTACCGCCCGGCATAAGGCAATTTCGTGTTTCAGCAGTCTTGTCTGCTCGTTGCACCGATTAAAGGAATCGTTGGCCGCTAGCTGGCTGATATTGTTCTCGGAAGTGAGAAAAGCTTCTGATTCCAGGCTCTGATAAGGGGCTATCGTGCACGCGCTCATCAAGAACAACGAGGCCGCGACAATCGTCGCGCAGGCAATCTTGCCGATGCTGTTCATCTCCATAGATCGGAAATACTTGCTTTTGACGGTTTCAAAACGTCGCAACGAGCCGGTCCCACAGTGTATGGCCCGCATCAACCGTGCCGAAGTCAGTTTCCCGGGTTGTGCTGCCTTTGATGTGGCCGGTACGTACCTAGACAATGAAGGCGGGACTAGTGTGTAAAAAGACCCGCTTATGCCTAACTGAACGGATCTTCCGCAGACACTTTTACTGGATCGTCGAGACGCTTTTACCGAACACCCAGGGACTGACAACACCAAATACACCGGCCCGGGTGGACGTGGTGGAGGACAAGGATGCCTACCATTTCTACATCGAGATGCCCGGGCTCAGAGGTGATTCAATCGACGTACAGGTAGAGGACGATTCGTTAGTGGTAGCGGCCCGAGTGGCCGCAGGAGACCCAGGTTTATCCTGCGGAGCGAGCATATAACCCCATCAAACGTGCGTTCACGCTCCCGGTCAACGCGAGGCGTGATGGCATACGCGCGGCCTACATTGACGGGATACTCGAATTGACCGTAGCGAAGCGCGCGGAGTCCAAACCTATTAAGGTCCAAGTCAACTAGGCTGGTTCCTCGGGGGGCATGGGGCGCGCCGGACGGAAACGCCGCGGCGCGCCGCCTTGAAAGGAGTGTCCCTCTCGGATGCTGCGCTCCAGCGGTGCTATTTTACCCGAGCGCGGCGCCTGCGGTCGATTACTCTTCAGCTCAGGGCATACACTCTCAGAAGACGCTCAATGACTGAAGACACGAGCAGTTACTCTACGAGCGCTAGTGCCCTTATGCGGGAGGCAAGAACGACCGGCATCGCGACCGTGTACGATCGGTCGTCATCTATTCCAAAAGTACTCCTTCTCAAACAGGTTCTCCTCGAGCCAGATTGACTACGAGGGGCACACGCGAAGCGAGCACGGGAGGTGCGCAAGTCTGATGGAGCTCAACAGACCGCAAGTCGACGTCGGCCTTTTCACCAACCGAATCAATGAAATGAAGGCCTTTTATGGGAAAACCCTGGGGCTTCAGTTCGAGTCGGAGCTGGCGGTGGGCGGCGGTTTCAAGCAGCACCGCTTTATCGCCAAGGCTCGATCATCAAATTGATGGATCCGCGCGATCCGCTGCCGCGGCGTCATCCGGGGGGCTACGAGACCCTGATGATCGCATCGAGCCGGGTTTCGCGGCCGGAGGCACTGAACGATCCGGACGGCAATACGATCGAGCTCGTGCCACCGGGCGTGACGACGTGACCCAACTGGAAGTCCGGCGGAACATCCTCGCGAGGGAGTACGCGCTCTAGGTTCCGTATTACGCGCGGGCGCCAAGCAAATCGTCGTTTATCAGGCATGGTGCCCGTACTGAAAATGGACCAGGCGCAGAGACGAGCACTGCGGCCTTGGGTTGGCGCTCCAGGCTCTCGAGAAACTGCGGAAACGTGACCCAATCCCATGGCAGGCCGGCCTTCATCGATGAATCCGGGCGCGACAATCAGGCTGGAGGCGTCGATCTCGTTCGCACTTTTGCCGGCGCCCAACTGGCCGATCTCGGTAATTCTGCCGTCCTTGATTCCGATATCGCCGCGATAAAGGGGGAGCGGGTCCCGTCGACAGCTATCTCAATTCTGGGCGGGCTGCATCATCAATATGTCAGGGTTTAGGTTTTGACTAAGCACAGGTAAGTCTAAATTTCGACAGGGAAGGTGAGAGAGGACGGGGCACATCATTGGGCCGCTCCTCGGCTCTACTGTCCGGAAAAGTTTTCCGACATCCGGCGGAACTTTTGTTCCCAATCGAAAGTCATCCGGAAAATCCTACCTGTTACCCGCGTATAAGCGACGGCTAAAGCATACTGCAAGGTGGGTTTTTTACGGCACGGCTATTGCGCACCGAAGGCTGTTCACCTCCAAATTTTCAACAGAGGAGCGCGTCATGAATGCTGTTAAAAGCCCCATGGCAAGCGATCATGAAGTCCTGACGATAAAGGAAATTTGCGACGTACTGCAGGTCCATCCGTCCACGGTCTACAGACTGGTCAGGCAGAGAAAGATTCCGAGCTTTCGAATCGGCACCGACTGGCGATTCCGAAGGGACGTGATCGAGCGCTGGATGACTGAAGAGTCTGGCTCCCCTCACTGAAGGAAGCGTACGACATGGAATTCGATTCCCGTCCCTGGCCCCCCGTGGACCCGCTAGCAGGCCTTAGGCACACCCGTAGGCACACCTGCTAGCGTTTTCCCTCTCAATAGTCTTACTCGCAGCGACGCACAATAGGGCTGCGCCAAGATGAGTTTTCCGCCTCGGTGCTATTTCTGTCGTCACATAATACGGTGGCCCTTCAGTTTGGTTGTCTTCCGGGGTTCAAGGGGAAACCATGTAGCACACCGCTCTTGCTTGTATCGCGCTCGCGCACACTCCTGACGCCGAAGCCATCAAGTTAGAACTTTATGGGTGTGCCTATCCAAAACCTAAAACCCGGACGTATTGATGATGGAACCCGCCGAGGATTGGTGTCGCTGGTGTGTAGACGTTACCGTAGGCGACCGCGCTGGCGGCATCGGTGGTGACGGTGCGCGGTAGGGTGAGCAACGATGCCCAGACACACTGCGTCACCAAAGCGACGTTTTCGTCGCGAGACATCGGCGATTTCCCCAGGTGAGACTGTTTGACCAGATCCGCGTTCGCCGCTGAAGTGAGACCCTGAGGTTTGGTCGGCCTGTCAGTTGCCCGCGATATTCCGTCACTAAACCTCAATCGCGCAAAACAAGTCGAGAAAGGAACCGCTTGGGTCGGTACGCCCGAAACCATCGCAAAGCAGATTCGCGACTATCAGCAAATGGTGGGTGGCTTCGAGATTGCGTCTATGCAGGTCAATTTCAGCACGATCCCCCTCAAGGACGCCGAGCGTTCCATGCGTTTATTCGCCCAAAAGGTCATTCCGTCAACACTTGAGGGTACCGTTCTCGCCTTGTAAGGTTCGATTTCCTCATCAGCCGGCGCGCGGGGAGTGCATGCGTGCAACGGTCTGATAAAAATAGCAACACACAGATAATTATATCCCTAAAAAAGTCTTTATTTCCTCTTGAAGGCTGCTTTGGCACGCCGCGTGCTCCGAGCATTCCTGTGGGCCATCGGTTCCTTGCCCTGTTCGGGCTTCTCTCCTCCCGAACAGCGGCGTCCCACGCCGGCAATGCCGACATCTCTTTTGACAGATTATGGCGCTGCCGGGGCTCCCCTGCACCTGTCAGCGGGAGAGAGAAAAACGATTCAGAATCCATCGACTTAGGAATTAGAACGATGACAGAAGAAAGTGCGCACGAGCAACTAATGGTCCCCGATATCCTGATGCCGGTGCAGTACTACAACGGCATGCGCCGGGACAATCCCGAAACGCAAGCCGTTAAGCGGCTGATGTTCGCGGTGCTAGCCGACGCAGTACGCTGCTTCCAGACTTACGCCGACGCCCAGAGCGGCGCCGGGCGCCGGATGTTCGGCGAGACCGAATGGTGGATTTTGGACCGCAACAGTGACGGGCCGTTCACTTTCGTAGCGATCTGCGAGGCGCTCGGAATCGAGCCTGATTGTTTGCGCAACGGCCTCCACCAGTGGCGCTTGCAGCAATTCGGTGGGATGAATCCTCGCCGTCTGGGACGGCGCGCGAACGTCAGGAGGGAGGGGCAAATAAGCTCGCCTCAGCGCCCGCAGCCGCGAAGGCGCAAAGGTGACATAGGTCGCAGCAATGCCATCGGGAATCCGTCGCTCGCCGCTCATGCTTCTCGGCGCGGTCACCTGGAGGACCATTCTGCGCCAATCGAGATCTACCGCGACGATCCCGCCATGCCGTCTCTTACACCTGACAGCGAGTCGCGGCTAACGAGGGAGCTTGAACGAGAAGAGTGCGGCGTACAGTAAGCCTAGTTGCTGCCGCCAGGAAGGAGGCTCGAGGAATGTCGGTTATTAGACTCCAGCAGAAGAGCTATCAGCTCGAAGACCGCGTAATGGGAGGTTACGCAGTGGCCTATCGCGCATATCTGGCGCGCCGCGACCTGCCCGGGCCAGAGCCGACCTTCGCGGACTTTGTCGAAATCCGCAAGCTGCAAGAGAAGATCGGAGGACAGTCGTCCGAAAACTTTCCAGCTCCTTATGACTCGTATGTCGAGCCGGGCGCATAGCACGCTTGCTCCACGCCCTTAATGACGGTCAGCGGACTGTGTACATCTGCCTTTTTTGAGAGCGATTCTTTGTTGTCTGCTGGGAGCTGCGTACGCCGCTTCGCGCGCGTCCGCACCCGCGACTTGTCCGACCTCACGGTCGCAAGCTCTCAGCCTACATTTCGTAGTAGTGCCTGACAGTGGCCATCAAGAGCCCGAGATCGACAGGTTTCTTTAGCACGGTCTCGGCGCCGTCGAGCGATGCCGGTGGAATGGCTGAAAGCACGACCACCGGTATATCGGCGATGGCTGGGTCGCTCTTTTGCCGGTGTAGAAATTCCCGTCCGTCCATCAAGGGCATCCAGAGGTCAAGGAGGACGAGGCATATATTGCCATCATTCTTCATCTTGACGAGCGCATCGCAGCCATTTCGCGCTGTGAGCACCGGAAGTCCCTGCGTCTTCAGTAAGTCTGACATAGCTTGCAAGATATGAGGATTGTCGTCCACGATGAGAATTTCGCTTTTGGATATGTTATTCCGAGTGGCCATTGTGAACCCAGACCTCTTAGTCGACGTGCTTCTTACGAGTAACGCAATTTAAGGGCCAGCATGAGAGCCAGTTCGCGCGAGAAATCGCAGTGGAAAAGACGAATCCTCCTCAATCAACGAGCTTCCCTGCTACAGAGTAGAAAGCTGCGCAACGTTCTCTGGGTCCATGCGCAATCGCAAATCGCGCCCACACGCGCACTTTTCCTCTCGGTTCCGCTTGTTTAGCGCGAAATCAGGCAATTTTCTTTATTTTCCTTCTTCGCGGGGGAGCCCGAGAGCGGTAAGCGGAGGTAAGGGAGACCGTACGATGGCCGCGTGGCGATCCTGCTCTGCGACGGATTCCACCGCCTAAGGACTGTTCGACCTGTCACGCCCACCGCCAGCTTGCGCGTCTCTGCCGTAGACGGACCGGGGGTCGCGAGCAGCTGGTGTGTACCGGACGGCGAGCCGGAGAAGGTGGCGAGGCGCGGAGGGATTGGACCCGGTTGATGGGCGAACGGAGGATAGGCCATGGCCTGACATCGGCGTTTCAGTTCGCAGTTCAAGCGGCGGATCGCTCAGGAGTTTTACGAGGTCGCGCGGGCATGCATGAGCTGGCGCGCCGGCACAATCTTTCGCGCAATTTGGATCTCGATCCCAGGCCACATGTGCTCTCAATCTCCGCAGGCCTTTTCGATCGTCCCGCAACTCGGTTTGGTTTGGCGAAGTTCCGGAACTTCGCTAGGTTAGCGCCGTTATGCAACTGCGCGCACGATCTCAGACCGCGCGGGAGAAACTTCGATGATGGATGAGAAGCTTAGACTCGACATCTACCGCAAGATGATCTTGAGCCGCCGGCTCGAGGAGCGCATCGCCGAGCTCATCAAGAGCGGACAGGCGGGTGGCTTCATGCATCCGGGAGTCGGCCAAGAAGCGCTGCAGGTGGCGGCGATCGCTGCGCTGCGCCCGGACGACTACATGATGTATGCGCATCGTGGGGTCGCCTACTGGGTGGCGCGCGGGATCCCGCTCGATCGGATACTGTGCGACCTCGCCGGCAAGGAAGGTGGTACCAACAAGGGCCGTGGCGGCGTGATGCACGTTGTCGATCCGGGCCGCGGCGTGTTGGGCGAGAGCGGAACGCTGGGCGGATGCTTTCCCATCGCCACCGGCGCGGGGCTTTCGATCAAGATCAAGAAACAAGACAAGGTCGTGCTCTGCTTCTTTGGCGACGGGACCTCGAACCGCGGCACCTTTCACGAGAGCGCCAACATGTGCGCAGTGCGAAAGCTGCCTGTGATCTTCCTGTGCGAGAACAACGGCTGGGCGGTGTCCGTGCCGACAGCCACGTCCACCGCGAATCCGGACATCGTGGATCGCGCCAAAGGCTACAACATGCCGGGCAAGATGGTGGACGGTAACGACGTCGCCCAGGTGTACGAAGCGGTCGCAGAAGCCGTCGCGCGCGCCCGGCACGGCGCAGGCCCCTCGCTGATCGAAGCCAAGACCTATCGCCTGTGGGGACACTGGATCGGCGACCCCGACGACTACCGCTCGCGCGAAGAAGTCGAGAAGGAATGGCGGCGTGATCCACTTGCGGCTTATGAGCGCAAGTTGACGGAAGTGAAGATCCTGAACGAGGCGGAGATTGCGAAAATCAATGCTGAGGCCAGAGCGCAGATCGACCAGGCCGTGGCTGTGATGCAGGCGGCGCAGTTCCCCAGGCCGGAGTCAGCGCTGGATGATGTGTACGCCAACTAGGTCAAAGCCACACGGCGGGGAGTATTGAAGATGCGTACCATCACGTACGCGCAAGCGATTAAAGAGGCGATAGCCGAGGAGATGAGGCGCGATCCTTCGGTCATCTTGTACGGCGAGGACGTCGCCAACTTCGGCGGAATCTTCAAGATTACCGCAGGGCTCAAGGAAGAGTTCGGTGAGGAACGCGTTTTCGACACGCCGATTTCAGAAAATGCGATCGTAGGCGCCGGAGTCGGCGCTGCCATCACGGGCCTGCGACCGATAGTTGAATTGCAGTTCGCTGACTTCCTGTTCACCGCCGCCGACGAAATCGTGCTAAAAGCCGGAATGTGGCGCTACGTGCATGGCGGCGCGTACACGGTGCCGATGGTTGTTCGATGCCCGTCCGGCGCCGCCGGGGTGGGCCCAGAGCACGGCCAGTGCCCCGAAGCCTTCTTCATGCACACCCCCGGACTGCGTATCGTGTCGCCGAGCACTCCTGCTGACGCCAAAGGGCTGCTCAAGAGCGCCATTCGCAGCGATGACCCGGTCTTATACTTCGAACACAAACTGCTCTACGCGACCAAAGGCGAGGTGTCCGAAGATCCCAACTTGCTGGTGCCGATGGGCAAGGCCGCGATTCGTCGCGAAGGCGATGCGCTGACACTGGTCGCGCTCTCCGCAATGGTGCCCAAGGCACTCAAGGTGGCCGAGCGACTGGCCCAGGAGGGCTACAACATAGAGGTCATCGACCCTCGTTCGCTTAACCCGTTTGACCGTCCGGCGATAATCGAATCGGTGAAGAAGACCGGCAAGATCGTTGTTGCCGAGGAAGCTTACAAAACTCTCGGAGTGGGTGCGGAGATCGGGGCGATGCTGATGGAGGAGGCGCTGGACTATCTCGAACGGCCGCTGCGCCGGGTCGCGCTGCCCGACGTGCCGATTCCAACTTCCGCCGGGCTCGAGAAGTTCGTGCTCCCGAACGAGCAGAAGATCTACGACGCGTGCCGCGAATTACTGTCCTAAACTGATACTTTAGTTTGTGCCGGCCAGGTGCCGAAGGTACCTGGCCGGCACAAACGCCCCACCTACCCAATGGCGACAGCGATACAGATGCCCAAGCTCGGACATACGATGAGCGAGGGCAAAGTCATTCACTGGCATAAACAACCCGGTGAGCCAGTCCGCGAGGGCGAGGCCATCCTCACAATCGAGACCGACAAGACTGAGGTCGAAGTCGAGTCGCCGGTCGCGGGCGTGATGGGCCCGCACGCCGCGCACGAGGGCGATACGGTGGCGGTCGGCGGCATGCTCGTGACATTGCTTGCGGAGGGAGAATCGCCGGCCTCGGCCGGCGATTCGGCGCGGGTCTCAGCGCCCGCCCCGCCGCGTGCGGCCGGAGCACCCGCTCCCGCGAGCGCTCCGGCCGCACGCCGCACGCTCGCGTCGCCCCGTGCCCGGCGGCTGGCCGCCGAGTACGGGATCGACCTCGGGCGCATCGCCGGTCACGGCGCTGCTGGCGCAGTGACGGAGGACGATGTACGCGCTGCGATTGGTGCGCTTACGGCGGCGCCGGCCGCGCTAGCAACCGGCGCATTCGCGCCACCCGCTGCCGGCGCCCTGGTGCCGGCACGTCGCGAGAAGCTCACCCGGATTCAGCAGATCGGCGCCCGCAACCTCGTGGCGAGCTGGCAGAGCGTTCCGCATTTCGTGCAGATGGTGCGCGTGGACATGAGCCGGGCGCTTGCGGCACGCAAAGCCTTCAATGCCGCTGGCGGCCATCTGTCGGTGACGGATTTGATTCTTTACTCTGCCGCAAAAGCCTTGACCGACAATCCGCGCATCAACGCATCTTTCGCCGAAGGCGAGATGCTGATCTACGACCGGGTGAATCTCGGCGTGGCGGTCGATACGCCCGACGGTCTGGTCGTGCCGGTGGTGCATGACGCCCACCTCATGACGCCGGCGGATTTGAGCACGCGCGTCGGCCAACTGGCCGAGAGGGCGCGCGTCAAGAAACTTGCACCCGCGGAGCTCGAAGGCGCCACCTTCACGGTTTCAAATCTGGGCGCATTCGGCGTCGAGAACGGCACGCCAGTGATCTTCGCGCCACAGGCGGCCCTGATGTTCGCGGGCGCAGTCCGCGACGAAGTGCTCGCGATCGATGGGCGGGCGGAGGTGCGCCCGGCGATGCAGATCGCAGTCGCCTACGACCATCGCGGCATCGATGGCGCGCTGGCCTCGCGCTTTACGATCAAAGTTAAACAATTGCTTGAAGCCGCCGAGTTTCCCGGTGTGCCCTTGGCGACACCCCCACCGGCGTTTGCGAAGCGCGAGGTTGCGGTCGAGTTCAGCGGCGATGGGCTTCGGACCAGCGTCCGCCACGGGTCGATCGGCTGGACCAATTCGGCTGAGCCGGAAGAGGGCCCCGACCCGGTGACATCGTTCATGGGCGCCCTAGGCTCGTGTCTGTTGATGTCGCTGCGAGTCGCGGCACGGGCCCGCAACTTCAATCTGGCTGCAGCCTCGCTTTCGGGCCGATGCACCGAAACCGGGCACGTCAAAGCGATCGATCTTGAATTGCGCATCTCCACCCCGGAGGGCGAGGATAAGCTCAAGCGGTTGGTCGAAGTGGCCGAACGCGGATGTCATATTCGAGCCTTGGTGCGCGACGATGTGGCCGTGACTCTGAACGTGATACGGGTCTGACTGGAGGAACGATGGGGCAGATCAATCTCTATCAATACACGGTGTCTCCCTTCAGCGAGCATTCGTCACAAGGGTGTCTAGAGGCGGGAACAAAACGCCGGCGAGCGATGAAATCGCGGGCGCGCCGCGCAGAGCACTGCGAGCGACAACGGATCGTAAGGAGGGGCGATGAAATACGCAATCGTGACGGGCGGTGCCCGGGGGCTCGGTCTCGGAATCGTGCGTGCGCTGCTCGCCGACAAGGTGGTGGATCGGATAGCGGTGATTGATCGTGCGCTCGTGCCCGCGCCGGCGGACGTTGCGGATAGCGTCGAAGGCTTCAATGGCGACGTGACCGACGAAGCGCAAATCCATGCGGTGGTGGAAGCGATCACGGCTAAGTTCGGACCGCATCCCGACGTACTGTGCAACAACGCGGGTGGCGGGGAGTCGGGATGGTTCGAGAGCGGACGGGACGCCGAATGGCACAGCGTGGAGATCTGGCGGCGCTATGTCGAGCTGAACCTAAACTCGGTCTACATCGTTTCCAGGGAAATCGTGCCGCGGATGGTCGCGGGCGGCGCGGTATGCAATACGTCGTCGATCGCGGGGATGCTGGCGACGCCGTTTCTGGCCGCATACGCGGCGGCGAAGGCCGCGGTCATCTCCTATACCCGCACGCTGGCGCTGCAGGTGGGCCCCAAGGGAATCCGAGTCAATGCCGTCGCACCCGGCCTGATCTACACGAAGATCTGGGAAGAGCTGGGCGCGGCAATTGGAGGTGGCGCCGAGCGGGCACGCGGAACTTTCGACATGACGGTGCGGACGCTGACTCCGCTGGGTCGGGAACAGACGCCTGAGGATATCGGCAACACGGTCGCGTTTCTGTGCTCGGATCGTGCCGCGAATATCACCGGGCAGGTGGTGGCGGTGGATGGCGGAATCGTGCTGGGACGCCCACCACTGCGCGCGTAATGCGCTATCGGTTCAAGCGAGCGTCGCCTTGGCTACAATCCGACAGACGGGGCTACCGTTGCCTCGCTTGCTGAAACCGGGCATCTGAGCTTTGGTCGCAGTTTCGATATTGCCTGCGAAAACTGTTCGTGATCATGGGAGCGACCGACCCGCGCGTGCCAGCCGGCTTCGCGCCGATTCCGATCGGATTGGTGCTGACGCTGATCCATCTGATCAGCATCCCGGTGACCAACACTTCGGTTAATCCCGCGCGCAGCACGGGACCGGCGCTCTTTGTTGGCGGATGGGCGGTCGAGCAACTGTGGCTGTTCTGGGTCGCTCCAATCGCCGGTGCAATCCTCGGCGGATCGCTCTACCGAGCTCTGGATGGCGGAATCGCCGGAGGCCGAAGCGGCACGTCCGCCGCGGCCTATATAGTCGGGCAAGGACGGCGCGTGCGCAGAGCGAGTTAGGCTGATCCTCGATTGGCGCGGCAGGTCGCGCCGCCCGCACGAGGGGGGCGGCCCAAAAAAAATGCGGAGCGGAGCCGCGATGGCCCCGCTCCGCGTTCGCGCCGAATATCCCTCTCTACGGAGTGGCTCTCACGATTGTATTGTTGTCCAGCGTAACCGCGCCCGTGCCGGAAATGGCCTGACCACTCGGTGTGGTGGATGCGCTGAACTTCGGCCTGCGTCAACGGCACGAGTCGTCTCGGGGCAGATGGCCACGAAGCACGTGAAGCCGTCCGGCGGCGCGATGGTGCACAGCGGGCACCGCAGCCGTCCGTAGCGCGCGCGGCCGGTCTGATCTCGAAGCTATCATCACCTTCTCGGATGGCGGATAGTTCGATTGCGCCGGCACGCCCTTGGCGCGTGAGGAAGGAACCACGCCAAATGGCTGAAAAAACGGTCAAACGCCGGCTCAAGCTCATTCTCCTGTTCCGCTCCGTTCCAAACGACGACATCAAGCTTCGAGAGCTGCTGGAGAGGTTCGGCCTCATCGAGCGATTCACGCCCTATGTAGCCGGCGGTCGCGGGGCGCTCCGTGGCGACGAAGCAAGGGAGTGGCTGGAAAGGCGACGAAACGAGGCCATCGCTGAACTGACTTTGGCGGTCGCGACCATCGCCATGCTGGCTGCGATTGTTGCCGCAGTACGCAGCTAGGACCGGGGTCTGAGCGATGACCGAATCGCGGGAGGTTGAGCTATAGCGTGCGACTACAGCGCTGAATCCTCGGTGCCGTGGTGCCGTATCCGTGCCTTTACGATTCTCCGCTATCTCGACGCCCAAAGGCGACCCTCTCGTGAGGACAGCGCGAGAGTTGTGCGTCGGGACGAGAGTGATCGACCGCAGACGCCGTCCCGGATAGTTGCACCTGGACCCACTCGCCGAGGTGTTGCGCCGCCGCAACTGCGAATCGGCACTCAGCCTGACGTGGGTAGATTCCGCGAGTGAAAGAATTTATTCGCCTAGGCCTGGGTTTTGGCACGTTGAGTGCGTCGGCGGTGTGTGCGCCATCGGTTCACTATGCGACTCGATGGCATTGCCCAAGTCACTGTGGGGCTGGTCGCTCTCTGCTGTAGTGCGAGGCAAGCAACCGAGGAGGGCTGGGTTGCGATGCATGCGATTCTGATGCTGCTCTATGCGGTGGGCGTCGTCCTATTCGCCGCGGCGCTCGCGGCTCGCCTTGGTATGCTGGGTCATCGACCGGGTCGTCGCATTTAGCGCGAGATATTAAGGAGAAAAGGCCCGGTGAACCCCTGCCCCGCCGCCGCGCTCGCCCTGGTCGGCTGGTAACTGATGGTGCCGCCGCAAGAAACAAGCTGTTCTATGCAGCGTTGCGGCTCACTCTGACGTTGCCCGACATATGCGCAGCGTTAGAATCCGAAGACGGACGATCCACCCATCAGCGTTACAAAGGATTGGTTCAACGACTGGCTTGGGAAAAAGTATGAGGGGCATCTCGATGCTGACGATATGTACCGCCTTCGTTGCGCTGTGGCGCATCAGCGAAGATTCGAGCACCGAGGAATGGATTACGAGCGCTTTTTTTTTCACACCGCGTCCCAACGGAATGTTCTTTCACAAGAACGTTCTGAACAAAGCCCTGAATCTCGATCTGATCTGGTTCTGCAAAGACATGATCGAGAGGGTCCGGCAGGGACGCACCGAGCTGTGAGCATCGCGATGCGCCGGGCCCACCTACGCAGCCGAGAATAAGCGTCGCGGCGTAGAGGAGGCGAGGGTAGGAAATGAAACTGCAGACTGTCGCGATCGCTCTGGTCGTGTCGCTTGGCGTGCTTGGCCTCGCCGCGCCGGTGATGGCTGCGGCTGCTGACGTCGAGCGCTGCAGCGGGTTGGAAGGTCTGTGGCGAGACATCGCGCGGGCACGCGATAAGGGGGTCTCGGCCCACGAGCTCAGGGCCAAGGTCGAGGCCACAAAGGACACCTCGGCTGACGCGAAGGCGAAGATAGACGGCGCGGTGACTATGATCTACGGGCACCCCGAGTTCACGCCCGATCAGGTCGCCGCGGCGGTGCTTGAGAGCTCTCTCGGGGGAATAACGAAGAGCACTTTGCTCGATTTCGCTATTACCTCAAACACCAGACTCGTTGGCGGAGGGAAGTGAATTCGAACTGTCGGTATCGGTTTCTAAACTGTCAGATGGCAGTATTAAACTTTGCGACATCAAGATGAGTTGTGAAGCGCTGCCGCCCCGGCCCGCATTTGTAGCGCGCTCGCGCGGGATTTTGACCAATAGCCGAAAAGACCAAAAGCGAAAACCCAGCATTGGAACCCGAGGCCGAAGCGAAAATCCTGGCCCGCGAGGCCCGGGAGTTGCTACGACTTTGAGCAAGGAGAACGCTCTTTATGGTAAAGCTCATCATCTGTGCAAAGCGGAAGACGGGGATGACTCGCAAGGAATTTGACGCCTACTGGCAAAACCAGCACGGGCCTCTGGTCAAGAGCGTCCCCGAATTCATGCGTCACGTCCGGAAGTACGTGCAGTGCCACGTCGTCGAAAACTCGGTTCCGCTGGGCGTTGCGGCTCCCTACGACGGCGTGGCGGAATTGTGGTTCGATAGCGCGGAGGAGATCGCCCAGGCCTTCAACGAGCCGAAGTATCTGGAGATTATCCGCCCGGACGAGCACAAGTTCGCTGAGTTGGCCGATTGCATCTCCTTCGTGACGCAAGAGGTGCCGATTGCCTAATAGAATGCGGAAAACCGATTATCTCGATTCGGAGGATGATGTTTATCAGTACGACTCCTCCGAATTTCAGTACATCGGCTTCGATGAACTAACCAGCTTCAGGGAGCGGCAGTACACCTATCTATTCTCACGACTGCGCACGACCAGGGACAACCCGGTGCCGCTCCGGATGCGTTCGGCATCCAACCCGGGCAACAGGGCTCACGACTGGGTCAAGACACGTTTCATGATCGGCCAGTCGCCGGAGGCGCTGCAACGTGATTTTCCCGAGCGGTTCTTCCTCCCAGCACGCATCCAGGACAATGGGGGTGCTGATGGCGATGGCGCGCAGCGGGATCTTCTATGTCATCGACGTCGTGCGCCTCCAGGGCAGCCCGCTTGAGGTCGAGCGTCTCAAGGCAGTTACCGCATATGCCGACGCGCAACTGACCAACCGCCGCGCGGAAATTCTGCTGCAACAAGAACCGGGCGCCGCCGGCAAATCATACGTTGATGCTCAAATGCGTGGTCCGCTGTCAGGCTTCACGGTTGAGGTCGAGCACCCCACCGGCGACAACTACACTCGCGCGCTGCCCATGAGCTCGGCCGCACAGGCGGGCAATATCAAACTGGTGCGCGGCAAGTGGAACAAGGATTTCGTCGATGAGCTCGAGCAGGCGGGTCCGGATGAGAAGCTTTACGACCATGATGACCAGTGGGATGCGGCCTCCAGCGCTTTCAACCACGTGGCCTCGCATCGCCAGGAATACGCCTATACGCCAGTACCCCGGGACAGCGGTCTGTCGCGGCGGACCGATCCACGCTTTGACGAAGATTCGCCGATTCGCACGCGCTTGCGGCGGTTTGAACCATGGGCGTGGTGACGATCAAATCGAAGGCGGGTTGACCATCGGAGGTGGCCATGGAGATTCGCGATCGCGTAGAGGAGCTGAGACGGGTGCGGGCCAGGGACCTTCTCCCCAATCCAAAGAACTGGCGGCGCCATCCGAAGGTTCAGGCCAACGCCCTCCGCGGGTTGTTGAACGAGATCGGGATCGCAGATGCTCTCTTAGCCCGAGAGCTGCCAGACGGACGCCTGCAGCTGATTGATGGGCACCTTCGTGCGGAAACGATGCCGGACGAGGAGGCGCCGGTCTTGCTACTGAATCTCAATGAAGCTGAGGCCGACAAACTGTTGCTCAGCCTGGACCCGCTGGCCGCCATGGCCACGGCCGACAATCAGCGCCTCAATGATTTGTTGGACACAGTTCGATC
>Ga0207416_1001848_pt1 | contig 25448 bp, 19 predicted proteins | sample PaiPotPPM11metaG_FD_184107 | JGI IMG/M metagenome (GOLD analysis project Ga0207416, IMG submission 184107) | Iron sulfur acid spring bacterial and archeal communities from Banff, Canada, to study Microbial Dark Matter (Phase II) - Paint Pots PPM... ... | reverse complement strand
CCCCTGCCCCCCGGCCCCCCGGCGCTCACGGAGTAGCAAAAGGGTAGGAGGACAGAAATGGCAGGCAATCGCTGCGTCGTCTACGTCGGACCAGGCAAGGTGGAGGTGCGCGACATCGGCTACCCCGAGCTGGCGCTCCCCGAGCAGAAGCGCAAGTGCGAGCACGGCGTGATCCTCAAGATCGTGGCGACCAACATCTGCGGCAGCGACCAGCACATGGTGCGCGGCCGCACCACGGCGCCGCCGGGCCAGACGCTGGGCCACGAGATCACTGGCGAGGTGATCGAGGTGGGCCGCGACGTCGAGTTCATCCAGAAGGGCGACTTGGTCTCCGTGCCCTTCAACATCGCCTGCGGCCGCTGCCGGATGTGCAAGGAAGGCAAGACGGGCATCTGCCTCAACGTCAACCCCGCCCGCCCCGGCGCCGCCTACGGCTACGTGGACATGGGCGGCTGGCGCGGCGGCCAGGCCGACTACGTGATGGTCCCCTACGCCGACTTCAACCTGCTCAAATTCCCCGACAAGGACCAGGCCATGGCGAAGATCAAGGACCTCACCATGCTGTCCGACATCTTCCCCACTGGCTACCACGGCGCCTACACGGCCGGCGTGACCACCGGCTCGACCGTCTACGTGGCCGGCGGCGGTCCGGTCGGCCTGGCCTGCGCCGCCTCGGCCCAGCTGCTGGGGGCGGCGGTGGTGATCGTGGGCGACATGAACGCCGAGCGCCTGGCGCAGGCGCGCAGCTTCGGCTGCGAGACCATCGACCTGACCCAGAGCGGCGACCTCGGCGATAAGATTGCCCAGATCGTGGGCGAGCCGGTGGTGGACGCCGCCGTCGACTGCGTCGGCTTCGAGGCGCGCGGCCACGGCGCCGGAGCGAGCGAAGCCCCCGCCACGGTACTGAATGCCATCATGGAGGTCACCCGCGCCGGCGGGCGGCTGGGCATCCCCGGCCTCTACGTGACCGGCGACCCCGGCGGCATCGACGAGGCGGCCAAAGTCGGCCAGCTCGGCATCCGCATCGGCACGGGCTGGGCCAAGTCGCTCGCCTTCACCACCGGCCAGTGCCCGGTGATGCGTTACCACCGCCAGTTGATGATGGCCATCCTGCACGACAAGGTGCAGATCGCCAAAGCCGTCAACGCCACGGTCATCAAGCTGGAAGACGCCCCCAAGGGCTACCAGGACTTCGACAAGGGCGCCGCCCGCAAGTTCGTGCTCAACCCCCACGGGCTCATCGCGGCGTAAACGCGGGAGCACCTGCGTCGCGAATGAGGCAGGTTCACACCGGGCTGGGGCGATGCAGTGCCGCCCCAGCCCGCTTCATTATCGGCACAATCAGTGAATCGCGTACAGGTAATGGTCGTCGGAGCCGAAATAGATCGTCCCATCAGCTCCGATTGCCGGTGAGGAGAACACGGGCCCGCTAGCCGAAAAGTGCCACATCACACTACCATCCGCCGGGTTGAGCGCGCGGACGACCATGTCGCCGGGCAGAGGATTGTTCCTGTCGACATAGCCGGAGCCGATGAAGATCGTGCCGTTGCCGCTCACCGCTGGCGAGGAGAAGATGGGGGTGCCAGCGGGGGTCGTGGTTTCCCATTTCGGCGAGCCGTCCGCTAGGTTGAAGGCGTCCACCTGGTTGGTGCCCGATCCGACGTAGATGGTTCCATTGGGGCCGATGGCGGGAGAGGAGAAGGTGCTGGCCGGAGTGGACGCGACCGGTGTGCTCCACTTGAGACTGCCGTCGTCGGCGCGAACAGCATACAAGTGCCCGTCCGCCGAACCCACGTAGACTATGCCATCGCTGCTGACGGCTGGCGAGGACTGCACGCTTCCGAAGGTCGGGAAGCTCCAATTAGAGCTACCGTTGGGACTGAGCGCGTAAATCTTATCATCATCCGAGCCGAAGTAGACCGTGCCATCAGGACCAATGGCCGGCGAGGAATCGATTGGGCCCCCAGTCGAGAAGAACCACTTCTGGATACCGCCAGGAGTGATCGCATACAGGGAGCCATCCCCCGACCCAAAGTAGATTGTCCCGTCCGGTCCAATGGCGGCGGCGGTGTGGACATAATTCCCAGTGACGAAGTGCCACCTTTGCCCACCGCTCGGCGTGACAGCATACAAGGAATGGTCGTCGGAGCCGATGTAGATAGTACCGTCAGGCCCGATAGTCGGAGCGCCAAAGATGGAGTAATTGGGCGAGAGTTGAATATGCCATTTGGTCGATCCGTCACGGTTTATGGCGTATAGGCTCCCATTGAAGGTGCCGACGTAGATGGTGCCATCTTGACCGACAACCGGAGACGAGTCGATTCCACCGTCTGTCTGGCTACGCCACTTGAGCGCGACGGTGCTGGTGCCGCCAGCTCGGAACGCGGAGCGCCCGGTGTGGAGCAGGTCGTGGCGGAACATCGGCCAGACAGGGATCTGCGGCGCCGACATCCGCGGCGCCGGCGTGCGACGCGGAACTTGTGGAGCGGGGGACCTTATTGGCCACGGCGTTGCGGTCGCGGTCGGTGTCGCCGTGGCGGTCGGCGTCGCCGTCGGCGTCGCCGTCGCGGTTGGTGTCGCCGTTCGTGTCGCGGTCGCGGTCGGCGTTGCCGTCGGCGTCGCGGTCGCGGTCGCGGTCGCGGTCGCGGTTGGTGTTGCCGTCGCTATCGCATCCGCCAACGCCAACCCGGTGACCTGACCGGCCTGGGAATGAATCCGGCTAGAGGCCACCCATCCCGAGGCGTAGGTCGGGAACATGAGCGCGGCAATACCGATCAAGACAATGACCACGGCGGCAATTCGCCTCATCAATGCACCCTTTCCACCACGACGCGAGACCGGACAAGCGAGGAGCGCCGGAACCCGACGCCGTTTCATGACCAAAGCCACTATAACGCGAGCGCGCCGCGGATACACGGCCTGCTCGGTCGGTCGCACAATGCGAAATGGGACGCGTCAAGCGAATCCTCACCCCACGGTGTTGACCGCCATCGTGGCGGTCACCCGAGCTGGCGGGCGGCTGGGCATCCCCGGCCTCAACGTGACCGGCCGCCCCGGCGGCATCACCCGGCAGGCCAAGGTCATCCGGCTCAGCGTCAGCATCGACGCGAGTTGATCGCGGCGTCGGAGCCGGCAGCACGAAGCCCCCAATGGAAAGTCAGCTACCAGGTACAAGGGACTCTGGACGGCCCTAGGGAGGGAGCGGCGACGGCGATCGTGCCAAGATCCGCGGTGTCCCCGCCCGCGGCAAGCTTCAGGCGTTGTCCCGTAGGCCCGCTGTAGAGTCCGGCCAGCAAACGATACTGCCCTGGAGACAGGTTGCTGGGCAGAAGCAGTGCCCGCGCGTCAACCACGCGGTCGCCCGCCCTGACTCTGGAAGTAGCGAGGCCATTAGGTGGTCCGTCACGCTGAGCCACGAGGTCGCCATTACCGTTGACCATGTGCAGGAAAACGGTCTGATCGCCGACGGTCGGGTTGGCCACACGCCAGAGCAGCGCCACGCTGAGCGTGCCGCCGGCCTGCACGGTGCAGGCGTCAGTGCTCACTGCAGAAAGCGTCCAGCGCGGCTGACCGTCTTGCAGGAACTGCGCCGTCAGCGGACGCACCGGCGCCGGCTCGAAGCTGCGAACCTGCACGCTCACCGGCGTCCTGTTGCCGCTTCCCTGTAACGGCGCCACGGGTCCATCAACTCGGAGTGTGAGAGGATGTAGGCCCGGCGCCGCCTCCACGGCCAGCGCGACCGGACTTTCCTCCTGAGTATCCGGAACGAGCTCCGGCGAGTAGCCCGGCCAGATCAGGCGGTGCGCCGCCACATTGTTATGGGCTGTAGACCAGGCCATGAACAACACTGGATGGTCGGTAACGTTTTCCGTCCACAGCGTGGCCTGAGCACCAATCCAACGCCACTCCCGGCCATCCTGAAGCAGCTGGGCAGCGCCGAAGTCGTCGCCCAGGCCGACCACGAGCGGGGCGGGCGCAGCAGTCACGACATAGGCGGTGGACTGCGCGTCGTGGTAGCGTTCCACCAGGGTGGCCGGCAATCGCTGGATGAAGCCGGCGCCGCCATCGGACCAGCCGAGACCGATGTTGCTGAAGGAGGGGCGGTAGGAGGTGTTGTCAACGGTGACCGTCTTGACGCCGAGCGCGGCCCAGGACGCTGGGTTTGTTGGGTTGAGTATGTCCTCCAGGTTGCGGCGCAGCGCGTCCGGTGGTGTGCCGGTGAGCACCCCGTTAAACAGGCGGTGCCGGTGAACGTCGTAGGCGTAGAACGCATACAGCGGCGTGGCCGCCTGGTCGGAGGCGGCTATGGGGTACTGGGCGACTATGCCGGTCTGCGCGTCGGACTGGGCCGCCAGCCAGCCGTACAGGGGTGGCGCCGGAAGCAGCTTGACGTAGCGCCACGGCGGAACGTTGCTATATTCCAGCAGAAGAGCAACCGCCAATCCTATCCCCACGGCGTTGCGCCAACCGGGCGAGCGAATTCGCCCCAACAACCGCCAGGCACCGATGGCGGCGAGGATCGCCACGCCGAGCTGGATGAGCATATCGATGCGCGAGGTGGTACGAATCTCCGGCAGGACGGCATGCGCAAGATACGGCGGCGTGAGGACGTGCAGACGCCCGAGCACGAACTCCGGAGGCAAGCCGAAGATGACGCCGGCGCCGATGCACACACCCGCGATGGAGGCGAGCGAGCGCGCTGAAGCCTCCGCTCTTGCCACCTGCCCAGGCCTCGCGTGGGCTGACGACGCCACGGCCGTCGTTGATCTCGCCAGGCGCCGTCGGTGCGCCAGCCACAGCAAGCCGCCAGTCGCGAGTAGCGTTGCGACGTAGCCAATCATCGTGCTCTGCTCGGAGACCGTGTCCACGCCAAGATGATCGTAAAAGGCCTTCCGGCCAAGTGGCCCCAGTACGGGATTCTCGGGAAAGGGCAAGAGGAAGTTCCACCAGCGCAGCGACAGCCGGTCGACATCGCCGATCGAACGCATGAGCGTCTGCGCGCTCTGACTCGCTACCCCAGTCGATGCAGTCGCAATCAGGAGCGGCAATTGGGTGGGCAGGACGACCACGACGATCGTCAGCAGCGCCACAACCGCCCAGCCAGCCCTATGGAGAATGCCGGACCAATCGCGGCGAAGGAGCCGTGCCAGCAGGAGGACAACGAACCAGCCGGCGGCCAGGACACCAGCGAAATAGCCGACGTAGGGATTGTCCAACTCCGCCAGGCCGACGACGATGCCTAGCCCGACGGCGAATCTGACCTGGCGTCGCTCGCGGAGCGCCAGCAGCAGCGCACATTCGATCACCAGCCAGAAGCCATCCAGGAGAATGAAGTGCTCCTGCGCCTCGGCGAGGCGGATCGGACAAAATCCGTAGATGAATGCGCCGAGCGACGCCGCCGAGCTCGGCAGACCGCGGCGGCGCAAGAACACATAGGTGGCCAGCGCGGTGGCGGCCATACCAACAAAGATCAGCACGTTGGCAGCCCCGACCGGCGACAGGACGTGGGCGATCAAAGCGCCGGAGTACCACCAGAGCGGATCTGCCGAGGCGCCGACATCAGGCTGAGTGAACGGCGCGCCGGTGAGGGACGGCAACGGCGCCAGGAGTCCACCGGACTCGCTGGCCTGAAGAAACTGGGCGATGCCGGACGGGGCGCCGACCCCATCGTTGCCGATCCCATACAGCCAGTCGTTCACACGCCCGACAACAGGCCCGAATAACGCAACTGACAGCAACAACAAGCCTGCGACGCTGGCCGAATCGGCGGTATGCCGTCGCACCCAGCCGGTCAGCACTCGCAGGGGCGATCTCCCGGATGCACGACCCCAGCAGGCCATCAGCAGCGCGTCATTCGATTTCAGGAGGGTCGACGCCTCCTAGGCAGCGGCAGCGGCGGCACGCAATGCCCGGATATATTCGCGTGCGTGCGGGGTCACGCACGCGTCACCGAAGCGGCGAAGGCAGCCGATCATAGCTCCACGTGCAAGCAGGCAACGATTCGACGCATTCCCGGCCGAGCTCCGCGACCTGCCGCCGATCAAGTCCCCGACGTAGTTCGCCGCGGCACCTGCGGTGCCGGTCGCCGCACAAACTTCGTTCCTGCCAGACCCTTCGCCCCCGCCGCCACTTGCGGCGCCGGCTTGCGCGGCCCTGGTGACCGTCCCGGCACCTGCGGAGCCGGCTTGTGAGGCAATGCTAAAGGAGTGTTCGTATCAGGCATCTATCCGATTCCTCTCTTGGATCCGATTCCTTTTTCCGCGATGGCAGTCGGCCTGCTTCCGCGGCAATAGATCCGACTCACATGATCACGGCGGTGATGTCGAAGATCACATCGACGCTGAAGTTGTCGGCGTGCAGGCTGATCTGGCCGGCGGGACTGACAACACTGAGGCGGGACACGACGTTGTTAGCCAGGAATGGTGTCACCGGGAAAGCGGTGATACTGCTGGCCAAGGGGAGTTGCGCGTCACCCGCGAAGACGCGCACATTGATGCCGCCACCCTGGTCGGTCACGGTCAGGTTGCCGATGATGCCCACCGCCTGGGCCGGGATCGTCTGGCCGTTGAAGCTGATCCCAGCCACCGGGAAGGTAACCGTCTGGTTGGCTGGGAGGGGGATGCTCCGTGCGGTGGCCGATGGCTGGTTGGGCCGGGTGTCCAGCAGGCGAAAGGGGCTGGCAAGGAAATGGATGGCGCCGCCGGTGAAGCCCGATCTTACGACCGCGACCTTGTTGAAGACACTATTGGTTGTCGCAGTGCCGTCTGTCACGGCGAGAAACATGTCGCCGTTAGAATCGCGAATCTGCTCGCCCTTGGCGAATTGGCCGACGGGTGCTCCAACAAGGCCTGGAAAGGGATTTTGCAAGAAGCGCCCACCCTTCAATGGCCCACCGGCCTGGATATCGACACCACCACCGCTGAATCCAGTTACGCCGAAACCAACGTCCGATCTCCCGTACACGCCAAAGCCGGCGTCAGTGTTGCTAATCCCTACGATGCCGCTGCCGCCAGCGGGCCCCGTTGCCACGATGGCGGCGAAGTCCAGAGTCGTATTGGCGGGCACCGGCGTAGCGGAGTTGTCCAGCGAAAAGAGGATCTGGGGAGTCGCGCCACTGGCGGCGTTCAAGGATGTAGTAGCTGCGCCGGTGTTGACGGTGTCAATAGTGAGGGGGCCACCGGCCGCTTCAGCACGCTGGGTCGCGCCAGAGAGATTCCCCTCAGCAGCCAGAAGGCCGGCGCCGACAACCGCGGCCGCGCCTGCACCCACGCTTTTGAGCAGCGAGCGGCGGACGGTTCGCAGACGCGATACGGATGGAACAGCAACGTCCGACACAGCTTCTTCCGCGCAGGGCTCCGTTCGTGATCCGCCGGGAGCGTCCCCCGCAAGTTGCGCCAGGCGCGCTTCCATGCGCTCCAGCGCGGCTTGTTGTTTTCGGATTATTTCCCAGAGTGCGCCGATCTGGCTTTCGGGAACCAGATCCTCTGACCGTTGGGCTGACATGGCTTCCTCTCCTCTACCGTCGAGAACGTGCGATGCATACCGCCATTTCTCAGCGTCCGACATTCTCGTGCGGGTAGTATAGCCATACCACCTGGGGGTCCCAGGACCGGAATCACCCGTCAGGGGGAATGCCACGCAACAGCGGGTGCCGCTGGGCGACAGCGATAGTTGCTCCGGCAACGACGGCACGATCCCACCCGTCCAGTAGCGCACTGCGACGCGCCGGAAACCGTAGTCCCCACCGGGACAGGCAAGGGCGCGCCGGGGTGTTCCGGCCCGCCCTCGCCTACACAGCCGGCGACGGTACGCACTACATGATGAAGGCGGTAATGTCGAAGATGACGTCCACGCTGAAGTTGTCCGCCTGCATCTTGATCTTTCCGTCACTGCTCAAGCGTGTCAGCACATTGTTGGCAAGGAACGGCGTGACCGGAAAGGCCGTGATGCTGCTCGCCAAGGGTGCACTTGCCAAGTCCCCGGCAAAGACCCGCACGTTGATCCCTCCACCCTGATCGGTCACCGTGAGGTTGCCGATGATGCCGGTCGCCCCGGCCGGGATACTCTCGTTGCTGAACGTCACCCCGGTCACTTGCACGGTGACCGGGGTGTTGGCCGGAAGCGGCGTGTTGCGGGAGGGAGTGGCCGAGGGCTGGCCAGGGCGGGTATCCAGCAGGCGGTACGGGCTCGCCAGGAAATTGATGGCCCCGCCAACAAAGCCCGACTGTATCCTTGCCACCTGCGACCAGGAGCCGGTCGACAACGGCGGACCAACAGAGATGAACATCTCACCGTTGGCGTCGCGGGCCTGCTCTCCAATGACGAAGCTGCCCGGCGGCGTGCCGGCTCCTGCCTGCAAGCGTTGCAGCAGGATCCCGGTCCCATCCGCCGCGAGGTCGATCCCCGTTGCGCTGATGCCGACGACCCCAAAGCCCAGATCCGACTCGCCTCTCACGCCGAAGCCCATAGCCGACGGAGCGCTGTCGAAGCCGTAGACGCCAATGGTGTCAGGGGGGCCCTGGCCCTTCACGCCGGCGGCTGTTGCCAAGGTGGAGGTCGAATGGGAGTTGTCCACCGAGAACAACACATCGGCCGTGGCGCCGGTGTCGTCATTGAGCTGTGTCGTCGATTTGCCAGTGTTTATCGTGCCAATGACCATTGGGTTCGTGTCGGCGGCCTCGGCTCGCTCGGTACCGCCGGTAGCCTGCTGGCCCGCCGCGAGCAGACCAGCGCCCATCACGGCAGCCGCTCCCGCGCCCACGCCCTTGAGGAGCGAGCGGCGCATCGCCCGCGCTGCCCACCCCTGGGTGTCACCATCCGCCTTACTATCGGTCGCTACAGCGGCCGTGGCGACTGGCGCGACCACACTGGCACGATCGCTGCCGGCACGATCCTGAGCAAGGTGCGACCTAAGATCACCGAGCTCACGCTGCTGCTGCTGCACCAGATCCCACAGCGCCGAAAGCTGCTCCTCAGTCGAGCGCGCCGACGCTCCCATCGCGCCCGCCAAATCTCCTGATCGATCCGACATGCTGGTCTTTCCTCTCCCGACTGGTCGAACTTGCGCTGGGAGGACCGGCACCGCCCGGCCACGCTCCCGACTGGCGCGTAATCAAGCCGGACGGTTCACCCAGCTCGATGAACCTGAGCATACACTGTCGGAACTCGGACAGCTCCCCGAAGCAACCTATTTTGGCTACCATCCGGGAGATCCTCGGCCATCACCACACCGTGCGCGTACCGCCATCGTGCGGATGTGCCCGTCAAGAACAAATCGCGACCATGCAAGGGATCATATGGGACGCCGCTCTTGCGCCGCGCCGAACCCACATCATCCTGCGCCACTATCGAGGCGAAACCTGCGGGGCGGCGTGCCTGCCTTCCAGCGAGCGGGGAGCTACCTGCGGTGCCGGACGTCGGGTTGCTCCCGGCGGGAGAATTGGGCTCGGCGTTGCCGTGGGCCAGGTCGTGATGCTGGAATCTGGGACCAACGCCAGGCTCATGAACTCGCCGGCCGCGATCTGGGTCACGCCAGCCGAGCCGGGGATGGGCAGTGGGTGAGCGTAGGGGCCATTGCTGGTACCCGGTCCCTGGCACAACTGCCCCATCGAGTTGTATCCCCAGGTCCGGAGCGTGCCATCGGCGAGCAATACCAGCGTATGGAACAGCCCACCTTGCGCCGCGCTCACCGGGCCGAGGCCTGCGACCGGTTGCGGTGAGGCGCGATCCTTGGTCGTCCCATCGCCCAGCTCCCCGTAATAGTTGCTGCCCCAGTCGCGCAGCGAGCCATCTCCCAGGATAGCGAGGCTGTGGTAGTAGGCGGCGCTGATCGCCTTCACGCCGCTCAACCCCGGCACCTGCGCAGGCGTCGGCTGGCTGTAATCAAATGTGCCCAGGCCGAGTTGCCCGTGGGTGTTGTTGCCCCAGACCCAGACGGCGCCGTCGTTTCGCAAGGCCATCGAGTGCTGCGTGCCGGCGCTCACCGCCACGACTCCGCTGAGTCCGGGCACCGGCATGGGCGTAGGATACGATTGCGACGCCGCGACGCCGTTGCCGAGTTGCCCCTGGCCGTCCCAGCCCCAGGTCCAGACCGTGCCGTCACCCTTGAGGGCCATGAAGTTGGTGCCACCGGCGCTGATAGCGACGACACCGCCCAGCCCCGCCACCTGGAGCGGCTGCCAGATGGTATTGCCGTTGGCGTCCCGTCGATTCTGGTCATCGGCGCCCCACGTCCAGACGGTACCGTCGGCCCGCAACGCCATGGCGACGTAGTATTGGGCGGAGATAGCGACTATATCGGTGAGATCGGGGATCTGCACGGCACGGTTGGTGAAGAACGTGGCAGCGGGGCTGACGCCGAGGTCGGCCATGTCGTTGTAGCCCCACCCCCAAACGGTTCCATCCGGACGGATCGCCAACGCAAACAGGGTGCCGGCCGCCATAGCCGCCGCGTCGTGCAACCCGGAAAGCGCGACGGACGAGTAGATGGTCACCGGCGCACTGCCTTCGGAGTACCAGTCGCCGCATTGGTAGGGAGTGCCGGAGGACGCACCGGCGCCGGCTGGTCGCGCCGCCGGCCCGAATGAGCAGGCCATCACGACGAGGGCAGTCGCTGCCGTCATACTTACCGTCCGCCGCAGCCAGCGCATAGAAACCACCTCCGAACGCTCCGCTCGCGAGAGGAGCAACCTTACGAAGTTGGCTCCCTAGCAAGGTACGTGCCGGGACAGGACGAGCAACGGTCGCCACTTGTGGTGGCCGGCAATCCTGCCTGCAGGCTGGCAGCGGCGGCGATCAGCCTATTTGCGGCGCTGCAGCGCGCGGGGCTGCTGATCGCGCCGGCGCGTGTGCCGACGACGAGGACGTCACCTGCGGAGCTGGGACTCGTGGAGCCGGCGGTCGGGCTGGAACCTGCGGCGCGGGCGGTGGCGGGAGTAGGTGAAGCGGCGTCCCAGGCTGATTCGCGGCGCCGTCAAAATTGACGTTGGTCCCCACATAGGGTGACGGGTCCAGCGCGTTGTCGCAACTCTCCACAGGCAGCTTCAGGATCGCGACGTGGACCTGGGTGCCCTCCCCTGCCCATATCGGCGTGAACATGGAAGAAGGGGTCGCGAAGATGTCCCCCTGATTGCCGAGCACCGTGCCCGGCGGGTACGTCTGGTTGTCCACGAGCGACTGGTTGACGAAGGACTGGCCTAGCGTGTTAGTCGCGGTGTTGAACTGGCCCATGTCCGAATAGACGGTGTAGATCGTCTGGCCAGCATGTAACGGGTCAGCGAGCTGAACCATGACTCCATACGAGCCCGCCGGGCTGTTCGACAGCGTGGACGCCGGGTCTGGGCTGGTGAGGAAGCCGATAATGGTCCCTTGAAGCGCCAGGCGGACCGCCGGGCCCGGGCCATTCAGGTCAATGGTCCCACGGGGCGTCACCGACAGGTTCACGCCAGTGTTCGTCAGGCAGTTGAAAGGCGAGAACCCCTGGGAAGGATCCAGGAAGTTGGCGCTGATGAAACAGCAGGTTATGGAATCGAGCCGGAAGGACGCGTGGGTAGTTGCTGCCTGCACCGGGGAGGCGGGTCGTGCCAGCGACTGATCCCCCGACGGCCCCACGGACCCGTGGCCGGCTGCATCCACGGGTCCGATCGTGGCGGCAATCCAGACCAAGCCGAGAAGGACGACCGCGAGCCGTCGCATGCGTTGACCTCACAAACTAGCGTCCGGGCTGGGAGCCGGCGATAGGCAGGCGACACCGGCGCACTGCCGACGGCAACTATAGCAGCGCCGTGGTTGGGCACGCCCGAAAGTACCGCTCCGGGTGATGGCAACGCGGACGCGCGCCTCCTGAGGTGCTATCTGCTGCCGGGGCCAAGCGCGTACAGGTACTGGTCTTGAGAGCCGAAGTAGATGGCGCCATTGAGGCCGATAGCAGGGGACGAGTCGATGACGTTGTCCGTCTTGTACCGCCACTCCAGCGAGCCGTCGGCCCGGAGCGCATAGAGGTACCTGTCACCCGATCCAAAATACACGACGCCATCCGCGCCGATGGCAGCGGACGAGAGGAGCGGGAAGGAGGTGGCGCCGACGGCATAGCTCCACCTAAACGTGCCATCGAGACCCAGCGCGTACAGGACATTGCCGGAGCCGACGTAGAGCCCACCGTTGCCGCCGATCGCCGGCGTCGCGTACACGTTATCGCCGGTCTTGTATCGCCACTCCAGGCTACCGCCGGGGCTGATGGCATAGATATAGAAGTCGTCCGCGCCGACGTAGATCGTGCCATCGTTACCAATCGATGGCGAGGACCGCACGCCGCCTCCCCCTTCCATCTGGTGGCGCCACCTGGTTGAGCCGTCCGCGTTGACCGCGTAGAGGTTACGGTCCGATGAGCCGACGTAGATGGCGCCATCAGGGCCGATCGCGGGTGACGAGCTGATGCTGTTACCGGTAGGGAAACGCCAGGCCAGCTTGCCGTTTGGATGAACCGCGTAGAGGTAGGTATCGGCTGAGCCGAAGTAGATGGCGCCGTCGGCCCCGATGGCCGGAGACGAGCTGATCAGCCCGCCGGTCTGGAAGGTCCACTTGAAGGCCCCGCTCGGGGTGAGCGCATAGAGCAAGCCGTCGTAGGAGCCGACGTAGACGGTGCCGTCCGTGGCGACGGCTGGCGCACCGTAGATGATGTTGCCGGTCTGGTACCGCCACTTCACGGTTCCATTCCGACTGAAGGCATACAGGTAGTCGTCCAAAGCGCCGACATAGACCGTGCCGTCCGCCCCGAGCACCGGGGACGAGTTGATGCTGTTTCCAATCGAGTAGCGCCACTGCACCGTGGGCGCGTTGGGGCCTTTCGCTCCGCTGCTGCCCGTGTGGCGCGAATTCTGGTGGAACACCGGCCACGGGCCTCCCGTTTGCGGCGCGGCGAGGCGAGGCGCTGCCGGACGGGCCGGCACTTGCGGCGCAGCGCCGCGCCGCACGGGCGTGGACAGCGAGCCATGCGCCGCGCCGGCGAAGCCACTTCCGGCTGCGCCCGGCACATAAGGCGGAGTTCGACCATTGGAAACGTCTAGACCCAGACTTGAGGCGCCACAAAGGGCAGCGGACTGTCCGGACGCGGGCGAGCGGCCAAACGCCTCGACCGGATCGCCGCTGCAAATGATGCACGCGAAAACGAGCAGCGCCACGGTCACTCGTTGCAACACCGGCCCTCCCCACGGCCAAGGCCGGAGCGCGACCCCCATCGGCGCGGGCAACCGGCTTCTTACCGGCTGCTAGTATAGCAACACTACCAATCTCGGGTGGGGATGCTCGGCTCAGCGATCGTTTGACATTCCGGTCCGCCTTACCTCCTGGAGCATCGCCTCCATACGCTCGTAGATGTGCTCCGGGCTGTACCGCGCTTTTGCCTCGGCGATTCCGGCGGCGCAGAACCGCGCGTAGCGTTCCGGAGCGATTTGAGGCATCGTAGCAAGCTCACGCATCGCGCGAGCTAACGCGTTCGCCTGCTCGGCAGGCACGAGGAGTCCAGTTTCGCCATTGCGAACCGCATCGCGGCAGCCGGGGATGTCGGTACACACCACCGGTACGCCGGCCGCCAGCGACTCAACGCAGGCGTAAGGAAATGTCTCCCAGCGCGATGGCACGACGGCCGCGGTCGCCCTACCGTACCAACAGCTCAGGTCGCTTGCCGACAAGTGGCCAAGATAGCGGATCAACGGGTCGGCTGCCGCCGCGTCCTTAACCTGCCGAACCAAGCCGGGGTTACCCGACCCGGCAATTCCCACGGGCGCCGGGCACGCTAGCTCGCCATGCAGGATTCGAGTCGCGGCGAGCAGGACATCGACTCCCTTCTGTTCGCTGAGACGCCCGGCAAAGAGGAGGTACGGGGATGCCGGCGGCACAGTCTTCTCGACAGAGCTGCCTACTCGCACGGGAAGCGGAATAGCAAAGGATGGTTTCGTGGCGGCGAGACCGAAGTGCCGGAATACCGCCGGGTCGTGAGGGTTGGGGAAGTGACACGCACTCACCGACTCCAGCAGCGCCCGGTAGACCGAGCCAAGGTACAGGGCGTTGTGCAGCCGGGGGTAAAGTCCCTTCGCTCCGGGGTAACGCGGCGGCGTATGCACGCCGCACACGATAGGGGGCAGCGAGCTCCGGCGCGACCACAGCGCTGCAAGATCGACGAGCTCGTTCTTGGCATAGATTACGTCTGCGTCCCTTAGAAACAAGCGCTGTAGTCTCCCACTTGCCTCGTGGAGTGTCGCCGGCGCCAACGCCGTGCGAAGCTGTGCACTGCTGACTCGGCTATTGTCGTACCCTAGTGGCTGTCGGTACAGCGCGTTCATACCGACGTTGAGCAGGCGGTACCCTCGAACCCCCGTCGTTACCACAGAGACGCGGTGCCCTCGCCGCGCCAGCGCCGAGGCGAGATCGATCACGTACTTCTCGAAGCCACCAGCTTGGACAAGCCGCGCATAGGAGAAGAAGGCGATATGCACGGCTAGGCGCCGAGAGCCGGCGATGTTAGCGGCCGCGCGAACGAACCGCCATTAACCTGGCGCCGTGGCCAACACTGCTGGGCCCGCATCAAAGGTCCTTTGCGCTCCGCCGTACCAACAATCCTACTTCGAGCGGTTGGCGCTGCAACGAGGCGACCAAGTCGTCCACTGGTGAAAGGACCAACATGAGGGGTACCACCAACCGATGGTACCGCTGCCGCAACCCTGGGAAGCGCCGTCGGTTAGCAGGGCTGGCCTGCGCCGTTTCCAGGCCGCCGGCGAGCCGGAGCAGCAGGCGGAGAACCATCTCCAGCACTCGACTACCCACCGCCACGTACCGTATGGGCATGAGTCCGGCGCATGTGCATGCGGCGCTTATCGCACGCCGATCGTACCGCCGGACGTGCAGTGGATTTTTTTCGATGTCCTTGCAAGGTACGAGAACCACGGCGTAACCGTCCGGGCGAAGCACCCGCCTTACTTCGGCAAGCGCCGCCGCTTCATCGGATAGGTGCTCCAGGACGTGGGAAAAGACAACGAGATCGAACACGCCGTGGAGGAAGGGTAACGATTGGGCGTCGGCGACGACACCCTGCATCCGAAGGCTGGGACGGTGTCGCCGCAACATGGCAATTGGGGTCCGAATCGGCTCAACCCCGACCAAGGCCGTCTCTGATCGGGCAAAGAGCGCGAGATTATCGCCGGTGCCGAACCCAATATCGAGCACACGTTCTGGATAGGAGCCAAGCTTTCGCGTTAGTTTCCCGACTATCCGTGTCTTGTTACGCACCTCATAACTGGCACTTGCCGACTCGTCCGCATAGAGCGCCTCGTACACGACGCGATTCCTCGCCGCCACGTCCTGCGCGACTTTGCCTGCCTGTCCCACGGACGATCGGCCGGCTGCACGCTCATCCGCCCCATCTCGCCGCGATTCGGGCCGCTCCTCCCGCGCCATGTTAGCCATCGGTCCTTCCAGACCGGACCGAATGCCACGCCACAGCGCCCAGCGCGGCTATAGCGAGCAAGGATACGACCCAGGTAACATAGATGACGGCCTGTGGCCAGAACACTAACGACATCGACTGTTGTCCGCCGGCCGGCACGTACCAGCCATTCGCGTAGCCGTTGACTTCTCCTCGGCCGCCGGCAATCGGGTGCAGCGCCGCACCAATCGAGCGAAGCCAGGCCCCCAAGCCCCCGCCCGGGACAAGTACCCAGCCCTTGCTGTACACATCATTCAGCACTAGCCAGGCTGGAGCCGCCCGCGCCGGCAGATCAATCTGATACACCGTCGGGTTCGCCGACTGCACTTGGATCGGCGGTACGGCGCCGGCAATCGATGGCAACGTCGGCGAAGTCGGGACAGGCCCTGCGGTGCCCGTCGCCGGCTGGTCGGTCATCGGGGCGCGTCGTCCCGTCCCAAGCAACTCCACACGGCCATGGCGGACATCGGTCTGAAAGACCATCAGCGTGCCAAACACCGCTACTTGTTTCAGCGAGCGCTGCTCCTGCAGGCGACTGAGGAGACTGAAGCCTTCCGGCGCTTCCGCGCGATCGTGCGATCGTACGTCGGATCGGACCAAAACGTAGCGAATATCCAGAGACCCGAAGAACCAATCAGGTATCTGTTGGCTGGAATTCAAATCGTCGCTCAAGAGCCTCTCGTACGACATCTGGCCCGAACCGTTCAGCCAATATCCTTGGTGGACAGCCAAGGGCTGGAAGACGGGTGCCCGTAGCATGACCCCGGGCAAGGTGTCAACACCGTAGTACCATCCGTAGCCCATGTATTGGGTGGTATCGATGGGCAGCACCAGCACCGCGCCATCCAAGCGACCGACGCGCTCATTTAGGTAGGCGGACGCACGCATCCAATCATCAGGCACATGCACCTTGTTTGACAGGATTGGGAGATCACCGAGGTGGCGATCGAATACCTGTCCAGTTGCCAACGGAAAATTCGCCCCGAGCAACGCCGTCAGATACGCCAATGACAGCCCGAACTGGCACGCTCTCCGCGTCCACGGTGACCGGTCAAAACGACGCATCATCGCCGCCACCAGACTAAAGGTGTACGCCGTTTGAATGGACAGGCCGACGAGCAATGGCGGGACAAAATTGGTGTCTGAATCACGATAGATAATGAACAACGGCACATTTCGGTACAGCCACTCATTGACGCCGCCAAATGGTTCGTGCATGCCCTTCGCAAGGAAGAGAAGACCTAAATTGGCGAGGCTCAGCGCCAATAGGACCGGCGGCATCCGGCGATGACGAAAACCAGCGACAACTGGAGCTAGCCATGCCACAAATGCAGGAATGACAAGTAGTAAGCCCAGGGGGAAATGACTATAGGCAGCAGCATAATCCCCAAAATAAGAAGGCCAATACCACGGCGAATTCAACGTCGTCAGATTCAACAAGCTGTCTCGCGCCATAACCCAATCGAAGCTCTTGGGGTCAAGAGGTACCGTTATAGTGGAATGGCCGGGAAGGAAAGACACAAAACTCGCCTCACCGAGCCACCATAAGTTGCACAATAGCGCGAAAATCGCCCCAATAAACACACGACCTACTGTTACTAACGAGAAATGATAGCGTCGAGCGAACAGACCTAATATCGCCAGCGCCACCGCCGTGAGCCAGGTTGTAATATACAAGACCGGATTGGCGAAGCCGCGTGAGCTAGCAATAGTCACGAGCCCGAACAGAAACAGCGACAGCCCCCACCGCCTCTGCTGTGTAATAACCATGTATAGTATCAAACAAAGCAGTGGTGCAAAAATAAGAAAACAGAGCTGAACCTCGTCATGGAACATAAAAGTGGTATAGAAGTTGATGCAGTAAAATACGGCCCCACCAAAAGCGGCGAAGTGGCCGAAACCAAATACAGTCCGGAGTAATCCGACGAAAATTAAGCCGAGTGCTACATATGCGGCACCAAACCACACCTGCTGAGACGCCCATGCCGGTAAGTGAAATACCTGCTGTTCGAACACGCTGAGGGCCATGTTCGGCACATCGATAATAATGAAATTCAGACCACCAAAACTGTTCCCGCCGACGTTGTTAGGCAGGAAGTTCCAGATAAACGGAGCCTCTGCCAGCCATCGCCCCGGGTTGAGGAAATCAAAAGGAAATTCGTCACCTCCCATCAACCAAGAGCCGGGAAGAAACCACCGCCTCGGTAATGCGAGCATCAATACAGCGATGGAGACGTAGGACCAATGGGTTATCAACAGATCTCGCAGCGATCGCTGGGCAGTAATCGCCGTGCGTGTTTCTATGCGAACACCAGACTCAGCATGGGCCTGCGCTACCTGCATGACCGATCCCAGACATGCGAACAGCCTTGGTCGCGGGGCACGCTATCAACGATGCGCACCGCCTCTACGACATACCCTATAGTGTAATCCCGTACCTCGTCCAAACGATCCAGGAAGTGGGCGATGATTGGGAACCATATTCGTAGCAACGGGAAGAGGAGTGTGCGCAGTGGTATCAGGAACACGTCCCCACTGCCGGGTAACCGGATAACGCTTGGAAGACCCTTGAGCGTGACGGCGAGATTGATGAAATAGCCACCGACAGGCTCGAGTTGGACGATCCGAAAGCCGTGCCCCTCAAGGAGCCAACGCAACCCAAACGAGGTGTAGCGGTAGAAATCATAGGGCTTTTGGTGTTGAGACCAGGTCTGAGGGGTAGATAGGTATACCTTACCTCCCGTTTTCACGACACGCGAAAATTCAGCAATCACTGCCGCGGGATCGGGAACGTGCTCGAGCACCTGCAGGCAGAGGATCGCGTCGGCGACGCTGTTTTGCACGGGAAGCCTGGTCAAGTCGCCGATGACGTCGAGCCGACTATAGTCCCAGGACGCCTCGCCCACCGCCAGGTCGATGCCGACGTAACGAGTGTGGCTAAGGGGCAAGCGTTGCTCGCACTGACCAGCGCCAGCGTCGACGACGAGGGCGCCGGCCGGTATCCGTCTCGGCAGCGAAGCCTTAAAGTCCCCGAGAACAAACGCTGGGTCTGTGATCATTCTTGCTGGGCGCGAACGGGCGGCAGATCTGGTTAGCCGCGTAACAACGTCTCGCACGAGATGCGATACCATGGCGCTCCAGAGCATCCGATCGAGCATACTCCAAGGTTGCCATCATCCCCGGTCAAGCCGGACGCAGTCCTACGCGGCCCACGAAAGCGCCCCATCATAACATTCGGGTCGAATAGTTGCCGGGCGCCTGTGCTTACACCCCAGCGATGGAGATCCGTCGCCTAACGTCCGCGAGGTGGAGATTACAGTCTCCATTGGCTCGCTCCGTGTCCATGGGCGGGACGAGAACGTACGAGAGGCAAGGTGCAGGTAAGGATGAAGGGCAAGGATGCTCAGAGAGAGCCTGCCAGTCCTTGCATCAACGCTAGACTCTTCCGCGCCGATGAATCCCAGGTAAACCGGCTGCTCCAACGCAATCCGCTATCCTGCATTGCGCGATATCTTTGTGGCGCACCTAGCAGCGAGCAGATCGCGTCGCTGAGGGCTGCGGGCTGACGGGGGGGGCAAAGCACACCCGTGCGCTCGTGCAGAATCGAATCGCGCAAGCCGGGCACGTTGTAGCCCACCGCTGGTGTTCCCATCGCATTGGCCTCGATTACGTTGATGCCCCATCCCTCTCGTTGGGACGGATGCACAAGAATATGGGCGCGACGCAGCCGTTCGAACTTATCCCCCTCATCGAGTCTTCCCAGGAAGTGTACGGCCGCTGCCACGCCATTATGAACCGCGTGATGCCGGAGCTCGGCCGAATAGCCATTCTGGCCCGTTCCAACCACCCAAAGCTGGCCTCGGCCCAGACGTCGGCGAACCATCGCGAGCGCGACGATCGCATCCTCGATCCCCTTCATGCGTACCAACCGACCCACAAATATGATCGTGGGCTCGCCCTCCTTCTCGGGAAGTTGGGCGACAGGGATGCAAGTTATGCCTGGCTCGATAGTCGTAATCTTCTCCTCCGGAAGCCCCAATCCAACCAGGTCCGCTGCGGTGGAACGCGAGTCTGTGAGAAAGGTGAGGTGTCCGCGAACATACCACCGAAGCAACGCGGCCTCGAGCGACCAACCAGTGGCGGCTACCGGATATGGGTACATTCGGAACCAGATGTCACGCGCGACTTCATAAATCCAGGCGAGCACAGGAACACCGGCGTACGCGGACAGGCAGAACGGGACGCCATGAATTTCATCAACAACAAGGTCGGGACGTTGCCGCTGCCGGCAGTACCAGTGTCGGGCGGCAAGATGAACCGTATATTCGTTGCCCCCGCGGACGATTTTGACGCCATCGATCTCGTCCTCAGACGCCGAGCCGGCGTACCTTGAGGTGAATAGCGCGACCGAGTTGCCAGCCGCGACCCAACGGCGCATGTGCTCGAAGGTGAATCGCTCCGCTCCGCCTGCCCGCGGATTGCGAACGTCGCGCCAACTGAAAACAACTACTCGCAACCGGTGCCATCCACACTTGAGCGGTAGGGTCAGACGCCGTGATGTCGCAATAACGTTTGCCACTCACTATTGGCCACGCGCCTTTGCGTTATCAAGAGGAGCGACTCGTTCCATCAAGCAGCCCACGAGTCCATTCGGACGGACCGAAACGCAGACGCCACCATATGACCGCGGTGTCGGTGCAAATGCCCCATATATCCGTAACACCGATTCGCCGAAACCTCCTGTTGAACATTAGTTGGACGGGCGCCTCAGCTATTCCTAGTCCGATCTGGTGAGCGACCGCCAGCATCTCTAGATCGTAGGCGAAGCGATTGACCGTCAACCTCGGCAACACTTCCCGCGCGAAGTCACCTCGCAGCAGCTTGATGCCGGTTTGCGTGTCGCGCACGGGGAGGCCGAACAGGAGCCGACAGAGGTAGTAATAGACGGTGCTGTAGAGCTTGCGCTCGGTCGGGTAGTCGATGACCGATTCGGGATGGCGCTTGGAGCCGATCACGATGTCGGAGCCGCTGGTTCTTTGGATCTCCAGCATCCGCGCCAGCAGTCGCGGGTGCAGCTCCAAGTCGGCGTCGAGGAAGGCGACAAACTTCCCCTTGGTCTGCGCCGCGCCGAACTTGACGGCATAGCCCTTGCCACCGTTCTTCGTGTAGGTCACCACGCGCACGGCGCCTTGGTGCGCCGCGGCCTGCTCGGAGGCCACCTGCTCCGCTAGCCGGTAGGTATCGTCGTGGCTGCCGTCGTCCACCACTACGAGCTCATAGCTACAGCCCAGCCGGTTCAGCTCCTCCACCGTCACGCGCATGGTCTCTTCGATCCGGTCGGCCTCGTTGTAGGCGGGAATGACCACCGACAGGTCCACCACTCCCGGAGCGGTGGCATCGGCGACGATGTACGGCGAGGTGGCAGCTATCATTCGATCTCCCACGTTGACGTCGTGGCTGCAGCGCCCGATCGCCAGTATATCCAAGCCATCACTGCCAGCGTGCCGAGCATCACGGCGTCGAGCGTATGCACGAACTCGCCGAGCGACTGGTGGTATACGGTCATGAGCAGCCCTTCGGCCACAGGGGCAACGAGCAGTGGAATCAAGAACGCCCGGTTCCCGGTGGCGAGCAGATAGCTCACCAGCACGTTGATCACCGCGTAGGAAGCCAGCGCCACCGCTATCGCTGGCAGGTACGCGCTGACCGCCTCGTACTGACTCCCCACTATCAGGTGCAACGCGAACCGCGGGGCGACGACGTAGCCCAGGACCAGCACGATTTCCACTAGCGCAACGAGGCCGACGGTAACGTGCGAGATGAGCCGGCTCTGGCCGCCGTGGGTGTGCATCCGCGCCACCACCGGGAACAGGAACGCGGACAGCGCCCCCGAGATGTAGAACAGGACTCGCGCCGTCGTCGCCAGTCCCGCGTAGGAGCCAGCGTCGGCGGGACTGAAGAAGTGCTTCGCCAGCAGCGTATCTTGAAAGACCAGGGCGCTCAGCGCCACCTGGACGAGCAGGGTCGGCATTGCCCAGCGGGCGATCGCTCGCACCGGTATGGCCTTCGACTCACAGACGCCGGCTAAGTCGCTCGCGAACCGCCAGGCTAAGACGGCACCCCCGGCCGCGCCGAGCAGCACGCCGCCCAGCGCCCCGGCTTCGTGCCAGCCCAGCAGCACCAGACTGACCGCCGCGAGCAGGCGCACCGCGAACTCGCTGGCCGAGGCGATGGCGTACCGGCCGAAGTGGTGCAGGCCCTGCAGCAAGCCGCGATACACGGGACCGACGAAGCTGCACAGGAGCACGCCGCTGACCAGATACAGTGGCAGCGCATTGGGCAGATGGAGGTAGCGGGTGAAGAAGCCGGACAGGGCGATTAAGCCCACCGCCAGGAGCACGCCGAGGCAGAGGGCGATACGGGCCAGCCAGCGGGCCAGCGTGTGGACCATCGTCGCCGACTCGTGCCAGATCGCGGCGTAGCGCGCGGCCACCAATTGCAACGTCGCCGCCGGCACCGTGACCACCACCAGCAAGGAAAGGCAGGCCGTGACCGTCGAGTAGTCCTCCGGCTTCAACAGCCGAGCCACGACGAAGGAGAAGAGGAAGCTGAGTACGTTGGTCGCGGCCGACCCGACCACGACGATGGTGCCGCCGCCGAGCAGCTTGCGCCAGGCGATCGGGGGCGGGGCGACGGCCGCGACCGGCTGCCGCTCAACCTGCAGGTCTGTGGCCACCTGGCGTTATCCGCCGGCTCGCGAGACGCGGGGACATGGCGTGCCCCGACCCATCGAGAGCATTGCCTGGCAAGCGCCGCTCTCCTGCCACGGCGGGCAAACTGGAGCAATCGTCTGACTTCGTGGCCCGCGCGGCGCCTTCACCGTGGTCTTGCACCTCTCCTCTGACAGCTTCCAAAGCGGCGGGCGTCGTGGCCCTGATCGTACGACGAGCGCTACCGTCTCTGGTAACGCTGTCGCGATGAGCACACCCCTACATCGAATGGCGCCATCGTTTGCCGAACGTCACGACAGCGACGACGCTCGACAGACGTGCAGCGTCAACCAGATCATCTCACCGCATCATACCATTGACCGCTTCAGGCGGTGGTCACCCGAGCGGTCCTTCCTATAGGAATAGCCCCCTCGTCGGAAACCAGCACCGGAACAGGACCTCCGCTCGGTCTGCCGTCAAGCCGGTAGGCGCCAAGCGCCGATTGCGACACCTAGCTTCCTCGACCCCTCGCACGACCCGCCGCCCTGCGCTACCGCACCTGGGCGCTGCCCTCCGCCAAGGGGAGCGCCGACGGGGCCGCTGGGCACACGCGATCCATCACTCGCGCCGTCGCGTCCGCCAATGCGGCGGCGACGGTGTCGATCGGCCCGATCCCGTCGATTCGTTGCACCAGGCCGCGCCGTTCGTAGAAGCGCACCACCGGCTCGCTGCGCTGCTTGTAGACCTGGAGACGGCGCCGCACGGTCGCCGGCGCGTCGTCCATGCGCTGCGCCAAACCGTGGCCGCAGACATCGCAGATCCAGGGCACCCGCGGCGGATTGGTCCGCATCGCGTAGATGGCGGAACAGTTGGGGCAGAACAGGCGGTCCTGGGCGCGGGCGATCAGCTCTTTGGCCGGCACGGCGAGCACGAGGACGGTGTGGACGGGGATGCCCAGCCGGTCGAGGGATTCCGCCTGCGCGATGGTCCGCGGAAAGCCGTCGAGCACGACCCCATGGTCGCCAGTGCGCTCGGCCACGAGCTGCGTGACCAGATCGTCGGGCACGTAGTCGCCGCGCTGCAGCAGCTCGCCAACCAGGCGCCCGCGGTCGGTGTCCTCCTGCGAGATGTCGCGCAGCAGATCGCCCGTTGCCAGATGCAGCAGCCCGAAGCGATTGGCCAGCGTCTGGGCCTGGGTCCCCTTCCCCGCTTGCGGCGGGCCCATCAGCATCACGTGCAACGCCACGGTTGCGCTTTCTCCTGCCTCTGCCTGCCCCAAGATCCCACCCGTCACCGAGCCAGCCGCGGCGCCGAACGACAACAGATTGTACGGCTTTTTGCTGCTGGCTCATGATCGTGCCACCAGTTCAGATTGACGCGCCTGCCCCCAGCCGCCTACACTGGTGATCGGCCCCGCCCCTCACCGCGTTGGGAGCCTCGGAATGAGCGCCGTCCACACCGAGCTGTTGATCGTCGGCGCCGGCCCCTACGGTCTGGCGACCGCCGCCTACGCCGGGCAACGGGGGATCGACTACCTCGCCGTCGGCGACCCCATGGGTTTCTGGAAGCGCCACATGCCCAAGGGGATGCTGCTGCGCTCCGGCGTCGATTGGCACCTGGACGCGCAGGGCGTCTACACCTTTGAGGCCTATCTGGCGGCGCGGCAAATGGACCCGGCCGCGGTGCTGCCGATCTCGCTGGAGCGATATCTCGACTACGCCGCCTGGTTCCAGTCGGCGGCCGGCGTCGCGGTCGATCCGTCGCTCGTCACGCTGCTGCGCTCCGCCAGCGACGGCTACGAGGCGGAGCTGGCGGACGGGCGGCGCGTGCTTGCCGCCAACGTGGTCGTGGCGATCGGCATTCGCCATTTCGGCCACGTCCCGTCAGAGTTGGCGGCCAATCTGCCGGCTGCCCGCTACGCGCACACCTGCGACCTGGTCGACTTTGCCAAGCTACGAGGCCGGCGCTGCCTCATCGTCGGCGGGCGCCAGAGCGCCTTCGAGTGGGCCGCGCTGATCCACGAGCAGGGGGCGGCGCAGGTCCACCTGGTCTACCGGCACGACACACCGCGGTTCGAGCCGTCGCATTGGTCCTGGCTCGATCCTCTGCTCGACGAGACGGCGCGCGTCCCCGGTTGGTTCCGCAACCTGCCCGCCGGCGAGCGCGAACGAATCGAGCAGCGCTTCTGGGTGGAGGGGCGGCTCAAGCTGGAGCCCTGGCTGTGGCCGCGCCTGGATCGCGATGGCGTCACCTGCTGGCCGCGGCGACGCCTGGCGTCTTGCCGGCAATCCGCGGACGGCGCGCTGGTCGTCGCCCTCGACGACGGTTCGCGCCTGGTCGTGGACGACCTGATCCTCGCCACCGGCTACTGCGTCGACCTGCGCCGGCTGCCGTTCCTGGCGGCGGGCGGGCTGATCGGCCGGCTCCAGCTCGTCGAGGGCAGCCCGGCCCTGGACGAACATTTCCAGGCCAACCTGCCCGGGCTCTTCTTCCCGGGGCTGGCGGCTGCCCGAGACTTTGGGCCATTCTTCGGCTTCGTCCGCGGCTGTCCGGTGGCGGCGCGACTCATCGTCGCCCGTGTCGCCGCTCGTCAACAAGAGCCAGCGGCGGCGGGCGACTGATGGAAATTGAGCGACGAGCCGGAAGTCGCGGCGCGTCGCGCGTAGGGGCGGGTCTCTGGGCCACGTTAACCGTGGCGCGCAGCGCCCGCCCTGCTCACCGCACCCGTGGGGCCTCGGTGGGGGCGGACACCAGGGCGGGCACAGAGACCCGCCCCTGCCGCCATCGGCACGGCCCCATTCATTTCTGAAACGCCAAATGGCTCGTAGCATGAGGTGCGCGATTGTGAATAGCGCCGAGGGAATAGGGGGAACGATGGGAACCGTCGCCAGCATCGGCTATCGTCACATCATCGTCGAAGCGACGGAACCGGTCGCCTGCGTCACGATGAACCGGCCGGAGAAGCGCAACGCGCTCTCGGTCGAGCATATGGAGGAGCTGATCGCCGCGTTCCGCGCCATCGGCGAGAGCGGAGCCGCCGTGGCGATCCTGCGCGGCAATGGCCCCGCCTTCTGCTCCGGACACGACCTCAACGAGATGATCGGCCGCGACCTGGACTTCTACCGCCACGAGTTTGACGTGTGTACCGTCCTCATGGAGACGATCCAGGCCATCCGGCAGCCGGTCATCGCCCAGGTCCACGCCGTGGCGACCGCGGCCGGCTGCCAGTTGGTCGCCAGCTGCGACCTGGTCGTCGCCGC